>PVBE012412335.1_pt1 | contig 13833 bp, 28 predicted proteins | sample 1631181 | NCBI WGS metagenome assembly PVBE01 (sample SAMN08397723, study PRJNA350692) | Marine metagenome, whole genome shotgun sequencing project. | isolation source: water | place: Pacific Ocean | collected 2012-04 | reverse complement strand
TAAGGGAACCATTCCTAATATAAAAAATAAAACCAAAATTAATAAAGTCCACTTTAATTTTTCTTTAAAGGGAAGTTTTTTTTCTGTAGGTCCTTTAATTTCAGGTAGGTTAGATAAAAGGCCTTTAAGAGAATCCTTAAGAGACAATTTGGCCTCCTACAGATTCTATTTTTTCTTGAGTTTTTTTAGAGACCGAACACAAGATTTTATATTTTTGAGTAGGTGTTCCAGCTGATAACAATTTATCAATTTTTAATTTTTTAAAATCAATTTCTAAGAAACCTTCTTTTTCTGTAATTAATTTTTCAGATTTTAATTTTTCTAAATAGGTTTCTATGAATGAAATGTTAATAGCTTTTTTTAATTTTTTATTAGCCCTATGGAAGCCGTGTTTTCCAAAGTAATCTTTTCCAAATATTTTGAAGATTCTTTGTTTGTGATGATGAGCTCTTTTACCAGAACCAGCTAAACCTCTTCCGCCTCGGTTTCCAGCTCCTCTACGCTTTTTTTTAGAACCGCAGCCATGAGTATGACTTCCTCTGTACTTTACAACTTTTTTTCTTTTTGTAGTTGTCATTCTAAATCATCCTTTGTAATAAATCATTAATTTTTTCTTTCCTATAACCTAAGACACCACCTAAAGAGAATGGAACTTTAATTCCTTTACGTTCAAAACCTTTTCTTGGTGGAGCTAAACGGAAAAAAGCTTTTAGGCCAGGAACATCCTTTATGTACTTTTTAGATTCAAAAAAGTCTTTAGTAAATGTATCAAAATCTGAATTATTTTTTTGTTTTAAATATTCTGGGGTAATTCTTTTCTTACCAGCTAAACGTCCTCTTTTTTCTAATAGAGATTTAAAAGTTTCTGGAGAAAGTTCACCCCAAGTAACATAATCTTTTATTTTAGTTAACATCCCGATATAATGAGAGGTATTATCTATGATAACAGCATAGTTTTTCTTGTAAAGTCTAAGTAGTTTGAAAGTATCTCTAACTTCTCGTTTCAAACCATGAACTCCACGAATCCTAATCACTGCTATCTTTTTCTTTTCCATCTTGTTTTATTTCTCCTTCTGTATAAGCTAATATTTGAATGTGTTGAGGTTGAACTTTAACCTTAGATAAATTTTTTAAAGCATCAAAGCAAGCTTGTAAAAGATTAATCTTTACTTTTGTTTGACCAAAAGTTTTAGAATAAACATCTTTAATTCCTGCTAATGTTAATAATTTTTTACATTGGTTTTCAATACATAAGCCCACTCCTTTAGGGGCCGGCATTAATTTGATTTTAACAGAGCCACACCTACCTTCAACTGCAAAAGGTATAGAGTTAGTATCTGGAACACCTTCCCAGGAACCACAACCCCTTATAATCTTAATAATTTTTAATTTGGCTTGTCTCAGAGCTTTTTCTCTAGCAGGCATAGTTTCCTTGGCCTTACCTTTGCCCAATCCAACATAACCATTTTCATTACCCACTGCAATCATAGAAGTGAATTTAGGTTTGTTTCCTTCTTTGGTCTTTTTTTGAGTTTGTCTCCAAATACTTCGTTTTCCACCACCAAATTTACCTTTAGATTGACCAATATCTATAAATTCGGATTCTAAATTGGATAATAAAGCATCTACTATTTCAGATTCTAAGATTTTTTGTCCGGAGTCAGATATTTCCTGCATGGATTTAATCTCTCCGGCTTTGACTTTTTTACCTAATTCTGTTTTAGGTTTCCAAGCCTCTTTGTCAAATTCTCTCTTTGCAACCCCTCTTGGAGGTTCGTTTCTTCCTTTTCTTTCACTCTTTCTTTCTACCATTTTTCTTTAAGAATTTTCTCCTTTAGTTCTTTGAATTCAGTTTGTTTCTCTATTTCTTCTTTAGAAGGTAAAATGTCTTTGGAATGAGGAACTTTAAGTTCCGCGTCTAAGACTCCATTTAAAGCAGCATAAAGAACAGAACCTTTGTTAGAAGGGTTTAAACCTAAATCTAAAACAACAGATTCTATTTTCTTAGTTTTGGCTTTTAATCCACCAATTAAACCTGTAAGGTAAGCAGAGGAAGTATTTCCTCTGTGGGATTTCCAGCCTAATTTTTTTAATTGATTGGAATGAGTGGAAACAAGGACTTTATCTCCAGTTGGAGTATAATCTATAATTTGAATTGAAATATTATTAAGAGATTTCCTAATAACTAAACGTGGTTTTTGAGATTTTAATAAATTCAAACGTTTATTATAATCTGTCTTTCCTTCTCTTTTCCGTCTAAATAATGTTTTTCTACGCATCTTTCTTGAATAGGTTCCTTTCTTCTAAGTAAAGTTTGATGTGTCTTCTATTTCTGAAGAAGCCACCTTTAGCTTTGGCTAAAATATTTTTGTAAATAAGACTTACAACCAATTTTTTTTCTTTTAATTCTCTTATGAATTTTCTTTGGGTTCTTATTTTAGACATCCAAGCTTCTTTTTTGGATAATCTAGCAGTTTTCTTACCTTTTCGAGACCCAGGACCTTTTTGGTTTCCTTTTCGTTTTTGTAATGTTATCTTTCGAGCCCCAGATCGAGATTGTAATGGAGCTTTTTTGATTTTGATAGATTTAGCAGCGATTAAAGATCTTATATCAGATTTTGTAATAGCTTCTTTTATTTCAGTTAATTTCTCAGGATCAAACCAAACTTTTTTAGTTCCCACTTTTAAAAGTTGTGCTGAAATCCGTTTTTGAGTTGTAAATTTCATTTTTGTTTAGGCGCAGTCGCTCTTGCAATTTGCGTTGTTTGTTTTTGAGGTATATCTTTGGGCTTCTCTTTAACTTCTAGAAGACCTTTTGTTTTATCCTCGGGCTTTTCTTCTTTTTCCTCTGTCTTTTCTTCTTTAGTTTCCTCAGCTTTTTTCACAGCTTTTTCTTTTTCTACTTTCTTCGTAGTCTTTTTGTCTTTTCTCTCTTGTTTCTTTTTTTCGAAAAGTTCGGTTGTTTTTTTAATAAAATCTTCAATATTTTTTATGTTTAAAACTTGAAGATGGAGTTCTTTTGCTTTTTTCAAAAGTTCTAATTTCTTTTTCAATCCAAGTTTAGCTGAAAGTAAAACGGTGGCATCTTTTAATGTAGATAAATCTTGAAGATTATTAACTAAATTAACTTTAGCTCCGGATACCAAATGACGATTTTGTTTGGAAGTTCTAAAACCTTGAGAAGGTTTTTTTCTATGCCCTGCCTTATTTAATCTTAGTTTAGACTGTCTACCTCGAGGTTTTCTCCATTTTTTCCTTATTCCAATTTCCTTATTGGTATCTTGTCTTAGGAATTTCATCTTATTTCCTTCCCGGCTTTTTCAATAACATAACAGCCATCTTGAAAAACACGCTTATCAAATCCAGATCTACGTGTGGCTAATTCTATATTGGCTGCAGATTGTCCTGCTTTTTCTTTATCAAAACTGGAAATTGTGATTATATCTCCTTCAATGTTTATTTCAACTCCAGGTAGGATTTTGGCTTTTCGTGGAACTTTTTCTCCCATGAAATTATTTATAACAACCACCTCATCTTCTTTTGTTAAAGTCATAGGGAAATGTCCAGAACAAACTTTTATTTTGTAAACAAAACCTTCGTGAATGCCTTGAATTAAATTTCTGACATGAGCTTGGAAAGTGCCCATCATAGTTTTATCTTTTTTGTTAGCATTTTTAACTAAAAGTGTTACTTTGTTATCTTTAACAGAAGCGGAAATGTAAGGATGGAGAAGGGTCTTTTGATTCTCCCCTTTAGGTCCTTTAACAGATAAGGTTCTATATTCTACCTTAACTTCAACACCTTCTGGGATTTCAATTTCCTTTCTAATTTCTTCTAATTTCATTTTAATAAACAAAAGCTAAGAGTTTACCTCCAATGCCTTTTTTTCTAGCTTCTTCGTGAATCATAATTCCTTGAGGAGTAGAAATGATAAGTAAACCAAAGTTTTGAGCAGGTAAGAATCTCTTTTCGAACTTTTCAAAACCATCTTTCTTTACACTAAATCTAGGTTTAATAACTCCACATTTGTTAATTTTACCTAAAAGTTCTAATTTTAGGATTTCTCCTTGGTTAGTTTTAGATAAATCATATTTTCCAGCATAATTATTCTCATTCATAATATCTAAGACTTTTTTAATTACTTTGGAAGTTGGAGATATCTCTAGTTGTTTCTTTCCAGTTTTTTCATAATCCAATATTTTGGACAATGCAGTTGATAATGTATCATTTAGTGCCATTTTATGAATACCTCTTGAAACCGATTTTAGTTGCTATATCTCGGAAACATTGTCTGCATAAATTTAATCTATACTTACTGATGTGAGCTCCTTTTCGGCCACACCTTTTACATTTTTTAGAACCTCTACCGAAAACTCTTTTCATGGGTTTATTATGTTTCTTGAATTTATCTAACTTAACAGGTTTAGATTTCAATTGTTTGAACATTTTTGTGTAATTTTTAGATGTCATTTTATTCAGCTCCCACCTCTATTCCAAATTTAGATTTTAGGAATTCAATGGTTTCTTCTTTTGTAATTAAGTGAGAATGATGTATTTTTCGAGATTGTAATTTTCTTTTTTTAACTCTAAATCCGGGTCTTTCTAAAGTAGCAGTTACACCTAGACCAATCATCCCAATTTCTATGTCATATTTTGTATCTGGGATAGTAATATATTCTGGAACTCCGAAAGAAATAGTGCCAGATCCGATTTTTTTAGGATCTATTTTATTTCCAACAGCTTCTAACATTCGTTTAAATGTAGCTTCTTGGTCTTTTCTAAGAGTAACTTTAGTTCCAATTGTTAAACCTAATCTGATACCCCAAGTAGGGATTCTTTTTTTAGCTTTAGTAGCAATAGGTTTTTGATTTGTTAGAGTTTTTAGTAATTTCAAAGCTTTTTCTAAAGGAGCCCCGGCTTCACCAGTTCCAATACTCAAAGTGATTTTCTCTATCCGGATTTCTTTCATTTTATTCATTCTTCAAAGTTAAAATTGGTTTAGTTTTTCCAATAACAAAAACATAAGATTTAGGAATGTCTAATTTTTGATCTTTAAGTTCTAAAAGAACATGTTTGTTCAAAGGAGGTTTTTCATGAATTGTGTTAACCTTTGCTATTTCTCCTAAGTGTTTACCTTTGGCAATATAAACTAAAGAATCTTTTTCAAAAGAAATGTGTTCTTTTACTTTATTTTCTTGTAAAGTTAAAACATCATTTGTTTTGTATTTGTCTTCATCTACTAATAAATTGAAACCATTATGGAAATTTAATTGTATTTTTTTATTTTTCAAACGTGTTTTGTTTAAAATTTTATGAGGGAAGATTTTTTCTTCATTTTTGGGAACTTTAACTAAAGTAAATCTACCTCGGCTATTATAAATAAGACGATAAAATTCTTTATCTTTAAGACTAATAACATCAAATAAACCAACCGGGAATTTAGAACTTCTAACAGGTTTGTTATTTACTAAAATAGCCCTTTGATTTATAACTTGTTGAGTTTCTTTAGCAATTTTAGTGGCTTTTAAGAGCCTTAAAACTAAGGAAATAGGTAAAGCTTCTGTTAGTTTATGGGCACCCGGATTAGGTCGAGTAATCCAAACTGCTTCTTTTCTTTTTACAGGCCAAGATTTTGGTACTGCAAGTAATTTAAGATGTCTTTTTGGCATTTTTTCTCTCCAATATTTTTTGTCTTTCTTTGTCCTCTAAATTTAAAGTTGTGATTAGGATGTTTGAAGGGTTAATAGGGTAAGGAACTTTAGCGCCATCTTTTTTGATTGTTTCAGCCCCTTCAATAAGTACTTTGGATTTTTTCAAAAATACTCTTTCTACTTTTCCCATATGACTTTTGAATTGACCACGTAAAATTTTAACAGTGTCTCCTTTTCTAATTGGAAGGTTTCTAGTTCCATGTTCTTTGATTAAATCTTTAGATAAATGTGAAGATAGGAATTTGTGTTTAACATGTAAAGGAGCCTTGTGTCTATACTTTCTCTGTTTTCTTATTTGGCTACTTGCCTTCCATGCGTTACTAAATTGTCTTTTCATTTTAAACTATAATTGAAGCGATTTTACTAATCCCTGTCCATTTTTCAGCAGCCTCCTTCGCCACTGGACCTTTGATTAATGTGCCTTTAGGGTTGCCTTTATCATCTTTTAAGACAACTGCGGCATTATTTTCAAATTTGATTCGTGTTCCATCATGTCTTCTGAATTCTTTTTTTTGTCTAACAACAATGGCGTTCACTACTTGTTTTCTCATTTCAGTATTTCCAGTTTTAACAACCGCTGTAATAAAATCTCCAACACCTGCAGCTTGTCTTTTACCTTTGGCAGTTTTGTGACCTTTTACCGAGATAATGTAAATGATTTTAGCTCCCGAATTATCGCAAGCTTCCAATTCTGTATGGACAGGTAATGCCCTTGTTATGTTTGATTTAGTTGCTTTCATTTTTTATTACTATGAAATGTTTAGTTTTGCTTAAAGGACGACATTCTTTTACGATTACTTTATCTCCTTCTTTGACTTCTATGTCATCTGGGATATGAGCCATAACTGAACTTTTTCTTTTTTCGTATCTTTCATACTTCTTAATAAGATGATTTCGAGCCCATTCTACTTTTGCAGTTTTATGCATTTTTCTAGAGGTCACAGTACCGGAAAAGGTTCTGCCGTGTAGGCTAATTTTGGTTTCTGGTTTTTTTGATTTCATTTTATTTGTTTTTTAAGTCTATCTTCTGGTCGACCTACCAAAAGACTGCCTTTGATTTCGATTGTTTTTTTATTCATTTTGATTTTAAATTTTGATTGTGATTTTATGAGTTTTTTTCCGTCATCTAAGATGAACATGTTTTGAGTTTCATCCACGACTCTCCCTTTTAATCCAATTAAGGATTTGTTTCTTGAGTCTATGACCTCCAGGTCTGAGCCTATGAACTCATACTTGACGATGTTTTTCACATTCATTGTATTTTGATGGATTCTGGATTAAATCCCATTTTGACGAGCTCTTGTTTGACTTTTTCCGCATGGTCTCCCTGCAATTCAATATAATCATCTTTTACAGTTCCGCCGCATGCAAATTTGGATTTCAACTTTTTTCCAAGATCTTTGATGTTGACTTCTTTCTTGTTGATTCCTTCAATCAAAGTTGAAATTTTCCCAAACTTTTTCTTTATTCTCTTGATTTCTATGGTTTGAGTTTCCTTAGTGATACTCTCCCAAACCCCAAGCTCTTTGGGTAATCCCGTTATCGGATCAATTTCTGGCACTTTTGGTTTTTACCTCCTGTTCTTGTTTTTTTGATAATAAAGTATGAATTTGGGCTATAGTTTTCTTGACAGCTTTTACTCTTCCAGGATTTTCTGGAGGAGTACCTGTTGAGATTTGGGAGTTATATTTCATTAACTCTCGTTTCAAATCCTTTAATTTGGATTCAATTTCACTCGGCTTTGTCTGTTTTAGTTCCTTTATTTTCATCTTTCTTTTCTACTTTCTTTTTAGTCTCTTTTTTCTTTGTGGGTTTCTCTTTTTTAGTGGCTTTTTCTTTTTTTTCCTTAGTGGCCATAATGGTTTTCTTCTCTTCTTCTACATCTCCCACTTGAGTTTCTTTTTCTTCAATTACTTGTGGAGATTGTTCTATGATTACAATTTTATCCGGTAATTCTAAGTCAGGAGGCATGATACTTACAGAAATTCCCACTGAACCGGCTTTTAGATGAGCTACAGATTCTCCTTTTATGATTTCGGTATCGGAAATATGTCCACATTTTTTTAAATAACCATCAATAAATCTCCAAGTTTTAGATCTAGAACTAGGGATTTTTCCATTCATAACAATTTCAGCACCCATAGCTCCAGAATCCATTATAGATTGTAAAGTCCTGTAACCAGTGGATTTGAAAGTTGTAGAGCCATATCTTTCTAAAGAGTAAGCAATTTTTTCGGCAACTGATTGAGCATCTAAAAATGGATTTTCTACGTCTCCAATTTCTATTTGAGGATTTTCAAGTTTGAATTTATTTTTTAAGACAATGGTAAGTTTTTTGATATTTTCACCTTTTCTACCTACAACCAAACCTGGACGAGTAGTATAGATGGTAATTTTATCTCCTAGAGGTGTTCTTTGAATCTTGGTGTGGCTATAACCTGTTTTCATAAATTGTTCGGCTATAAACTCATGTATTTTGAATTCTTTCATTTTTTGGGATAAAATATTTCTTTCAATCATTTTTTCGGAACCTCTTTTGGTTTAACTGCTTCTACTTTCTTTGTTACTTTTGTTTTGGTTTTTGGTTTTTCTTTAGTTTCTTTAGTTTCTTTTTCTAAAGATTGTAAAATAAGTTTAACATGAGTTCTTTTGGTTTTTCGTCTTCTTTGTCTACCATAATGCCAGTTTCTAGAAGATTGACTGGCGATAGCAGTAGATATTTGGAATGGAGAAACTAAACCTTTAACTTCGGCGTTAGCTTCTGCAGTTTTGATCAAATTTAAAATTGCGAAAGTGGCTTTTAAAGGATATCTACCAGACGCAATCTTTCCTCTTTTATGCCCTACACCTTTGTTGAATCTTTTGTAAGGAATAGCGATTTTTTGTTCTAAAACTTGTTCTAAGAGTTTTTTACTTTTTTCAGTAGTCTTGCCTCTAATAAAACTACAAATTTCTACCGATTGTTTTGTTGAAATCGGTAATGAGTTGGCTATTGCTATTGCTTCCATTTTTATCTCACCGATACTGCCGAGCTAGATTTTGTGGCCCCTACTCCAGGAGCGGAATGTGATACAGATTTTCTAGTTAAGGCAAATTCTCCTAAATAATGTCCAATCATTTCAGGTTCTATTTTAATTTGAGTATAATCTTTTCCAGTGTAGATGAAAATCATCTTTCCTACCATTTCTGGAAGGATGATAGCATTTCTAAGATGGGTTTTAACTGATTTAGTAGAAACTTTGAGATTAGCTAAAAGTTTTTTTTGTTCTGGTTTTAAACCACGTGATAAAGACCTTCTAGATCTAGCAGGAAGTAAGGCAACAAATTCTTTTAAACTAAGTTTTTGTAATTCTTCCAAAGTTTTTCCTCTATATGAAAATTCTTTTAGTGCCATTATTTATTTCTCCCTGTATGTTTAGGTCTTAACATTCCTACTTTTCTTCCAGGTGGTGCGTTTTTAGGTGCGATGCTAGAATGTTTTCCACCAAAAGTAGGTCCACCTCTTCCAGAACCGAATGGATGATCTGTTGCATTCATAGCTCCAGCGGCTGTTCTTGGATATAATTTATTTCTAGCTTTTTTCTTATGATATTTTCTACCAGCTTTGTAAAGTGGTTTTTCTTTTCTACCAGAACCTGCTATAACTCCAATTGTAGCTCTACATTCTGGATTGATTTCTTTTCTTTTTTGAGATGGTAATTTTATAACAATTTTATTTTTTAATTTAGAAACAACTCTAGCAAAAGAACCTGAGGAACGAACTAATTTTCCTAAATCTCCAGGTTGAGTTTCGATATTATAAATAGAAGTTCCTTCTGGGATATTTTTCAAGGGAAGTGTATTTCCCATTTGAACTGGAGCTAAAGCACCAGTAGAAATTTTTTGATTAACTTTTAATTTTTCAGGAGCAATTATGAATCCTGTTTGATTTGTTTCATATTGAACTACAGCTAAAGGAGCATAATGTCCAGGGCATTTGAAAATATCTTTAACAACCCCATTTACAACTCCTTTTAATTCTTTATCATCTAAAGGTCGATGTGTAGGTTTACCCGCATATCTATGTGAAGGAGACCTATAAGTAGAAGTTCCTCTTCCCCGTCTTTGTATGATAATTCTTTTTGCCATTTTACATTAATCCCAATTCTGTAGCTACATCAATTGCTTGATTTTCTGGTACTAGACGAACATAAGCTCTTTTTTCGCCTTTTGGAGTGTGTAAAGTTGTAACTTTCATAACTTTAACTTTGAAAAGTTCTTCAATAGCTTTTTTTATTTCAACTTTTTTGGAATCTTTAGCTACTTTAAAGAGTAATTTGTTTTCAGTTTCCATTAACCTAATTGCCTTTTCAGTAGTTAGAGGATTTATGATTATTTTGTAAGGATCACTCATCTGATTTCTCCTTCTTTAGGTAAATAGGACTGTTTGTGAATAATTTTTCTTTTTCTAATCTTTCTATAGCAGATTCAGACCAAATAACAAGTCTGCCAGGAGTAGTTCCTGGGGCTAAAAGTTCTGTATTTATTTTATCTATTTGTGAAAATTCAACTCCATGAAGATTCTTAGAAGCTTTTTCTAAAGGACAAGCTTTAGCTGTAATAATTAAAGGACCTTTTTTAGTTTTATATTTTCTATTTCGTTTTGTACCTTTACCAGCGCGAATAGTTTTTTTAGAAATTCTTTTTAATTCAGATTCTAAACCTAATTTAATTAATAAATCTTTAAGTTGTTTAGTTTTATTGAAAGTTTCTATTTTAGCTTCGGTAACTAAAGGGAATATTTTAGGTAGTTTATGTCTAACTGAAACTAATTCAGAAGAGATAGTAGCAGAAATGGCTGAACGAATAGCTTTTCGTCTTTCTTTTTTATTTATTTTTACTGAGAAGTTTTTTTCAGGTTTAGGTGCATGAACTTTTTGACCACCTTTTGTACCTGAAACTACAGCACCTTCATAACTAAATTGTGTACCTCTACGCCACATAACTTTTCTAGGAATTCTGGATGCTCCTCGTCCGTAACCGCCACGATAATCTTTTCGTCTTCTAGATAAGTTAGCAGAAGATCTCATTCCAGCTGTTTTAAGAACACCATATTTTTGTCTGGCGTTTTGTTGAAGTGCTAAAACAGCTCTTTTGATAAGATTTTCATCTATAGGTTCATCAAACTGTTTAGGAAGTGTAACAGATTTAATTTCGGTTCCTTGTATGTTGTATAGTTTTACTGTAGTCATTGTATAATCTCTTGAGCTAATCCTTGTGAAGTTGCTCTTACTGGCTCTCTTAGTCTTATTAGTCGTTTTTTAGGTCCTGCAATAGAACCTTGTAATAAAAGAAATTCAGATTTTACAAATCCATATCCTTGTATTCCTTCAACTGTATTTATTTCTTCAGGTTTTGAAGATATTTTTAATAATAATTTATTATATTCTGTTCGTATGTGATAACCGGTTTGACCGGCGTGAGCTATTCTATACATTGTGTGTTGTTGTTGATTCCAAGGTCCTAAAGAACCTGGACCTCTTTTAACTTTTTCAGATTTCTTAGCTCTCAAACTAACTCCAAATCTTTTAACAGGTCCTTGGAAACCTTTTCCAATTGTAACAGCTACGATATCTATAAATTGGCCTTCTTTGAAAACATCTGAAATTTTAAGATCTTTTTCTAAAGATTCTTTTAAAAATTCTGGTGTAGAGTCTTTAGAGAAAGCAATTTCGAAAACTTCTGGTTTTTTCTTTAAGGAAATTAATTTTGGTTGAGTATAAACTTGTAAAGTAACTTTGTCGTATTGATCAGGCATAACAACTTCTTTTTTCTTTTTAGATACATTAATTTTTCTGGATAATTCTTTGTTGAGTTCTTGAGAAGTTGGAACTTCAGAGAAAAGTTTTAAGCCATCATCAGTTTGTTTGTAGAAGCGAAGAGAAAGAGGTTTTAGTGGTGGACATTCTAAAATCGTCACCGGGACAGAAATGATTTGACCTTTTGTAGCAGATTCAGAATTGTCTCTTAATCTTATTTGAGTCATGCCTGCCTTGTAAGCTGCGAAGCCTAATAATTTAGTTCCAGCTACCTCTGGCCAGGTTTTAATGCGAGGATAAATTCTTTTTGCTCGCTTTCTGGGCCAAAATTGCATACTTCCATGTCTTGGATGGTGTCTTTTAGCCATGATTTATTATTGCATCCTTTTCAGGGTGTGCAATCGTTTTTGTGACTTCCCGTCACGTCACTGCGAAGAATAGAGCGAAATGTTTTTTTGCCTTTTCTGGCAACGCCTTATTCTCAAAAGGGTAATTATTGAGGAGAAAAATTGGTTTATAAGATTAACGGTCGGCTCTTTTCTTAAAGATATAGAGGAGAATTAAGGCTAAAATAGCGCCTAGTAAATCCATCCCAACATCAAACCAATCAAAAGTTCTACCGGGTACATAGAATTGATGAATCTCATCTAACAAACCGTAAAGTGTTGTTGAGAAGACCACTAGGAATTTTGAAGGGTTTTTTGTATAGGAAAGTGCACGGTATATTAATAGGGCCAAAATTGTATAAATTAAAACATGTTGTAAGTAAGATTTTATGGAAAAAACAGATGCAATATAATTACTGACAGGAACTACAGGTTGAGAGAAAAAATAAAATATTAGGAGTAACCAGAAATAAATGGGTAACCAGTATTTTAATTGATATTTCCAAAATGAAGATTTCATAAATTTAAAATAAGAAGAAAATCTTAAAAGCTTATTTCATTTTTTTGGTGATGTCAATATTCTCACCACATTTTTGACATTGGAATCTAATAGATTTAATAGCTTGTTTTTTGCCAGTTTCTTCATTAAGTCTTTGAATATTTTTCCATTTGAATGGTGCTTGAGTTTCGCCTTCGTGATTGCAATGAGGACAAGTGTATTTAACATTTATCTTAAGCGTATCTTCATATTCTTGTTTTTCGACGGTGTGATTACAATCGGGACAAACATATTCCTCGGCTCGAATTTTAGGTCTGCCTGTTTTTTCGTTTTTGGGCTTGCCCATTAAACCTTTATTACATTTAGGGCAAGATTCTTTGAAAACCCAAACTTTAGCTTTACCTTTATCGATAAGTCTATTTGAAAAATAAACGCATTCGTCCATTGAAGTTGGTTCTTGTAAGGTCATAGGAATTTAGATAAAAAAGGGGTATATAAATTATTTGATTGAATCGTTTTCATTATGCTCTGTAGGTAACCACTCTTGTTTTGTTGCTTCGCCAGTTACTTCCTTAAGATTACTTCCTAGATTAGTTAACCATCCAGTAAAATCTTTTACAAAAGAAGTTCTGTCTTCAGAATCATCCTTTAAATTGTAATCATTGTCTTTAACTATTAAATAAGCCCCTACAATAAGAAAAATTGTGATGATCAAAGCTATTTTTTTCATAATATTTAGAAATAAGAGGAAATATATAAGGTTTATCAGAAGATTTTTAAGCTAAATTTTTAATATATATGGCTTAGCGGTCAAACAGAAGATATATAAATAATAAAGTCTTATTAGATGTTATGAGAATAAAGCTTCAAAAAGGAAAACAAAAAGAATTGATATGTTTAGCTAGGAAGGGATTGTCTTGGCAAAAATTTTCTGAAATTATGGGGACATCTCAAGTGTATTTATCAAATGATTTGAGATATGAGAGAAGATTAATTTCCAAAGACATATATAGAAAATTATGTAGAATTAGTAATAAAGATTTTGGTAGGTTTATATTAGAAGAATTAGATGAAAAGTGGGGTCAATCTAAGGGGGGGATGAATTCTGAGGGGTCTTTAATTAAATTGAAATTGCCCTCTAAAAGTAAAGAATTGGCTGAATTTGTGGGTTCTGTTTTAGGTGATGGAAATGTCAATTCTTATAAGAAGGGTAAAAAAGTAGGTGTTTATTGTGTTAGAATTTCTGGAGATAAGAATAAAGATGAAGACTATCATGTTCGATACTTAAAAAAACTAGGTAAGGGACTTTTTGGTTTAGAAGGAGGAGAAAAAGTTGAAAAGAATAATAATGGAAGGTGATATGTCGATAGATGACATGGTCAATGAAGGCGTTCGAAGAGCATATTCTCTGCCGGAGAATATATTAAGAGCATCGATAC
>PVBE012566776.1_pt1 | contig 13835 bp, 8 predicted proteins | sample 1631181 | NCBI WGS metagenome assembly PVBE01 (sample SAMN08397723, study PRJNA350692) | Marine metagenome, whole genome shotgun sequencing project. | isolation source: water | place: Pacific Ocean | collected 2012-04 | reverse complement strand
TTCTGCGAAGAATTCCAGCGCCAGAGGCCAGGCTGACACGGAGATCGTGAATTCCCGTGACAGCAGAACAACTCCAAACTTCCCCGACGCGCGCACATCGGCTACTGTTAAGAAGAGTACTTGGGGCGGGTGAATCTGCCCCGCCTCTTGAACGTGGACGTTGAAGGCAGGACGTATACAGATGGGTCGAGCAAGGAAAAACCGCAGGCGAAGTGGTGTCGGAGCAGTCATGCTGACTGCCGGCATTCTCCTGGCGGTGGGATACGTGATGGTCACGCGGGATAGATCCGCTGACCGGGTGCAGGCCATAGAGAAAACACTTTCCAAGGAGAACTGTGCACTTCTCCCCCTGTCACTCGAGGTCTCCAGGGGAATCTCAACAGTTCGCTATGCCCTTCCGGAGACGACTTCCGAAGCGGGTTTCTACCTGCGTCATGTGACCTCGGGCAGGGGGACTCTTTTGCGATCTGCCGGCGGGGGCGTTGGCCCTGGCAGCCTGCACGTTTATCCCACGTTGATCGTACAGCAGGTCTCATCAAACGGCCCCGTACGGGTCGTCGCGGAAAGTGACGGATGGGAGCTTTTTGAAGTCGTTCCCGAGGGTTCCGAACCTGTGGCGTCGCAAACCCGGATCCACGAGTTCGAGATGGCCGACGGGTTCATGCGCACCAGCCTGGCTAAGGGCGATGGGTGGCGTGTTCTGAACGGTGAATGGGACCTCAACAAATATGGGGGCGGCATACCAAAAACGGCGGCTGAAGCCGTTGATTCTAATTTTCAAAGGGCCGCCAATCCGTTCACTGTTATTGCCCGTTCCACGGATGGCAAAGAGGCCGTCATGGTCTACGATACCACTTCATCGAAAGGTGAGAGCTACTTTGCCGAGGGGCGTTTCCTGATGGGGTCGCCCAGCATGAAGAGGTTACGACGCGATAAAAGAACGGGCAAAACTACTTCACAGTTTCTCATAGCGCAGGGGAACCTGGACGGCCCGCAACTGGCCTTCGGCTGGTGGCCTGATGATTCCGGTTCATCCTGCTGGCGCATGTGCTACAGAAGGGGGCAGAGCGCGTGGAAGATCCTGAGGTCCTGGATCAATCGACCGCCGTTGGGCACCTGGGCCAGGGTCGGCATAGGTGTCAACCACGGGCACCGTGCATTTGCGATGCTGGACGGGCAAAAACTCGGCTCGGTCAAACTCAACGTGGTTGTATCAGGACCTCTCCATATTCACATCGGGGGAGACGGCGTTACCGCCGAGTTTGATGACATAAAGGCGGGGCCCTTCTCGACCAGGGGCGGAGCCCTTGGAACCCCCGTGTTTGTTCCCAGCCGTAACTTCGCCACGAAGCGCGGCGAAACCCGTCGCGATCCCGTTCAGTTTGATCAGTGGGCAAGGGGTCTGAATGCGTATGACATAGCAGGAGACAGGGCCACAACGCGGATGTCGCTTTTTTCCGATTTTACGTACCGTTCCACCCCGTCTCTCCCGGAAGGCACTTACACGTTCACGCTTCTGAGGGGCCTCGATCCCAGGGATCCTTCCCGACAGGCGGTGGAACTGGCATTCAGAAAGACCGCGGCGGGCTGGCAGATTCCACGCGACGACAAGCCCGGAACAGCTTTCTCCCTGGAACTTGGTCGCCGTGGCAGTTCCATTGTTGTTAGAGATGGCAGTGAATTTCGAACCATCGGCCAATGCAGTGGGCCCGTTCATCTCAGGATCACACAACCTTTGGGAACTTCCTTCAACCCGGAGGCCCATAGCTTGTCGAGCACTAGAATATGGCACGAAATGTTCGAGAAGGCGCCATCCGACTGGTACTGGCATGGCGGTGCTTTCGGGATGAACCTCCGGTGGGCATGCAGACCGGGATGGAATTTCATGGCAGGAAAATCACCACACCTGTGTGCCCTGCTCAGCAAGCACGCTTACGTTGGCGACCAGGAGATAGACTGCTATATGGCCTTGCCGGCCGTTATTCCCCAGAGCCGGGGTTTCTACATCAGGAGAGACTTGTGCCTTTCATTCTGCTCGGACGGACAGAACCTTGATTCCGGCTATGCATTGATTTTTGGATCTGAGCACAATACGAAAACAGTTCTGAAGAAGAACGGCCGCATCATTGCTGCCACCACGGATCCAAAGTTCCTCTTTCCCCTCAAAAAGGGCAAGCAGCTCTATGATGTCCACTGGTTTTGGTGGAACTTCAGGATCCGGAAAACGCGACAGAAGATTGTTGTTATGTTGAACGGTAAGGAAATGTTCGAGGTATACGATCCGAAGCCCATTCCAGACGGGCACCTGGCTTTCTGGACGGTTAGAAACGGTCTCGTGCTATCACGTGTGACCGTTGCCGCTGAGGATCGCGTTCCACGTCCGGAAGTCGGTATTACGGAACCGTCCAACGAGGGATTGTTGTGGCGTCCCCCGTATGAGGACAGTGTCGTGCTCAGCGCTGAGGGGAGTATGACAAAGGTTAAGAATCATTCGGGTGGTGGCACTTTTGCCGTTCGTACATCATCGACCGTTGACCTGTCAAAAACCCCCGTGCTGGAGATACCATTTCGGTCTGATGACGAGGCAAAGGTCAACCTGCATATTGGTATTGGGGGACGCTCTTACCTTGCTATGGTATCGGCTCCTATCACGGAGACACCCTTTCTGATATCCGGTGTAGCCCCCGAGAATGACTACGAGATTGTGCGCCTGACCGGGGGTGAACTTTCCGCAGTCTACCTGGGGGCAGCACGTGTGATGGATGGAAAACTAACTCTCGACCTTGGCGAAGCACTTGGGAAGAAAGGGATTCAACCGGAAGGCGAAACCGAGATCCTGCTCACGCTGGGGAATACGAGTAACGAAAAGTACCTTATGGCCGGCTTCTTCGGCAACCATGCCGGGACCAGGTACTGGCTGGGGAGACCGCGATGGCTGGCTTCAGGAACAACAAGATAGCGGTTGCCGGTGTTGCGGCTGTCACCCTTCTGCTGGATATCGCCGATGTCTCCTTTCTCGGCCTTCCACTGTCGATTCTCTGTCTTGCGGCCTTTTTTGGATTGATCGTCTTTGCCCGTCCCGAAGCACCGGGTGCACCATGCTGGTTACGCGTTCTTTTTCTTTCCTCGCTCTGTCTCGGTCTCGTGCCGCTTGCGGGTGGCGGCCTGGGCGATGGGGCCAGGGAGCTCGTGCAGGCGTTTGCCGTTTTCGGAATAGCATGGACGTCGTATGCGGCATTGACTGACGAGGAACGGAGAAAGTGGTTGAATTTGTTGGGCCTGGTTGGGGCCGGCCTGGTGATCATTAACATTGTTCCCGTTCGTCTTCCGCTGAGTGACGCCAGATTGAGCCTGCTGATGTGCCTGTTGGTTCCGTTCATTGTTTCGCTTGCCATTAGATCCCGGTTCAGCGCTTTCCTGGTCCTCCCCATGCTTGCCTTGTATGCGTTTTCGTCTCAGAACTCACCGTTGATGATTACCGGACTCCTTGCTGTGGGAGCGTTTCTGTTCATCCGGCGCGCAGGGCTTTCCGTGTTTCACTGGGTGTCGTTTGCAGCGGTGATGATTCTCGCCCTTTGTCTCCTGGGTAGCGTGCGAAAGGATTCCGTTTCCTGGCGACGGGCAGAAACCGGCAATCTCAAGAGATTACTGATTGAGTACGAGGCCGTCCCCGGGGCGGTAACGGCCTCTCCCGTTGTCGGGCATGGCCTTGGCCGGTACCGCAAGACGATAGGCCGTTACCTCAAGCGTTTTCCCGACCCCGATGACAATCGAGTGACTCCTGATACAAACAGCATTTACGCGGTTCTTGCCGTGGAGGCCGGCCTGCCGGCCTCTGTGCTTCTGCTCACGGTCCTCGCCTGGGTGACATGGCGGGGGCTGCACAACGATCCCGGGACAAGCCCAGAACTCGTTGCGGCAACGGGCGCCCTGGTTGTCTCGGGTCTGTTCACGGTTCCCGTAGCCAGGGGAACAGGAATCCTTGTTGGATCGATTCTTGGTATGACGGCAGCCGCAACAGAATCCACTATTCCGTCAGGGTTTAGAACATGGATAACCAGGTGTTCGGTCTTTGCACTGTGCCTCGGCCTATGCCTCGGAGCTGGACTGCTGCCCGGCAGGGACGAACGTGGCGCCGGTTTGACTGTGATGAAGCCATCCCCGCGAGCCGTCTCTGATTACTGGTTGATCGAGGCCGAGGATATTGTCGGTGAGCCGATCGCACCACTTGCGGTGACCGACGCGAACGATGCATCGGGGAACCGTGTGCTGAAGATTCCACTTGGTGCCGGCAAGGGAAAGGGAGAGGTCGTGTATGCCATACCCGAGCTGCCCCGAGGCACTTACACTGTATGGGCGAGAGTATTGTGGCATGACGGTTGCGCCAACTCAATCGGCTGTGTCATCGGGAGAAAACAGATGGTCATCAGCGATGAGATATTCAAGCGATGGCACTGGGTACCATCCGTTCAGACGATTGTGCTGGGGGCGGGGAATGAAGAACTGCAGCTGCGCAATACGGAAGACGGGATCATGGTCGACCAGCTCATCCTCTCTCCTGATCCACGTTTCGTGCCGCACGGAATCGTGAAAGACACCTCGCTTGATCAATGAATAATGCGCGCTAGGGCAGCATGTCCAGGAGGGCTTGTTTCTCGTCGTCTTTCAGCTTCGAGCCACGGATGATATCGTCAACTACATTCATGTCGATGACGTCAGTCATCACCATATGCTGTAACGCCCTGGCTTGCGTGGAATTCTTTGAGCCCTTGAGTCTGCCCATCACGTACCCGGCAATGGTTCTGTGTTGTGTGAATGCGTCGGGGATCTGCATTATCCATTCTGTTGAGCCTCCCGGGGTCTTTTGGCCCTGCTGTACGGCTACGTTACTGAGGGCGTAAGCCTTGTCCATCTCGTTCTGCAGTCCCTCGGCCCATTCGCGTGCCGACGTCAGATTGGATGCCGCCCAGTGGGAGGCCACGGCCTTGATCGCCGTGGGACGCACGCTGTCCAGTCCCACATCCAGCGACCACTGTGCCGCCGCTTCAGGGTCCTTGCGCACCCAGTTTCGTACTGTGCCGCTGAGCGCGTCCGGGTCGCGTTCAAAAAGGCCTGTGATCGAACCGTACATCTTGGCTGCGTTATCGGGGCTCGCAGAGGTCAGTCCGCGTGCCATACTCGATAGCATGACTGTGTATTCCGCGTCATCCGTGACAGTCTGGCTGATCCACTCAACAGCTTCCGTTAGATCTTCGTCGGCCCAGGCAATGGCAATGGTGGTCAGCATTCTGGGTCGAGACGCGAGCTCCCCATCCGGCAGGTTGAACACATGTGTCCAGGCCTCCTTGGCATCGTATACGACCCAATTCTTGTAGATCTGGGGCATGATCATGGCCCGCAGTTCGTCCGAGAGTCCCGCCGCGCTTCGAAGAGCTCCCTGGGGGTCCGACCGGGCCCATACGCCGTACACACCCACTGCAGTTGACGCCTCAAGGTTGGAAGGCAGTTCGCCCAGGTACTTCGACGCAGCCGCCGGATCCGTGGAAGCCCAACCTTTTACCGCACTGCGGATGGCTTCCATGTATACGCGGCTGTTTCTGGCGTGGCTCACGCTGGAGCCGCCGGTGCGCGGGCCGGGGTCGAGGGCATTCGCCTGTCTGAGGGCCTCTTGCGGGTCCAGGGCTCCCTTCGTTTCAAAGATACCCATGCAGATGTAGAGCTTGTTGATGTAATCGGATAAGGCCTTCATCAATCGCAAAGCATTGCCGAAGTCCTCGAGCGCAAGTTCGCTGCCTAAGGCCTTCAGGGCATCCTTCCTCTTGTGCATGTCGGAAACTGCCTTTATTGCGGCAAACCGGCGCAGGAACTCGATATTGGTCGTGGGGCCTTTTGGGACCACGGGTTGCGGCGTGGTTGGAGTGTCGGGCGTGCCGCCGGCACCGGAACCGGGTGGAGGAGTGACCACCTGGTTCGAGATGGCAACTGTTCCCGGTACATCACCTTTCTGAACTGGCTCGCCGCCAGGGGGAGGAGGTCCGGGGTCATAGTCAGGCCTTCTCGTAATCAAGGTAGCGACTACGGCGAAAGCAACAAGTGCAAGAAACAGGAGACAGAAAAGGCGCGTGAATCCGTTCATGTTCATTCTCTCTTCTCTTGCGGGTAGTGTCACAATTCCTGGCCCGTGTTGTCCAGCACGCTTTGCCACAGGGCGCCGGCCGGATCAATCTTCTTCCGCGACGCCACGGCTTCCGAAACCGGTACGTGAACGAAATGTCCATTCCACAGTCCTATTACCATTTCCGTTCTTCCGCTCATGGCCGCATGCACGGCATTTTCTGCCAGCTGGAAGCAGAACACAGAGTCGTCAGCACTGGCCGGAGCGCTTCGAATGATGTAGGAGGGATCAATGTATTTTACTGAGACAGGTTCGGAAATCCGTCGGAAGTGTTCTTCAATGGCGTTCTTCAGGAAAAGCCCGATGTCACCAAACAACGTGTTGCCGGATGCATCTTGACCCGAAGCGCCGGCGAGATCCTGGCCGGCACCTTCCGCCACGACAATAACGGCGTGCGATTTCCTTTTCAGGCGCTTTTCAAGAAACTTCAGTACGGATTCGAGAGTGAAAGGGACTTCCGGTACGAGCAGGAGGTTAACATCGCTCGAAGCCAGCGTCGCGTACGCTGCCACGAAACCTGACTGACGCCCCATGAGTTTCACGAGTCCAATGCCATTGTTCACACCTTTTGCTTCGTTGTGAGCACCGTTTATAGGGTCGCGGCTCATGGCAACCGCGGTTTCAAAACCGAAAGTCCTCGTTGTAAAGGCGATGTCGTTGTCGATCGTCTTCGGTATTCCAATGACCGAGATGGACAGTCCTCTCTTGCGTACTTCTTCGGCAATGTCTCGGGATCCGCGTTGAGTGCCGTCTCCGCCAATCGTGAACAGTATGTCGATCTCGTTCCGCACCAGGAAGTCAACGATTTCGCATGTGTCCTGCGGACCTCGGGAGGAACCCAGGATTGTTCCGCCACTCTTATGGATGTCCTCGACGGTCTCCGGAGTCAGGGCCAGGGGTTGGTGATTGTATGACGACACGAGACCCTGGTAGCCATAGCGCAGTCCGAGTATATCGGTCACACCATACCTGTACCATAGTACAGTCGTCACTGCCCTGATAACGTCGTTGAGTCCCGGGCAGAGTCCTCCGCAGGTCACTATTGCCGCACGGGTTCTTGCCGGTTCAAAGAATATCCTGCTTCGCGGTCCCGCCTGTTCCAGGATCTCCGTGGGGTCTGTCCTGGCGTCCGAACCAACCGTTGCGTCAACCAGTACGCCGGTTGATTCGTCTCGAAAGAAGCGGCTGTCGAGTGGAGAGTCAATCCCGCACGGGCCGAGCGTTTGTATTTCCAGGCGATCGATCATGCAGGCCTTTCATTTGCCGAATTGTTGTCCCCGGTTTTTCTTCCCGTGACAGGAAGAATCTATGCCGTGCCGCGGGTACATCCATTTTGTGTCAGAAATCCAACGCGGATACAAGGAAGAGGTTGTTGCGGACTTTCCGCCGTGAACGGGAATCCCGACGGTTGATGTGGGGCGGAGGCGAAGTGAAGTCCACGCGCACCAACGTAAAGCTGATCGTGACTACACAGCCTGTGAGATCCGGGAAGGTCAAGTAGGGCTGCCGGATGTTCCGCTACTTCGCTTCGGCCTTGATGTATATTTTTTTGGGTGCTTCAGGGAAATACTTGAGGAGAGCCGGACAGAGCCAGCCTTCGGCCTTGAATTCCTCCGAGTAGTACCAGTTGCCGGTGCCGTCACTTCTCTTCCATGTCAGCGAATGCGTGTGCCCTGGAAAAGGATCGGCGGAGAACAGGAGCCGAAAACCTTTTTCCGCACCGCCGATATCCTTCACGAGCTGGTCGATCAGTTCGGGAATACCCGCGACGAAGGGTTCGGCATGCAGGCCGACACGACGATCGTCGAAAACCCACGTTCCCTGGTGTCTGTAGGGGGCGATGACCAGGATCGAGTTTTTGCCGAGGGTCTGCTGCTCCCTGCAACCAGCGGCAACCAGCAGCGCAAGTACCAATACCAGTTTCAGTAATCTTTTCATCTCTTCCCTCCTTTATAGCCTATTGAACGTCATTCTCAAGATACAGGGCTATCTCGTGAAAGACTTTCTTTCGGATTCTCTCAGATTCATTCATGAGTTGATGGCCTGCTCCTGGGACCTTGGAAATCTGGGCCTTTGGAATCTTCTCTGCCAGGGATGGTAGGTTGTATCTCCAGTGGACCGTGGTGTCGCCCGTCCCCTGGATGATCTTTACCGGCATATCGATTCCGGGGGCCGTTTCGTAGCGATCGTTCCATCTTCTCAATGCTTCCGACCATTTCATGGGGACCCTGCGAGGCTGCAGGGGATCGTTCTTTGTGAATTCCAGGAACGATGGGTCTGATGAGTTGCGGCGGAAAGTGCGCGGAACTGAATCAACGAAGACTCCGGCAACGCTTTCGCCTACACCGGCAGTTCGCCACAGCACGCTGCGCACCAGCGGCGCCAGGAGAACGACCTTGTCAAAAAGCCCGGCCATCTCTTCGTCACGCAGTGTGTCTATGGCAATCGGGCACCCCATGCTGTGAGCCACGAGGTGATAGGGTCCGGGAAGGTCCCGCCGGCACCTTCTCATAAGGGCTCGCAGTACTTCGGAGTATTCTCCAAAATCGCCGATAGATGCCCTTTCACCGGATGAAAGTCCGTGTCCGGGTTGATCATATGCGCAAACGGCATAGCCGCGAGCCAGGAGGAACTCTATCAAGTGCCGGAGCACCCCTACGTGGTCGTAGTAGCCGTGCACGAGCACTACGGTTCCACGAGGCGAGGCAGGGACGAAGGCGTGAGCCGCCAGGGAATACGACCCGGAAGCAAATGTTCCGAAGTAATGGTCCACCCCCGGAAAGTCCAATCCATAGAATTGAAAGTACTCCAGCATGTCTGGTGTAGGGGAGAAGGGTACACTGCAATCCAGAGGCCCGGCAGTCTCCGCTGCCCCGGCAATGAACGCGGTCGCATTGTCACGTGTATCCCCGGTGTCTTTACGGCCGGTGCTTCCGGTCGAAAACTCGGGGCAGTTTCGAAGGAACTTCTCCAGTCCCTCTTTCCACTTCGCGGGATCCGATGCCAGGCAGGGTTCGTGCCCTGCTTCGTCAAAGACGACGATATCTTTTGACGCGGTGATGGCGTCGAAAACGCTCGTGATTTCATCAATCTTTGCCCTCGGGTCCGACTTGCCATGCATGAACAGCGTTGGCGATTTGGTGGAAGCGGCATAGGTTACGGGATTGTGACTGAAAGCAGGGAAGTCCAATTGGAATCCACCCCAGAATACAAGGGTCTCCGCGAAAAGGAAGGAAGGCAGCTTCATCAGTCTGAACCGGTTCCTCACGGTACCCAGCGTTGTTGCAAATACTCCTTCCAAAACGAGGGCGTCAGCATCCATGATGTCCAGATGGCAAGCACGCAGGGCTGCGGCTCCGCCCATCGACTGTCCGTAAACGAGAAGTGGGAGCCCCGGGCAAAGGGTCCTGGTAAGACGAGCTCCGGCAGCGGCATCCAGGGCTTCATGATAACCGATGCTTGTGGAATTTCCTTCCGAACCTCCGCTGCCACGAAAATCAATCATCACGACATCAAATGAGAGATCCCTGAAGGCTTTAGCTTCGAGCATCATGTCTGACTTGCATGCACCGTAACCGTGCAGGAGCAATGCAGCTCCACGAGGATTGGAATGAGGGATATGCCAGGCTTCCAGGCGTGGTTGCATGGGGCTCTCCAGCTGGTGAACGGAAAAACTCATGCCTTCTGAAAGCGGATCAGAATCGTTTTCGGGGCGTGGGAGGCGTACTCCTGAAGACAAGACCCTGAGCTTTGCCAACGGAGATAAATCCTCCGGCTTCTGCGTGCGAACACCGCCGGTAGTGAAATGGAGCATCGTGCGTGCGTGCATGAAAGCAGCCACGTTGAGTCCAGCTATTAATAGGATAACTGCCAAGCTCATGGTCCACAGGGGGTGATGCAGTACAAACGTAAAGAACTTACTTGTCATTCTCATGATAAAGACGCAGTAGCATGATCAGTACACCTGATCTCACTTCGCAATAGAATGCAAGAGGCGTGCCAAGGTTGCATTTTCACTCCTCTTGTGTACAGATGCTGGTGTTGCCGGCCAGTGATCTTGTTCGAACCTGTACATTCCTTGTACGCTTGGTGTGCATCACTTGCCTTGGCAGCGGTGTGTCTCGGATTCAGTTGAGTTGGGCGCCGGAGCCGGTGCCCCTCCCGCCGTTGGGCGTGCATTGCACAGGGGAGGGTCGGCGGCCCCGTCGACCGCGCAAATGGCTCGCGAACAGGTCGTCCATTTGTAGCGGCTCCGTCCGAGGCGGAAGCTCGTCCCTCCAGATCTGGAAGATCAGACAGAATTCCTATTCGCTGAAGATGTCGTCCAGAGTTTCCCGAATTGTTCCCATGCTGAAAGGCTTCTGGAGAAGCCCCAGCATTCCTTCGGCCAGCAGTCCTCTCACGTTGGAGTCGGCGTTGTACCCGCTGGTTAGAAGAGCTCTAACATCAGGATTGATAATCCTGAGGTCCCGGAAACAGGCGCCCCCATCTTTTCCGGGCATAGAGAGGTCGATTATTACCAGGTCTATCTCTTTCCAGCGTTGGGTATAAATCCTGACGGCTTCCTCTGTGCCATCGGCAGTGATTACAGCGTGGCCGCTTAGTTCCAGCATGGCGGAACCGGCATCCCTGATGAAATCTTCGTCGTCAACCAGAAGGATGAGTTTCCCCTGACCCGCCTGCTCAGCGTTTACATCGTTCGGCGTATGGTTTTCCTCGCTCATTAACGGGGGGTCCTTCTCTGTTAAAGGGGGTGACGGGCGGTCTATACGGACAGCACCTCTTTGAGCAGGCCAAGCAGGGCATCCATCTCGAAAGGTTTCTGGATAAATCCTGCCAGCCCGTGGTTGGCAAAGCTCTTCTTACTGTCCTGTTCTCCAAATCCGGTGCAGAGAATGACTTTCACCTTTGAGTCAATCTCTTTCATCATTTTGTAGGCTTCCGGGCCACTTAACTCTGGCATCGTCATGTTCAGGAGTACAACGTCGATCTGGTCCGCATTCTCCCGGAAGATATCCACGCCCTTCATTCCGTCTGAAGCCGTCAGCACAGTATATCCATGACGAGACAACATGGTTGACGTTACCGTCCTCACCGTCTCTTCATCGTCTACAATGAGTACGGTTTCGGTGGCTTCATCTGAATCATGCCTGTGTCTTCCTGTGATCTGCTCTTCTGTTCTGAGTTCCTTGGCACTGGCCGGCAGCAACACCCTGAACGCGGATCCTTTTTCGATCTCGCTGTGCACACTGATCGCACCCATGTGGCCCCTCACTATTCCCAGAACCGACGCCAGTCCAATACCTCGTCCCATTTCCTTGGTAGTGAAGAACGGATCAAAGATGCGTTCAACAGTCGCCTCGTCCATCCCGGGACCGGTATCCGCCACTTCAAGGCATACGTAATCACCTCCCGGCAAGTCGTCATCGAGGTAGGTTGATGCCAGTTCTTCGTCCGATGCAGTTATTTCGCTTGTGCTTATCGTCATTCTGCCACTTTCACCTTTAATGGCGTCCGAAGCGTTTGTCGCAAGGCTCACCAGGAGCTGACGAATCTGGGATGTATCGACCTCCACAGGAGGGAGATCCTCGGCGAAATCGTAGTCGAGGATCACTTTCTTCGATACGGACGCTCTGAGTAGTTGCGAAATCCCTTTGACAAGGTTGTTCAGATTGACCAGCTCGATAACAAAGTGCCCTTTGCCCGCGTACGCGAGAAGCTGTCGTGTCAGTTCTGAAGCTTCTATAGCAGCCGTCTTTATCTGCTCTACGCTGGCACGGGCCGGTGAAAGCGGGGCGAGGTCCATAAGTGCAAGGTCGGCATTACCCAATACGCCAACCAGCATGTTGTTGAAGTCATGCGCAACCCCACCTGCAAGGCTCTCCAGGCCTTCGAGCTTCTCGGCATGTTGCATCTGGCCCAGCAGGCGGTGCTGATTCTCTTCAGCTCTTCGGTAGTCACTCATGTCTACTGCCAGACCCAGCGCAGTATGCGCTTCTCCCTGCCCGTCATGAATGGCATAAGTCGTCATCATGGCGGGGAATTCCAGCCCCGATTTATGCACAAGAGTGGGTTTGGTTGACAGCGGGTGCTGCTGCGTTTCCTGCGCATTGTAAATCTTGTCGAGGCTCTTGGATTCCTCGTTCGCATAGAGTTCGGCTACTGGTTTGCCTACAACTTCATCCTTGGAGTAACCAAAAAGAGCTTCGGCGCCCGAACTGAAATCGAGTATTTTAGAATTGCCGCCTGCTAGATCTGTTGTGACGAAAGCGACGTCCTTTGATGCATCGAGCATGGCGCGCAGCCGCTGCTCGCTTCGATCCAGCGCCTGCTGGACTTCCAGGCGTTGCTTCACGCTGACAACAAGCCCCGCCACAAGCGCCAGAACGATGGCCATCGCGACGACATGTATGAGGGTCGAGTTCTGACCTGGCTCTTCGGATGAGCCGCTCGAGTCGATTTCCGCTTCGGACAGTGTCTTCCCGGAAACGGAAATACCCTTCCCGTCTGCGGTTTCCGATGCGTTGTTCTGAGCGGATACCAGTCCGGCCATGACGATGATCAGGGCGATAACCACCAGAAAAGATGCTACAAACTTCATTTTCATCCTTGCGCCTCCACCCTCAGGAGAAATCTAGGGATTCACCCTTAGAATAGCAAGAATGTTCTGAGCGTTTCATGTGCATCGCGAAACGTTTAATTGCGCGTGGAAATAAACTTAACGCCTGAAATTGACGTTTTGCGCACGATCTGCCAGTATCCTCAGCCGAAGATAACAAAAAGGGCGGATGAGACTCTTCCGGGGGGTAACTGAGAATGGATGTGCCGACAATAGTCCAAATGCTGAAAATGCAGGCATCCCGGAATCCCGGTAAGACGGCAATCTTTGACCACGGTTTTGAACTCACATATGGCGAGTTGAAAGATCAGGCAGACGCACTTGCGGGTTATCTTGTGGAGGCAGGGCTCAAGAAGGGAGCTCGGGTCGGACTCCTCCTTGATAAGACCGCGGAAGCGATTGTGGCTTTTCTTGGGGTTGCCCGGGCCGGCGGTGTGGTGTTTCCTTTGAACTACAATCAGACCAGTGCCAACCTGCAGGAAACTCTCCAGCTCACCGATCCATTCGCGTTGGTTATTGCGAGTCGTTACCTTCCGTTGGTCGACGACGGTGCCGATGTTGAGAAAGAGAGGTTGATTATCGTCCTGGGGGAACCCGATGGCCGGGGGGGCATATCGTGGCAGGACGTGTTGAAATCAGCGGGCGCCGGTTCCTTTCCTGAGATCTCTCCTGACGACCTGGTCTACCTTAACTTCACTTCGGGCTCCACCGGACATCCCAAGGGCGCCGAGACCACGCATGCGCAGATCTACTGGAACACGCTTGCATCGATAGAGTGTCTCGAACTCACACCTGAAGATATCCACCTGTGCATGTTTCCGGTATTCGTTCACCCCCATGAGCTCTTTGCCCGTCCTCTTCTCCTTGGAGGTTCCTTCGTTCTTGTTGACGGAGTGGCGCCAAGGACCATTGCAGCAGCGATAGAAAAACATGGTGTCACCTGCATGATGGCGACGGCATCTATCTATGTGAACCTGGCGAGGCATAGCCGGGCAAACCATGTGAGCTTGGAATCATTGAGGATCGCCGAGAGTGGCGGGA
>PVBE010450978.1_pt1 | contig 13835 bp, 14 predicted proteins | sample 1631181 | NCBI WGS metagenome assembly PVBE01 (sample SAMN08397723, study PRJNA350692) | Marine metagenome, whole genome shotgun sequencing project. | isolation source: water | place: Pacific Ocean | collected 2012-04 | reverse complement strand
GACTACCAGGGTATCTAATCCTGTTTGCTACCCACGCTTTCGTATCTCAGCGTCAAAAATGGCCCAGTTAGTCGCCTTCGCCACTGGTATTCTTTCCAATATCTACGAATTTCACCTCTACACTGGAAATTCTACTAACCTCTACCAAATTCTAGATCACTAGTTTTAAATGCAGTTCCTGGGTTGAGCCCAGGGATTTCACATCTAACTTTTTGATCCGCCTACATACGCTTTACGCCCAGTAATTCCGAACAACGCTAGCCCCCTCCGTATTACCGCGGCTGCTGGCACGGAGTTAGCCGGAGCTTCTTCTTCAATTAATGTCATTATCTTCGTTGATGAAAGAGTTTTACAACCCGAAGGCCTTCTTCACTCACGCGGCATTGCTGGATCAGGGTTTCCCCCATTGTCCAATATTCCCCACTGCTGCCTCCCGTAGGAGTCTGGGCCGTGTCTCAGTCCCAGTGTGGCTGATCATCCTCTCAAATCAGCTATAGATCGTAGTCTTGGTGGAGCTCTTACCTCACCAACAAACTAATCCAGTGCGGGCTCATCTAAAGGCGATAAATCTTTCTCCTTACGGACACATCCGGTATTAGCTACAGTTTCCCGTAGTTATTCCGAACCTTTAGGTAGATTCCCACATGTTACTCACCCGTGCGCCACTAAGTCCGAAGACTTCGTTCGACTTGCATGTGTTAGGCATGCCGCCAGCGTTCGTTCTGAGCCATAATCAAACTCTTAAGTTAAGTAAATTAGACCGAAGTCTTAAATTTACGGAACGACCGTACTTGCGGAACACTTTATGTATAAATACATAAGTATCTTTTGATACGTATTCCACAATTGATCGTAATTATTAAATTACGAATTGTTGTCTACGTATCTCTTTATTGTCTTATTAACATTTCAAAGAGCATAGTAACCCGATACAACTAGAAAAAATCTGTAAATTGCCGAGGATTACACTTTTCTTACGAAAAGAACTTTTGGATATAATAGTATTAAAAAACCTTGTCAAACCTTAAAAATATTTTATTTTTCACTAATTCCTGGGTTAAAATATTAGAATTTTATAAAAAGTCACAATCTAGAGAATCTATTTTGGTTGCGGGGGTAGGATTTGAACCTACGACCTTCAGGTTATGAGCCTGACGAGCTACCGGACTGCTCCACCCCGCGATGAATGTGATCTATTAATATAAAAGTAATTAAAATAATAGAAAATTGTTAATCAAGCTTATATTTATTTTTATAATTCTCTATTAAATCTAAGTTTTGATCTTTTTTATCAATAAAATAATTTTTTATAACTAATAAATCTAACTATGTATACAAAACCACCTGACCTACGATCATTATTGGCTGAAGTTGAAAAAAAAATATACGTTAAATCCCTCAATATTCATCACGGTTAAATGTATAATAATCATAAAAAGATTCTAATTAAAATTCATTTTTTTTAAAATGAGCAATTTTTTAAAATTGTTTTGCAATTTTTTATAAAATATTCATATATAATATTTGAAACTTCATTAATTCCAGACTCAGTAAAATGGATGCTGTCTTTATAGTAAAGTCGATTTTGTTCTAAATGATAAGATAAATCAATCAAATGAATATTATGTTTTTTAGCAATTAATCTTGTAGCATCATTGTAACTTTTAAGATCTAAATAACTTTTATCTTTTTTTGAAATCTTTTTATTTTTTAAATTTTTTTCAGCATTACTGCCTAATATTGTTGGCTGAGTAATAAATATGGGAATAAAATTGTTAGATTTTGAAAGCTTAATGATTCTTTCTAGCCTCTTGTTATATTGAGGAATAAACCTCTCAGATAAAATATTTCTTTCTTCTATATATTGAGAAAAATTATATTCTTTAAATTCATTATTACCTTGATTTGCAATTAATTCATAATTTTGTAAATTGTATAAATGTCCCTGATTAGTTTTAATATAATATCTATATAAATTTAAAATTAAACTGGCTGTTTCAGATTTTATGGCCAAATAATTTATAATATTTCTATAATAGGATCTCTGATTACCTATTTTAAATAAATTATTAAAATTAAAAATATTAATTGAATCATAATCGTTTTCTTTATCTAACCAAACATCATTTGCTCCAATCAAAAAAAGTATTACGTCAGGTTTTATTTTGCTAATATAGTCTTTAATTAATATTATATGACCAAAAGTGGAATGACCATCTAAGCCAGCATTATTAAACCAAAAATTACTACTATAAGTTTTGTTAATTTTTTCACTTAGTAAATAAGTCCATGTTTTTTTATCATCGTGAAAAAAATTTTCTGTTGTACTTCCACCAACTGATATTATTTTAGTAATATCCTTATTTGTTAATTCAGGCCCCCTAAAACCTAATGAATTTTTGGTATGATATATCTCTCTGTTATTAACTTTTAAATGCCTGACTATATTATTTTCTAATATTATCTCATTTCCTTTAATTCTAAATCCTAAAGGATTGTATAAATTTAACAATATTTCAAATAAAATTATTGTTATAAAAAAATTTATTATAAAAATTTTAAATATTTTAAAAAACATAGATTTATATGATAGCAGAGGGTGATAGAATAATAGAATTAGCTAATTAAATTAACCAGCAAAAATAATATTTATTAATCAATATTGTAACTATCTTTAAGTTTTTTTCCATTTTTGTTATTTTTTAAATTGAGTATTTTTAAAGATAATTCTGCTGCATCATTTACATCATAATTTGGCACATATATTTCTTTTATATCATTGTTAAATGTAATGAGGCCGCTAGTTGTTGAATTAAAAATAATTTTTTTCATTAATTTTAAAAATATTTTGAAATATTATAAATATTTACATTTTATAAATAAAAAAATATGCATATAATAAATTTTATATTTTAAATATCTAATTTTTAAAAAAAGTGGTTAAAATTGATAAAATTAAAACTAAAGAACTTGGTAGCGGAGGAGGGATTTGAACCCCCGACACAAGGATTATGATTCCTCTGCTCTAACCAACTGAGCTACTCCGCCAAAAGCTTCCACCCTATACTTTCTTAAACTATTAAGGTCAATATTAACTGATTATTAGATAAAATAAATTAGAAAAAATTATTGATCTGAATCAAAAATATCAATTATGACAATGTTATAAATTTATATTCTCAATGTCTAAAATTTTATCCTCGATGTATATCCAAATAAACAATATCGAATTTCAAAAGATTAAAATGGGAAGAATATTTTCTATGATTGATTTTCCGAAACCAAATCAGCTACTTCTCCTAACTAAATTGTTTCTAATAAATTAAGATCAAGTTATAATCAAAGAATATTGTTAGCAAAAATATCAACAATACTAAGCAATATTATTTGATGGGTCATTTCAATATGATTATAATTTTTTGAATCTATATGAAAGTTTACCTTTCCTAATTTGCTAAGTTCATTGTCTTTATTGAAACCACTTAAGGTAATAAGATCAATATTAGTATCTTTGCAATATTTTGCAGCATTAAGAATATTAGAGGAAGTACCGCTACTACTAATTAAAATTACTAAATCATTTATTAAGCAATAAGCTTTAATCGCTTCTTTTACCCAATTTTCGTGTCCGTAATCATTGGCAAAACAAGTAATTAAATTTGAATTATTAAATGTTGATGACTTAACTTTTGCTACTTTAATAAAATCAACACTTACATGACTTGCGATTGAAGCGCTTCCGCCATTGCCAACAATGTATGTGGTATTATTTGTTTTTATTTTTTTTTTAATCAATTCTACACTCTGATCAATTAAAATAGTGTCAATTGAACTTAGTAAATCTGAAATTGATTTAGAGTAATTGTTGTAAAAAGTATTATATTTCATAATTTAGAATATTTATATATTAAAAGATTCTCCGCAACCGCATGAGCTTTTTTCATTAGGATTATTGAATTTAAAACGCGATGAAATCTTATCTGATGTATAATCCATTTCACTTCCAATTAAAAACATTGTTGCTGAAGGTTCAATAAAAACTATCACACCTTTGGATTCTATTTTTTCAAAATTTTCAAAATTTTGATCTTTTGCGTAATCTAATTTATAAGCATAACCAGAACATCCTGATTTATCCACCCTCACAACAACACCTATAACTTCTTCATCCGCTTTAGAAATTATTTTTTTAATTTGAGAAGCTGCATTATCAGTGATAAACAAAATATCTTTCATATAAAACTACCTATAACTTAAATTTAAAACTACCTATAACTTAAATTAAAAAACATCTAAAGCAAGTTTTGCATCCTCAGACATCATCTTTTTGCTCCATTTAGGATGCCAAACCAAAATGATCTTTATTGAAGATATATTAACTAAAGAAGAAATTGCGTTTCCAACACTTTCGGGCAAACTATCTGCAACAGGACAATTAGGGTTGGTTAAAGTCATTTCAATTATTATGTTGTTTTTTTCATCAACATTAATATTGTATATTAATCCTAAATCATAAAGATTAACTGGTATTTCTGGATCCATTACAGTTTTAATTTTTTCTATAATATGATTCTTAGGTATTTGTTGTGATATTTTTTTTTCCTTAAATTCTTTATAAAAAGATGTATTTTTGTGATATAAAAAATCATCTATTTTTTTTTCCTCTGTCATATATTATTTAAAAAAATTTTTGGTTTCTTTAATTGCTTCAATAAAATAATCAACATCATCTTCATTATTATAGATGCCAAATGACACTCTTGCTGTAGAATTTATGTTTAATCTTTTCATAAGGGGTTGTGCGCAATGATGTCCAGTTCTGATAGCAATGTTTTTCTGATCAAGAATCACAGCGACATCATTTGGATGTATATCCTTTATATTGAATGCTAATATTGCACCTTTTTGATTAGATTGACCATATATTGTTATATTATTCAATGAATCTAATTTTTCATAGGCATAATCATAGAGCTCTTTTTCATAATTAAATATTTCTTTTAATTTATATTGATTTAAAAAATCAAGACTTGCTCCCAAGCCAATTACCTGAACAATAGGCGGAGTTCCTGCTTCAAATTTCTGAAAACCTTTTGCGAAAGTAGTTTGATCTATTTCAACTTTTTCAATCATTGATCCTCCTCCCTGATAGGGATCAAGCTTATCAAACCATTTATCTTTCATATATAAGACTCCAACTCCTGATGGTCCGTAAATTTTATGCCCAGAAAAAACATAAAAATCACAACCTAGATTATCAACATTTATTGGAGCATGGGCTATATGTTGGCAGCCATCAATTAAAAGAGGAATATTATTATTTTTTGCAACATCACTAATTTTTTCAAAATTAGTTATTGATCCAGTTACATTTGACATATGCGTTAATGAAATAAATTTTGTTTTATTGTTTATCTTTTCAATCAGATCTTTAACATCAATTGAACCTTCTTCAGTAATTTCTGCTGCAATTACTTTGAACCCATACTTTTTTGAAGCCATATGCCATGGGACAATATTTGAGTGATGCTCCAAATAAGAAATAATAATTTCATCCCCGGTAGAAAAAAATTTTTCACTATATGTCTCCACAACCAAATTTATTGCTTCTGTGGCACTTTTGGTAAATACAACATTTTCTGCGCTTTCAGCTGAAATAAATTTACTTATTTTCAATCTTACTTCTTCATATTTCTTGGTAAGATTTGCACTTAAAGAATAAAGACCTCTATGAATATTAGAATATTCGTAAGCATAACAATCGTTTATGGTTTTAATAACTGATTCAGGTTTAAGAGCTGACGCAGCTGTGTCAAGGAATACGAGTTTAGGATTTTTTGTATATACCGGGAAACTATTTTTTATATCTTTAAACATTTTATTAAAATGAATTTTTTTTCAACCATTTATCAGCTAATTTAATGGCTTCAATTTTATATGTTTTTTCTTCAATGTTATCTAATAAACTCATACAAAATGATTTAATCAAAAAGGATTTTGCCTGATTCAAATCTAAGCCTCTTGTTCTAAGATAAAATAACATATCGTCATCAAACGGACCTATGGTAGAGCCATGTGAGCATTTTACATCATTTGCATAAATTTTAAGTTCTGGTTTTGAATGAAAATAAGAATCTCTAGATAAAAGTATTCCTTTGCTCAGTTGATATCCTTCCGTTTTTTGAGCTTTTCGATCAACAAATGTTTTGCTTAAGTAACTTGCTTTTGCGTTATCTGTTAAAATGGCTTTATAAGTTTGATTGCTAGTACAATCTGGACTCAAATGATTAATTAAAGTTTTGTTATCTACAATTTGATTTTTTGCAGCGAAAAAAATACCTTGTAAATCAACTTTGCCATTTTGACCAATAAGGTTGGCATAATGATGATTACGAATAGAGGCTTGACTAACATTAAATGTAAATTGTTTAAAAGTTGAGCTTGCATGACAATTTATATGACTTGAAAATTGTAAATCAGCATTAACTGAATTGTTTTGGATTATTAAATGCATTACTTCTGAACCCGCCTCTACTTCAAAATAATTAACAATATTAGAATTTGACTCAAGATGATTTTCAAACCTCTCTATTAGTAACAATTTAGTGTTTTTGTTAATTTTAAAGAAATTTTTTGCATATATGGTAGATTTCTTAGCATCAATTAAGTGTAATAAATCAATTTTTGAATTGGAATTCTCTCTTAAATATAAATCAAAGCTCGAGTTGAAAAAAATTGAATTTAGATTTACTACATAATCATCTACGAAAGTATCCTTATACTTGTTTATTTTTTCTATCATTAAATCTTTTTTGTTGTAAAGAGAATCAAAAATAATATTTTCATCATCAATATTGTGAAGTAAATAATCATTGCCATTTTTTACTATTATAGAAGAAGTTAATAACTTATTATTTTTTTGAATCTGAATCTTGGGTTTTGAATCTTTAATGAAGTAATTTATTGATTTAATTATTTTTTTATCGATGTGTTTAGTGCTTTCATTATGATTTAACACCTTCTTATCTAATACATAATTATGAATTAGTTTTTTTTGAAAATTTTTTATATATTCTAAGTCAGAACCAATAATTGTTTTTTTATTTGAATTATAAACTGACTGGAGATCCATTTGATTATAAATTCTTATATCCCGATAAATCTATTTCTTTTGCTAAAGACTTATCTCCTGATTTTATTATTCTACCTTTGTGCATCACATGAACAAAGTCAGGTTTTATATAATCTAGAAGACGCAAGTAATGAGTAATTATTAAAAATGATGAAGTAGGATTTTTTAAGTTTATAACTCCCTCAGTAACAGTTTTGAGGGCATCTACATCTAAGCCTGAATCAGTTTCATCTAGGATTGACAAATGAGGTTTTAAAATGCTCATTTGAAGTATCTCATATCGTTTTTTCTCTCCACCTGAGAAACCTTCATTGACTGATCTGGACAACATTTCGTCTTCAATGCCTAATTGCTTTGCTTTTTCTTTCAATTCTTTAGCAAATGTTAGAGGATCAACTTCTTTTTTCCCTTGGACTTTCAATTTTGAGTTAAGAGCAGCTTTTAAAAAAGGGGTAATGCTTACTCCTGGTATTTCTACAGGATATTGAAATGCCAAAAACAGACCTTGTTGTGATCTTTCTTCAATGTTTAAATCAAATAAATTTTTTCCTCTAAAAAATATATCTCCACTTAAAATTTCATAATCTTCTTTGCCGGCAAGAACATTGGAAAGAGTGCTTTTACCCGAACCGTTTGGTCCCATAATTGCATGAATTTCTCCTTCTTTTATATCTAGTGACAATTTATTGAGAATCACCTTATCTTCCAGAGACACTGATAAATTTTTGATTGAAAGCAACATCAGCCTACGCTTCCTTCTAAGGATATTGAAACTAATTTTTGCGCCTCAACAGCAAATTCCATTGGTAGCTCTTGTAAAACTTGTTTGCAAAATCCATTAACAATCAAAGATACTGCATCTTCATGAGTCAATCCTCTCTGACGACAATAATAAAGTTGTTCTTCATTTATTTTTGATGTTGACGCTTCATGTTCAATAACAGAGGATTTGTTTTTAGAATCAATATAAGGCACGGTATGGGCGCCACTATCACCTCCAACCAGCAATGAATCACACTGAGTATAGTTTCTGGATTTATCAGCCCTATTTAGAAATTTTACCAAACCTCTGTAAGTGTTTTGAGATTTGCCTAATGATATTCCTTTTGAAATTATCTTACTTTTAGTATTCTTTCCAATGTGTAACATTTTTGTACCTGTATCAGCTTGTTGGAAATTATTTGTTATAGCTACCGAATAAAACTCGCCTTTGGAGTTATCTCCCTTAAGAATGCAACTTGGATATTTCCATGTAATGGCCGAGCCTGTTTCAACTTGAGTCCAAGATATTTTGCTATTATTTCCTTTGCACAAACCTCTTTTTGTTACAAAATTATATATTCCTCCCCTTCCTTGATCATCACCAGGATACCAGTTTTGTACAGTTGAGTATTTTATTTCAGCACTATCTAAGGCTATTAATTCAACATTTGCCGCATGTAGTTGATTTGTATCTCTTTGTGGTGCGGTACATCCTTCTAAATAACTTACATAACTACCCTCATTGGCAATTATTAAAGTTCTCTCAAATTGTCCGGTATTCTCAGCGTTAATTCTGAAATAAGTTGATAATTCCATTGGACAATGAACACCCTTTGGTACATACACAAATGTCCCATCAGTAAAAACTGCTGAGTTTAAGGCTGCAAAAGAATGGTCTCCGGGTGGTATAACTGAACCAAGATATTTTTTTACTAATCTCGGATGATTTTGAATAGCCTCGCTTATAGAACAAAAAACTATACCCAGCTTTTCTAATTCACCTTTATAAGTAGTTGCTATAGAAACACTATCAAATACAGCATCAACGGCAACTCCAGCTAAAACTTTTTGCTCTTCAAGAGGAATGCCCAATTTATTGTAAGTATCAATTAACTTTGGATCTATTTCATCAAGTGATTTAGGTTTTTTTTCAAAACCTTTGGGAGATGCGTAATAATAAATATCTTGATAGTTAATTTTTGGAAAATTAATGTTAGCCCATTTTGGTTCTTTCATTTTTTTCCATTTTTTAAAGGCTTTAAGTCTCCATTCCAGCATCCATTCTGGTTCATTCTTTTTATAAGAAATAAACTTAATAATATCTTCGCTTAAACCTTTGGGTGGATGATCAGATTCTATATCCGTTACAAAACCATATTTGTACTTATCACCATCGAAAGCCGAAATTTGATCTAATGTTTTTTTAGAATTCACAAAATCTAAATAACGCTATTTAATAAAAAATCCAGTTAATTCAAAGAAAAATAGTTAATATTAGAATCCATTCTAAATTTAGTTTAATGTTTTATTATCCATCCACCGCCTAGAACTTGGTCGTTTAAATAAAAAACACATGCTTGTCCTGGTGATGTCATACTGATTTCTTCATCAAATGTGAAATAAGCTCTATTTTCATTAATTTTTAAAACTCCAGAGCTCTCCTTTTGGGTTGATCTTATTTTTGCAGAACATCTAATATTTGATTTACGAATAGAATTGTCTAACCAGTTTATATCCCTTAAATGAACCTCTAATTTTTTTAAGTTTTTTTTCTCTCCTAAATATATAGAATTATTATTTTTTTCAATTTTCAAAACATAAAGAGGTTTTTTAAAGCCACCAACCCCTAAACCTTTTCTTTGTCCTACGGTGTAATTAGCTATTCCAGTATGTTGACCTATTATATTTTCATTAAGATCGAGAAAATTTCCTTCTATATTAATCTGTGGTTTCAATTTAAGAACAATATCACGATAAGAATCGGTTGTTACAAAACAAATATCTTGACTATCAGGTTTATCCTTAACTTTTAAATTAAGTTTTCTCGCCAAGTCTCTTATTTCAGACTTTAAATAGTTTCCAAGAGGAAATCGCAGATAATCTAATTGATCTTGTAAAGTGGCAAATAAAAAATAACTTTGATCTTTCTTTTTATCTCTTGCCTTAAACATTTTAGCATCTTTAATGCCACCAACTCTTTTAACATAATGTCCAGTAACTAATGCGTCTGCATTAAAATTTTTTGATTCTTGAAGGAGATCATTAAATTTAACTGTTTGATTGCAATTAACACACGGAACGGGTGTTTCACCTTTTGCGTAAGTGTCAACAAATTTATCAATTACACCAGTAAAAAAACGATCTTGAAAATCTAAAGTAAAATGAGGAAAATTAAATTGCTCCGCAACTTTTTTAGCATCTTCAATATCTTGGCCGGCACAACATAACTTTGTTTTTTTAAGGCTACTCTGATTATATAATTTTAATGTAATCCCGGTAATATCATAACCTTCATTTTTTAACATTGCAGCAGTAACAGAGCTATCAACCCCGCCTGACATTGCTACAATTACTTTTGTATCTTTATTTTTTTTATTAAATCCAAGACTATTCATAATTAATAATAATCTATATTTACAAACATAAATTAGTTCAATAATAGCTTAATTAAATGGTAGATCTACTAATACCAGGACCTGAGGGGAAAATTGAGGTTAAGTACAATCATAATAATAATGATTCTTCTCCAATAGCTCTAATACTCCATCCAGATCCATCTAGAGGAGGAACAATGAATACTAAGATTATTTTTCAACTCTATAAACTATTCATCAACAATGGATTTTCTACAATTAGATTTAACTTTCGAGGAGTTGGAAAAAGTGATGGATTATTTGATGATGGTGAAGGAGAACTAATAGATGCAGCTAGTGTATTAGATTGGTTACAACAATATAATACAAATTCAAAAAAATGTTGGGTGGTTGGTTTTTCATTTGGTGCTTGGGTAGCGATGCAACTTCTAATGAGAAGGCCTGAAATAAATGGATTCGTTTGTGTTTCGCCACCTGCAAATATTCGCGATTTTAGTTTTCTTTCCCCATGCCCATCTTCAGGATTAATTATTCATGGAGATAAAGATACTATTGCCTCTTATGACTCCTCTAAAATATTATCCGAAAAACTTCAAAAACAAAGAAAAGTAGATATAATATTTCGATCTATTAAAGGAGCTGATCATTTTTACGAAAATTACAAAGAAGAATTTTTATCAATTGTTAACGATTATATTGAGAATAGATTGTTAGAAAAATGATATAATTAATTTTTATATGCTAAATATTGAAATTTAAATAGTATGTTCAAATCAAATTTTTTAAACGAAATAAGTACTAGAGGTTTTATATATCAGTCAAGTGACATTGAAGATCTTGACACTCTTATGAATCAGAAAGCTATTACGGCTTATATTGGTTTTGATATCACAAGTGACAGTTTGCATATCGGAAGTTTGCTTCAATTAATGCTGCTTCATTGGCTTGATTATTATGATCATAAAACTATTGCATTAATAGGAGGGGGGACGACCCTTATTGGAGACCCTTCAGGAAAAGATGAAGGTAGAAAAATCTTACAACTTCAAGATATAGAAAATAATATAGTCAAAATAGAAAAAATTTTTGAAAAATTTATTAATTTGAAAGACAAGGCAAAAATAATTAATAATTATGAATGGCTGTCAGATATAAATTATATTAATTTTTTAAGAGATGTTGGTTCCAGGGTTACTATAAATAAAATGCTAACTTTTGAATCCGTTAAAAACAGACTAGATCGAGAACAGCCCCTTACTTTTCTAGAATTTAACTACATGCTACTTCAAGCATATGACTATTATCATTTGAATAAAGAATATGATTGTGAATTACAGCTTGGAGGATCTGATCAGTGGGGCAATATTGTAAGCGGAATTGATTTGATTCGCCGTTTAAACAATAAAAAAACATTTGCTATTACCTCACCGCTTATAACTAATAATGATGGATCAAAAATGGGGAAAACAGCAGATGGTGCTATATGGTTAGATGAATGTAAACTCTCGAATTATGATTTTTATCAGTTCTGGAGAAATGCGGATGATACCGATGTTCCAAAATTCCTTCACTTTTTTACAAAACTCCCACTTGAAGAAATATCAAAACTTTCAAAATTAAAAGGACAAGAAATCAATGAAGCAAAAAAAATACTTGTTAAAACAAACTCTGCAGAATATAAATCCGAAAAACTTACAGAAATAGCTTTAGTTACAGTAGATATAAAAGGGGTTGGTTTATATACGCTAGGTCCATATAGAAAAGACTTAACCGAAGAACAAAAGAAAGAATATGCAAATTTATTTAAGAAATATTTTTTGAAAACGTTTGTATCAAGATTAACTGATTATTCCGAACCTAAAATAGATGTAATCTCGGCTGAAAAGAAAAATGAAAAATACACTATTGTATCAAGTATACTTCTTGCAACTGATAAAAAACCTGAGGTAAAAATTGACTGGAGGGTTTATACAAAGAATCCCAATAAACCTCTAATAAGAGATTTAATTATTGAAGGGCTTAGCCTAGCGAGAACTCAAAAGGAAGAGTTCAGTTCTATCATTGAAAGTAATGATGGTGATATCAATGCCTTATTCAATAAATTAAGAGAATTTATTAATAGTTAACAAAAATTTAATCTTTTTTTTCCTCTGCGGGCTGAATTATTTTTTTCTGCCTCTGTGATTCTTTCGTTGAGTATTTGAAAAAATTATATTGCAAAAAAGTTGGTGGGCCCGCCAGGATTCGAACCTGGGACCAATACATTATGAGTGTACTGCTCTAACCAACTGAGCTACAGGCCCTACTCAATTAGTAAGGTTCTACAACGGCTTTGTTAAAAGGGCAAGAACATTTGTTTCTGCAATGTTGCTTTCGTGTTCCGTATGTTTTGGAATTCGTTGGTATTTTAGTTGGTATGTAGATTTCTCTTATCCCAAGTGCTTGGGATTTTCTTAAAGCAAGAATTCAATCTTAAAAACCGTTTCATTCAAAGAAAGGAAAATAGAAATGAAACGAACATATAACAAACGAGAAATAATAACTGATACGAGTTTTGATTTTACGAAGCAAAGAATTCAGTATCAAATTCAATACCAAGGAAATGGCAAAGCGCCTGATAAGAGATTTGATAAACCAACTGCAGGACTTTGTTTATTTATTTAAGGAAAATTTTTAGAAGTGAAGTTAGTTTTATTAACTCAACTTGACGTGACTCTAGAAGTAAGTAGTATCAACAGTAATTAAGGGAAAGTTTTAAAGCTATTTGATTTGTAATCAATAGGTCCACAGTTCGAATCCGTGTGGGGGCACCATCACCAAATTAAAAATATGTTAATATCAATTCAATTCTAATTAGATTAATAACTTTAATAAACCTGGTTTGTATTTTTTTGTTTTAATTGTGATATGTATAAATTAAATATTAGTAAAAATGAATTTTAAAAAAAGTGATATAAAAAAAATCTTAATAAAGATAAATCCAAAAATTAAATCCTATATTGATGTTAAAAAAATAAATTTAACTGATAATGGGTTATTAGATTCATTAATGATTATTAGATTGATAGCCGAAATAGAGAGCATAACAAAAAAAAAAGTTAAGATCGGTAAAGTTGACAGGAAAACTTTTTTTAATATCGATAATATTATAAAGTTTTTGAATAAGTGAAAACTTACACAGTTAATGATATAAAAAAATCAATTAGAAAAGTTGGTATAAAAAAAGATGACTCTGTTTTTATTATTCCTGAAATATATAAATTTGGAATATTGAAAAACATTCAATTTAATAACAAGCTGTATGAGATTTTTTTTAAAGCAATAAGCGAAATCATTGGACCAAAAGG
>PVBE012945463.1_pt1 | contig 13837 bp, 14 predicted proteins | sample 1631181 | NCBI WGS metagenome assembly PVBE01 (sample SAMN08397723, study PRJNA350692) | Marine metagenome, whole genome shotgun sequencing project. | isolation source: water | place: Pacific Ocean | collected 2012-04 | reverse complement strand
CTCCCTCTCTCACGAATCTCGACGGAATGCCTTTCGATCAACGACAACTCGTAATCCGTTGCCGTGAATTCCGCTTGAGCCTCACCTTCTTCGAACTCCAAGGTTTTGATCAGGAAATTGGACAGGATCGGTTTTGCAAAACTCTTGTCGATCACGGCAATCACATTCTGAAGCGCCTCTCGCAATACTGAGGTCTTGATTAAGATATCCATAATTCTTCTTTAATAGTAGTTAGAGCAGGGTTGATTTGTTGATAACTCTACAATGCACTGAATTTAATAAACTTTTTTGTTTGCTCCAAGGATTTGAAAAAGTTCGACTGGGTTTACCAGAATTGATCCAATGTAGCAAGAACTGGACGAAATTACAGGATTTTTTTGGTTCTGTTGATAAATATTGGAAGAGTTTTGAGGAAAGTGTTGATATCGGATTTATCCTGTTGATTTCATAGATTTTATGAAGACTCCTGAAAGGATCGTTTGGCGGCTGAGACGGAGTACGCCCTCCAGTCGCGCCTCTTGCTCGATGATGAGAGGAGGACAGAGACAGTGCAACTGAAAATGAAATCCATTCCAATCCGGTAGTAGCGCGATGGTTGCATCCTGAAACGTCAGGGGGACTCGACAACGGGGAAACAGGCATTTGTAGATGGATTCCTTGGCAGAAAAGATGGCCTTCAGTCCCAAATCAGCTTGAGCGGAGTCAAGGCTCTCCAGCCAAGCTGTCTCATCCTCGGTGCAGACGAGCCGGGCAATTCCGGGGTTGATGGATCGTTTGATCTGTTCCACATCGATCCCAATTGCTGCGATTTCCGAAACTGAAGCCACTACTGCTACCGCCCATTTTCCTGAGTGGGTGATGCTTCCAACGACACCATCCGGCCAGAGGGGTTCTCGGGTGTCTGGATTTCTGGGAATTGGTGAGTCGATCTGCATTTGCTGAAGTGCGAGTCGAGCGCAATACCGTCCGCGCCTAAACTCCTTGAGCCGGGACGGGGAACTGATGGCAGAGCTCACCGCTGCTTCTTCCTCGGGCAATGCCAAAGGAGGCTCAGGGATGCTGGACGCGAAAAAGTGGACGCTGGAGGGGAAGGGGGAGGGAAGTTCAGAACGCGATTTGTAAGCCAACCGTGGTCATGCCTCCAGAGTAGGATTTTTTCTGTTCAATGTTGCTGGCGGTGTGAGAACTGTAATCCCTGCTGGTGCCATTCAGGCGATCAAGCTTGGGGGCGCTAATGACGTAGTATCCCAAGTGAAACTCCAGCAAGTTGTAGAAGGGCAGGCCGATGTGGATGAATCCCTCGGCGACATCACCCTTGTTGCTGAGGTCTTCTGTGCTGGAATCCAAGTCTGCGTTTGCCGAGGTCTTGATCGTGCCAAATCCCGCACCAACGACCATGGTGACTACAGGAAAGGGAATATGGTAGAAGAAGTTGATCGTTTGAAGCTTGACCTTGGTTATCAGAGTCAGCCTGGAAGAAGAGGGCGAGGTGACACTGCTGGTTTCTGTATCCGTGAAAGCGAGGACCGTTCCGCCAATGTTGGGGATCAAGGGGATCGGATGGGAGATGCCAACCGACCCTCCACTCAGGCTTTTCGCAGTGACATTGGTCGCCGAGTAGGAAATTACAGCATCAACACTGGCTCCGATGAATTGGGCACTGGCTGACCCGACCCAACCCACAGCAGTGAGGACAAAGACGGCAGTGGTTAGTTGCGAGATGCGATTGAGTCCGGTCATGAAGATTTGCTAGAAACCGATCTTGACACCGATTCCTGTAACCGATCCTCCCAAGTCGGCCTTGGTGGAACTACTACTTATGCGTGTGATGGTATGGGATGAGACCATCCGGTAACTCAGGTGGAGATCGATCAAGGGCAAAATATTGTAACCTACGCTTGCCAGAAACTGAGTGGGGGAGCCTGTCTTCCAGTCGGTGCCCAGTTCGCTGGAAGTTGAATTGATCTTTGTTGTTCCCGTTCCGAGCCCCAAGCTTATGTTGATGACAGGAATGGGCAGGTTGAAGAGCAGGTCGGCCATGGTGGTGGAGACCTTCGTGTTGCTGTAGCTTGTGCTGCCGATCATCTTGATCGGGGTTTCGTAGGACTCAACGCCAAACCCCATGAGGAAGGGCAGAGTGATTCCAAGGAAAACTCCGGAGGGGGAGCCTGATGTGATGCTCGATTCTGTTCCGGAGGTTGAGTATTTTCCAGAAAACTGGTGCGAAAGCGGAATGCCCACGCTCGCGGAAATGGTGTCCGCCTTTGCTGAGTTCAGGCTCCAGAGAAGCAGCACTCCTGCAACAAGGGCTGCGCTGATTGGCCGAGTCTTCCTAGTCTTCATCTTCATTGGATTCCGTTTCTTTCCAGTCATCAATGACCCCCATGGGGCGTACAAACGTAAAGCGGAACGGACTCACGACCAGTGCGTCCCAAGTGTCCTCCGTGCTTCCCGAGCTCAGAGCAAAGGGAAGGGCCACCAAGAAAACCCCTGATCCGATAACGGTGGCTCCGATGCCAACCACACGCAAGGGAAGATCCACAACAATTGCGATCCCGTTGGGAGCCTCTCGTTCGGCGGCCTCAAGTCCGGTTGAGGAAAATGCAAGAAGCAGGCAACCAACAAAGGCGACCCTCAGTCTTTGGCAGGGGAAGGGCATCATTAAGAGCAGGTCCATTCCAACTCGCAGATTACAGGAGCATGATCAGAAGGCTTCAACGCCGCACGGGGCTCCATGTCGATCCAGCATGACTTGCAGGCTTGCTGTGCTGCGGAATTGGCGAGGATGTAGTCAATGCGCATACCCTCGCCTCGTTCAAATCCACAGGTTCGGTAATCCCACCAGGAGTAGTGCCCGGCTCCAGATTCGTACTTGCGGAAAAGGTCCGTGAAGCCAAGCTGCTGCATTTGGTGTAACCAAGCGTGTTCGTGCGGATGGAAGCTGACCTTACCGGCCATGATTTCCGGAGCAACCAAGTCCTTTGCTTCCGGAGCGATGTTGAAATCGCCCATCACCAACAACGGTTGGTGGCCTGAGATCATTTTCAACTCTTTCCGGAACTGCTCTAGGAATTCCAGCTTGTAGCGAAACTTATCCGATTCCACCGTTTGCCCTTGAGGGACGTAGGTGTTGATGATGCGGAGTCCTTGAACCTCCGCCGAGATCAGCCGGGCGTTTTCCGGATCATACCCGTTTTGAAAACCTTTCCGTACTTCTGTGAGCGGAAAGCGAGAGAGTAGTGCAACGCCATTGTAGGTTTTTTGGCCGTGGATTGCGGGGGTGTACCCGAGCTTTTCGAACTCCTCGCGAGGAAAGAACGGATCCTCGGTCTTGGTTTCTTGAAGACCAATGACATCAGGCTGATGGGCTTCAAGCCATTGGAGGAGGTTGGGAAGCCGAGAGCGGATGGAGTTGACGTTCCAAGTCGCAATCCTTAGAGTTGTCTGTACGGGGCTTGCTGGAATCCGGAGCAGGTCGTCCGGAAGCAGGCAGCCGCTCTCGGAGTATTCCGAGAGGATGGGAGGCTCCAGAAGTCCCTCCCAACTCCGCAACACTTCAAGTCGCTCGGATTTCCACAGGGAGAAAAGGAGGGGGATGAGTTGCTGGGGATCGGATTGGGAGTCCAGAAGCTCGGAAAACAGCACCCCGCTTTGGAGGGCGGGGAGAGATTCCAAGGGGAGTTGGGACTCCTCCAGATCAGGCATCCTCCTCAGCAAGCTTCTGGAGGATCCGGACGTTTTCCTCAATCTGCTTCAGGCGCTTCTTGAGGTTACGTTTGTTGGGATGCGTTTTGTTGTTTCTACGGGCTGTAGTCGCTGCTCTAGGGGACATTGTTTGTCTCCGATAGGGTTGAGGATAAGTCTATGAATATAGCAAGCCCCCCAAAAATTGCAATTTTTTTCTTTGCTCGAGAGTCATACGTTTTCATAACTCACTGAAATTATTGATGTTGAAAAATGCACGTTGTCATTCCAACAAAAGCATGAATCTATAATCATTTCAGCGTATTACCGAAAATAGATGCCGGATCAAGTCCGGCATGACACGAGAACGTATGACTCTCGAGTTTCTTTGTTACACGGATTTGGAGCGAAAGTGGCTCAGGGAATCAAACTAGATCGGCTCATGGACATGCCCCTCTCTGTACGCTTGGTGCTGGGCAAGTGCGACTTGGAGATTGAGGAGGTTCTCAAGCTTGGGCAGGGATCGATTGTCGAGTTGGATGCCGAGAATCAGGCGCCGCTGGAGGTGTGGGTGAACAACCGCATGGTTGCAAAAGCCGAAGTGGTTTTGTCGGATGATCAGATTTGCGCCCGAATTCTGGAGGTTTCGACACCCAAGGAACGGCTTCGGGGAGTTCAGGAAAGCAGCGGGAGAGCAGGAAGCAAGAGCAGATGAAAATCTTGCTCATCCAACTCCGGCAGATTGGGGATGTGCTGATGGTCACTCCCGCCATCCGCGCCCTCAAGCAACACGACCCGGATTCGCACCTGAGCTTTGTCACGGAATCTCCGAGCGATCAGGTGCTGCGACTCAATCCCTATCTTGACGAATTGCTCCTATTGGACAGACGGTGGGGGATGGGTGAGGGCTGGGGATTCATCAAAAAACTCCGGAGAGGTCGATATGATGCAGCGATTGACTTTCACGGAAATCCTCGCAGTGCGTTTTTGTGCTGGATGAGCGGTGCTAAGACTCGGATTGGTTTCAATCACCGTGGGCGTCACTTGGCGTACCACCACAAGGTCCGGCCCTATGATCGGCCCTCCTACTCGGCGGCGGACAAACTGCGTCTCATCGAACCCCTTGGTGCAAGCGGCGGGACGCTTGCACTTGATTTTCCAATCAGTGATCAGGAGCGTGACTACGCCCAAGAGTTGCTTGAGGGAATGGGAGTGATGCCAGATGACCTACTGGTTTCGATTTCTCCAGTCTCTCGGCAACCCTACAAGGTCTGGCCCAGTGGATATTTTGCGCAGGTGGCCGACTGGCTGGTGGAGGGATTTCAGGCCAAAATCCTGTTTTTATGGGGACCGGGAGAGCAGCCTTTCGTAGACGCCGTGCGTTCCAAGATGAGGAACCCGGCACTTCCGGATTATGACGTGCCGACGCTTGGCCAGACGAGTGCATTGCTGGAGAAGGTGCGTTTACACGTTGGCAATGACAACGGTCCCCGGCATTTTGCGATTGCAGTCAACACTCCGACCGTTGCGGTGTTCGGCCAACCTCGAGTCGTGAGTTGGACTCCTCCGGATTCCAACAAGCACTTGGCGCTTGAGCATGACCCTGGCTGCAAGTCGCAGTGTCGATTTCCGGAGTGTGGCCTTGAGTGCCTTCACGGTGTGTCGGTGGATGCGGTGAAGTCGGAAATTTGCCGTCAGTTGAAGATTAGGTAGGGTCTGCTGAAAAACACGTTTCACCTATGAAGGCAAAATCTTGCAGTTGCAAAATCCCAACCCTTTACAGAGTGAATTTTGCTGAGAACAGGCACCAACCCTCAAGAGGGGGGACTATCGAGATTTTACCGAGAAATGAACCCTCGGTGAGACTAATTCTGGCGATACACGCACTCAAAAAATCTACCAGATTCCTCCGGAGATCACAGGAGCCGTTTCGGATGGGCTTGTTGCTCCCTCGCTTTGTGCGTATGATTGCACCATTGCAGGCGCGGCTGCGATCCGGCAACCGAGTCCTGTCCCATTTCCGGACACCCTCATTTATGGAGTATCCCCATGGGTGCAGAACGACGACAGTACCTCCGAGTCCTCTTTGAGGAGAAGCTTGAAATCCGCACCGGGGATTCAATCGACTCTGCCGCCACCGGCTTGGACATTTCCCTCAACGGCATCCGCTTTCACTGCGAAACCCCGCTTGCGGACAACAGTGAAGTCTCGGTGGGGTTCCGTCCTGATTTCCAAATCACCGGAAGGGTTTGCTGGTGTTGGCCCATCGAGTGGTACTACCAGTCGGCCATCCAGTTCACCGAGATCACTCCGGAGGAACAGGCTTGGCTGCGGGAGTACATCATTGCCGTGACTGGAGAGGACTACCCGGATGACTCCAAGGAGGGGGACGGGGCGAGGGTCGCCACCGCCGCTGTGCAGCCCGCTTCCAGCCTTGGCTTTGATGACGATGAGGATGACTGGATGGACGATCTTTCTGAGGAGGACATCACCACTGCTGAAGAAAACCCCGATTCTTTTGACGACGAGGGGTTTGAAGATGAGTCCCCGGATGATCCGGGACGCGGGTCTCCCAGATGAGGTCGTCTTTCGGGCAGACGGAGGGACCTTCGGCACCTCGGCGCTGATGCGTAACCTTGCCGCCCGTGGGTTACTTTAGGAGATTCTGGTTTCACTTGGGATTCCGGGTGCATCCAAGTGGCAAGAACACGCCTTGATCGAGAGTCAAACGGATGACCCCACTCGGTGCCGTTGGCACCCTCCTGCTGCTCATCTTCCTGCACCTTGCCGCCCTGCTGTTGTGGTGGCGCACCCGCAATGGCGCGTGGCTCTACCGTGTGGGCTGCGTTGACCTCGTGGGCGTGGTGATGGTGGGGGCCTTCTATCACGCCTCTCCCTCTGCCGGTTTCCAAGACTGGCTCGGCATGACGCTGTTGTTGATCATGAACCTCGGCATCTTCACGAGCTTCGCGTTCCAGCGCAACTCTGTGGTGTCCGGACGCCTCTGGGGCGTGCTGCTCTGTGTGGGGTTCACCGACTTCATCCTCGTTTTGGACGCCCTCGGCGTGTTTGCCCTCGCGGTCCGCTGAAGGGTGCTGCCATGAACATCGGTTTCCTGATGTATGCGTGGGAGCGGGTCGATCCCCGCTTCGACTCCACCCTGCGGCTGCTCCACGAATGCGCTCGGCGAGGGCATCGGGTCGGGGTCATGCACCCCGACCACCTGCTGGTGCACCACCAAGTCCCCTATGCAAATTGCCGGGTCGTCGAACCCAGTTCCACACCAGACGCCTCACCGGAAGCCTTCCACACCAACCTCTGCTTTTCCGAGCAGAAACTCCCACTCTCGGAATTCGACGCCCTCCTCATCCGTCTGCCCCCGCCGCTGGATTCCGAGGTGTTGGGTTTTCTCGACGTGGTGCAGAACGATGTGTTTCTGCTCAACTCGATTGAGGGCTTACGCCGTGCTGAAAGCAAACTCTATCCGCTCACGCTGTCTGCCGCCACCCAAGCCTGCTTGCCCGCCACCCACGTCTTGAACGACCGCAGCGAACTCAAGCGCATCATTGAGAGCATGAACGGACGTGTGGTGCTGAAACCCCTACGCGGGCTCGCGGGAAACGGGGTGTCGGTGGTGGAACCTGACGATCCGGAAAACTTGGACACCGTGCTGCGCCGCTACACGGACGGACGGTTTGGCTCGGAATCGGACTATGTGATGGTGCAGGAGTACGTTGAAAGTCCGGAGCCGGGAGACGTGCGCATCCTCTTGTTGGACGGCGAACCGCTTGGGGCCATGCAACGGCGACCTCCGGAAGGCGGGTTTCGCAGCAACCTTCACGCAGGCGGAGAGGCAAAGCCCCACACCCTGACCTCAACCGAACAACGCCTCTGCCAACAGCTTGGTCCGGAACTCGTCGCCGACGGGTTGGATTTCGTTGGGCTTGATGTGATTGCAGACAAGTTGCTCGAGGTCAACGTGTGCAGCCCGGGTGGACTCACACGCATCAACCGCTTCAATAATGTGCGGCTACAAGCGTCGGTGATTGACTTCGTGGAAACGCGAGTGCAAGCTTGGAGGCCGCAAATCCATGCGGATGGAGCAGATGCCTGAGTGTTACCCTGATCCCACCTTGCGGCGCATTGACCGCACCGTGGCCCGTGCGGCGAAGGCTCCGGATTTGCTGCACTATCTCACTCCGGTCAACCTCGAATCGGAACGCCGCCGCTTTCTGAAAAAGCAGGGTTCCCGCAATCCCGCCTTTTCGTATCGGCTCCCGGAACTTGAACCGATTGTCCAGAAACGCACCCTGCATCGCGTCCCGCTGGAGGAGATCACCGACCCCGAAATCCAGCAGCTTTATGTGGAGGTGGTGCAGGACTGCTCGGATCGGCTGGACCTCTTGCAGTCGCTTGGCACGGAAAGGTTCCTCTACGACAGCTTACGCTACTTCGGACGTCCAGGACGGCAGGAACTCAAGGATGCGGAATTCCTGCTCCACGGTGCGCCGTTGGAAGCGGACGAGCAGGAGGACACGCTGCACCCGGAGGCAACCGCACGCATTTTTGAAGCAACCGCACGCGACCACGGCTTCAGTTGCGGCATTGAATACACCGACCGACTTGTCTCCAAGGCCATCGCCGGACCTCGTGGCCTGCGCATTCGCAAAACCGCTCGGTTCTCCGCGCAGGAAACCCACGCCTTGGCGCATCACGAGGTCGGAGTTCACTACCTCACCACCCTCAACGCCCGCAGACAGCCGCTGCGCGTCCTGCAAATTGGGCTTCCGGTCAACACGATCACACAAGAGGGCTTGGGGGTGTTGAGCGAGTACCTTTCCGGAAACCTCACGCTGCAACGCCTCCGGGAAATCGCGTTGCGCGTGATTGCAGTCCACGAGGTGGTGGAAGGCACCGAGTTCCGGCACACCTTTCAGCGGCTGGTCGAACAGTACGAGATTGACCCGGAACGCGCCTTTGACGTGACGGTGCGGGCGTATCGTGGTCGGGGTTTCACCAAGGATTACGTTTACCTGCGGGGCTTCCGGACGATGCTGCTACGCTTCCAATCCGGACAAACACTGGAGGCCCTGCTCATCGGCAAGACGCATCACGACTACCAGCCCGTGCTGGAGCGCATGATCGCAAAGCGCCTGCTGCACCCTCCGACGTTCCAGACAGCCGCCTTCATCAAACCCGTTGCTCCCGATCCGATTCTCGCCTACCTCGTGCGCTCCTTGCGCTGAGTCCGCGCCCCTGCTCCAGCTTGAGATTGTGCCAAGCCTTGGTTAGAGTTCAAGCGGTCTGAAATCGCGTGCATTCCACAAGCCCTGCAAGGATTGACCATGAGCCTCAAGGATTTGCTCTACGAACTCGTCTGCCTCGGCTTTGTGCCAAACCTCAAGGGCGAGAACGGAGAACCGCCCCTCGTGTTCCACGCCACGCGGCAAGGCGTGGGGATTCACCTCTACCTCAACCTGCAAGCCCCGCACAAGGGGTCTGTGATCGCCGGAGATCAGAAGTACACCCGGTTGGATTTCGGCACCGAGGAGGAGCTTTGCGAGTGGGCGGTGGCCACGCTCAACCAGTTGAGTGGCGAAGAACCAGCACCGGAGCCAGAGTCCACTTCCGCCCCAGAACCAGTCGCCGAGACAAGTTCAGAGGCTTAGCCGCGCCGGCGCTTGCGCCCCGTCGATTTCGACCGCCCCGTCGATTTCGACCAGTCACGTGGTTTCCACACCTCCTTCTCCCGGAAGTCCTCCGAGCGTTGCTCCCGAAAATCCCCGTCGCGCTCGAAACGTTGACCACGTGGCTCGCAGTCGCTGCTCTGCTCAAAGCGTCGGTCGGAGGGCTTACGGTCGAAGCGCTGAGACGCTCCCCGGTCTTCCCAGTGTCGGTCGGAAGGTTTGCGTTCAAAGCGTTTGAAATCTCCCCGGTCTTCCCCGTTTCGTGGTGCAGGCTTGCGGTCAAACTTCTGGGAATCCCGTGAATTTCCGCGCTGATTGTCATCCCGTTTCCCGTTTCGGAAGGAGCCACGATCCGCATCGAAGGAGCGCGCTTTCTGGAAACCTCCAGAACGTTCGCCAAAGCGATCCGAGTTGCGGCGGAATCCGGCATCCTCCTCGCGAGCGGGCTGCCGTCCTTGGCGTTCACCGTTCCATTTCTTGGATTGTCCGCGTTCCTCGCGCTGGGATGCCGATTTCTTCTGACCACGCTGCCACGGGTCTGCTTCAAATCTGGAATCGTCCCGGAAGTTTCTGCGGTTCGGGCGTTTGTCTTGTGGTTCGTCAAAGCGCTTGCGCTCCGGACGCTGCGACTCAAACGACTGCTGGGTGCTCCCGGAACGTTTTCCATCCGCAGAGTTCTTCCATCGTGCAGGTTTTTCAAACCCTTCCGTGTTTGCAGAATAATCCTCACGCCGATTCTCCCCGGACCCTTCCGTCCGAGATGAGGCGGGGCGGTCAAACTCCTTGGAGATCGTCCATTTGTGAACAGGAATGGACTGCTTCAGCACACGCTCGCTGGACTTGAGTTTCTTGCGCTCGTCCGGGGCACAGAGCGAAACGGCGATGCCATCTGCACCCGCACGCGCCGTGCGGCCAATGCGGTGGACATAGCTTTCCGGCTCGTCCGGGAGTTCGTAGTTGAAAACGTGCGAGATGCCTGTGACATCAATGCCACGAGAGGCGACATCCGTGGCGACCAGCACCTTGAGTTGACCCGTCCGGAAGCCTCGCAACGCCCGCTCACGCTGGCTCTGGCTGCGGTTGCCGTGGATCGAATCGGCGCGGACGCCTTCTCCGCTGAGAGTTTTTGCCAGCTTGTCGGCCCCGAACTTGGTGCGGGTGAAGACGAGTCCCCGCGACACCTGAGCTTCATGCAGCAGGGTGCGGAGCAGGTCGCGCTTGAGCTTCTTGTCCACCATCATCACGCGCTGTTCGACGCGCTCGACCGTCTTGGATTCCGGAGCAATCTCCACCCGCACCGGATCGTTGAGCAGCGTCTTCACCAACTCCGCCACCCCCTTGGGCATCGTCGCCGAAAAGAGCATGTTCTGCCGAGACTTCGGGAGCAATGCGACAATGCGCTTGATTTCCGGGAGAAATCCGATGTCCAACATGCGGTCGGCCTCGTCGAGCACCAGCACCTCCACGTCACCCAAGAAAACGTTCCCCTGTTCCATGTGATCGCGCAGGCGTCCGGGCGTGGCGACCAAGACCTCGACTCCGTTCTGAAGCATGCGCCGCTGCGGCGGCAGACGCACCCCGCCATAGACCACCCCGCAGGGCAGCCGGAGGTGTCGTCCAAGTTGGTGGATCACGCTGTTCACTTGCACGGCAAGTTCGCGGGTTGGAACGAGAATCAGCGCTCGTGGACGCTTGCGCTCGGCAACGTTGTCCTCTGCCGCCAGACGGTGCAGCAGCGGCAGCACGAACGCGGCGGTCTTGCCCGTGCCCGTTTGCGCGATACCCAGCAGGTCTTGCCCGTCAAGCAGTTTCGGGATGGATTCGTACTGAATCGGGGTGGGGGTGTGAAAGTCCAGCTCGCCCAATGCTTGATGCAATGGGGTCGCCAGCGGGAACTCTTGAAAGGTGTGCATAACACTCCAAATGGGTGGTGAAAAGACAGGAATCGCCACGCCAGCGTCACACACAAAGGGACACATGGCTCCGGGAGCGTCGCTCAACCGGAACAAACGGCACGGACAATCCAGATCGCCCTCACTCAACGGTACTTCCGTTGCGGGGGCCGGGGCTCTCAGGGTGTGCCGTGGGAAAACAAAATGAGGATTTCTTCAGGGCAGGGTCATGAAAGCAATCCATCAGCATAGCACGGATTTTCTGAGCGGTCAACAAAATTGCAACTTTTGTGGCACAGGGGTGCAAGTAAAAGTGAGACATTCACTCAATCACTCCAGTGTGTGCTGCTGCCAGTCATGCGTCCGTTGATTTTTGCGGGCACCCTTGGGAGCGGGCATGGAGTCTGCGTGCTCCAGTTTCCAGCAACTGCTTGAGCAGAGTCCGGAAGGGGCAGGTGGCTTTGGATGGCAAGCAGCCCGAAAATTTGAGTACGATCCGCGAAAAAGTGTATCCAATAAGAAAAAACATGGGATAGATTTTGAGGAAGCTCAAACTCTTTGGAAAGATGAAGATCGGCTTCAGATTCAGGCCCGTAGTGATACTGAATCCAGATTTGCTCTTATTGCTTTTTCCGACAACAAATTGTGGGTGGCATTACATGACTCGAGAACGTCGAATCAGAATCATCTTTGTCCGAAGAGCGAGAGACGAAGAAAAGAGGTTATATTGTGCTTGGCCGAAAATTAGGTAACTCCATGATATTTAAGGGCATTCACCTATTTTCAAGAAGCGAAGATTTTGGGAAAACTCATCAAAAATCCCATTTTTTGCTGATTTTGACCATCTGAACACGGTATCAAACAAATCTTCATCCTGTGAAATTTAATAAATAACATTTAATATCAGTTATTTGAGTATTTTTCGGCCAAGCACTAGCTAACAAATCGGGTAGTCCCCTTTTGCTGTATCTGATTCGATCCATGGGGAAAGAGTCATTTTCGTCTCCGCAAGATACGTCCGGGGCGCTCACCGGTCAGTTCATCATCTTGCAGGACCACCTGACCGTTGCAGACAGTCGCTTTGTATCCGACCGCATGTTGGATGAACCGTGGTGCGCCGAAGGGAAAATCATATACGATTTCCGGCATCCGTTCTTCAAGCCGGTCGATATCGAACACATTGAGGTCGGCGCGTTTGCCAACCACTAAGGTGCCGCGATCCTCGAGGTCCAACACGTTGGCAGGCATGGCGCTGATGCGTCGCACCGCTTCCTGAATCGAGTAAAGACCTTGGTCCCGATGCCAGTAAGACAGGATGAAGGTGGCCCAACCGGAGTCCATCATCTGGCTGACATGGGCACCGGCATCACCAAGGCCGGGCATGGCCCACTCTGTGGTGAGCAAATCGGGAAGGGTGGTGAGATCTCTGTTGCCGAGGCGTATGTGAAACAGGGCTTTCCCGTTCGTCTCGTCGCTCATGCGCAGCCATGTTTCCACCGGATGTTCTCCTGCTGCTTCTGCTAAGTCGAACAAGTTTTGTGAGAGATCCTGGGTGTAGCAGGGCCGGGCCGCGTCGCCCATATAGAAGCACCACGGCATCCATTCGATAAATCGCGCCTCTGTTTTCCCTTCTGCTACCAGGCGCTGACGAGTGTCTGGGTTGCGAATCGCTTGGATCCGCTCTTCAAGACCAAGCTCGCGAAGCTCATTCCACGCCGGGGTGCGAAAGAAGTTATTCGTTGAGAGACCACTCACAAAACTGACGCTGCGAGCCGGAGTAACTGAGGTGACGTTAAGGCCTTCGGCGCGCATTGCCATCACACGCGCATTCAGACGCTCAAAGCCATGCTCCATCACGGAACTGAACAGCACCCCACGGGACACGCGGGCTTCATCGGCGAAGAGATCCATTTCCGCTTCGAAGTCGCTTTCACTATCATCGAATCTTAAGTTAGAGACGGTTTGCATGATGCCGCCCTGCGCCCCCACTGCTTTCGCAACGGCGCGCAACTCAGCACGATCCGCGAATGTGCCTGGGATGGAACGGCCGTCAGGCAGGCGGTGCGGAGGAAAACGATTAGTTGAGAAACCAACGGCGCCTTCTTTCACGGACTGCCCTGCCAGCTCAGCAATTTGACGGATCTCCTCCTCTGTCGCAAGCTCTTCGATGGCACGCTCGCCCATGACATAAAAGCGTATCGCACAATGCCCCACCAACCCGCAAATGTTGACCGACGGTCTCAACGCTTCGAGGGAATCCAGGTAACCCCCGTAGGATTCCCAATCCCAGGGCAGTCCATGCAGGATCGCTTGCTTGGGGATGTCCTCAACCGATTCCATCATCCCGGCCAAGAATTCGCGGTCGGAGGCCTTGCACGGAGCAAAGGTGACCCCGCAGTTGCCAAGCAGTGCGGTGGTGACGCCATGCCAGCTCACCGAAGTGACTTGAGGATCCCAACCGATCTGGGCATCGAGGTGGGTGTGCAAATCGATGAAACCCGGCGAGACGATGAGACCGTCAGCTTGGATTTCTTGTTTGCCTTTGCTGCTGCCTTTGCCGATCTCAACGATCTG
>PVBE012337923.1_pt1 | contig 13838 bp, 11 predicted proteins | sample 1631181 | NCBI WGS metagenome assembly PVBE01 (sample SAMN08397723, study PRJNA350692) | Marine metagenome, whole genome shotgun sequencing project. | isolation source: water | place: Pacific Ocean | collected 2012-04 | reverse complement strand
AGCTGGCCAGCGTGAAACCACTTTCGGCCAGCTCATGCGAGAACGCGGTCGGATTAAAATCCATGCCGACGCCATTGAGTTTGGCCCAGTCGGCCCAGCCGGCGAAATGGCGCGGCTCGATGGCGGAACGGTCGACGGGAAAGGAATCGTACTCGCCGTACATCGCGTGGAGATTAAGCCGATGCTTGCCCGGCAGCATGCGGAAAGTCATCTCGAGATCGGCGCGCAGCTGGTCGACATTACCGGCCTTGCCGGGATAGTTGCCGGTGGCCAGGATGCCGCCGCCGGTGAGACCGGCGTCCGATTCGAACCCGCCGACGTCGTCGCCCTGCCAGCAATTCAGCGAGATCGGGATCTTTACCAGCGTGCCCATGGCTTTTTCGGTGTCGACACCGTATTCGGCATAGAGGTCACGGGCTTGCTCGTAGGCGGTTGCCAGCCGGCTCTCATCGATCTTTCTCATCATTTTGTCTCCATATTGAGGTTTTACAGTTCAACGGCTGTGCGTCGCGCTTGGCGGCACAGATCATTCACCCAAACCAAATTCGTCAACCCGGTCCGGGTTGGGGCACGGTGCCGGGGGAAGGGGTGCCGGTTAACGAATTTGGTTTGCGGCTTTGCTGCCTTAAGCTAATACCGCCATAGGTAATTGTAGTTCAGCCGGTAAATATACAACAGAATGTAGCCGCCATCTATCCACCAGATGAATACTGGCCCACTCAATCAGATCGACCATGTGTTGCGGGCTCCACAGATTTGCCGGGTGGCGGTGGCGGCGGCCAGCGGGTTGTTGTCGTCGCTGGCTTTCGCACCGGCGGAGTGGTCGTGGATCGCGTGGGTGGGGCTGGTGCCGTTGCTGGTGGTGGCGCTGCCGGCGCGGCGGGCGGCATGGCGTCTCGGGCTGGTTTTCGGGATGGTTGGGAGCATGTCGGGGATGGCTTGGTTGCGCGAGGTCCAGTGGCCGGCGCTCTTCGGGGTAGCGTTGGTGTATGCCTGGATCCCGGCCTGCTGGCTGAAGCTGGCGCAGCAGATTTGGCTCAATGTGCGACTGTCGCCGGCGGAAGATCTCAAGCCGCAGACGGACAGCCTGACGCGTGTACATCCACGATCTTTCCGTGGCCGATCCTGTCTGCTCGCGGTTGCCCTGGCGCTGTGCTGGTGCGGCTCCGAACTGGTTCGCGGCTGGCTTGCCCCGTGGAACAATATCGGTGTGAGCCAGTGGCAGAACGGCTGGCTGCTGCCGCTGGCCCGGGTGACTGGGGTCTCCGGCATCAGCTTTCTGATCGTGTTGACGAACGTGGCGGTCTACATTGCGTTCGTTTCCTGGTTCGCAGGGCGCGACACCACCGGGAGGTTTGCCGGCTACTGGCAGCTGGCAGACGCGAAGCGACTGGTATTCTCGCCGCTGCTGCTGGCGGCGCTGCTGATCGTGCTGGCCGGATTGCTGGCACCGAGGTACGACCTGCCGGCGCCTGAGAGCACGGTGCGTATTGCTGCCGTGCAGGGCAACATCCCGCAGATCCGCAGGTTTTCCAAGGCGCAACTGGCCGAGGCCATGGCGGTCTATGACGAGCTGACGCTCGACATTGTGGCACGTGAGAAGCCGGACCTCGTTGTCTGGCCGGAGACGGCCCTGCCGGTCACCTTGCGCGGCCACAACCTGCGCGGCTATATGGCGGAAATTTTCGAGCAGACGGAAACACCGCTGCTGGCCGGCACTATCGACCGTCGGCAGCCGTATGATCCGGCCGAGGGCGAGGAGTTCGATTACAACTCGGCGCTGCTCTACGACGGCGGCGGCAATGTCGTCAACTGGTACGACAAGATGCATCTCGTGCCTTTCGGCGAGTATGTACCGCTCGATCGGTACTTGCCGTTTCTGGTCGAGTGGATCGGCATGGGCCGCAACCTGACGCCGGGCACAGAATACACCTTCATGCCATTCGGCGACGGTGCCCGGTTCGGCATCAACATCTGTTACGAGGACGTTTTTCCGGAGATCAGCCGCCACGTTGTGCTGCGGGGTGCCAACGTGCTGATCGTGATCACCAACGATGCCTGGTTCGGCAAGACGTCGGGATCGCGGCAGCACCTGGCGCATTCGGTTCTGCGTGCGGTGGAGAGTTGCCGGCCGCTGCTGCGCAACGGCAACAACACGGACAGCTGCCTGATCCTGCCGGACGGCCGGGTCGAGGCTTTGCTGTACGGCAGTGACACGCGGTTTGTCCGCGCCGCACGGGTCTATGACGTGCCGGTGTGGGGGCAACTGCCGTTGACCTTTTACACCCGGCATGGCGACTGGTTTGAGTTGACGGCGGGCGTCGCGACGATTCTCCTCGTCCTGTGGTGCCTGTACCGCTTCCTGTTCCGCCGGCAGCGTCTTTCCGAGATGGTGCAGCGGCCGGAATGACGGTTGTGCCCGCCGTGCTGGAAGTCGCCTTTCACATTGCTTTGCCGTGCCTTCCACATTGGCTCGCGTTGGTATTCTGTTTATCTGGCAATAACTTGGCGAATGGTTCAAAACACGCGGCAGGCCGAGGGCCTTTTCATCACATTCGAAGGGGCGGAATGCTCCGGCAAATCGACCCAGATGCGGCTGCTGGCCGACTGGTTGCGGGCGGCTGGCCATGATGTGCTGGAGACGCGCGAACCGGGCGGTACGCGAGTTGGCGAGGAACTGCGGCACATCGTCAAGCACGTTTGCGGCGAGGACGCCGTCTGCGACGAGTCCGAGCTGTTGATTTTCGGCGCCAGCCGGGCCCAATTGACCCGCAAAATCATCATGCCCTGCCTGTCCCGCGGCGGTGTCGTGCTGTGCGACCGCTTTGCGGACTCGATGACGGCCTACCAGGGTTACGGGCGTGGCTTCGATCTGGCGCTGATCGCTCAGATCAATCAACTGGCCACGTGCGGGCGCATGCCGGACCTGACGATCCTTCTCGACATCGATCCGGAGACCATGCAGCGGCGCGGCCAGATGCGGATGGAGACGTTATTCGTCCAGGACCGCATCGAAGAAGAGTCCAGGCGATTCCATGAGACCGTGCGCGAAGGTTACCTGAAAATCGCCGAGACTGCAGGGGACCGGGTCAAGGTGATCGACGGCGGGGACGACGAGCAAATCATCCAGAACCAGATCCGCGAGCAGGTCAGCCATGCCCTTGGGCGAGTTCAGAAATAAATATCCGGCGCTGGTCGAACGGCTGTGGCAGGCGCGTTGCGGTGACCGCATTGCGCACGCCTACATGATCACCGGCGATCAGCCGGTGGCGCTCGAGCAGTTCGCGCTGGGCTGGTCGCAGATGTGTCTGTGCACGGCGCCGGTCAACAATGACGCTTGCGGCAACTGCGAGACTTGTACGCGCCTGGCGAACTGCACGTATGCGTACCAGCAGGTGCTCAAGCCGCGATCGAAGTCGCGACAGATCCTTATCGAACAGATTCGCGAGCTGGAGCACTATCTGCACCTCAAGTCGGACGGCCAGATCAAGATCGGCCTGATCCATGACGCCGACCGGATGAATGAAGCGTCACAAAACGCGTTTCTCAAGACGCTCGAGGAACCGTCGCCGCGCACGCTGCTGCTGTTGTTGACCGGCAACACGATGAGCCTGCTGCCGACGATCCGCTCACGTTGTCAGACACTGTCGATTCTACAGAACCGTGTCGGCTACGACTTCACCGGGCGGGACGAGTTGATCCGCGTGATCTCGACGATGACGAAGGGCAAGGGGGCGATCGTCGCCGCGGACGCGGCATTGCACATCGTGGCGACACTGCAGTCTTTGAAGAAGGAAGCCGAAACCGAAGTGAAACAGCAGCACAGGAGTTTGGCGGCCCAGTCGGCCGACTTGGGCCAGCCGGTGCAGAAGCGATTGGATGATGAGTTCCTGGCCCATGCTGCAACACTGTATTTGTCGCGGCGCGAATCTCTGTTCAGTGTTGTGCACACCTGGTTTGCCCAGGAGTATTTGCGCTCGCACGGCGTTGACGTCGATCACCTGCCGCATCCTGAACTGTATGGCTGCCTGGGCGATGACGGGCCGCCGCCGTTGAATCCAGGCGCGGCGCGCCGCAGCCTGGACGTGACCGAGGGGTTGCTGGAATCTTTGCGGTTCAATGTCGACGAACCCTTGGCAATCGAGGATTTTTGCCTGCAGGTCTGCGCCAAGGTCTGAATCCGGGTGATTCACAAGTCGCAGCCTAATGTTCAGAATTTTGTTCATAACGTCGCATTTCCCGTTCATTCCAACCGCCATGGGCCCACGATTCTGACATTATTCCTTTATTTTCAACGTGTTGCGGCGTCGCCGCAGTTTCGTCAACAGCTTGTTGATAAGTTGTGGATAAGGTTGTGCGAAACTTCGCAACTATCTGCAATTGTGACAATTAATGAATTCTTAAGACATGTTTGAAACTTTCGTAAAAGGCTCTTGCGCGACCGACCGGGGGGATCGTGGATCCGGACACAGGCAGTAACGGGGCAACGGACGCCGCTGCACAGACGGAGGCGGAGGCGCTGGTCGAATTCGAGGCCGGCATTCTCCGCAAGCCGGGCCACTTCTGGCGCCTGTGCATTACGCTGATCGCGGTCGCCTGGTCGCTGTTTCAGATTGCCGTTGCCGCCGGTGACATGGTGTTCGAGAAGCGTCTGGATTCGATCCGTGTGCGCAGCATCCACCTGGGCTTCGCGATGCTGCTGCTGTTCCTCAACTATCCGCTGTTTCGCAAGCCGCGTTTCGGCATCAAAGCCTGGGCGGATATGCGGCGGTTGCCGTGGTGGGATGTTTTCTGTGCGGTGGCGGGTTGCCTGGCGGCGCTGTACCTGGCGATCGATTACGAGGGGTTGGCGCGGCGTCAGGGGCAGCCACTGGTGCGCGACATCGTCATCGGGATCGTGCTGTTGGTGCTGCTGCTGGAGGCGTCGCGGCGGGTGATCGGCCCCGCCCTGGCGGTGATCGCCCTGGTCTTCACGGTTTACGTCTTCACCTCCGAGCACATGCCGGAGTTTATCTTCGACAAGGGTGTCTCTCTTTATCGTTACGTCGAGCAGATGACGCTGTGGGACGCCGGCGTTTACGGTGTGCCGTTGGACGTGTCTGCGAAGGTCGTGTTTCTGTTCGTGCTGTTCGGGGCGATGCTGGATCGAGCCGGCGGCGGGCGTTTTTTCATCGACTTGGCGTTGAGCCTGCTGGGCCGATATCGCGGCGGCCCTGCGAAGGCGGCGGTGCTGAGCAGCGGGCTGACAGGCATGATCTCGGGCTCGAGCATCGCCAATATCGTGACGACGGGCACGTTCACCATTCCGCTGATGAAGAAGGTCGGGTATCCGGCGCGGAAGGCGGCCGCTATCGAGGTGGCGGCGAGTACTGACGGCCAGCTGGCGCCGCCGATCATGGGCGCGGCAGCGTTCATCATTGCCGAGTATATCAACGTGCCGTACCTGGAGGTCGTGAAGGCAGCGATCATTCCGGCGCTGGTGTCGTACGCGACGTTGTTCTACATCACCCACCTGGAGGCCTGTAAGCTGGGACTGATGGGGATGGCCAAAGAGAACCTCAAGAGTTTTGCAACAGTGTTGTTCCAAGGCTTTCATTTTCTTATTCCGCTCGGTGTGCTGCTGTACTTTCTGATCATCGAGCGCCGCTCACCGGAGCCGTCGGTTTTTCACGCGATCTGGGTACTGGCAATCGTTATTGTGGCGCGCCGCATCTGGCAGGCGCTGCACATGCCCCGGGCCGATGCCGCACCAATGCGGGGGATGGCTTTCAGCACGGCGGCTTCAGCTGGCCGCAATGTTGCCCGGGGTGTTGCGGGCGGGGTCGTGATGGGGCTGCGTGACATCGTCGACGGTTTGGCATCCGGGGCGCGCAACATGGTGGGTGTGGCGCTGGCTTGCGCGGCGGCGGGCATCATTGTCGGCATCGTCGACATGGGGTTGGCCGGCACGATCACGGACATCATTGGCACCTTGTCGCGCGGCAATGTTTTTCTGCTGCTGCTGATCACCGCGGTTGCCAGCCTGATCATCGGCATGGGACTGCCGACGACGGCGACATACGTTGTCATCGGTTCGCTCATTGCGACAGTGATCGTTGATGTGGGCGGGGCCCATGGTTTTGTCGTGCCGCTGATGGCGGCACACCTGTTTTGCTTCTACTTCGGCATTCTGGCGGATGACACGCCGCCGGTCGGTCTGGCGGCGTACGCCGCCGCGGCGATTGCCAAGTCACCGCCGGTCCCGACGGGGGTGCAGGCGTTTCTGTACGACATCCGCACGGCAATTCTACCGTTCATGTTCATCTTCAACACCGACCTGATCCTGCACCAAGTCACGCGCTGGGATCACGGCATACTGATCTTCGTTACGGCGTGCCTTGGGAACTTTGCCTTCGCGGCGGCGACCCAGGGGTGGTTTCTGCGGCGCAACCGCTGGTATGAACTGCCGTTCTTCCTGGTCGCAACGCTGGTGCTTATGCGTCCCGACCTAATCGCGCGGTGGCTCGGCATCGACTATAGTCAACGCTATTGGACCTGCCTCATCGGCATCGGGATAATCATATGTCTGTGGACGATACAGCGAATACGGCGTCAGTCGCCGACGCAGCTCTAAGCACCCGGCGGTATGGCTGGCAGTGTGCGGCGGCGCTGGCGATTGGGCTTGCGGTGCTGGCCGCCATCCGGGCCCACAGTTTCAGTGAGCCGCTCGAGGCGGACGAGGCGATCTACGCCATCGTTGCCGAGGAGTGGCGACAGGGTGGGCGCCCGTACGACACGGTCTGGGACAACAAACCGGTCGGTACTTTCGTGGCCTATCGTCTGGCGATTGCCGCCTTCGGCTATGACGAAACGGGGTTGAAGATCTTCGGCCTGCTGTGCATGGGGCTGTGTGCTGTCCTGCTCTGCGGTTGCTTCGCACTGGAACGTCTGCCGGCGTTACTGATCGGGGCGCTGCTGGTGGTCTGGGGGCTGTGCAACGGGCTGGTCTCCTGTTTTGCCAACGGCATCAACACCGAGGTTGTGATGCTGCCGCTGCTGGTGCTGGCGTTTCTGCTGACCCGCCTCCACCTGGCGCGACCGCGCCAGTGGCTGTGGTGGATGGCGGTTCTGCTGGTGTGTCTGGCGATCCTGGTCAAGCAGGTTGCGGTGCCATTCCTGCTGGCACCGTTGGCGGCGCTGGCCTGGCGCGACTGGCGCCGGCTATTGCTGCATCTGGCCGGGGTTGCGCTGATTGTCGCCGCGGTGCATATCATCGCCTACACCATGCTGGGCTTCGACTGGGATTTTGCCTGGCAGCAGTTCAGGAGCAACGCCAGTTATGTCGCGGGCGGCGGCACTGTCGGCGACGTCGAGATTTCGTCGCGGCTGGGGCGGTGGCTGCGGTCGATTTTCCTGTTTCCGTTCGAGCCGCATGTGCTGCCGCTGACGCCGCTCATTCTGATGGGGTTCGTGGCGGTCGGGCTGCGGTTGTACGCCTACCGGGATCGGGAAACGGCGCATCTGGCCGCTTACTTGGTGGCGGTGATTTTGGCGATCGCGTTGCCGGGCAAGTGGTTCGAGCACTATTACATCCTGTGTCTGCCCTTCGTGCTGCTGGCGTTCAGCGAGTTCTGCCGGTACCTGCCGCCGCGGCTGCGGCTGGGGGTGTTGCTCACCTTGATTGTTTATTTGCTGGCGATCGTCAGCGTCACTTATCTTCGCGTACCGCCGAAGCAGATCAGTTACCAGAAGTACGGCACAGTATGGTTCGTACGCGACAAGATGATTGGCAGGTGGCTGCATGCCGAAGGCTTGACGGGCAAGCGGATTTTCGTCGATGGCAGCCGGCCGGGCATTTTCTTTTACTCGCGCAATCGCCCAGCGGTGAAATACTTCGTCTCCTGGTACTACCACACGATGAACGTGACGGCCTGGGACGAGGTTTTTGCGGCGCTGCGGGAGAATCCCCCGGAGCTCTGCGTGCTGACCAATCCAACGGACATCACACCGGAGTTTGCGGCGTGGCGCGAAGCGAATTTCGACCAGGCGGATCTGCCGGAGCTCGAGCAGCAGTTAGGCGCCCGTGTTTATCTTCGCAAGTCGTGCGTTCCTGGCATCTGACCCTGGCACGTGAATCCTGACAACTGGAACCTGACATGGACTACCGATTCGTGTATCTGACCTGCAGCAGTGCCGAGGAAGCCCGGTCAATCGGCCGGGCCCTGGTACAGGAGAACATCGCAGCCTGCGTCAACATTCTCGGTGACATCGAATCGATCTACGAATGGCAGGGCGAGTTGTGCGAGGAACGGGAGGTTGCGATGATCGCAAAAACGACGGCGGCGCGAATGCCGGCGCTGATCGCGCGAGTAAAGGAGCTGCACAGTTACGACTGCCCATGCATCATCGGTTTGCCGATCGGCGAGGGATACCAGCCGTACCTGGACTGGCTGAGCGAGAGTTGCCCGTAGAATTCAGTAGCGCTGGCTGAGATCCACGGCTATGCTGCCGCAGAACGCGCAGAGCATGATCAGTGCTAAGATCGCTGCGTAGGTGCCCTGATCTTCGCCTTGGGAGGCGTTCTCCGGATCTGCCATCAACTCGCGCCGCCCCAAGGTCGATACCGCTACCGATGCCAGCAGCATGATGGGGTACACGATCAGCATTGCGGTCCGCATCAGGGGTGCGAAGGTATCAGAGAGTTGACCGATCCAGTGCATATACACCGATATCAGGATGCCGCCGAGCAGCAGCACCAACGACATCAGGCATTTGGTGTTGGTGCCAGGCCGCTTGGCCACGAACCAGCATTTCAGCATGGCGGAACCGAGCAGCAGTGTGCAGAGAATCAGGATGATTGTTGCGGTTATCACGGCGGGCTGACGGGAAACGGAGTTTGGGGTGCGGTGCGAGGCACCGTTCGCGAGCGGGGCCGACGACCTGGCCTTGCGGCTGGGCTGGCGACACGGCACGATTCTTGCCTGACTTGACGTATGGCAAATGTGCACGGTCGAACCGGGAATACAACTGGCGAACTGCCCGCGGACCGTGGCCCCGTTTTTTCGCCGGGGGCGAATTTACGGCGCTCAACGCGCCTGCTACGGACCGCCCACTATGGCGCGCAGCCCGGTTACCAGGCGCCCGATGCCTTCGACCACCGTCGCTTTTTCAAGGGCCCCATAGGCGATCCGGACGGCGCAGCCGTCGGTCAGGCCGAACGTCGATCCGGGCATGACCGCGACATGGTATTCCCGGATGAGCCGCTCGACCAGGCTCATTGGGTCCATGTCGGTGTGGATTCGAAGCAGATAGTAAAAGGCCCCGTCGGCCGGCGGCACGTCGCAGATATCGGCGATCGTTGCCAGTTTCTTTTCGACGACCTCCCGCACTTCCTCGAGCGCTCGAAGTTGTTTGCGGCAGTACGCGCGGCCGGCGTGCATTGCTCCGCAGGCGGCGAACTGCGAGATGACGGGCGGGCAGATGACATTGGTGTCCTGGATTTTGCGCACCGGCTCGAACAACGCCTCGGGGATCACCATGTAGCCGATTCGCCAGCTCGCAAAGCCAAATGATTTCGACAACGAGTACAGACAGATCGTGCTCTCTGCTGTTGCATCGATCGAACCGGGCGAGAAATGTTCGGCATCGTTGTAGGTGAAATACTCGTAGGCCTCGTCGTGAATGTGGAAGACGCCGCGCTCATGGCACAACGCGTTGATCTCTTCGAGACAGGCACGGCGGTAGACAGCGCCGGTCGGATTGTTCGGTGAGATCGTGACGACCGCCCGCGTCTTTGTGGTGATTGCGTCCACGATGCGCTCGACGACGGGCTGGTAGTTGTCGTCCGTGGCAACCGGCACCGGCTTGCAGTTTGCCATGGTGATGGCCATTTCGTGATTGAAATAACTGGGGGTCAACTGGATGAACTCATCGCCGGGGTCGGCGGTCGCCAGGAGGGCGTTCAGGAACGCCATGTTGCCGCCGGCGGTGACGACGACCTGGCGGCGGCTGTCGATACGAATGTCGTTGTCGGTTTCCAGCTTCGCGGTGATTGCTGCCAGGAGCTGCGGCGTGCCCTGAACCAGTTGATACTTGTTCATCTCCGGATCGGCGATGAAGTCGACATAGGCGTCGAGCGCTTCCTGCGGCGGCCCGTAATACACGACGCCCTGGCCAAGGGAAATGGTGCCGGGGTTTTCGCGGATCAACGTCCCGACGACGGGAATCACCGGGGTCTGGACATTGAGAATGCGTTGGGATTGTTCAAATTTACTCATCCGGCTCCCACCGGTCTGCGGGTCCAAAATCTCGGGGTAAAATCTGAGCCCGAGCCGACAAGGTAGTGCATCACCGGGCGGGTGCCACCCGGCCGTTCAGTGCCGGTCGCGGCGGCGGCTGAGATAAAAGGTTCCCGCCAGCCCCTTTCGCTCCGCCACAATTTTCACCCTGTCAGCCCGAATCTGTGCTTCCATGCACATCATTCGAGTTGTCTGGCCCAAATGATGTGGTGCAAACCCGGGCAATATGCGGCTTCTCAATGGGACGCGTCAAGACAGACCGCTTATTTTCTGACCGGATATCAGTAGACACGGCGACGGAGCAACGCTATTATAAACTGGTGTTAATCGGGCGTGGTGGCCGAGCGGTTAGGCAGTGGTCTGCAAAACCATGTACACCGGTTCAAGTCCGGTCCACGCCTCCAACTTTCCTCCGTTCCGTGCGGCAGAGAGCTGCGCGTACCAGTGCCATGTGCATGCTGCCCGGGGTCGTGTGACCGGCAATATCGTACCCGAACCGTGCTGGGAGTTTTCGACATGCCCGGACAAATAATCGACGAAATCGAAGTGCGTATTGCCAAGGCACCCAACATGAGCGACGAGAACCGCGGCGCCCCGCTGCAACCACTCAGGGTGTTGCGCACGGAAGTCACCGACCTCTCGGCCACCAGCGTCGAGAAGTTCGAGGGTCCACACCCGAGACAGACGCAGACCGTCACCGATCTCTGCAGCATTCTCGCGCGCATGGGCATCTGATCAAGTGTCCTGTCAGAACACCCATCATTTTCTGGTCGCCCTGCTGCTTGTCATCGTCGTATTGCATTCTGGTTGTCGGACGATTTCAGGTGTAGAAACGACGGAAAACTGGCCGACTTACCGAGGTGTTCAAGCCAGCGGCACCGGCTCACGCGACACCCGATTGCCCACCACCTGGGATCTTGCCAGCGGCCGTAATATCAAGTGGCAGACGGCGATTCCCGGTCTCAGTCACTCGTCACCCGTGATCTGGGGTGATCGCATGTACCTGATCACCGCCATTGACATTTCGGGCAACGCCGAATTCAGGACGGGCGTCAGTGGCGACGTCTCGTCGCTGCCGCAGGAGGGCCGGCACCAGTGGCGGATGTATTGCCTCGACAAGCACACCGGCGAGATTATCTGGGACCACCTCGGGTATGAGGGTGTACCGCGCAGCCGCCGGCATGCCAAGGCGTCGCAGGCGAATTCGACACCGGCCACCGACGGCCGCTATGTCGTCACCTTTTTCGGGGCCGAGGGGCTCTTTTGCTACAACACCGAGGGTGAGCAGCTCTGGTCCAAGGATCTGGGCGACCTGAGCGCCGGCTGGTTCATGCAGAAGGATTCCCAATGGGGCTTCGGCAGTTCACCGGTTATTTACAAAGACAGGGTGATCGTGCAGTGCGACTGCCAGTCCCAGCAGTTTATCGCTGCTTTCAGCCTGGCAACTGGTGAGGAGCTCTGGCGGACGCCGCGCGAGGACTATTCCACCTGGTGCTCGCCGACGCTGGTGCAGATGCGCGACCGGACCCATGTCATCGCCAACGGCTACAAAGAGATCGCCGCCTATGACGCCGATACGGGTGCCCGCATCTGGTGGATGCGCGGCGGCGGCGACATCCCCGTACCCGCGCCGATGCTGTCGCACGGCCTGATTTACATCACCAACAGCCACGGTGGCCAGTCACCGATCTACGCCGTGCGCCCGGGCGCCACGGGCGATATCACCCTGACCGGCACCGGCGACAGCAGTGACCACATCGCCTGGTCCAGCCGCAAGGGCGGCGCCTACGTCATCACGCCGGTGATTGTCGGCAACTACATTCATGTGCCCAGGTTCAACGGCACCATGAGCTGTTACCACCGCCGGACGGGCAAGCGTCAGTATCATGAACGCATGTCGACCACGCCCGGCGGTTTCTGGGCCTCGCCGGTCGCCGCCGGCGGCAAGGTTTACGTGCCTGCCGAATCCGGCGATGTCCATGTCTTCAAGGCCGGCCGGCGTTTTAAGCGTCTGGCCACCAACCCGATGGGCGAACACTGCATGGCCGCGCCGGCAATTTCTGATGATACCTTGTTCATCCGCACCGTCAACCAGGTGGTTGCGATCGCCTACACCGCAGCGCCGTAGGAGCTTCGACATCCGCATGGACGATCTGGCAACACGCGTAAGTGCGTTCATCACCGAATCCGGTATGCTCGACGGTGCCGATCGCCTCCTGGTCGGCTTCAGCGGCGGTCCCGACAGCACCGCGCTGCTGCTCCTCCTTGCCGGGCACCGCGGCAATATCGAGGCGGTTCACCTGCACCATGGCCTGCGGGCGGACGCGGCAGACGGTGATCGTGACTGGTGCCGTGCCTTCTGCGAGCACCGCAACATTCCGTTCAGCACCGCCGAGCTCGACGTGCCGGCGCACCGGCTGCCGGGTGAAAGCGTCGAGATGGCAGCCCGCCGCCAGCGGCTCGACTACTGGGCCGACCGTGTAACTGACGATGAATCGACGATCGTCGCGCTCGGGCATCATCTCGACGATCGTCTTGAGACCTTCCTGCAGCGCCTTTTTCGTTCCAGCAACGCCAGTGGCCTTTGCGGGCTCCGCAGTATTTCGAGAGTCGCCGGCGTGCGCTTTGTCCGACCGTTGCTGTGCATCCGGCGGCGGGAGATCTTGTCCTGGCTCGAGCAGCGTGGCATCAACGATTATCGAGTTGACGCATCGAATACCGATGAATCGATCGGTCGCAACCGTATCCGTGCCCGGCTGATGCCGTTGCTCGAGACTTTCAATACGGCGGGTGCTCTTGCCAGTCTCGACCTGCTCGAGCAGGATGCTTTATGCCTCGAGCGCCAGTCGGCGGCGGTGCTGGGTGATACCGGTGAGCTGTCCACGGACATACTGCAGGAGTCCGACCCGTGCATGTGGCCGCGGCTGCTGCGCCAATGGGGCCAGCGACAATACGGTTTCGACCTGACGGTCCGTCGCGCTGCCATCGAGCGCTTGCGGAAAGTGCTTGACCGCGCGTCGGATCCCTGTCGGATCGACATTGACGGCCGTTTCTTCCTGCAATTTGAAAAGGGGCGCCTGTATCTGCAGGCGAAAGACAGCGAGCCCGACGCTGTGTGCACCTGGAACTGGCGCGAGCAGGTGGCCCTGGAGACCGGCACGTTGTGTTTGGAATCGCGACTTGTCGAAATGCCGGCGGACAGGTGCAGTGGCGACTCCTGGTGCGAATACTGGGATGCGGAACAGCTCGGTAACGAACTGACACTGCGGCCACGGCAGCCGGGTGACCGGATGCTGCCGTTTGGCAGCGACCAGGTGACGCGGGTGAAGAAGCTGCTGTCCAACTCACCCCTTGGCGGCAGTATCAAGCGGGCCCTGCCGATTGTATGCCATGTCGACGGCACAATCCTCTGGGTGCCTGGTGTCCGCCGGGCTGCGGCCGCCAGGGTGACCGCCGAGTCGTCCGAGGTTGTGCAGGTGACGTGCCGGCTTTTGACGGATGGCTGAATTGCCGGCCGGCTTTAACATTCCTCCAGTTCGTTGCGTCCGCTGAGGGGTTGGT
>PVBE011569392.1_pt1 | contig 13838 bp, 10 predicted proteins | sample 1631181 | NCBI WGS metagenome assembly PVBE01 (sample SAMN08397723, study PRJNA350692) | Marine metagenome, whole genome shotgun sequencing project. | isolation source: water | place: Pacific Ocean | collected 2012-04 | reverse complement strand
GTGCCGTCTTCCAGCTTAGTGTAGGCTGCCTGGGATAAAGCCTGCTCTACATAGTCGGTAATGATAAACCTCACACCAATGTCGCATTCCAGCCTTTTATTCATTGGAATCATACCATTATGAAAGCTGGTGAGGCTCTTTGGGATGAGGGTAGGGATGGCTCCACTGGGGGCGGGTGCCAGGTAGCCTGGAGAGACTCTCCACGCTGTCCAAATAGGCCCGCATCAGCCTGTCCTCAGCCTCGTAGTCAAAAGGGTCGCCCAGCAGCTTCTCTATCTCGCCCCCCGGCTCATACCGGTTGTCAACATGCCACCGCACCGTGCGTCGCAGGGCCTCCTCCACAGACACAAGGTCCTGGTAGCCAAGCTCCCGTTTTATCTTTGAGGTGTCCATCACCCGGTGGTAGGGCTGGCCTTCCCAGAGTACGGCGGTGTAGACCCGGGCGGGAAAGGCCGCCTCCAACGGTATGGTCACCAACTCAAAGCGGTGTCCCAGGATGGTGCACACCATTTCCACCCACTCCCGCAGAGAGCACATCCGGTCGTCACCCACATTGTATGTCTGGCCTCCCGCCTTATCGGGCTGGTCTACGCACAGCAGCAGGGCATGGGCCATGTTCTCGGAATAGCCCCGTGTCTCCAAATAGAGTCCGCCTTCGGGCAGGATGAATTGTTTCCGTCCGTCTAGGATGCGGCGGATGATGCTCCACTCCCGTGGCACCAGCTGGCGGGGCCCGTAGATTATGGGGTAGCGGAGCACGGTGCCGCTGTAGGCTCCCTCACGGTGGCCATCCAGCACCGCCTCCTCACTCTTGACCATGAGGTAGGCGAACTTGTGCTGGGCGGAGTCGGTGACGAGATGGGCATCTTCGGGGATTGGAAGGGGCAGGGCACCGCCGGGGTGATGGGAGAGATCCACCCAGCCGAGATAGACCGCCACCCCTCCAACGCCGATGAACCTTCCTGTTCTCCCCCGCATTACCCTTGCGGTGTGTCGCAACCGGCCGTACATGCCCACAGTCAGGTCAAAGGTGCGCCCAGCCAAGGCTTCGGTAAAGGTAGCGATAAAGTGAGGATCCGCGTGGATGTGCTCCACTTCTGCAGGGAGTTCCACCTCGTGGACTCCCCGGTGAAGGATACTGACCCGGTATCCACGCTGAAGCAGCCCCTCTATGATACTGGGGCCGGTGGGGCCGGTACCCCCAATGACCAGTGCCGTCCGCGGCACTACTATACCAGCACACCGTCCACCAGCAGCTCCACGAACTCCTCGTCTGGCATTCCCAGCACCTCCCTGTATATGTACTCGTTGTGCTGGCCCACGCAGGGTGAGGGCATCCGCAACTCCGCGGGTGTACGGGAGAGGTGGAAAGGGGGGTTCTCATAGTGTTGAGGCCCTATCTCTGGGTGCTCCAAGACCTTGAAGTGTCTCCTATGCTTTAGCTGGATATCTTCCAGCATCTCGGCCGGATCCTGGACCGCCCCTGCTGGTACCCCGATTTTTTGGAGTATGTCCATGGCCTCCTGGGGTGTCCTTTGGGAGGTCCAATCAGTTATTATAAGGTCCAGGGCATCCTGGTTCTGCATCCGCTTATCCAGGGAGGTGAACCGGGGGTCATCGGTCAGGAAGGGTTGGCCTAAGGCACGACACAGAGCCAGCCATTCCTGCTCGCTCTCCACCGCCACCACGCACCATTTGTCCTCTCCTTGGCACGGGTAAGCGCCATGAGGAGCAGCATGAGGGGAGCGGTTCCCCATGCGGGTGGCTTGGTGTCCGTTTGCAAACCAGTCCAGCATCACCGGGGTAAGGGTAAGCAGGCTGGACTCGTACTGGGAGAGGTCCAGGTACTGGCCCTCTCCGGTGCGGCGGCGGAACTCCAGAGCACCGATAAGGGCGATGGTGCCCAGCAGGGGGGTGATGAAATCGGTCAGGGCGCCGAAAGGCTGGCATGCCTCCTGGTCTTCCCAGCCGGTGAGTTGTGAGAACCCAGCAAGGGAGGTCAGGATGCCGCCGTGGCCTGGGTGGTGACTGTGCGGACCGGTCTGCCCTTGGTTGCTTGTGCTGAGCATTATGATATCAGGCTTGAGTTTGCGCAACTCTTCGTAGTCCCACCCCCAGTGCTTCAAAGAACCCGGGGTGAAGTTTTCCACTGCCACATCGCACCAGTCCACGAGCCGCCTGATTACGGAGCCAGCACGAGGATGGTTGAGATTAAGGCTAACTCCGTACTTATCGGTGTTGAAGCGGGCGAAGTAGCCGCTGCGGTCTATGCCCGCCTTCTTGTCCTTGTAGGGAGGGGCCATGCGCAGGATATCGGGCCGGGTGGCTGACTCCACCCTCACCACCATAGCGCCGTGGTCGGCCAGAGACTGAGTGAGGATGGGCCCCGCAGCCACCCAGGTAAAGTCCAGGACTTTCAGACCTTCAAAGACAAGACGGCCCATATACTAAATCACCCCCTTCTGTTTCAAGTCCTCCAGGTCCCCATCGCCGAGACCCAACACTTCCCTGTATACCTCCTGGTTGTGCTCGCCCACCAGAGGTGCACGGTGCCCCACCTGTATGGGAGTGGCGGTGGACTTGAAAAAGGGTCCAGGATAAATGATATCCTCCCCCACCTCAGGATGTGGCACCTTTGCCCAAAAGTCACGGGCTGCAAGGTGTGCGCTCTCGGCTATGTCCTTAGGAATGGAGACAGGCTGGAGCCATATACCACGATCCACAGCCCCCTGATGTAGCTCCTGCTTGGTGTGGGCCATGAAGAACCGTCCTATGGCCTCTTCCGCCTGGCTATGGAACTCACGGCTGGCAGTGGCCATATCAAACTGGTCCCACTCCATCGAGCTCAGCATATTGTTCCCCATGCCCTCTGCCTCCATCCATTTTACCAGGGCGCGGTTTGATTGTGCCCCACCCAGTCCCCCCAACACCATAAAGGCCACCTCTCCGTCCTTACATGCCCACATCTGTCTCTGCTTTACCCCAGAGCTCAAACCGGACCGGAAGCGGCCCGACCTCTCAATCATAACCCGGTTGATATCCCACATAGGCAATGCATTGAGAAGTGCGGTGGCCACACTTTCCTGGGCGGAGGTATCCACAAACTGACCCTCCTCGGTGGCCTGCCGGTGATGGAAAGCCACCATCGCCCCCAGGGCCGCCTGCAGTGACGCAAGGGAATGGGAGACGGGAAAGCTCAGGCGCAACGGGGCGCGGCCCGGTTCGCCAGTGACGGACATAAACCCTCCCAAGGCCATAGTAACGATATCGGTTGCCCGGTAGTCCCGATAGGGGCCATCCTGGCCGAAAGGGGTGATGGATACCCAGATAAGGCTAGGGTTCAGTGACTGTAGGGTGGCATGACCTAATCCCAGCGCATCTAGATGTCCAGGAGGGAAGTTCTCTATAAAGAAGTCCGTCTTTTTGACCAGCGAGCGGAGAACCTCTGCGCCGGTCGGGATCTCGATATCCAGGGTGATGCTTTTTTTCCCCTGGTTATATGCCCACCACCAGAGGCTCTTCTCAGGTTGGGCTTCCCCATGATAGAAAGGCTCCCGCATTCGGTCCGGGTCGCCTCCGGGGGGTTCCACTTTGGTGACCTCCACACCCATATCGGCCAGAACCCGCCCGCAGAGCCATCCCCTCCAGTCGGTCAAGTCCAACGCTCCGTATCCCCCAAGCATGCTGTTCATGAGTTGGGATTATACCATAGTTGTTGGCCTCTTCCCCACACTTTCAGGGTGCGGGGTGCTCAGCTTCACTAGGGTCTCCTCCAGCAACCGGAGCCAGCCCATAGAAATGTCCAGCCTGACCTGGCTGGTGCCCACTCTGACCCCTAGTGAATTGACCAGGCGGGAGCGGTCTACGGTAAGCCCAGGGAGCCATTGCAACAGCACCTGGCCATCGTCCGCCTTGATGGTCTCCAACCCGGCCTGCCGGGCCAGCGCTTTGAGCCGGACCAATAAGAGCAGGTTGGCCACTTCCTGTGGCGGCGAACCGAAGCGGTCTACCAGTTCCGTTGCCATGCTCTCTACATCTTGGGGAGAGAGCGCACCGGTCAGGCGCTGATAGAGGGCCAGACGGGTATAGACATCAGGCACATACTCCTCCGGCAAATAGGCTGCCAGGGGAAGAGAGATAGTAGGCTCTGGGATAGGTGGCTGAGCCGGTGTGCCGGATTTCAACTCAGCCACCGCCTGGGACAGCAGACGGGTGTAAAGCTCAAATCCCACTGCTCCCATCTGGCCGCTCTGCTCGGTGCCCAGCAAATTGCCGGCCCCGCGAATCTCCAAGTCGCGTATGGCGATGTTAAAGCCCGCTCCCAACTCCGCGGCCTCGTAGATGGCAGACAAGCGCTGCTGGGCGCGATGGGTAAGCTGCCCGTCGCGGTGGTAAAGGAAATAGGCGTAGGCCCTCTGGGTGCCTCGGCCCACCCTACCCCGTAACTGGTACATTTGGGTAAGCCCCAACCGATCCGCATGGTTGATGATAAGGGTGTTGGCGCGTGGGACATCCAGACCGGCTTCAATGATGGTGGAGCACACCAGCACATCCCACCGCCCCCCGGTGAACTCCAACATAACCCTCTCCAATTCCTCCTCGTCCATCTGGCCGTGGGCCACAGCCAGACGAGCCTCCGGCACTAATGTCCCCAAGTGGCGTGCCATCTTCTGAATGCTGTGAACGCGGTTATGCACGAAAAATGTCTGCCCCCCCCGCTCCAACTCCCGGACTACCGCCTCGCGTACCAGATGGTCATCATACTCCATGACATAGGTCTTGACTGGTAGCCGCTCCTCCGGAGGGGTTTCCATTATACTCACATCCCGCACCCCGGCCAGCGACATATAGAGAGTACGAGGGATGGGGGTGGCAGACAGGGTAAGCACATCCACTTCCTTGCGCATCTGTTTTAGACTCTCCTTGTGCTTTACGCCAAACCGCTGCTCCTCGTCCACTATAACCAGCCCCAGGTCCTTGAAGACCACATCTTTCTGCAGCAGGCGGTGGGTGCCTATGCAGATGTCCACCGTGCCATCCCTGAGTCCTCGGAGTACCTCTGACTGCTCTTGGTGGGAGCGAAAGCGGCTCAGCACCTCTACACGGGTCGGAAAGGGGGCTAGGCGCTGGCCGAAAGTGGAGTAGTGCTGCTGGGCGAGCACGGTGGTGGGCACGAGGATGGCGACCTGACGGCCATCCATGACCGCTTTGAAGGCGGCCCGAATAGCCACCTCCGTTTTGCCATAGCCAACATCGCCGCACACCAGGCGGTCCATGGGCTGTAGGCGTTCCATATCCGCCTTCACCTGATGTGCGGCCTCGGCTTGGTCCGAAGTCTCTACGTATGGGAAGGCGGCCTCCATTTCTTGCTGCCAAGGGGTATCGGGGGAGAAGGCGACCCCCTCAGATACCTGACGAGCCGCATAGAGGTCCAACAACTCTCTGGCCACCTCTTCTGTGGCTTTCTTCACCCTCTCACGGGTGCGTTTCCACTCCTGTGTGCCCAGGCGTGATACGGTGGGGGGCCCTCCCCGAGGGCCGAAGTAACGGCTTACACGGTCTACCTGGTCTGCGGGGACGAAGAGCCGGTCACTCTGTGCATACTCTAGCACCAGGTACTCCTTCTCCTCTCCCTCTCGCTCCATACGGGTTGTTCCTGCAAACTTGGCAACCCCGTGTTCAATATGGACCACAAAGTCCCCCAATCGGAACTGGGAGAGGAAAGGCTGGCGGCGCACCGGGCGCTTTACTGTCAGGCGGCGCTCTTTCACGAAACCGAAAATTTCGGCATCGGTAAACAGCGCTACTTCGGGGGACTCCATGCGCCAGCCCGAGGTAAGCAGCCCGTTAAGGAGCTTGACAGCACCCGCTTGTGGTGGTGTATCCAGTGTGGACGGAGTGGATGGGATTTCCTGTTCCCACAGCAGTTCTGATAGGCGGGCCGCCTGGTGAGACACCAGCACCACCCGCTGCCCTTCCCTCAGTCTGCGGCGGAGATCCTTGACCAGCAGGGGCCAGTGGCCGCCGAAGCGGGGCAGACCGGCGAAGGGTAGGCGCTCGGCCTCTTGCCACCGCTCCAAGCAGAGGCTGTGGAAATCAGCCCATACCCCTTTGTCGACCTGGTCCCAGAGCAAGTAAGGCAGGGGGAAGTTCGGTGGCAACTCCCGTTTCTCTTCCATCTCCCGGCGCATCTCTTGGGCCTCTTGGTGTAGCTCCATCATGGCGGCCTGAATATCGGTGACACCGTCCCACACTATCAATGTAGAGGGAGGCAAGTAACCGGCTAGACTCCCTGTCTCTAGGAGCGGGGCGTAGAACTCAGCCCCCGGGAACCAGGTCCCATCATTTAGCTGTGATAGATCATCGGAGAAACGGGCACATGCCTCATCATTCAGAGAGGAGAGGTCCAGCCAAGAAAAGTCTCCCTCCGGCAGCAACATCTCTCTAGCTGGGGTAATCTGTGCCTCCGCCATCTCCCCCAAGGAACGCTGGGTGGTGGGGTTAAACTGGCGCAAGCTCTCTATGTGATTGCCAGCAAGCTCCAAGCGGAAAGGGTGCGGGGAGGAGGGAGGGAACACATCTACAATGCCGCCACGTCGGCTGACGGTGCCTGGTACCTCCACCACCTCTTCCATCTCGTACCCCGCTCGGAACCACTCCTCCAGCATACGAGGCAGGTCCAACTTCATGCCCTTGTTTAGAGGGAAGCAGGTCTTACAGAAGCGGTCATAGGACGTAGTAAGAGCGGCGCTTGCCCATGCCGAGGCGACTACTATCGGAGCACCGTTCCCTTCACGGGCCATTTGCAACGCCCGGAAGGCCCTTAGCCTCTCCCCACCGGTGAAAGGGTCGATGGGAAGCCGCTCATAGGGTAGCACATCTGGTTCGGGCAACAGGAAAAGCTCGGAACTTGGGGCTATCCAAGCGGCAAGGCTGTCGTGCATAGCCCTGGCCGAGTCGGGGCGCGGTGTCACCACCAGCAAAGTGCGCTTCAGGCCCTGGTGGAGGGCAGCCAGCAAGAACGGCCTGACATCGTCCACCACCCCGGCCACAACGCTGCCTCCAGAGTGGAGCTTCTCCTTAAGTTCCCGGTACTCCGGCATCTCTTCGAGTAAAGTAAAGAGGAGAGATAGGTCAGTGGCTGTTTCCATGCGGTTCAGACAAATTGTAGCACAGACAGAGAACGGCTACGAAAGGACTCGTTCCCACCAGCAACTCACCTGGGCAAAGAAATATATACGGAAAAGTGTCGATTGCTTTTTAACGGCAGGCGGCGGTATAATCTGGCCACAACTGAATGAGACCAGGCAGTGGTGTCCGGGCGTGAGCCCGGGACTAGAGGGAGCGCAAGCTGGTGAAATTCCGGAACGGCCCCGCCGCTGTGACCCCGGCCAGTCCGGGGGAGTCAGAACGCCCAACACTGTCCTTGTCCACCGATACCTCCGCGGGGGGGGGTCGGGGCTTTGGATTCGCAAGGCCCCCTCGCCCGGGCGAGGGGGCCTTTTGTATAACTGCGCAGGAGGGTAATACAACGGACGCTGGGGGGAACCGGATATTGACCGAGGCCGCAATGCTGATACTGGCTGTATGGTTGGACTGGACCATAGGGGAGCCGCCTCGCTTCCTGCACCCGGTGGTGGGCATGGGTAAAGTAGCCGCCGCCCTCGAGGTGCTGGCACCACGCGGGGGACGGGCCGCGCCCTTCCTGTATGGAGCGCTGGCAACAGTGCTGATTATGGTGCTGTTCGCCGCTTCAACCTATATACTGCTGTACTGGCTACGACCATGGAACACTGCTATATACATCGTGGCCGGTGCCCTTATCCTCAACAGCACTTTCTCTTTGAAAGGTCTCCTAGCCGAAGCTTTGCAAATAGGAGGAAAGCTACGGCGGGGGGAACTGGAGGAGGCCCGCCAAGGGCTACCTGCGCTGGTAAGTCGGGATACCGCAGGGATGTCTACTACCATGGTAGCCTCGGCTGCTATAGAGTCGGTGGCCGAGAATGCAGCCGATAGTTTCGTATCGCCTCTGCTGTTCTTCCTGCTACTGGGGGTCCCGGGAGCCATGGCCTACCGAGTGGTGAATACCCTGGACGCCATGTGGGGGTACCGAGGCCGTTATGAATACATGGGGAAAAGCACCGCTCGGCTGGACGATTTGTTGAACTTGGTGCCCGCCCGTATCTCGGCCCTGCTCTTGGCCATCGCCGCGCCCCTTAGCGGAGGCTCGGCCCGGGGTGCACTGCGTGTGCTGCGAAGGGATCGCGCCCTGACCGCCAGCCCCAACGCGGGCTGGCCCATGGCCGCTGTAGCCGGCGCCCTGAGAGTCCGGCTGGAGAAACCAGGCCAATATGTCTTGGGTGACAACCATAATCCTCTTTCCCCCGATACTGTATTTAAAGCCGTCGGACTGGTGCGGACAACCGCCATACTGTGGCTGCTGCTTTCGGTGGCCGTTATAGGGGTGAGCCTTGTCTTTGGGTCCTAAACCGTGGATAGCTGATACCATGCCCGCCCCACACGGAGGCCCGCTTGCCGCCGAGATGGAGACTCTTGGGCTTTCACCTCAGGATGTGGTGGACTTCAGTGTGAATATTAACACCTTCGGGCCACCCCCCGGAGTACGGGAGGCGGTGGCTGCTGCCGCTGTTGAGCGATACCCAGATGCCGAGGCTACAGGCCTGCGCCGCCTGCTGGCCGCCCGGCTTGGAGTTAACGCTGATAACCTGCTGGCTGGCAATGGGGCCACGGAGCTTATCCGACTGGTGGCCCAGTGCTACACAGGCCCCGGCGATACGGCGATTATACCTCAGCCCGCATTCGGGGAATACGAGGTAGCCTGCCGCCTGGCTGGTGCCAAGGTACTCAAACCATGGGGGCGCGAAGAGGCCGGTTTCTTGCCGGATGTCACTGCGTTAGTGGACATGGTGAAGCGAGAACAGCCAAGCATCCTGTTTCTGGGCAATCCGGCGAACCCTGCCGGGAGCTACCTAGATGAGAGAGCAATAGAGACGGTGCTGGATGCCGACCCCTGCTGCCTAGTGGTACTGGACGAGGCTTTCATCTCCTTCGTGGAGGCAGCTTGGCCATCTCCTAGACTTGTACGATACCCCAACTTGGTGCTGCTGCGCTCCATGACCAAGGACTATTCCCTAGCTGGGCTGCGCCTTGGTTACACTGTGGCCTCGGCCCCAGTCACGGCCGTGCTACGCCGGGTCTGTCCTCCCTGGAATGTCAATACCGCCGCCCTTGCCGCCGGGGAGACCGCCCTAGTGCAAGATAGGTTTTTAAAGAACTCCATGCGGAAAATCAGAGAGATCCGAAATAGGCTGGCCGCCGGGCTCTCGGGGATGGGACTGAACCCTGTCCCTTCCCCCGCGCCGTTCATCATGGTGAATGTGGGGGATGCCGATGGAGTGCGCCATTCACTGCTCCAGCAGGGCATCCTGGTTCGGGACTGCACCTCCTTCGGCCTGCCAGGCCACATTCGGCTGGGACCTCGCCCTGAGGTAGATTGCAGACGTTTTATCAAAGCCCTGGCACAAGTTATGGGAATCAGCCGTGCCTGAGGCCACCGTCCTAGCCCCAGGGAGTTGCGGGGAGTTGGTGCAGGGCACCATAGACGGCATCCCTTTCCACATCTCATGCCCCGTGGACCTGTTCTCTCGAGTGACGGTAGAGCTCTTACCTGGCGGCAGCGTTTCAGGGCCGCCGGAATGTCCCAAAGCGGTTGATGCCCTTCAGGCCGCCCTTTCCCGTAATGGAAACTGTGGATTGGGGGGGAGACTCCGAATAGGTTCACCCATCCCGCGGAGCAAGGGGATGGCTTCCAGCACGGCCGATATCTTGGGGGCGGTGGCCGCCGCAGGGCTGGCAACCGGGGACACCGCCGCACCAGAGGATATGGCCCGTATCGCCCTGAGCATTGAGCCCAGCGATGGCACCATGTTCCCCGGAGTTGTGCTCTTTGACCACAGGGAGGGCCGCTTGTTGAAACCCCTCGGGGCCCCACCCCCACTGGATATAGTGGCCCTGGACTTCGGTGGGCGGGTGGATACGGTAGAGTTCAATCAGGCCGACCGTTCAACCCTTCTGCGCTCGCTGGAACACCACACCGCGGAGGCGGCTGCTTTGGTTGAAGCCGGCATCCGCCAGGGAGATGTGACCCTAATCGGGGAGGGTGCCACCCTCAGTGCTTTGAGCCACCAAGCGGTGCTCCACAAGGAAAACCTGGAAAGAGTGGTTGCGGTTTCCAGAGAGGCCGGTGCGGTAGGGGTGTGCGTGGCCCACAGCGGCACTGTCGTCGGTGTAATGGTAGACCCACGAAAGGGGTCGCGGCAGGAGATGGCCCGCTTTCTGCAGGCGCGATTTCCCGGCATTTCACACCTTTTTTTATTGTCGCTCATCGAGGGCGGCTACCGCAATCATAAAGAGGAGGAAGATGTCGCGGTTAGACCAGATAATCAAGCAGGTCAGGCCTCTGGACAAAAGCGCCATGGCCCAGGCCCGCGCCCATCAGGATAAACTTACCAAGCCACAGGGCAGCCTGGGGCGCCTTGAAGAGCTGTCAATAAAGCTGGCTGGTGTTCAATCCAAAGCTATGCCATCTGTGGAGCGCAAGACGGTCTTAGTGATGGCAGGGGATCACGGGGTGGCCGCTGAGGGGGTGAGCCTGTATCCCCAGGAGGTCACCGCTCAGATGGTGCTCAACTTTTTGGGTGGCGGTGCGGGTATAAATGTGTTGGCCCGGCTGGCCGGGGCCGGGGTGGTGGTGGTGGATATGGGTGTGAAGGCCGAACTGCCATCACACCCTAGGCTGCTGAGCAGACGTATCGGTCCTGGTACCGCCAACATGGTACAGGGTCCTGCTATGGCCCGCGAGCAGGCAGTTGCAGCGCTGGAGGTCGGCATAGAGATAGTGGAGGCAGAGGCATCCCGGGGCCTTGATCTTGTGGCGGGTGGTGATATGGGCATTGCCAACACTACCCCCAGCAGCGCCATCACAGCAGTCTTGGCCGACGTCCCGCTGGCCCGCGCTGTGGGCCGCGGCACGGGTGTCCACGGGCGACAACTGGCGCACAAGCGGGCGGTGGTAGAGTGGGCACTGAAGGTTAATCAGCCCGATCCTTCGGATGCACTGGATGTGCTGGCCAAGGTGGGTGGGTTTGAAATCGGCGGGCTGGCAGGGGCGATGTTGGGTGCGGCGGCTAACGGAGTGCCGGTGGTGGTGGACGGCTTCATCTCCTCATCAGCCGCCCTGGTAGCCGCCGGGTTGTGTCCCGGAGTGAAGGACTACTTCATTTCCGCACACCGCTCCACAGAGTCCGGTCACCGGGCACTACTGCGTCACATGGGACTGAAACCTATTCTGAACCTGAACCTGCGGCTGGGTGAGGGTACCGGGGCGGCCCTGGCCATGATTATGGCCGAGGCCTCAGTGCGATTGCTCCGGGAGATGGCTACATTTGCCAGCGCAGGGGTATCGACCTCGGATGGATAACCAGTGGGGTTGATGGCTGCCATTTGCTTCCTCACCTCTCTACCCGTTCCGTATTGGGGACGTGCCCACACACAGATGCACCGCGCATTGATGTGGTTTCCCGCGGTAGGGCTGGGTCTGGGGGGTATCCTCATGGGTATAGACTGGCTCCTCAACGCCGCTTTTTCACCGCTGTTGACCAGCACCATGGTGGTGGTGGCTCTGGCCCTGCTAACCGGTGGCCTGCACCTGGACGGACTGGCCGATACCTGTGACGCTATCGGTGGTGGCCACACCCCGAACCAAAGACTTGACATAATGAAGGATACAAATCTGGGCACTTTTGGGGCCATCGGCCTGTTCTCCGCTCTGGCCCTCAAGGTGTTCGCCCTCGCCTCCCTAGGCAATGGCGAGCGGAGCATAGCCCTCCTCACGTTCCCCGCGCTGTCGCGGTGGGGCATGGTGGTCGCTATAAAAGCCTTCCCCTATGCTCGGCATAAGGGGAGCGGACTCGCCTTCAAGCAGAGAGCTACCTGGCCCTGGCTGGCCGTCACCACGTCCCTGACCGGAATTATCGCTGTTGTGCTTTGTGGCTTTGCCGGGCTGGGCCTGATGGCAGCGGCCGCAGCCCTTGTCCTGCTTGTTGGGGGCTTTCTAAACCGTCGCCAAGGTGGCCTGACGGGTGACAGCTTTGGCACCATTAACGAGATGGCGGAAGTGGCCGTGTTGCTGCTGTTCCAACTGCTCGGCTTCTGGGAGCCCTGGCTGTGACCCGCTTTCTGCTGGTGCGGCACGGCGAGACAGAGTGGACCCGCACCGGGCGTATCCAGGGCCAATTGGACACTCCGCTTACCCCTATGGGAATGCGTCAGGCGGAGAAGCTCCAGCACCGGCTGCGGGGTGAGGTCTTTGACGCCGTGTATGCCAGCGACCTGAGACGGGCAATGGAAACTGTCAGGATAATAGCCCCCGGCCTGCCTGTTGAGCAATGCGCGGAGCTGCGGGAGTGTAGCTTCGGGGAAATCAATGGTTATAGCTTCGCCTATGTACAGCAACACTACCCTACCCTAGCACGCCGCTGGTTGGCCCGTTGGTCCGGGTTGTCCTTCCCCGGCGGCGAGAGCGTGGCCGGGGTCCTGGATCGCACCTCAGTTTGTTTCCAGAAGCTCCGCCGCCGTCACTGCGACGGCACCGTACTCGTGGTGGCCCACGGCGGCTCTTTGAGAGCGGGCATATGCACCCTGATGACCTGGGGCAGGCGCAAGTGGTGGGACCTGCAGTTGGCTCCGGCCTCTTTGAGTATTATCGATAACGGGCGTTCTCCGGCGTGCCTGCTGCTCCTCAACGATATCAGCCACCTGAACTCCCTGAACGAAGAGGAGGCACCGTGAGGAAGGCTGTCTTTCGCGGCAATAAAGCCATTATGGTGCAGGGCACCGGCTCTGGGGTGGGTAAGAGCATCCTGGCCGCTGCCCTGTGCCGCATCCTGCACGAGGACGGCCTACGGGTTGCCCCCTTCAAGAGCCAAAACATGTCCCTTAACTCATTTGTCACCCGTGATGGTGGTGAGATGGGACGAGCACAGGTGGTCCAGGCACAGGCGGCAGGAGTGGAGCCGCAAGTTGCCATGAACCCCGTGCTTATCAAGCCGGAGCGGGACGCCCGCTCCCAGGTGGTGGTGATGGGACGCCCCTGGAAGACACTCAGCGCAGCGGACTACTACAGGCACACCCCCACCCTATGGAGCACGGTGGCCTGGTGCCTGGATTCCCTAATGTCCTCATACGATGTGGTGGTCATAGAGGGGGCGGGCAGCTCGGCGGAGATAAACCTCCGCCGCTTTGAGATAGTGAACATGCGGGTGGCCACCCATGCCCGGGCACCGGTTCTGCTGGTGGGCGATATTGACAAGGGCGGCGTATTCGCATCCCTCTTCGGCACTTTAAAGCTAATAGAAGCACCAGAGCGACGCCTGGTAAAGGGCCTTATCATCAACAAGTTCAGGGGGGATATCGCAATTCTCAAACCGGGCGTGGATACGCTGGAAGGGCTTACCCGCCGTCCCGTGCTGGGGGTAGTGCCGTATATGCATGACATAATGATTAATGAAGAGGACTCCATCCACCATATATCCGGCCATGGGCAAGTGGACATTGCTGTTATCCACCTGCCCCGTATCTCCAACTCCACCGACTTCGAGCCGCTACAGCAGGAGGCTGGGGTGAGGCTACGCTATGTCGGCCGCAGTTCCGAGCTAGGCACCCCGGATCTTATCATCCTGCCGGGCACCAAGAGCACCGTTGCAGACCTCCTGCACCTGAGAGAAAACGGTCTAGCTGGAGCCATCACCAAGGCCGCT
>PVBE010264096.1_pt1 | contig 13838 bp, 16 predicted proteins | sample 1631181 | NCBI WGS metagenome assembly PVBE01 (sample SAMN08397723, study PRJNA350692) | Marine metagenome, whole genome shotgun sequencing project. | isolation source: water | place: Pacific Ocean | collected 2012-04 | reverse complement strand
GGTGACGGCATCACCTCGGACACTGTACCGGTCGCATGAGATGGCGCGCCGGGACGCGCCGACCACGCCGCCTGGAACAGGACTCCCGGGTTGTCCAGGACCGAGCCGCCTCTGCAGTGATGCAACCAGGCCGAGGTGGCCCCGGGGCACAACCCCAAAGTCACCGAGTTCGAACTCTCAGTCTTCGTCAGTTGGATCGCCGACACGCCTCGCCTGATACAACTCGGCACGACGTGCCCTCACCTGGGCCAACAGGTCCGCAAGAACGGTCTCCGTCTGTTCCATCGCCTGTTCGCTGTAATCCTCAGCCTCCAGACGAATCCGGGTCGCCTCGGCCTCGGCATAGCGAGTCATCGAGTTGGCCTCGTCGACAGCCTCCTTCACGATGTACGACTCGGAGGTCAGCTCCTCGCTCTGCTGGCGCGCTCGCTCGAGCATCTCCCGTGCCGACTCGTTCGTCCTGCTGACGAAGGCCTCGCGTTCTCGAACCATCCAGCGGGCAGCACGAAGTTCTTCGGGAAGCTCATCGCGCAAACGGAACAGCATTTCAAGAAGTACTTCCCGATCCAGCATGATGTTGCTGGACAGGGGAACATTGCGGGCACCCTCGACACCGATAATCAGCTCATCGACGAGGTCTAGAAGCTGACTCGTCCGAGGCGGAACCGCAGATTTCTCCAACCGATTCAGTTCGACTTCGTCGCTCACGATACCGCCCTCTCCTTTAGTGCAGTAGCCACCGAACCAGGCACCAGCGCGCTGACATCCCCGCCAAGGCGAGCCACCTCCTTCACCAGAGAGGAGGAGAGGTACCCGAGCTCAGGCTTTGTGGCCACAAACATTGTGACGATGCCCGATAGATGCCGGTTCATCTGGGCGGTTTGGAGTTCGAGGTCGAAGTCCGTCACTGCTCGTAGGCCCTTGACAATCACATTGGCATCGACGGCCTCGGCAAATTCCACGAGCAAGCCATCAAAGCTATCGACCTCGACGTTGCTCCACATGCAGTGCTCCTCCAACATCTCCTGGCGTTCATCCGAGGTGAACAGCGGATTCTTGGATGGATTCCTGACCACCGCCACGACGACTCTCTCGAATAGAGAAGCGCACCGTCCCACCACATCAATGTGACCGAAGGTCGGCGGGTCGAAGCTGCCGGGCACGAGGGCTGTAGTCATGCCTTCGCCTCCTTTGAAAACCGAGTCCTCGTAAGCCAAGTGATAGTCGCGTCCCCGTACTGCCTCCGATCGGACGATACAAGCCCCGGGATTCCCGGAACCTCACCGCTCTCCGATCGACGATGCACGATCACCGTCGCGCCGTCGGCGAGCCGACGGACGAGGCGCCCGAGAACCGCCTCCACTGACGGTAGTGGCACCTCGTACGGCGGGTCAACGAATGCAAGGTCAAAGGTTCCGTTTCCGCGACCGACGAAGTCCTCGACTCTTCCTGGAACTACCTCACCGCCAAGATCCAACGCTGCGATATTTGCTCTGAGCACCCGCACGGCATCACTCCGCGACTCGACGAACACCGCTGAACGCGCACCCCGGCTCAACGCCTCGAGCCCGAGGCTACCGGAGCCTGCGTAGAGGTCGAGCACGGCTGCGTTCTCGACCGTGGCAGCAAGGACCGAGAAGATCGCTTCCTTGACCCTATCCATCATCGGGCGAGTCCTGGGTCCCTTGGGGGCCCGCAGCAATCGTCCCTTAGCCTCTCCGGCGATGATCCTCATGAAATGAACAACCAATCCTCGGAACCACCGAGGAGAGCCGTCGTCTCGTCGACGATTGGTTGGTGATCTACCAAGTCAGGATCGTTGGCGACGAGGCTGAACGCCTCCCGCCGGGCGACGATGAGGGTGTCCATGTCGGCCAACACGTCGGCCAGTTTCAGGTCGGCAATGCCGGCCTGGCGAGCACCGAACACGGTTCCCTGGCCGCGAATCCGTAGATCCTCTTCGGCCAGTCGAAAACCATCTGTTGTGGCAACCATGGCTGCGATGCGTCTCTCACCCTCGGGAGTCGTCGGCTCGGCGATCAGCAGGCACCGGCCCGGATACTCCCCTCTGCCGACCCGGCCCCGAAGCTGATGTAGCTGGCTCAAGCCGAACCGATCAGCGTCTTCGATGACCATGACCGTCGCATTCTGGATGTCGATGCCGACCTCGATCACGGTGGTGGCGACCAGTACGTCGATCTCCCCGACTCTCATCCGTGCCATCACGGACTCCTTTTCGGCCGATTTCATCTGACCGTGCAGCAGCCCAACTCTGAGATTCGAGAAGATCACTGAAAGCCGCTTGTGCTCGGCAGTTGCGGAAGCCGCCTGAAGCTTCGGTGAGTCCTCCACAAGAGGACACACGACGAATGCCTGCCTTCCCGCCTCGACCTCAGATCGAATTATCGAGTAGACGGTCTCGAGCGCAGCGGGATCAGAGGGAATAGCCTCCGTCTCGACCGGCACCCGACCTGCAGGCATCTCATCGAGCACCGTGACGTCGAGGTCGCCGTAGAGAGTCATTGACAACGTCCGCGGAATTGGAGTCGCCGTCATAATGAGCATATCGGGCTGACTCCCCGCAGCCTTATCGCGTAACTCGATACGCTGATGCACTCCGAAACGATGCTGCTCATCGACTACGGCCACCCCGAGGTTGGCGAATGCGACCCCCTCCTGGATGAGAGCGTGAGTGCCTACCAGCACATCGATGGTGCCGTTAGCGACGGCTACCAGCGTTTCGTCGCGTCCGGCCGAAGAAGCCGTTAGCAGCGCCATACGGACGCCGACCAGCTCAGCCAGGGGAGCAAGTCCAATATGGTGCTGCTCAGCAAGAACCTCAGTCGGAGCCATCACCGCTCCCTGATACCCACCCTGTACCGCGGTGAGCAAACCAGCCATGGCCACCACCGTCTTGCCCGACCCGACCTCTCCCTGCAATAGCCGGTGCATCGGATGCAGTGCAGCCATGTCGCGCTGAATCTCCGCTATTGCTCGCGCTTGGGCTCCGGTCATGTCGTATGGGAGCGCTCCCAGAAACGATCCAACGAGGCCGCCGGCGATGTCGTGAGGGATCCCCCCAGCCTCACTTATCTGCCTGTGTTTCTTGAGCGCCAGGGCTATCTCCAGGCGGAACAGCTCGTCGAAGACAAGGCGGGCGCGGGCGATCTCGGCGGCTTCGATCTGCTCCGGAAAATGGATGTCAGAAAAGGCCGTCTCCCGATCGACCAGCCCGAGTCGATCTCGCATCTCGGGTGGAATCGGGTCGGGTATGGGTTGCGCCTTCAGCAGCGCAGAGTGGACTGAGCGACGCAGGTGGCCGGGCCCGATACCTCCGATGGTCGAATGCACCGGCATGATTCGACCGGTGACCAGTGATTCAGAGACTCGCTCCAGAACGTCGGCGTCGGGCGACTGCATCTGAAACGTGCCCCGGTATCGCGAAACGATCCCCGACAGCGCCACCTCGGTTCCTTCGGGTAACTGGCGTTTTCGAAACGCCTGGTTGAACCACACCGCCTTGAGATGCCCCGTATCGTCATAGATCGTCGCCTCGACAATCACCAGTCCCCGTCGCGGGCGGCGAACCAACACTTTGCGAACGGTGCCGATGATCGTGACCTCTTCATCGAGGGGAACAGTAGACAGAGGAACGGTGCGGCTGCGGTCGACGTACCGGCGCGGCACATGCAGCAGCAGGTCGGCGACCGAGCCTATACCGGCCTTGCGAAGCTTCTCACAACGCTTACCACTCAGCCCCTTGACGCGCTCGATCTCGACACCGGCGAGTTGGACGAGCGTATTGCCGCTCACTCGACCCCGAGCAGATACGGGTAGAGCGGTTGCCCTCCACTCACGATCTCGATCGCCACGTCAGGATGAGACTCCTCGATCCGAGAGTTGATCTCCTCGGTAACCTCCGTACCGGCCTGGACTCCTGTGATGATTGTGACTACTTCGGACTCGCGGCCCACCATCCGATCGAGCGCTCCAACAGCTGCATCCGCGCAATCAGAGGCAATCACCCGGACTTCCCCGGCGACAATACCGAGCCAGTCGCCCTCGAGTATCGCCCCCGCCGGAGTGGTGGCATCGCGAATGGCTCGCGTCACCTCACCGGCGGTCACGTCCCCGATTGCCGCCGTCATGGCTGCCAAGGTTTCGTCTGAGTCTCCCCCCGGGAGATAGGCAAACATCGCCGTCATACCCTCGGGTATCGAGCGAGTCGGCACCACGTGGATCCGTTTCGTGGTGAGAGCATCGAGTTGCTCCGCCACCGGCACGATGTTCTTGTTGTTGGGCAGCACAATGACAGTCTCGGCAGCAACGCCCTCGACGACTTCGAGCAGGTCTCGCACCGATGGATTCATCGTCTGGCCACCGACGACCATCCCCTGGGCTCCAGCGTCGCGGAACAATCCGATGACGCCATCCCCCATGGCTACCGACACGACTCCAATTTTCACGTCAGCGAATTCAGGAAGTGGGCGGAAACCCGCTCCGCGATGAAACGCCTCCGTAGCAGTCTGATCTCGGAGATCGGTGATCTTGATCCGCTCGGGTTTGCCAAGGGCAATCCCTGCCTCGACCGCCGGTCCGATCTCGTCGGTATGGATGTGGCAGTTCCAAACTCCGTCGCCGCCAACCACAACAATCGAGTCCCCCATGCCCAACCAGGCGTCGCGGAGCAATTCTCCTGTGGACTCGTCGTCGGCGCTGAGCAGATACATGACCTCGTAGCGGAGATCTCCGATCGATTCGTCCCGCTCGACATCGGGCGGTTGGGTGAGCTGGGAGGCAGCAACGGAGAACATGGCATCGGGAAGCGGCACTTCGGTGCCTGTGACTTCTTCGAGAAACGCGTGAAGTAGAAGCAGAAATCCGGCACCGCCGGCGTCGACGACTCCCGCATTCTTCAACACAGGGAGCAACTCCGGAGTGTTACACAATGAGATCTCAGCACGGTGGTAGACCCGATGAAGCAGGTCGGCCAAATCTTTTCCCTCGGGAGGGTCACCTTCCCTGGCCGCCGCGGCAGCCTCTCGCAGGACGGTCAGGATCGTGCCTTCGACAGGCCGACCCACCGCCTTGTACGCCGCTCCCGAGGCCCGATCGAGACCATCGACGAGATGGGCTGTACCCAGATCCACCGCGTTCCTAAACGCTTCCGCCAGACCTCGTAGAATCTGACTCAGAATTATGCCGCTGTTGCCCTGCGCCCCCATGAGTGCTCCGTGAGCCAACGCCGATGCAACCTCCTCCATACTCTCGGCCGCTTCGACTTCGGCGACTACCGCTTCGACGGTCAGGGTCATGTTGGTCCCGGTGTCGCCATCAGGCACCGGGTACACATTAAGACGGTTAAGTGCTTCCCGGTACTGGCGGAGCCGCTCGAGATATCGGTTAAGGACCTGCTTGAGGTCCTGGGGACGCAGACTGATTCGATTGGACGGCATCGCTGTGGGGATTATACGGAGTACCGATCCGGTGCCCCGACTCACACTCCGCCCGATCGCTGGTATCCTCTCGCCGTTCCCGAGGAGGTCCTCCGCGTGTCGTATCGATGTGAAGTTTGCGAAAAAGAGCCGTGGTTCGGCAAACAGGTAAGCCACTCTCACAGGCGCAGCAGCCGTCGGTGGCTACCCAACATCCAACGCGTCCGAGTCCGGCACGGCAGCAACTCTCGGCGAATGCGCGTTTGTACCTCATGCATCAAGGCCGGAAAGATCGAAAAGGCGTAGCGATACTCGGATTACGCCCTCGCAGTCGCCAGTCGGAGCGTACGTTGAGGCCCGATCCGGACGGTCAAAGACTCTTACTGGAGACTGATGACTAATCTTCTGCTCGGCAAAGCAGGAGATTTCTTCATGTCCCAAGGTGTCGTCAAGGTCTACGATCCGAAGACCGGCTTTGGTGTGATCGTGAATGATTCCGACCAGTCCGAAGTCTTGCTGCGACCCGGATCGTTAAAAGGGAGCATCTTTCGAACCCTCCGCCAAGGCCAGCGGATCAACTTCGATGTGACCCATGAAGCCGCAAATGTTTACGCCACGTCGGTCCGCATCGGTTCCGATGGAGCTTAAGGAGGGGTTGGGAATTAGGGGTTCGGCAAATTCAATCTAACGCCTCATTCCTAACACCTAATACCTGCCTAAACCCCGGCGGGTATAGTCCGCGGAAACCCGAACGAGGAGCAAGATGGTCGAAGCGTACGTCCTGATCCAGACCGAGGTGGGCAAGGCCGCTCAGGCAGCCATGGAAATGGGAAAGATCGACGGTGTAAAGGCGGCGCAGCCGGTTACAGGGCCGTACGACGCCGTTGTGCATGCCGTCGCAGAAGATGTCGACTCACTCGGCAAACTAGTTGTCGCCAAGATCCAGTCCATTGAAGGAATAACCCGAACCCTCACCTGTCCGGTCGTCAGACTCTAAGAACGAGACCGACCTCAACGCTCCAGCGCCAGCGCGACGAGTTCGTCGCATAGTGTCGGGTAGGACATCCCTGAAGCGGCCCACATCATGGGAAACATCGACCGCCGCGTGAATCCGGGCATGGTGTTCACCTCGTTCAGAATGAAGCCGCGGCCACCTTCTTCGTAAAAGAAGTCGACGCGAGCCAGACCCTGGCACTCCAGAGCAGAGAACGCTCGATTAGCCAGATCGCGGACAATCCCCATAGCGGACTCGGTCAAATTGGCAGGCACCTCGATCAAGGTAGCGTCGTCCCGGTACTTGGCGTCGTAGGTATACCAACCGTCACTCACGATGATCTCTCCCGCCACCGACGCCCGCGGACCCTCGAGTACTGCCACCTCGATCTCGCGACCACGCACTTCGGCCTCGATCACAAGTTTCTGATCGTGGGCCAGTGCAGCGTGAATCGACTCCTTGAGTGACTCCTCCTCTTCGGCCCGACTGATCCCCACCGAAGAGCCGAGGTTGGCCGGCTTTACGAAGACGGGAAATCCCAGTTCGTTACCGACCCGGTCACTGATCGTGGTCGGTTCGGCGAGAAACTCCGCTCCGCGCACCACGAAGTACTCGCCAATGGGGAGACCCGCCTCGCGACAGAGGCGCTTGGCAATGTCCTTGTCCATGGCGATGGCGGAACCAAGTACACCTGATCCGACGTAGGCGAGGCCGACCATCTCGAAGAGACCCTGAATCGAACCGTCCTCGCCGAAGGGACCGTGGAGTACCGGAAACGCTACGTCGACGTCGACGACGCCACCTTCGGAGATAATCCGACCGCCCGGTACCTCGATGGAAATAGCCGGACCTTCTGCCACCAGCGGGGAAATTCCCGGATCAGACAGGTGGAATGAGCCCGCCCGATCGATACCAATCGCGATCGAGTCGTGTCCCATCTCGGCGAGTGCCGAAAGTGTCGAAACGGCGGAAGAGCACGAGACGTCGTGTTCCTCCGACCTGCCACCAAAGAAGACAGCTACACGAACCATTGTCCAAACGCCTTGAATCGGGTGGGTTCATTATCGCCGCTCCCGACGGATCGAGCGGCCGGACTCGTCGTCTGCGTCGAATACCGGTCCAGGTCCATATTCCGACTCTCGGTCAATTTCGGTCCGACTGCGGGTTGGAGTCGGATTCTAGGGTCTCCGCCCAACTCCGGCCAGAAAGCCGCCGTGACGGAACACCTGCCAATCGTGACCACAACAGTGGCTATCCCTTTTGCGGTCGTGCTGTGAAGGCACTGACGCAGAAATCCGAGAAGTTGCTTCATGTTTTGGTGTGCGATCAGAGTTGCCATGTCCGACGCGGGTACATTTGTGGAAGCCACCACAACACCCTTTGGGTGGTACGAGCCGCTGTTTCAGACGTGGTACATCGCCGACGGCTCGGCAGCGCTCCCTCGCCCAGAGATCGATGTTCCTGCTGCCAAGCGTCTGACGGTGGCGCTCATCGTCTAGGTGGCAATCGCCGCCATCTTCGTATTGGGATACCGCTCGACGCCTCAGTCGTCGTCGAAAAACGGCTCAACGGGTCGGACATGGAGTGGAGTTGGGTGCGACTCCTCTTTCCGTTGGTCAATACCTACGCGCTGATCGCTGCCACTACTACCGCAACCGAAGCCCAGCAAGATGTGCCGCTTGTCATCAACGACGGCAAGGTGACGATCAACTGGTCTCTAGTGGGAAATGTCTTCTTCACCCCGGCGGCCGCCAGTTCCGGCGATCCCTTCTTCTTCGTGCACACCTTCCCCGCAAACGCTGGCTTCTACCTTGCGGTCGAGGCATACACGACGGGATCAGGGCCGGCCTGGACCGGCGAGCTGGACGAATTCGAGATCGACTGCTCTCCCGGCGGAACCGGCATTTGCATCCACTTCGATTCCGACGGAGACGTCCCCACCGAAACCTCCGAGCCGACTTCCTGACGGCAAGGAATATCGACATCGTTCAGCCCGACGACGGCTTTACAACTATTCTCGCCAATGTCGCCTTACCGACGTAACAACAATTCCGGAACCACTGACGGTCTTCGGATAGCTACCCGCAAGAGACAGGCGGCGTGTCGCTACCCGGCGATACCTCCCTCGGTCATCGGATACAGATCGAGCGCTTGGTCGAGTTCGTCCTCAGGAAGGACGCCCATCTCCAACGCCACCTCCTTAACCCCTTTGCCGGTGGCAAAGGCCTTCTTGGCGATTTCGGCTGCCTTGTCGTAGCCGACTCTGGGAGCCAGGGCAGTGATGATGATGATGTTCTTGGAGAGCAGTTCGGCCGCCCGATCCTCATCGGCTTCGATGCCCTCGACGCACTTCTCTCGGAAAGCGTCACACACCGAGCCAATCAGTTCGGCCGACTCCAAGAGGTTGTAGGCCAGCACCGGCATCATCACGTTGAGCTCGAAGTTACCGTTTGCATTCGACCAGGTCACTGCAGCATCGTTGCCGACCACCTGGGCTGCCACCTGCATGACGGATTCGGCCATGACCGGGTTCACTTTCCCGGGCATGATCGATGAGCCGGGTTGGGTGGCGGGGAGGATGAGTTCGCCGATCGCGGTACGGGGTCCCGAACCGAGCCAGCGGATGTCGTTGGCAATCTTGAACAGCGCTGTAGCAACAGTCTTGAGGGCGCCGGAAGCGAACACGGCGGCATCCTTGGCGCCCTGAGCCTCAAAGTGGTTACCCGACTCGATGAACCCGTACCCGGTCCGCTTGGCTATTCTGGCGATAGTGCTTGCGGCGAAGCCCTCGGGGGCGTTGATACCCGTTCCGACCGCGGTCCCTCCCAGGGCGAGCTCCTCGAGGCCGACCAGACTCATTTCGATCCGCTCGACCCCCTTAAGGATCTGAGCCTCATATCCGGCAAATTCCTGGCCAAGCCGCACTGGAGTTGCGTCCATCAGATGGGTTCGACCCGACTTCACTATCGAATCGAATTCCGTTGCCTTGGCTCCGAGAGCTGCTGCCAACCGTCCCAGTGACGGGATCGTGGCCTCACGCAGGGTGGCTACCGCTGCAATGTGGATTGCGGTCGGGATGACGTCGTTCGACGACTGGCTAGCGTTGACGTGGTCGTTGGGATGCACCAGCTTTTCACCCCGCTTGCCGCCGAGAAGCTCGGTTGCCCGGTTGGCAATGACCTCGTTAACGTTCATGTTCGAAGACGTCCCTGATCCGGTCTGGAAAATGTCCACGACGAACTGATCATCGTGAACTCCCTCGATCACCTCTTCGGCGGCGCGCACAATCGTTCCTGCGATCTCCTTCGTGAGGAGTCCCAGTTCGAGATTGGCCGCGGCTGCACTCCCCTTGATCAGGCCGAGGGCCTCAATCATCCGCCGGGTAAACCGCAAGTCGGAGATTGGAAAATTGTCAACCGCCCTCTGGGTCGAGGCGCCGTAGTAGGCGTCGTCGGGAACCTGGACCTCACCCATCGAGTCCTTTTCGATCCGCATGTGAAACGCTCCTCGCAATAATGCTCTATCGCCCGTCCAGCGTAGGCAGCCGATCCAGGGCATCGGCTAGGACCGATAGATAGGTTTTGTATTGGTCGCCATCCCTGTGAGCCGAGTGTGACGAATTAGGAATCATCTCGTACCCGACCGACGAAGAAACTGCGAGCCATTCGCCGAACACCACCGGAAGGATGCCGCCGCTGCCAGGATCTGAGCCCAGAACCACCGCCGGCACCCCGAGGTCGCTGGCCTCATCGAGCACCATCCATGGCCAGTTCACCTCGACGGTCCGGGTCACCACCTCCGCAGACGACTTCTCAACCTTTGCGGCGACATCCTGTGGGTGCCACCTCGGGTTCATCTCAGCGATTCGTTCCGGGCCGGTCTCGGTGAGGTAATCCTCGAGCAGCCACCCAAGAACCTCGGACATTTGTTCAGGCAGCATCAGGGTAGGGTCCTGAAGAATGAGCCCCTTGGCCCAGAATGGCTCGGCGGTAGACGTGAGCACGGCGATCGTCCCACCCATCGAGTAGCCAAGAACGGCATCCCAACCTGAGCCCAATACCAGCACATCTTCAACGTACTCGGAAAATCCGTAGGAGCCAGGTTGAGGGCTGTCACCATGACCCCGCAGATCGACAGCCACCACTTCCCAACCCATATCTGCCAGATCGGAACCGACCCGCCACCATCCGGCAGCGCTCGACATGATGCCGTGCAGGAGCAGGATGCGTCGATTGGCTCCGTCGCCCCAGGATGTCGTATGGAGCGATACCGACATGCGGATTCAAAGTCCGTCGAGAAACGAGTCGGACACGGTCGATTCCGATCCCGATCCGACTCCGTGTTCGGTGAGGAGAGCGTCGTACCCGGTGGTCTCCAGATCCTCCGCCAGGTCGGCACCGCCAGACGCGACGATCCGACCGGCGACCATCACGTGGATCCGATTCACAGTGAGATACCGCAAAATTCGGCTGTAGTGGGTGATCACTAGCACTCCAATATCTGGGCCTCGTATCGCTTCGACGGCTGCGGCCACCTCGCGAACGGCATCGATGTCGAGACCGGAGTCGATTTCGTCGAGAATCGCCACCCGCGGGGCGAGGACACCGAGTTGCAGCATCTCGGAGCGCTTCTTCTCGCCGCCGGACAGCCCGGCATTCACGGGTCGGTCCAGGAATCGCTCCATGTCGAGTCGGGCTACCGTCGTCTCCGCTCGAGCGTTGACTTCGGGGCCGCCGACCTCAGCCATCTCCTCAAGCAGTTCGCGCAACGCCACCCCGGGAACTTCCACCGGGTATTGGAATCCCTCGAATAATCCAAGTCGAGCTCGCTCGTCGACCGCCAGGCCTAATAACTCAGTGTCACCTACCCGGGCCGACCCGGTAGCCTCGTATCCCGGCTTGCCCATGAGCACGTGACAGAACGTCGATTTGCCTGAGCCGTTTGGTCCCATAAGGGCGTGCACCTCGCCGAAGGGAACCTCGAGATCGACGCCCCGCAAAATCTCGAGCTCACCGAATCGAGCGCTGAGGCCGGTGATTATCAGCGCAGGAGCGATCACGCTCCACCGCCTACTTCGGATTCCACGGTCACGAATACATCCGACCCCTCGACCCCGACGGAATAAACAGGTACCGGAAGTGTCGCCGGCAACGATTTCGATTCGCCGGAACGAACGTCGAATTCGGAACCGTGCCGCGGACACTCGACCGCATCATCGAATATCTCGCCCTCGGCCAACGATGCCTCTGCGTGACTGCAGCGATCCCCGATTGCGTAGACATCATCGCCAAGCCGAAACAGGGCAATCCGATGGTTGGCGACGTCCACCCGGTAGCCCACCGACTGAGCAAGTTGATCCAAAGAGGCGACAAGGTGACGCTCGGTCATGGGGCAATCCGATCATACTTTTCCATGGCTATAGCTCGCAGCATCGGCGCCAGCTTCCGGTGGGGAAAGCGCTGCAGTGATTCCTCGAAGAAACCGAGCACCTGGAGCCTGTCGGCTCTCGGCGCAGAAAGGCCCCGACTCATGAGGTAGTACCGCTGTTCTTCATCGAGTGGACCGACGGTCGATGCGTGTCCGCACCGAACGTCGTTCGCCAGAATCTCGAGATTAGGCACGGAGTGGGCTTCGGCGGCATCGGAAAGAACCAGATTTCGGTTGGTCTGATGGGCATTTGTGCCTTGGGCCGCGGGGTCGACACGAATCAGACCGGTAAATACTGACCGGGCCGCACCTGCGACCGCCCCTTTGAGAAACATCTCAGACGTCGTATTGGGTCCGGAGTGGTTCATGAAGTAGCGATAATCAAGCGTCTGCTCGGCGTCGCCGAAATAAGCACCCGAGATGCGAGAATCGGCCCCTCGGCCGATCAGGTCCACCGTGAGGTGCAGCCGCGAGAATCGGCCCCCTAGGCCCGCCTCGGAGAGGCCGGCAAAGGCATCGGCATCGGCCCTCAACAGATGTCGCCCAACTGCTATTGTCTCGTCGCCCCAGGTCTGCACGACCAGGACCGAAACGCGGGCAGCCCTGCCAGCAACGACCTCCAGATCGGGGAGCACGAGTGTCTCGAGGCCATCAGGGGAACGCTGCTCCACCACGACCTCGACCGCAGACGCCTCCCCGCCGACGACGAGCAGCCGTGGAATCGACACCACTCCCGGTGTAACGGCTTCGATCGACACGAACAATGGTTGTTCAACGATCTCTCCAGCCGCCGCCGATACGACCACGCCCGAGCCTCCGAATGCGGATGCGGTGGCAGCAAACCTATCGGCCGGTTCGGTGGGCTGGTACCAGGGCACATCGGCCTCGGTGAAGGGGGCGATGTTGCTCCCACATACCCTGCTGACCTGGCCATCGACAATGTCGGCGCGGCCCGTTGTCTCACCGAGCATCGTCTCATAGGCGCTGGGGGTGGGATCGGCACCCGGGTCCTCCGGAATGAGCAACTCTTGGAGTCTCTCCGGCACCGCGACGTAGCGCCAATCCTCTGCGACCGGACTCGGCATCGGCATCGATTCGAAAGCGGTGAAGGACAACGACGCGGCATCACGGAGCGGTCCGGGCAAATCCGCCGTGAGGCGTTCGTGAGTGCTTCGATCCAGTGCGAACACAGGTGGAGGTCCGTGTGATAGGGCAGAGCGACTCTATTGGGCGAAATCGCGCTACACAAGACTCAGGTGATACTGGGCTCGGTCGAACACGGCGTCGAACATCTCCTCCGTGAGGCGTCCGGTGAACGTATTCTGCTGACTGGGGTGGTAGGAGGCAATCAGCATCGGACCCCCGGTGACCGATTCGGCCGCATGGCCGAATGCCGGGCGAGGCCGCGGAACCGCCGTGCCGGCGGCGGAGAGCAAGCGGTGCATCACACCCCAGGAGAAGCCACCAAGGCATACGACCACGACGGCGTTACCGAGCAACTCTATCTCTGCCTCAAGCCACGGAAGACAGTTATCGCGCTCTTCAATCGTCGGCCGGTTGTCTGGTGGCGCGCAACGGACCGGTGCTGTTACCCAGACGTCGCGCAAACGCAGTCCGTCGCTCCGACTAACCGATTCAGGCTGCGATGCAAACCCGGCGCGGTGCAGGGCCCGGAACAGCCAATCTCCAGATCGATCACCGGTAAACATCCGTCCCGTCCGATTCGCCCCGTGAGCTCCGGGTGCCAACCCGACGACTACGAGTCGCGCCTCCGGATCGCCGAGTCCCGGGACCGGCCTCCCCCAATAGACCTCACCGGCATAGGCAACACGCTTCTGCACGGCGACCCTCTCTCGCCATTCGACCAACCGGGGACAGCGGCGACAGATGACTATCTCCTCCTGCAGCCGTTCGATCGTGGTCACGCCGGCACCCTAGGAGTCTGCTGAATAATGCCGTTGCTCAGATCGGCAGCCAGGCGC
>PVBE012506494.1_pt1 | contig 13839 bp, 9 predicted proteins | sample 1631181 | NCBI WGS metagenome assembly PVBE01 (sample SAMN08397723, study PRJNA350692) | Marine metagenome, whole genome shotgun sequencing project. | isolation source: water | place: Pacific Ocean | collected 2012-04 | reverse complement strand
CCCCAAATATCTGGGGGGCAAGGGGGAAGAATGGAGCGGGCGACCAGATTTGAACTGGCGACGTCCACCTTGGGAAGATTGCGGGGACAGGCCTCCACGTCAATACTGCCGTTCCTGCTCCAATAATACGCTCTTTGCGGCAGCGAGGTTCCACAAAAGCAGGGACGTTGGCACAAATATGGCACAGTCTTGGGGGAGGGCGTCGGGGAATTGCGGATCCTTTCCAAGGTCTACCACCCCGAAGCGGAACCCAGCACTTACCGTTGGTCACTTTGATCCGAATACCTTTTTCCGATGGAAATGAACCTGGGGGGATAGTCCCCGCGCAATCACTCCGTGTACCGCCTGCTTCCCGGTTGCCCCGCGGCCGTAAATGATGACTCCCGGGCTGACGTACTCGTTCCAGTACCCCTCGAAGATCTTCGCCAGATCTACGGTTTTCGCAAGGCACTTCGGAACCGAATGGTACATGGCAATACGGGTCGTTTTTTGCCTGAAAAATTTACCGATGAACCCCGGCATGGTCCGGCTGAGCCAGGTTTCTCGCATATCTGCGACGTACCTCGGAATCATGTACCGGGGGTTCTCAAGTGGGCCGAGGACCTGCTGCATCGCTTCGGCGAATAACTCCGATGCCTTCTCGTCGGCGCCATTTCCGCGCAAGTAGAAGCGAAGCCATCCCCCGCCGCGGTCGCCTCCTTCGTGGGAGGTCGAAGACGGAATCTGTCCGGCTTCCTGCAAGGATCTCACGACCGCCTTGGCGATCTCATTAGAGAGCGACGCATCGTTCCACTTCGTTTTCGTACGGCCCTTGAATGGAGGAAAGCCTCCTCCACCGCCGCCAATCTTCGCTTCGACCGCTTCCCGTGCGGTTTCGTCGAAAGGAGTTCCGATCTTCCAGAGGTCGCGCGTCGTGGCTCTCTTCCTTGCTCGCTGGATCATCTCCTGGTTAAAAAGCTCTAGCCTTTCCGATACTCCCTCCGGTCGTGCACGGGTGAACGCCGCATGTACATGACCAACCCCTTGTTCAATCGCTCCGTCATCGCACACTCCGTAAAGTTGAGCATGCTTGCGCTTGAATCTTTTGTAATCGTCAAAACCCCGCCGGAACTCTTCGGCCAGGCAGACCACGTCCCAGTTATTGGCGACCTTTTCGGGCCAGTCCAGATCAAGCCGGAACGAGCGCCCGCGAAGCTGGTTGATACTCATACTGGTGGTCTCGGTGGTCAGCGCGTCAAGGACATTGATACGGCTGGCATCCCACCCCTCTCCAAGTAACCCCCGTGTACCGACGAGGCACCGGGTAATTCCCTTTTGGAATGCCTCCGTAATCATCTGGGTGTAATATCTTGGCAGCCACTGTTTGCCCCCACCCTTGATCTCGTAGTAGCCATCATGCTCTACGGTGTCCAGATCGATTTGGAGGCCGAGCTTTCCGATCCAACTCTCAAAAAATGGAAGGATCCTGGGAAGCAGGTCGTCATCGACGAGGACCGTGGAACCGGTCATGAACACAGGGTCGAGAGCATCCGTTTCAGGATCGGTAAGAAGGCTTCGGAATGCAGCGATCGCTCCGCCAGCCTCCTCATCGAGCACTCCTTCGACCAACGCTGTGGAGGAAGTTTTTTCAAAGTCGGTAACCAGGACGGCGCGTATCTGGTCGCCAAGCATCTTGTATTCCGCCTTGAGAATCGTTCGGACGGCATCGAGCTTCGCAGAGGCGTATGCCATTACCCGGCCGACCGGGGAAGCGCAGGCCCGCATGCCGGTTTCCGTGATCTGGGTTCCCAGAAGGCGCAACCGGCTGATCGCGGTTTCGGCGAGAACATGGTCCTCTTTATTCGAAGAGCGCCTGAGGCCATGCCGGATATAGCGGTCCAGGAGGAGAACCAGCAGTTCTTCCTCCGGCCAGTCCGTGGCAAGGAGCGAGGCCTCCGGAGCGGGGACATTCCAGGGAAGACTCCGGCCGGCCCCGACCAGGTGAAGCCGGGCGGCATCGGCGAAAGCCTGATCCCGGCGTCGGAAACTTCGCCAATCCTTCGCATCTCCTCCCGGTAACCGGAATTCTTCAAGGACCTTCTCAAGCCATTCATCCAGTCCGCGAACCCGGCCCTCTCCGGTGGCAGGCGGATTTTCCCGGAGATCGATAACCAATTTGTCAAAATCCTGGTCGACCCCGGCGATGTAGCGCATCTCCTCAACCGAGGGGCGAACAAAATAGGCGAGATCCTGGTAGGGAGCCAGGTTTCCATCTCGGACAAGGGCGGGCACCGGAACTTCATAGTCAACCGGACCGAAGAAGGTTTTGTACCGCTGGGCGTCATCCGGATTTGCATCATCCAGATCCGGGGGGGTCGCGGTAAGCCCCAGAATCATCGGGTCTCCGAAAAGAGCTCTCCCCTCGCTCAAAACACGTCCCCAGTGCTGTAGCAGGTGGTGGCATTCATCCAGAATGATCAGCCAGACCTTCGCCTCCACAAGTCGGTTGAGGTGTTCGCGCGCGCTTGCGTGAAGCGTTCCCAAGACCTTGCCTTCACGGGCATCTGCATCCCGTACTTTTTTCCGGTAGGCTCCCAGTCGTTCCTTGTGGTATTTCGCGTTGCTCGACTGCAACCCGGCAATCCAGGCCTCGGCAGAAACTAGATCCTCCGCCTCGCCCTCGTCAATGAGTGTCTCGACCCACAATTCCCGGGCACGTGTGTCCAGGTCATCTCCTCCGCGACGGGGCATGGTCAGTGACTGGTAGGTCAGGGAAGTGAGGATCCCCGGCCGGGTGGGATCGGTGACGACTTCGGATTCGTGTCCATCCAGTTCGAAAAGTTCCTTGGCCCGGGCCACCCACTGCGACTGAATCGCGGAATTCGGGCTGAGAACGAGGGCCGGCTGCTTCAGGAGATCCGCCCAGACGTAGAGCCCCAGTACCGTCTTGCCCGACCCGGGGGGGGCGATGATATGAAGTTCCTTCTCTCCCTTTTTCAGCTCTTCCCGAATCACCCGTACCGCTGCTTCCTGCGACGGCCGCAGGGTCCCGTTAAATCGGATATTGTGAAGACGTTCGGGCATGGCAATCTTTGGGGACCTGAAAAAACAAAGAGGATTTCCTGCGGGAACAATACCCGCCGATACGTGCGGCCGGCTCAAAAATGGGGATATTTCTGGCGAAGGGATTCGTACAACGGGGATGTCGTTCCCCGCTTCTTATGAAATTTCAATACCCGTGTCTCTACCGGGCCAGGACCTTTTTCGATGATTGCGAGATGGGGTTCAATTTCCTCGAGGTTACGAATCTTCTCCCGGTGCAGGGTAATTCGAATTCCAGCAGGTTCCACTTCGGCCGATATGTGGGCGCCTTTGCGGTACAAAGTGAGGGAGTTTCCCACAAAGGTCTTCTCTTCCCCCTGGTAATTTCCGTACTGGATCTCGATCGGGGAGGGGAAGCCGATGGTTGGCCTCTGCTCTTGGTGGACTTCCTCCTCCTCTTTGAACCGGGGGGAGGGCTTCGATTGATCCCCGCCGAAACCGAGCATGTTCATCAGTTTGTCGAGCAGTCCCATAAAACAAAATCCTCCAGGTAAGAAAAGGAGGGAGGCGACTTAGACAACGATCACTACACTTCAGTGTAGTGATATTCAATAACATCTATCTACAGGCGGTCCCCTTCCTCACGAGGTTTTATTTGCCGCTGCTTCTAGACACGGAGAAAAGGTCCGAAGACCTGGCAGTCGCCTCCGCTCCCGTTCAATTAATCGTTCGGTTCTCAAAACAAAGAAAGAAGACCGGATATGGCCATGACGAAGCAATCTTCGGCGGTGGCACAGGGAAGGCAATCCCATTTCCCGCATTTGCCGGAACGATAACCGGCGGAAATTGCCTTTCCGATGTCCTTTCTGAAAAGCGATAGAAAGGATCTCTTCGGCGACCCATCGATCAAGAAGCCGAAGCTGATTTTCGTCGTCCACATGTTTCAGATAGTAGTCAATGATCGAGATGGAGCGGACCGCAGAATCCACGACATTTTTCGCTATGTCGATTGCCAGTCGGGCGCGGCTCATCGGTTTTGATCGAACATCGAATTTTCGGCGGTTCCGGCGGAACGCGAAGCGGAAGAGATTCCGGATTTTCCGTAATTTATCTTTGGAGAGTCCGATCGTTCCGTCGGCCCGGAATTCCAATCCGAGGTGGCGGAATTTTTCCAAATGTTCGAACCGAGGATCTCCCTCCTCTTTACTGGAAAAGCGGAAGTCCATTTTTTTGTTCGGTTTGCTGCGGAGTCGCAAATCCGAGATGATATCTTCGAAGCAGTCCGAAGCGGCGAGTGTCTCGTGCGGATCGGAAGAGAATGCGAGGATGTCATCCGCGTAACGGAAATAGGCCAGACCGGGAAATTTTCTCATTTGGCGGTCGAGAGGAACCAGATACATGTTGGCGAAGAAGCAAGCGACGGCGGTTCCGAAAGGGACACCGCGATCAGCGGTGCGGATGTGATCTCCACTTCGATATTGAAATTCGATTCGTTGGTGCAATAAATCGTACAGGTAGTCTTTCGGATCAACCCATTGTCCCAGCGCTGTGCAGAGTCTTTCGTGGTCAATGGAGGGGAAGTAGTTCTGGATATCCCTTTTGAAAAAATAGACCGGCTGTTTCCTTCGGGCCAGGGCATGGGCGATCCGGTTTTGGCAATGATCGACGCCGAATCCGCGGTGACGATAGGCGTAGGTGTTGTCGGAAAAGAGGGAGTGGAAATGGCGGTTCAGCATGTGGAAAAGGAGTGCGTCTACGATACGCTCTTCCCAGGGAAACATGTAGATGGTGCGATGTTTCCCGTTGAAATTGTAATTCAGCTCGAGGCTTTCCCGGAAACGAAATTGCCGGAGGGAAAGCGCCTTGTGGATTTTTTCCACATTTCCGGGTGTATGCCTTGCGAAGTCGTAAAGAGTTCGACCATCGTGGGACATGCAGAGAGCTTTTCGCCAGGAAAACAAGGGTTTGGTATAGACCTTTAAGACTGCTTTTTGGAGCTCGATTTCGCGATACAAACGTCCGAACCGGGCTTTCTCCCGGGAAGAAGGAAGGGCGAGGTCCAGAAAAGGATGTGTCAAAACGCTCTCTCCGAAGGCGAAATCCTCGTTAGAATTCCAATCTACTCCACCTGGGAAATGGAGTCAAGAAAGCGGCCTGGGCAACGTCATCCGGCAGGTCGCCGGCACTGATATCCCCAAGTGTCTGGGGTTCAAGGGGGAAGAATGGAGCGGGCGACCAGATTTGAACTGGCGACGTCCACCTTGGGAAGGTGGCATTCTACCGCTGAATTACGCCCGCTTCTGTGCTCTGTGGCAGGGGCACAGGATACGAAAGAGGGCGTGTAGAGGTCAAGCCGCGCGCCCGTCTAGTTCCGAATCAGTACGCCGTACGGGTCCGCCCACTCGACCGAATCGTTTCCGCTGTGGTCCCGAGTGTTGGCGACCATCTTGAGCGAGGTCTGGATGTCCATCCCCTCCGGGAAACGGATCTGAATCCGGAAATGCAATCGGTGCGAACCCGATCGATATACTTTTCGGGTTCTTGGCGCGACGAGTTGGCCCAACCCCCGACCGGTTATATTGACCCATCGGTTTCCGTTCTTTTCATATACTCGTCCGTACCGCGTGATTCGAACTCCCGCATCGAAGTGGGAAAACCGGATTTCGACTTCGCGCAGGTTTCTCCATCCCTGGGGATCCATCACATACGCGTGCAATTCGTAGGTTTCTCCCGTTCGGATCTTTCGGACCGGGGAGTTCTCTCCCACCTTGGCGAGATACACTTCGCCGACCATGGGCCGAACTGTATTGCTGGTCGTGTTTGTATTGAGTCCCCATCCTCTCTGGAAAACGCCTCGGGCGACTTCGCGGGTGCCGGTTGGAAAATCGTAAGGGACGAATCCGAAAAGGGAGTTGTGGCTTTCATTCCTGTTGTCGGAAATATAGAGGTTGTTCAGATCCGCTTGCGGGACGAATTTGTGATTATGTTCCGGAATGCGGCCGCGAACCAGGGGGACATCAAAATTGGAACAGGATTCTCGGAAGGTGTTGCGAACAAAAACGCCCGTTCCGGTTCGAAGCGTCGTCGGAATCGTGTTCTCGAAAATATTGTCCATGACGATGTATTGAAGATCTCCGCCTCCCTGTGGGTGCGCGTCGATCGAGGAACGGGTGATGTCGGCATCGTCCCGGAAGCGGCATCCGATTACCGCGAACTTAGTTTCGGGGCTGTTTGAGGCGATGTTGCAGCGGCTGCCGGTAAACTCCGATTCTCGGATCACGGCGGTCGAGCCCCCGCTGGACATCCCGTCGCCTAGAACGCAAATCCCGTATCCATATCCTTTGGTCGTATGATCTCGTATATAACATTGCTCGATCGTGGCGGATTCCGCGTTGACCAGGCGAATGCCGTACGTTAATTTTCGAATTTCGCACCGGTAGGCGCGTCCGTTCTTCATCATTTGAAAAACGATGCCCTTTCCTTGCTTTTCATTTATCTCGGTTGTCTCGTGGTCGAGAATCCCCGAAATTCGCAAATAGGCGAAGGTGGCGTTATCTCCGTTCGCGCGGAATAATTCGAGGTTCTTGTCCGAAGAGGTGCACTCGCTCGGCAGTCCATCCCAATAGGGATGGTAAATCCTATGGTGGTCTTTTCGATCTACCACATTTCGCAACATCGCCGCACCGAGAACGGTGATGTTGTCTTCTACGGTCACCGTTTCGTTGAATTGATACGTCCCCGAGGGAAGATAGACGACACCGCCACCAAGGGCTTCCGCCTGGTTACAGGCATCTTGGATCGCGTCGTCCGTAAACCCGTTCACGACGAACGTGTCGTCGCTTTTCTCGATCGCCAAGGTGTAGTTTTTCGTGGTCGTCTGGGGGGGGAGGGCGCTGTCGGTGGCGGTGAGCGAAAAATCGAATTCCCCTTCCTGGTTCGGCAGCCCGTGGATTTCCGGACCGAAGGGGTCAAATTCCAATCCAGAGGGGAGATCACCTTCCAGAGTCCACGTGACCTTCCCCGTCGATCCGGTCAAATCCAGAATCATGGAGTAGTTCTTCCCGATATACCCCTTCTTGAGTGTATCCGGTTGAATTTGAAGAGGTTCTCCGCACGAAATGAGGCAGAGAAGGGTAAATATTCCGGTTATTCCATATATCGCTTTTCTCATGATATTTACCTCCAAAACGCTGACTTATATCTATCCTTATATGTGTGACGTTCTGGGATTCGATTCCGAAAATCGGATGGAAATTCACGAGTTTTCGGGTGGGGATGTAAATGTAACCTACTGGAGTGTAGTAGGATACGAAAGAGAGTGTGTGGGTATCAATATCCGGTAGGGAAGTGCAGGCCGGCACTTTTCCCGAACCGGAGAGAGCGAGTTTCTTCGTCAGGAACTCGGTCTTTTTTTCTGATCCACGTGCGCTTAGTCTTCAATCGTACAATCGGGTAATGCTTTTCGAAGCGCTTTCAGACCCTTTTTCGTTATTCCGGTTCTTTCCACATTGAGGTTCTTCAGTCCGATCATTCCTGCCAGGGTCGCGACTCCTGCGTCTGTAACTTTTGTCCGGTAGAGGTTGAGGTCGGAGAGATTTTTGAGCTCTTTCAAATGGAGGAGCCCCGCATCCGTGATCAGGTTACAACCTTCCAGGTTGAGGTCTTTCAGCTCCGGGAATCCTTTCAGAACGGCCAATCCGGCGTCGTTCAGCTTACGACAGTTGTCGAGGTCGAGGGTTTGAAGATTTGACATTCCCTCCAGGTTTGCCAATCCCGCGTTTGTGATCTTGATAAAATATCTCAGGTTCAAATTCTGGAGTTTTGTCAAACCCTTTAGATGTTGAAGTCCCGCGTCGGTGATGGCTATGCCGTGATTCAAGTCGAGAATCTCGAGGTTGACCAACCCTGAAAGGTGAGCGAACCCTGCGTCGGTGAATTTGTTGTTTCCAAGATCGAGGGTGGTCAGGGTTGTGAGTTTTCCCACTTGTGCCAGTCCCTCATCAGTGATCCCCGTCTTTTTAAGGAGAAGGGTGTTCAACTTCAGAAGAGGGTTTAAGCCGGTTCCTGTGATGTCACGGTTTTCAGAAAGGTTGAGGATTTTCAGGTGGTCGAACCCCTGCAGGTGGGCGAGCCCTTCATCGGTGATGAGTTTCATTCGGGAGAGATTGAGATCTCTCAGCTGTGTAAATGGTTTCAGGTGGGCGAGGCCCTCGTCAGTGATCTTGTCACAATCGGAGAGGTTGAGGATTTCCATTTTGGTCATCTTTGAGAGGAGGGGTAGCCCCTGATCTGTAAGGGTGCCTCCGGGAATGAGGAGTTCCTTTATATTGATGAGGCCGGATGCCTTCCTGGCCTTTTTGTTGTCGAACCAGGAGATTTCCAACTTTTCGAGGTTGGTCGATTCGGACCGGTTGTCGAATCGTTTCGCTTCGCTCTCCGTTCCATCCTTGAACTGGATCTTTACCATGACAAATTTCGTTTCGTGCGGGACATTGATATATCCCGGTTCGAAGGGGAGGAGGGTATCGAGTGCATCGCTGTCGATTGAATACCGGATCTCTTTGAATACCTCTTTCGAACTGGTCAGGTGGGTGAAATAGACCAGGAGGCCCGCATCCCAGGCCCGGTAGGAGATCCAACTCGATGCGGTAAGGTGCAGGGTATGTTTTGTATTCTTGATCAGTTCGGCATCCGGATCGAAAGGGAAGGAGTAAGGGCCCTGTTCTTCCCCCCGCATGTTCCGATATTTCACCTTCACGGTATGGGCTCCCGGTTCAATGTGGGGCAGGGCGACATACATGTTGGCGAGCGGTTTTCCGGTGAGGGAATCTTTTACCGCAGGATTGTGACCGGTGCTCAGGAACTCCCCTTTCCCATCGAGCTGGTAGAAGATTTCGTCCACACCGCGCTCGCGGATCTGGAAGATCAACGACCATCCCTGGTTTGATTTCATCGTTCCCAGGGAAACAGGAGGCGCCTTCGCTTCCACTTCGAGCGCGCTCCACCTTCGCTCCGCCTCTTCCTTCCATTCCGCGACAACCGATTTATCGAGGAACCAGCGGACAAATTTCCCTTTTTCATCCAGGGAACGTAGTTTTGCGAGGGCCTCCTTCTCTCTCTTCTTGTCTGAGAGTGTCTGGGTCGGTCTCTTTTTCGGGGAGTAGTGAAGGGCGATCTGGTACCAGGCGGGGGCAAAATCGGGCTCTGCTTCCGCGAGAGCTTCGATCGGCGCGAGACGCTTGCTCTTGGAATTCAGGAGGGCTCGGGCGAGTCGGACAGCCGGAATCTTATAGACCTGTACAAAGTAATCGTACGTCTCCTCCGCATCTTCTGACCCCTGCCACATTTTCAACATCTTGCTGTAGCGGAGGTGAGGATCGACAAACTCGAGGCGATACTCAAAGTAGGCCCGATACGATTTATCGGCAGCGGGGAAGTTCGCTCCCATCTCATGGAGGCGTGCGTTGTGGTACTGATCCTGTGGGGAGGCAGGGTTTGGAATAATTCCTCCTCTTCCCTGGAGATTCTTGAAACTCTCCGCGATATCTTCAAGCTTCGCCTTGATGTCGGTTGTGTCTGAAGAGATCTTTTCCGTCTTTTCCTTGATGTCGGTTGTATCCGAAGAGATCTTTTCTGTCGTCTTCTTGATTTCAGCGACATCCTTTTTCAGATCAAAGAGATCATCCTGCAGTTTCTGAAGTCCTGGAATGGTTGTGGCAAGAATACCCCGATCATCTTCAGATATCGCGGCCCCCGCCCCTGTCACCACCCCCATGATGACCGTGGCGATGAAAGAGAACGCGAACAGGAGTGACCACCGATTTGTCGAGGCGAGTTCCCGCGCTTCGTTCGCATCGATTTTTCCATCTCGCATGGCGGCGACAAATTTTCTGCGGTATCCGAAAAACCAGACGCACCCGGTCACCATCGTGATTGTCGCTGCCAGGATCGTAACATAGAGCGCAATCGGGGCGAGCGGGGCGACCACGTCTGCAAAGACCCCTCCTACAACAACGACAGGCCCTCCGACCTTTGTGGCACGACCAAACGTGTCCGTGGCGATTCCGGTAAAATTCATGATTCTTTTTCCTCCCCGATTCTGAATACTCGTATCATACCTATCCTTTTCCGGGTGCCTATCGGTATCATTCAAAAAAAAGGGGGATTGGCTGGAATCCCCTTTCCCCTCCCCCGTACAATGATCGCCATCATGTCTATGCGAGGAATCCTTCCAATCGTGCTCTTGTTCGTATTTGTCCTGGGCGCGGTCAGTTTCATTCTGATGACCGGGGCTCCACCAGAAGAGGGAATCCGCGATGGGGCGGTGAAATATGTTCGGGAAGAATTCTCCCGGGTGAATTTAGAGGAAGGGAAGGATTTTACTCTCGGCGCGGTAGAGATCCTCTCCCAAACAGAAGAGGCCGCTGTGATCGATCTGCCGGTCGATTCGATTCGCGAAGATCTCCCTTCCGGGTTTCTTCTCGAACTGAAAAAGACCGGGGGAGCGTGGGAGGTGACGCACGACCTGCGGGATCTCTTTTCACAGGCAGCGACCGCGAAAGAATTCGTTCAAGGGGTCGGAGGCCGTCTCAGCGGACTTTATCGGGATCGGTATCGCATTGCGGTGACGATCAAGGAAGGGACTCCCTTTAATATCGGGCTTTCCCGTTTCGGAAAGGATGTGATCGGGACTTTTGAGTTCCGGTTTGCGATCCCCCGGTCGGATGGGAAACACGATCGGGGAATCTACTCGGAACGCTTCCTCTATAAGGGAGGCGAGTGGGTCCGACAGGGCCGTGGGCAACTCCTGGAAGGGCTCTCCCCTCGATGACCGACCTGACCCCGGCCTTGAAGGAACTTCTTTCCCACTATCATGGAATCCGGGGAACCGCTCACGTCGGTTCCCTCGCGGAGGGAGTTTCCTATTTAACGAAGATGCTTACCGGTCAGCTTCCCTTCCGTTCCGGCTACATGGCGAATCGAAAATTGCGGCGTGCGTATATCGAATATTACCTTCCCATCAATGCGGCGAAGATCGCGTTGATTCTCGATGAACTCGCTTCCTTTGACCCGGCATTCCTGAAAGAAGATCTTCGTGTGCTCGATTTCGGGTCGGGGCCGGGAACCGCATCGATCGCGTGGCGACTCTGGGGAGGAAAAACGGGCGCGCATGTGCTTGTCGATCGTGTGGAAGAAGCTCTCGATGAAGCGGAAGTTCTCCTGGGAACGGACTTTGAACGGTCGGATGAGATTCAGCCCGGGCCGTATGACCTCATCTTTGCTTCCAATGTATTTGTCGAGATCCAGAGCGGAGGGGAACTTCAGGAACTGCTCGGCGAACTCGATCCTCGCGGATACCTCATTATTCTTGAGCCGGCGATGGAACTCTCTACGCGAAAGTTAATGGAGGTTCGAGATCAACTTGTTAAAGACGGGTGGACGATTGCGGCCCCCTGCCTGGGCGCTTCTGGTTGCCCGATGCTTCGTCGCACCGATCTCTGGTGTCATCAGGATCGTGGCTGGTCCGGTCCGGGGATGATCTCGGAGATTGATGGTCGAACGGGTCTGGACAATGCCCGGTCTCTGCGCTACTCCTATTTGGTGGTCACCCGGGAGGGACGGACTCTTTCGGAACGCGCCAACTGGCGAGTCGTTTCGAATCTGCACCGGGGGAAGGGGAAAGTCTGGGCCGAACTTTGTGGCGCGGAAAAGGAGCTCTGGACCGCCGAGGCGTTACGGCGTCACCGAGCCTCCCTAAAGCCCTTTTTTCGCTCAAAAAGAGGGGATTTACTTCAACTGGAAGGCCCTTCCGGAGGCCGTTTGGGGCCAGAACACCGTTTTCGAGCGGCCGAGAAGGATTCCTTTACTCCCCCCGACTCGGTGATATAATTCCCTCTTCATCCGTTTCAAACCAGCGAGGGGTATATGAAACTCAAGTGCTCTCGGGGACGTCTTCACGAAGCTTTGTCCCTGGCTACGATGGTCGTTCCGCAGAGAACCACCATCCCGGCCGTCATGAATGTGAAATTTACCGCGGCGAAAAAGGGGAAGTCGGGCGGGTTCCTGGAACTTGCCTGTACCGATCTGGAATACGGTTTAAAGCTCTCCCTTCCGGCGGAAATTCAGGAAGAGGGAACCGTGGTTCTTCCCGCCGCGCGCATGAGCGGGATTCTCCGGGAGTCTGGGGAAGAAGAGATCTCTCTGACGTCGGATGGGAACCTGGCCCATATCCGTACTCAGGATGCAAACTTCAAAGTAGTCGGAATCGATCCTGCCGACTTCCCGATGATCCCTGTCTTTGAAGACAAGGGGGCGATCGAAGTCCCCAGTGATCATATTGGCGAAATGATTCGAAAGACGCAGTTTGCGGTTTCCAACGAGGTCGTTCGATACGCATTGACCGGCCAGCTTTTTGAAATCCGCAAATCGGATGTTCGGATGGTCTCCAGTGATGGGAAACGACTCTCCTTCTTCAAGGCGAAGGCGTCGAACAAGGATCATAAGAAAAATCTCAAAGTCATTGTGCCGACGAAGACGCTCAATCTTTTGGACAAGGTTCTCTCGGAAGAGGATGAAATGGTCTCCTTGAATGTGGACGAGACCCAGATCCGAATGAAGACTTCCCGAGCGGTGATCTTCTCCCGTTTGATTGAAGGGAATTTCCCCGATTACGAAGCGGTGATTCCAAAAGGTCATGAGAAGAAGATCCCTCTCGACCGGGAACAGTTTCTTTCCGCGGTCCGAAAAGCATCCCTGATGACTTCGGACAAGAGTCGTTCGGTCAAGTTTGAGTTTGGAAAGGGAAAGGCGGCTCTCTTCACCCGTACCCAGGATGTCGGAGAGGTTCGCGTTGAGTTCCCGATCGATTACAAGGGGGAAAAGGTGGAGATCGTCTTTAATCCTGATTACGTACAGGATTACCTCAAAGCGGTCTCTACGGATGAGATTGAACTGGCGCTCAAAGATGGAACTTCGGCGGGGCTTTTCCGGGCTGGAAAGGACTACCAGTACGTCTTGATGCCTCTTACCGTAACCCTTTAGTTTGAATGGGAATTGCCTTATAATGGCCTCCAAGAAGGCTAAAACGCCACACAAGCTCGGGGATCTCATTTCGGAATTCTTGAGAAAGTCCGGTGTAAAAGAGCGTGATGAACGAAGACTTCTGGCCGATGCCTGGGGTCATGCCGTGGGGCCGAGTGCCTCCCATCGAAGCAATGTCGTCTCTCTGCAGAACGGAAAGTTGATCGTGAGGGTGGAGTCGGCCGCATTGCGACAGGAATTGGAGACGTTTCGACGGAGTGAAGTTCTGCGTCGAATGCAGGAGGCTTTTCCAGCGAAGCGTATTGCTGCGCTGAAATGTATTTTGAAATGACAGACAAAAACGATACACAGACACAGTACGACGCCGACAATATCCGTGTTCTTGAGGGGCTCGAGGCGGTTCGGCAGCGCCCCGGGATGTTCATCGGGGATACCGGAGTCAAGGGGCTCCATCACCTCATCTTTGAAGTGGTCGACAACTCGATCGATGAAGCGATGGCCGGCTTCTGTCGATCGATTCATGTGAAAATTTCCGTCGATGGGATTGTCACCATTATCGATGATGGTCGGGGCATCCCGGTAGACATGCACCCGGAAGAGGGGAAGAGCGCTCTGGAAGTGGTGCTCTGTACTCTGCATGCGGGCGGTAAATTTGATAATAATAGCTACAGCGCTTCCGCCGGACTGCACGGCGTGGGTATTTCTGCGGTCAATGCTCTATCGGAATATGTCGAGGCGACGATCTGGCGCAATGGATCGGAGCATTTTCAAAGATAT
>PVBE010354957.1_pt1 | contig 13839 bp, 11 predicted proteins | sample 1631181 | NCBI WGS metagenome assembly PVBE01 (sample SAMN08397723, study PRJNA350692) | Marine metagenome, whole genome shotgun sequencing project. | isolation source: water | place: Pacific Ocean | collected 2012-04 | reverse complement strand
CTCCAACAGGCGTTCAAATTTGAGAAACGGCTTGTCGTAGAAGACGACGAAATCCACTCCGTCGAGGCCGGTGCCGGCCTCTTCCAGGCAATAGCCGATGGCGTGAACGGGAAAGCGGGAATCATGCTTCTTGCGGGTGAAGCGCTCTTCCTGGGCGGCGGCGACGATGCGCCCGTCCCCGATCAGGACTGCGGCGCTGTCGTGATAGAAGGCGGAGACGCCTAGAATACGCAAGGTAGGGGCCGCTGCCCTAGAACAGGGTGTAGATGAAGGGTGCCACGGCGCTGCCTTGGGAAAGAACCACCAAGGTGCCGAAGACCACCATCATGAACACGATGGGAAAGAGCCAGAATTTCTTGCGCACCCTGAGAAATGCCCAGAGCTCGGTGAGAAGGGACAGCATGGTTACCTCTAGAATTGATTGCGCATGGATTGGGGCTCCGGTCCCGGAGGCTGGCGCGGGATCCAGTAACTTTTGGCGCCGGGGGGAAAGCGGAGGCGCAGCAGATCCTTGCCCATAAGCCGCAAGAGAAGCGCCGTGGGCGTGATCACGGCGAAGAACATCAATCCCATGACCAGGGGGTTGACGATACGGTGCAGAACCGCCCCAAGGCCAAGCCAGAGCCGGTTCAAGGGCGCAAGAAGCGAAGGGCGCATGAGGGCCAGGATCAGAAATGCTGCCCCGGCGGCAAGCGCCCACACCCGCGCGCCCTCTCCGTCCATCAGCGGCCATAGGCCGATGACGGTGAAAACCGCGGCAAAGACGATACCGAAACCGCGCGGCGAGCCTCGTTCGGCCACATGGCTGCGGCTTAAGTTTTCATGGAGATTTTTTGTGATTTGTTTCACTTCCGGTTTTTACAGCTCGGGAAACCAATAGATTACGTATTGTTGTCTCTGCTGGTTTACCCAACACGCAACATATTCTTTTTCAAGCGAATTATCATACGCGGAATTGGCACATTCTCTCCCGAACAGCGCTCTCGTGATTACTCAACGACGAGAAAGGATGTCCTCGCATTATAGCGGTAGCGGCGGATCGCAAAGCGATCCAGTCCAAGCACATCTTGAAGAGCGAGCGTTTCGCCAGGGGTAGAGTGGTCATTGATTTCATCAAAACCAATCACCGTGCCGCGGGTGATGCGGCCCTTGATGGCACCCAAGCACTCCAGCGTCGGCTCGTAAATATCCATATCGAAATATGCCAGCGAGATAATGGTTTCCGGGTTTTGATCCAAATACTCGTGAATCGTTCTGGAAGCGTCGCCCTTGACTATTTCATACTTTTTAATGTGGGGAAGTGGGCTTTCTTTTTCCTGGAAATCCAACACCTGAGCCAAGTATGCTTCATAATCTTTTGTGGTCCCATAACCGCCCGGATTCATCAGTTCCCCATCCTTGGGGTCAACATCCGGAAAACCCTCGAACGTATCGAAAGCGACGATCTTGCGAAGCCGGTTAAAAGGCTCGTAGATTCCACGCAGGGCCGTAAACAAAGAAGTGTTTTGTCCCCATCGGCAACCGAACTCGACAACAATTCCCTGAACTTCGAGAATTTGACGGTATAAAAAGTCCATAAATAAGACGCGGGACAGCGTTTGGGGCGTCAGAAACAGCGCCGTGTTCAGCAACATTTCATCATCTGGAATCGGGCAATTCCGCATAAGATTCAGAAAATCGTTACGGCGCTCCTTTTCTCCCTCTTCACCGAATGTGACGATGTCGAATGAGTCTTCCTGTGGCATGGCAATAACCTCTTCCCTGTATCATACCGCCATTTTCGCGTTATCGCTTGAAAACCTACTGTCCCCAGTTTACGCGGCATGCTTCGACAATGGATTTCGAATTATAAGAATATCGTTCGCGCAACTCTTCCTGGCTCGGATTACCCAATGCCAGACCATCATCCGGCCCAAGGCCGATGACTTTAAGGGTTTCGTCACGGCCGGCGCACCATGAGTTCACGGACGCGCGTAAGCCACCCGTGACGGCATGTTCTTCAACGACAATCAGTGTCTCGACCTCCCTCGCCAGGGAATCCAGGGTCTTCGTATCAAGCGGACGCACTGTATGGAATTGGTAGACGGAAGGGGCAATCCTCTCAGAGCTCAACACGTCCCATGCCTCGACCGCCCGTGCAGCCTCCGCGCCGGTAGTAACAACAGCGACCCTTTCACCTTCACGCAACAGCCTGGCTTTGCCGACGATAACAGGCGATGGCGTTTCATAACGAGGCTCATCAAAACGGCCGATGCGAATATAGCTTGGGCCATCCAACTTAAGCAGTTGAGGCATAAGCTGATTGATTTCATCAGGATCGCCGGGAGCCGTTACGGTCATATTAGGTAACAGGGACATCAGCCCAAGATCCTCTTTTGCATGGTGCGTAACGCCACTATCTCCGTAAAGGTACCCGCCACCGACGCCAACAATCATAACCGGAAGATTCTGGTAGGATACGGTGACACGGATTTGCTCAAACGCACGTCCGGTCATAAACGAAGCAATCGAATAGACGATCGGGCGCCACCCCTCCAGGGCCAATCCGGCCGCACAGTCGACCAACTGCGCTTCCGCGACGCCGACATTGACATAGCGCCCCGGAAACTTTTCGCAAAATTCATCAAAGACCTGAAAACCAAGGTCGCCTGTCAAAAAGATGAGACGGTCATCCTGCCCGGCAAGGCGAACCAGAGAATCTGAAAAAGCTCTTCTCATATCAGTGCCTGGCCACCAATGGGGTCACGTTCCCCAATTCCTTGAAAGCGTTTTCAACATCTTCATCGGACGGGCACCTGTAGTGCCAGGCGGTTTTACCTTCCATAAAACTCACGCCCTTACCAGCAATTGTTTTGGCGATGATGGCCGATGGCTTGCCCTTCTCGAACGGGAAAGCGTCCATAGCGTCAAGCAGCTCACCAATATCGTTGCCATCAATGGTGCGCGCGGACCAGCCAAAAGCCCTGAACTTGTCATCGAATTCCGTAAAACCAGTGATCTCGTCGGTACGGCCGACGGCCTGTTGATTGTTGTTGTCGACAATCGCCAGGAGATTGTCCAATTTGTGGGCGGTGGCAAACATGGCTGATTCCCAGACGCTTCCTTCATTACACTCACCATCACTCATCAACACAACGGCGCGGCGACCGGTAAACCCGTCAAGCTGGAAGCCGTAGAGCATTCCCGTCGCTATGCCCAATCCATGACCGAGGCTGCCTGTCGAAGTCTCCAAGAGCGGCAGTGCATATTTGCAGGGATGGTTCGGCAATTGCGACCCTGTCCTGGCATATGTCGAGAGAGCATCGGGAGAAATGAAGCCCCTTTCCGCAAGAACGGCATACAAGGCGGTTACCGCGTGTCCTTTGCTCAAAATAAAGCGGTCGCGTTCTTCATCTTCAATGTTGTCAAGAGACGCCCGCAGCCAATAGCCGTACAAAGCCACCAAGGTATCCACACAGCTGAGGGCGGAGCTTAGGTGACCCTCACGGCCATTTTGGGCCATCTGAACGCATGTGGCGCGAATGACCTGCGCCCGGTGCTGCAAATCCCGAATCAAGACTTCGCGGTTGTCGCTATCAGGCACTACATCAGAAAACATCATGCTCTCCCCCGGTCAAAAGAGCCTCAATCACGGTGGATAAACGCGATGGGAAGCGAGTAATGCTGTACACGCTCATACTTTCCGGTTCCTTCGGTCATTTCCTTAATTTCACGGTAAATACTGCGAAAACGGTCGGAAGCGACGATGATACAGTCGGCATCAATTGTTACCAACTCGGTGACAGGCACTTCCCTATAGCCAAATTGGTTGACACCTTCCGAAAATACCATGCGATGTGTCATGGCGACGATATCCAAATTGTCCCACAACGGAGCAATATACCGGGAGTACTCCGCATAGCCACCCTCCCCCCAAACCATGACTTTCGCCCTGCTGTTGGTCAGTTCGTCCAGCCTTTCCTTGATGAAGTCTTTCTGAGTGCATTCGACCAAAGTCATATCGTCCTGGACATCGCCGTATTTGCATTTTTTCATCGGCACATTGGAGTCCGTGCGAGCAAAAATACGGGTCATGATGCCACCTTCGGTGTCATCGAAGACGAGTTTCAGCTCGAGGCTGAGAATCGTGCCGGTGATGTCGCGACCATGACGCGTACCATGGCCATACAGATACAAGCTGCTCTGCATTGAACGGTGTTGTGAACCGCGGCAGTACAAAACACCATTGCCGGACAAGGATTTTGAAATCAGTGTCATGACACGGTCAAAATCATCTGGAGCCAACTCGTCGAGAAGGTAGTTGCAGATCACAACGTCGAACACGCCCTTCGGCAAACGTTCGGCTTCCCACAGCGGTAGATGCCAGATCGAACCGTCGGGCAGCGTGCCGCTTATGGGGAAATCCAGGCGATCGAAGTAGTAATCAAAAAATTCATAAAATGACAGATCAGGATCGCGCATGGTCAACATGGATGCCGCAAGATTTTGCATGCTGTAAGGAATGCCAATCGCCTCTACACCAACGTATGCGCTCTTCTTGCGAACATCCTCCAGGAACAAGGACGCCATGTTTCGCCCTGCGCCGGGACCTATATCCAGCACCCGGCACGGATATAGAACATAATCCGCAAGCATACGCAGATCGGTCACGGTTTCGAGCATATCGATCTCGGATTCGACCGGAATCTCACGTGAAGTTTCCAATTTTGAGATGTCCCGGTAGAACTCCGTAAATTTGTCGACAAATGTCTGTTCGTCGGAGGACATCCCGCCAACACGCTTGCGGGCATCCAAAAGCGTATATTTCGGAGCGGATTGGCTGCCGATCAACTCAACCGCTTTCGATGACGAATGCGAGCTTTCCCATTGGCGCTTGGTATCACTCCAATAAAGATATGAAGTCTTCCAATTACTGCCAAGCAGAAGGCGGGCGATCTGTCTGGCGTGTTCGAATGTATCAGTTTGAATCATGTGGTATATCCCGACGAATGCAGCGGTGATTTCCGATTAGACAAAGATGCCGGTTGGCAAAAGCGTCTCGGGATCGAGGCCCAGATCCGCCGGTGTTTTGATATCCCGTTCGAATATTTTGTCCCGCCGGGAGAGATTCTCTTTGTAGAGGAAAATGATCGGGTAGAAATAATGCTGGCGCAGCATGAAATGATCGTCGGGGAACATGGCCTTGACCGCAGTCTCAAGGGCGCCGCAGTTATGAGAAGGAATGATGAGAATATCCGGATCAAATGCCACAAGCTCTTTCGCCGTTTGCTCCGAATCCGCTCCCAGCACGGCATCGTCCAGATAATGCTTATGGCTACCAAAGGTCCCCAAGCGCGGCGCAACATAATCATCGTAGAACGAATTACCGCCACCAATGATGCCTATCTTCCCACCCGAATTTGAAATCTCGTTGAACCGGTGTTCGGTGAAATGCTTGCAGGCCAATTCGGATACCGCGCGGTTTTCGGTGATGTCCATGAACTGCGTTTCCAGGGCGTCCGACCTTTTAGCCTTCTTGTGATAGGAAGAGCCCACGCGGGCGAATACCGTAGTCAGGTACGTATGGAATTTGCAGAAAACGGGCACAAAACCGCGGTCTCGCAAAATCTTCACAATTCCCATGGCATGAAGGTCAACGGCATCAAAAAAGTCGCGCGGGTCGATGACAAAGAACTCACTGCGAACATAAAAGATGCCCTCATCGTTCAACCCCTTATCAACACAATTGATGAGGCGCATGAAATCATAGCTGCTCAATTCGTTATGGACATGCGCGGCAATGATGACGTCATAATAGCGCTCTGGAATTTTCTCTTCGGCCATCCAGACAGGAACATGGAAACAGCTTCCTTCCTCTGCCTTCGCGATGTCGGGATACGGTTTCGTCGCCAACTGGAAATCAAGAAAGTCCCGGGTCTTCGGCGTCGGTGAAATCAGGTCCATGCAAGAGAAAACCAAATTTTGAGCCGTATAGGCTGCCAGAGTACTATCAATGGCGGTATAGCGGCTTCGAACATCACGCAGGAACGCCGAGACCCCCTGTCGTGCGCAGCCGGCGCCAAAGTCTAGAATGTTGGCCGGCAAATCCACATACCGGAGAATCGTCCGCCAATCTGTCAGCGTTTCAGCAAGGTCATAACAAAGATTGGCGCGCTTGCCCGTTGTTGTCAGCATGCGTGATGCGCTGTCATAGAACTGAACATATCGTTGCACCCAGTTCAGTTCTTCTTCAGAGAGCTCACCCAAATTGTGGATCAGTTCCTGATACTGGGCGACATGGGTACTGTGAATCCCAAGCCAAGGCACCAGATCTTCAGGAGTCCGGTAACTTTCCCAATCGTTCGCGATATCAATGTAGTAACCGAAGCTGTCTCGAGCCTCCTCGGGAGAAAGCTTGAACCTTGCTTCATCTCTTGATGCCTTAAAAACTTCGCTACTGATCATTTGCACTCGCAAATTCAGGTGAGTCTTGGGTTATGCACCAAATTCATGCCGATAAATACATTGAGGCATACCACATGCGTGGTGTGCCTAGGAAAAAGGCCCACGCCTTATGTACTTATTGTATTGAGAGGACACCCGGCGATACAGGCCGATGGACAGGAACTTTCTCGCCAGGGCACGGCTAACCAAGAACAGAGTATGACTTGCCGCCGTGGAAATACGCTGATGCTTGTCCATTTCTACAAGAAATACCCACAATCCCAAGTGCACTGCACGCACAAACCTTCCCAGTAGCTTAACCCTGAGGGGGAAGGTCCAAGCGGCACTTCGCACGTCATCCTTAACAACCTCCGCAATACTCAGCCCATCACCTTTTTCCAAGTATGACACCGTTGTCCGGATGTGGGTTAAGCTACTAGTACGGGGAGCGTACACCATTCTTGACATTTTGACATCCGGCACCAGAGGAGCACCGCGACGTTGATTGAAAAGGCGCGGCCACATGTGACGTGCCGCCATGGCAATTTCAGGGACATCGTTTATGGCGTCGTGCTCTCCCCAGAACTCAAGCAACGCCTTCTTGTCTCCCGTCCCCTGCATCCCCTCCACTTTTAATTTTGCGCAGTGAAGGCGCCAAGCAAACTCTTCGACTCCACCATGATTACCATGGAAAAACTCATGCAGGTCGAAACCGGAAATCCGAAGCGCATCTTCACGCCGGCAAATCACCGAACGCCAAGGCGGACGCAATAGCCCGTCGTCATCAATTTCAGTGGCATCAATTACGAACTTAGGGCGGCGTTCGGCGCTCGCGAATGCGTTTTGGATTTTCTCGACAAAATCAGGATCGAATGCGGCATCGCCTTCACAAAACGCCACGAGTCTGCCGCGTGCTTCATGCAATCCGACGTTGAGGCCGACATTCTTGTGATACAGAAAATCCATCTGTCCACAGCTGAAGGCCTTATCTACTTTATCCACGACACCGGGCATCAGGCGTTCGTAGAGTTCGACGTAGATAATTTCATATAGACTGTGATCAATCGTCTGATGCACAAGGCCATCAAGATGCGGCGCCGCCAATACTCCCCCCCGGTCCACCAGAACAATCGAAACCTCCGGTACTGGGTTCCGTTGCAAACGCTTGAAAACACGGTATCCAGAATTGTTTGCCAAGGTCAGGCTTTGAGCCACGTGATATGGTGTATATAGCCTCTGATAATATGCTTCCGTCAGAAACGTATTGCTTTCGCCGCGCGAAATAATGTTGTCCAGAGCCACTACTCTTTCATCCCGCCTGCCGTGACGTAATTCGATCTGGCGAAGCAGCCAATAGGCCTGAACCGCCAGCATGGATTCCTCTGCCAGCTTCAGCAGCAGGCCCGTTGCCTGTTCGAGATTCCTGGAAGCGTCTTGCGACAAGATAATCGAAGCGTGGGTCAATGCGTAAAATGGAAACTCACTGTCCAGTTCCATCGCCCTAGCGCTGTGTTCCAGGTCCTCTTCGTGACGGCCAACATAATGATGGATCGATGCGAGAATCAGTTCGATGAGGCGATCCGTCCGATCACCCCCGGAAACCAGGGATTCCACGATCTCGTCCAGATATCTTCTGTAGTTGAAAAAATTACTGCAGAAATCGTAGGACATAACGTCATCGTGGATGCTCAATTGCCAACTGTCGGCGGGACGTGAGAGGACCTTCTTCGCCATCTCAGCGCCGGCCACAACGTCATCTGGGCTACCAAAGTGCAACAAGACTCTCAACAGGTTGAACTGCAACACAAGGTTATTGGGGAAATGTGATATCCCCTCGCGGAATACTTCGATCGACTGTGTCAGCTCCGAGGTATCGGGGTTTAAATCGCCTGGAACGACCGCCCGGTTGCAATAGAACAGGACCAGCTCCCGGGCCATGTCGTTCCAGAACCTCGCTTCGGATCGCCGTTTCGCGATAGCTCTCAATTGTTTGACACTGCCTTCGCAAAGATCGCCTAAAACCTGAAAGTCGCCATCGGCGGGCACCCATCCTCTGAATATCACCACACGCTTTTGCACCAGATCGGCACTGGCGGACATGTTGCGTGGCTTTCTGGGCCTCGCCGCCAGGAAGGTGCAAAACCGGAAATAATGTGACGACACGGTTTTAGGATCGAATACTGTCCGCATTTTATCGACGTTGCGGCTGATCATTTTTTCGTACGTGCCGTAGTCGTCCAGAACCTTTTCGATGGTTTGTTGGGGGCCGTTCGCGCCAGGGTACAGGACGAGCCCTTCATCTTCCTCTGTCCAGACGGTATGAATGCTGCCTTCCTGGACCAGCGTTACAGTGCCCATCGAAAGGGATTCCATTGCGCGGGTCAGAGCACCACCCCAATGTCGGCAATAACAGGGGGTCACTTTCGAGCGAGAAACAAATTCCATATAGTCCCAGCCATTGACCTGGCCATTGATCATCAGAAGTTTCAGATCGGGGGTGCGCAGCAACCGCATGGCCTGAAGGGCTTTTTCCGGGTGATAGGGCGAAAAAAGGGAACCCGAAACAAATACATCAAAATCACGGTCCTGTTTTTTGGGTTTCTTCGCCCCAAACGGATGCCCAAACGTCTTAACGAAAGACGACACGGGCACATCGACAATCTTCTTCAGAGCTCTATATTCGACCTCATGATCACAAACCATGATTTCGTCAAACAGCCGAAACCATGGGAAGATGCACTGAAGATGAACGTCGAAGTCACTGGTATGGCCAATCAGCGGGCAGTCGAGTTCTTGCAAGTTGGGCGGAATGAGATGCCATTCCACCATATTGCAAACGTAAAAGTCGGGCTTGGTATCGGCTCCATAAAAGGTATGGACATCCGCATACGGCTGGTTCGGCAGATCATCCGTGTCAAATCCGATATTTCGCACGGTGAACTTTTTGTCGAGGTGCGCCCCTTCAAGCAATATGTGTGGTCCGCCTTTGCTCCAAGGCAATTGTGACAACACATTAATCTTGGGTTTCTCTATAAGTTTGATCAGGTTCGCGGCGTGTTCGCTGTCGGGATTCCCGGAGCCAACAATCTTCTTCAGCCCAGACAGAGCCGTTTCCTCGTCTCCATCCATCCAGCTCATGACGGCTGAATAGAAGGTCGCCTTCGGACCATCTAATTTGTTGAGGGCCACAATGGCGTCTTTTGGATCTCCCAAGAAACCATGCGCGGCATGGTATTCCCACTGATCAGGCGTGCCCTGTAATGCAACAGCGGCATAATCGCCTTGTTCAAACTGAGCGGAAATACTCATCGTGCTCATTTGGCCGCGATCACCGAGCCTATATTTACGGCCTGTGTCGTTGCCCTGTCCTCTTTTTGCATGCGTAATTTGGCGGCAATCGCCTTGCCGAGGGACCATACCCAAATGGGATCAGACACGATAGCGCCAAGAATGACGCCAAACGCACGAAACAATCTCAGCCGCTTTAGTTCAAGTCCCCCCAAACGGGCGATCTCCAGCGCCTGCCAGTTTTTGAGGCACCGTTCCAGGCTTGGGTCCAAGCCGTCCTCTGCAAGAAACCGGCGCGCCATTTCTATGTGTTCACGATGTATCAAACAGCGAGCGTCTTTGTCCCCACTCATGGTTCTTGATCCATGGTGCCGGGAATAGTTGTAGAACAATTTTGTTGTGGAGGAGACTTTCCCTATTTGCACGCCACGGATGAGAAAGTCCCGGTCCGCCGAAAAACCATACTCTGTTTTAAATTGGCCAAGTTTTTTTACCAACCGTCTGCGGAAAAACCACGAATTAAAAGCAGGCGCCCCCAGCGTCAACTCCTCAAACATGCTTTGGCCGCTCCTGTGGCCTCGCCGAAAAGCATGAACGAGCTTCCCCACGTCCTCTTCCACAACAAAAACGACGTCGCCGCAAAGCATATCCAGCTCCGGATCATCGGCAAAAGCCCTCTCGACAATCCCAAAAGCATCGTCTTCGTACCAATCATCGGTATTCAAAAAGCCAATGATCTCCCCTTCAGCCATGGACAGGCCTTTGTTCAAGGCATGATGAGAACTTTCATCAGGTTCTGAAACGACGCGGACTTCCGGATGTTTCTTCAGGATTTCAAGGGTGCCGTCGGTTGAACCCCCGTCAATCACGACGTGTTGGACCGCCTGGCCGTTTTGCCTGCGCACACTGTCCAAAGCTCTGGAGATGGTGCGGGCTCGATTCAATGAAGGCGTGAGTATTGTAATAGAAGGCAAGGGAGTTCAAGCCTTCACGCCGTTGTGGCGACGCAGATCAAACTCATCGCGGAAAACGGTGAGAACTACGCGACTGCGATCAGGGAGCTCCCTTACCATTACAGAGCCAACCGTGCCGTTGCGACCTGCAATCCATACTTTTTTTGCCTTTGACCTCAAAAGGGCTCTCCTTTGCTTTGCGGTAGAATCAGCGCCGAGCCTATTTTTCCACCAAATCATCGGCATGCTATGAAAACCGCGTCAAAATAATCATGTGTTTCTTCATTCAAACAGTATTGGAATGAACGCACTGGATGCCGTTCATTTTCGCAATGGTAATGTATTCATTGTTTGCAGACATCAGGATGCTGCGCTCAGTGTCTATCGGCCACAGGCGAAGGGCATCTTCGAGTGTACCACAATATGTGCGCGGACACCCCATGATCGTCATATTGTCATGTGTGGAGAAGTCATGGAAAAGCGCATCCACGTGCGCACACAACGGTGACAACATCTTGTTGAGGCCGGATAGGAAGTCGATGGGAGCTTGTCCCGTGAGTTGCCCGGCGAGACAAATCACATAATCGCCACGCTCGTTGCAGCTTAAGATTTCTTCACCAAGCTGGCGCCAGCCGGTTGTTGCTGTGCTCTCACCCCCATCCGACGTCGCCAAACAATCGGCATCAATAAACATCGCCGCACGATGTTGCCACTGCGGAAGAAGAGTTTGAGCCCTTTCAAAGTCGTCCGGCACACCAATATCAATAAAGGGAACGTCATATGCGCGGCCACAGAGCCGTCCTTCACGCGCCAACTTCGGCAAAACGTCTTGCTCGAGCGACATGGGGATATGGTCGATTAGATCAAGCACTTCGGAAGACAAATAATACACTCCAGCGTTAATACATCCCGGCCCCGCGCCCTGCCGTTTCTCGGTAAACTCCATAACCCGCTCTCCCTCCATTTTGACACTCCCGTAACGGCTGACATCGTCAACCACACGCAACGCCATGGCGGCAATACAGCCCTGTTGCTCCACCATGTGGGAGAGGAACAGAAAATTGAAGGAGAAAAAAGAATCGCCGTTCAAAAACAGAAACGACTCTTCCAAAAGATCCACCGCGTGGCTGAGTGCGCCGGCTGTTCCGGCGGGCTCCGGTTCAGATACGAAATTGATACTGACACCGAACCTGGAACCGTCTCCCAAGACTTCCATGAATTGATCACGAAAGGGGCCAACCAGCAAAACCATGCGCGATAGACCATGACGGGCCAGTTCACCGATCAAATACTCGATAAAGGGAACCTCGCCAATCGGTAACAACGGCTTTGGGCAATGCCTGGCCAACTTACCAAGTCGCGTGCCCTTACCCCCCGCGAGGATTACAGCTTGATTTGTCATCACAGGTGGATCCCTCAAACAATCTGGGGGAAAGCATCACCCTCGAACGGGACCCAGGATACGCCTGATGACCGGCTTGAGGGCCTTGCCGGCAATCATGAAATAGAAGATGAGCAATTTCCTGAAATTTCCCTGGCGTATTTGGATGAGCCCATAGTCGAACAGGGCCCTAAAATGTACAGGTCCAACTCCCATGCGCGCCGTGTGCAGAACCGATAAAAGCAGATCCGCAGCAAGATCCTGCTCCCCCATTTCTGACGTGGATTTCGACAGCAAGAGCATGGCCTTAACGTCCCCGGGCCTGCTTTGCAGTACACAGCGGCATAAATTCGCAGCTTCATCCCAGCGTCCCGCGTTCTGATGGACACGAGCTTTCTGTAAAATTTCTTCGGGTGAAGCGCCGTTATTATATTCGGGCATCCGTCATATCCCCAAAATTGTACCCAAAGCCACCGTCTGGACGGGCGCAACTGTGCCCGCCAGGCATGAAAACGGCAATCACTAAATCGTAAGAGGCGCAGAACGTTGTTATCGACTATGTTCAGGGTGTTTTGTGGGACCAATAGTATTTAAAGAGAATTTTTGACAGGCTGGGACGCTTGCCTGCGAAATATCCGTGAACATAGGTGTGACGGTCTCGGCTCCCTTCGACACCTCAGCAATACATCGTGTATAACGTCATCGTAAGCCTACGCAAGGAACATCAATCGACCTATTCCCTATCAATTTAGTTTTTAGCAGCTAGAATTCCTTGGCCTTCTTCCAGTTTTCTCATCTGAATGAGCAACGAGCCAAAATCAGAGCCCGCCTCATCCTAGCTGCCAGATCGGCCATAATGGAGGGAGCTAGGGGGGGGAACGTATAATCGGTTATGGCAAAACCTGCTCTCAAATTTTACGCCCTGCAAAATAAACTTAACGGTGGCCTCGAATGAACACTGATTCACTGAAACCAGGCGCGCCTGCAATTCAGTTTTCCGTGGTCTCGCCGGTTTTTAATGAAGAGGCGTTGTGTCGGGATCTTTGTGAACAGCTGGCGGTGACAATAGCACAAACCGGAGAACCGTTTGAGATCATTATAGTGGATGACGGTAGCACGGATCGTACCTGCGAAATTCTCCGCGAAGAAAGCCAGCACCGCCCCTATCTGAGAGTGGTCCAGCTTTCCAGAAACTTTGGACAGGAAGCCGCCATTTGCGCTGGGATGTCGCTGGCCACGGGTGAAGAAGTCATCTTGATCGACGGCGACCTACAGGATCCCCCGGAGGTCATCCCGCAACTCATTGCGAAGAAGCGGGAAGGCTACAACGTTGTTTACGGACACAAATATGGGCGTAAGGAAGGCTTTTTCCGGCGCCGGCTTACACAGATTTTCTATTTTCTGATGTATTTCTTTTCTCAAGCGCGCTTTCCGATCGACGCCGGGATATTCTCCATTATCGACAGAAGAATCGCACAGTTAATCCTGGGCCTTACAGAGAACAACAAACACTTCAGCGGGCTTCGTGCTTTCGTTGGCTTCCGCCAAGGCCACGTCTCCTATGAGCGAACCCAACGTATGGCCGGGCAAGGAAAGTCTTTTCTCCATCTTCTCCGGATGGGCGCGAACGCGTTTTTCGCGTTCTCCATTTTCCCTCTTCGGGCAATGAGTTTCTTGTTGTTATTCGTGGTAATCTGGGGATTGGGAATTGTCGGGTGGGGCATTATATCAGCGGCGACAGGAACGCCGGGAATAGGGCATTTGGAGCTGTTTTCCGTAATCGCAACGGTAGTG
>PVBE011440678.1_pt1 | contig 13840 bp, 11 predicted proteins | sample 1631181 | NCBI WGS metagenome assembly PVBE01 (sample SAMN08397723, study PRJNA350692) | Marine metagenome, whole genome shotgun sequencing project. | isolation source: water | place: Pacific Ocean | collected 2012-04 | reverse complement strand
GTAATTCAACGTTTTTTAACTCCAAACAACTTGATTAAGTTTCAGTAAATTAAATAAATCTTCTTTTTTCGCACCGCTATTTCTGAATTTTTCAAGAGAGGTTGATCCTATTCTTTTTGAAAGCTTCTTTCCGTCATCATCATAAAGAATTTTGTGGTGCATGTATTTGGGTGTCTTGTAATTTAAAAGCTTTTGCAAAAGAACATGAAAAAAAGTAGATTTAAACAGATCGTAGCCGCGTGTTACTTGGGAAATTTTTTGTGCTGAATCGTCTACAACAACAGCTATATGGTAACTTGTTTTAATATCTTTTCTAGCGATGACCACATCACCGAAATCTCTAATTAAAGTTTCGGGAGAAATATTGATCTTTTCAAAAGGAGTATTAATTTCTGATTTGTTAAAGAAGAATAAATCTTTTCTATCAATGAGTTCAATAGCCTTTCTAATATCCAGTCGAACAGAAAAGTTATCGTGATTAATGCTTTTTGTTCTACAGGTGCCTGGGTAGATGTCTGGAGAAAGGTTTTGATTTTCATCGAAATTCTGGAATGCTTTGGATATATCTTTGCGCGTACATTCACATTTGTAGGCTACACCTTTTTTCCATAATATTTTAATAACGTCTGTATAAAGATTAAATCTTTGTGATTGCCGTATTGGTTTATGATCCCATTTAATTCCAAGCCAATTAAGGTCCTCAAAAATTGACTCTTCAAATTCTCTCCTGCATCTTTGAAAATCAAGATCTTCAATCCTTAATAAAAATTTACCGTTATTTTTTTTTGTAGAATTATATACTAAAAGTGAAGAAAATGCGTGTCCTAAGTGCAACTTTCCTGTTGGTGAAGGTGCAAATCTTTCGTAATGCATGTGTTATCTAAGTCTTTTTAGGACAAAAATTAAAGCATTCAATTTAATTTTTGGAAGGTGGTCGCCATATTCTTCAAACACTACTTCTGCATTCCTATTATCCACTAAGTCCGTTATTGCCTGTTTGTACCCAGGGTTTTCTAAGGCATGATCATTTAATGAAAACACGAAAAAACCTCCAATTTTAGCAACTTTGAGAATTCTTGAAACCATATCAGGCATCGCGTGAAGGGGAGAGAACACCCCTACTGCAGCTGAGTTTGAATATACTCCCTTAAAATTAAGTGGGTTTTTATTATTAGAAAGTATCAAATTGGAATAAATTTTCTTGGATTTTGCTATTTGCAACATCTCATTGGAAAAGTCTGAGCCATCAATATTAGTGAAGCCTAATTTCTTAAATGCCTCCCCTGAAAGTCCGGTTCCACAGCCAATATCCATAATCTTTTCATCTTTACTAGCATTTACCGTCTCTAAAGCTTTTGCACACCTTAATGGCGTAATATAGCCATTAATAAAGAGTTCCTGATCGTAGCTATTAGACCAATCTTTATAAAAACCAATTGTTTCATCTGAATTTTTTAGTTTATACACCTCATCAAGAAATTTTCTATTCATGCAGCACCTTCAGATGTTTTGAGAAATATATTCTTTAGCCATTTTTTCCACTCTTCTTTTGCCCTATTTGTATAAGCTAAATAGCGATCCTTTTTACTTTTGATTCCATGCAATGGGGGCAGCAAGCCAAAATTGACGTTCATTGGTTGAAAAGTCTTTGAGTTTGAGGGATTTGTTATATGAGAATGCAACGCACCGATGCATGTTTCTTTGGGTGGACTTGGTAGGGGCTTTCCTTGAGTCTCTAAAACTGCCATCCAAGCTGAAACCATTCCTATTGCAGCACTCTCAACATAGCCTTCAACGCCAGTTATTTGGCCAGCAAATCGTATATTATTTTGATTAACTAGTCTTAATTGTTTATCTAAAAGTTTAGGCGAATTAATAAAAGTATTTCTATGAATACCACCAAGCCTGGCAAATTTGGCATTCTGAAGCCCTGGTATTTGACGAAAAATTTTAACCTGGGCGGAGTGAGTTAATTTAGTTTGGAAACCAACCATATTGAGTAAAGTGCCCAATTTGTTTTCTTTTCGCAACTGAACAACTGCAAATGGTTTTTTCTTTGGGTCTTTTGGATTAGATAAGCCTACCGGTTTCATTGGCCCGAATCGTAGAGTATCTTTTCCTCTCTCTGCCATAATTTCTATGGGAAGGCATCCATTGAAGTATGGCGTATTTTTTTCCCATTCTTTAAATTCTATCTTTGAACCAGATTTTAAATTTTCAATAAAGTTATAGTATTCATCCTCATCCATTGGGCAATTTAAATAGGCAGTCCTGTCTTCGGCCGTTTCTCCTTTATCGTATCTAGATTGCCTCCATGTATATTCTTCATTAATACTCTCAGCATAGATAATGGGAGCAATGGCATCAAAGAATGCAAGATCATCCTTTTTTGTTTTAGATAATATGAATTTTGATAATTTTGTAGATGTTAAGGGACCCGTAGCAATTATTGTCATTTCGGAATCGGGTATTGTGGTAACTTCATTCCTATTAATCTCAATTAAATGATGTTCTGTTATAGTCTTAGTTATTTCGTTTGAGAATTTGACTCTATCAACAGCTAGAGCTGAACCAGCTGCTACTGAATGCTTTTGTCCAGTTCTTATTATTAAACTGTTCGCTTGTAACATTTCCCACTGTAATTGGCCTACAGCATTATATTTATGATCATTTGATCTAAATGAGTTAGAGCATACTAATTCAGCCAAATCGGCGGTTTGGTGTGCAAAGGTCTTCACCAGTGGGCGCATCTCATGTAACACGACTTTTTTACCAAGGCTGGCAATTTGCCATGCAGCTTCACAACCAGCAAGACCTCCGCCAATTACATTAATTTTTGTATCGAATTTCATCTAGGCTTCCAGGGTGGATATATTTGAGTTATCAAACACATACATATAATCATGTTTCCTCAGTTTTTTCGGCTATATAAGCAACTGATACAACCTCTTCTCCATCCGCAGTATTAAAAACCTTTACACCAGAGGCAGTTCGAGATTGTTTTGAAATATCACCAACTGGACATCTAATTGCCTGGCCAGTTGACGTTATTAACATTATTTGATCATCATTTTCAACGGGAAAGGATGCTATAACACGATCTTCTCGTCTGCCAATATTTGCTGCAGTTACCCCTTGTCCACCTCTGCTCGCCTCTCTATATTCATATGCTGATGATCGCTTCCCAAACCCACCAGATGTTATCATCAAAATCCACTGTTCTGAATCTTGTAATTCTTTAAATCTTTCTGATGACAATGTTATGTCGACCGCATCCTCTTTATCCTCCATCTGTCCTGGTTTATCGGATTCAACGTGATTTTCAGAGCGAGACATCTTAGAGAAAGACGATCTTTCATCTGAAGATGCCATTACATTTTCGAGGACAGACATAGAAACAACTTTATCATCTTTTGCCAGCTTAATTCCTCGCACGCCAGAACTATCACGCCCCTTAAATACCCTAACATCTGAAACGTTAAAGCGTATTGCTTTTCCACGGGAAGTGGCGATCATAATATCGTCGTTATTCGAACAGATCTTAACGTCTACTAGGGAAGTGCCTCTTGCAATTTTATAGCTATTTTTCCATTCGCCCTAACATTTGAAAAATCTGATAGTGCGTTTCTTCTAACACTTCCATTGGAGGTCGAGAAAAATATGTGAAGTTTATCCCAATTTTCTTCTTCCACTTCGATGGGCATAATCGTTGTAATAGTGGTTTCTTTCGGAATTGGGAGAATATTTATAATTGCTTTTCCTCTAGCATTTCTTCCTGCAAGAGGGAGACGCCAAGTTTTTAGCTTATAAGCAATTCCATCACTTGTAAAAAACAATAATTGAGTATGAGTATTTGCTACAAATAAATTAGTTACAAAATCTTCATCCTTGGTATTCATTCCCTGAAGGCCCTTGCCTCCTCGTTTTTGCTCTCGATATTCTGTTAATGCCGTTCTTTTTATATATCCTGCAGAAGTGACTGAAACTACCATATCTTCTTTTTCAATAAGGTCTTCGTCTTCGAGATCTCCTTCAAAATCAACTATCTCTGAACGTCGTGGTATCCCAAATTTTTCCTTAACCTCCATTAATTCCTCTGAAATAATGGCATTAATTCTCGACTTAGAACTCAATATATCTAAGTAATCTTTAATTTTTTCTGCTAATTCTTCTAACTCACTTGTAACCTCTTTTACTCCAATAGCAGTTAGTCTTTGTAGTCTTAGCTCTAAAATAGCTTTTGTTTGCTTTTCGGATAAATTATAAGTACCGTCGTCTCTCACTGGATGAGATGGGTCGTCGATAAGCTTAAAATAATCGATTAATTCGCTAACATTCCATACTTTTCCCATAAGTAATGATCTTGCCTCTGCGGGGTCCCTCGAAGATCTTATAATTTTAACTATCTCATCTACATGTTTTACTGCAACCGCAAGTCCACAAAGTATATGACTTCTGTCTCTAGCCTTATTTAATTCAAAAATTGTTCGCTTTGTTACAACGGATTCTCTAAATTCTATAAATGCGGTTAAAAATTGTTTTAAATTTAATTGTTCCGGCTTTCCTAGATTAAGTGCTAGCATGTTACATCCGAAACTATTTTGCACTTGGGTTTGCCTATAAAGTTGATTTAGGACTACTTCGGCAGTAGCGTCCCTTTTCAATTCAATTACTATCCTCACTCCGAATCTATCACTTTCGTCTTGAATATGAGAGATTCCCTCGATCTTTTTATCTCTTGCCTGTTCAGCTATTTTCTCAATCAAGTTTGCTTTATTCACCTGATAGGGAATTTCTGTAATAATAATGGCAAATTTATCCTTCTTAACTTCCTCTATGGTAGACTTTGATCTTATAATTACCGAGCCTCTGCCATCTTGGTAAGCTTTTCTAGCTCCTGATCTTCCAAGAATTACTCCACCAGTGGGAAAGTCAGGCCCGGGTATGATTTCCATCAGCTCATCAATACTCACATCAGGGGTTTCAATAATTCTTAAAGTTCCATCTACAATTTCCGATAAATTGTGAGGTGGAATATTTGTTGCCATTCCAACAGCAATCCCGCCAGCACCGTTGACCAGCATGTTTGGAAATCTAGATGGAAGTACAGAAGGTTCACGGTCCTTACCATCATAATTATCTTGGAATTCTACAGTATTTTTTTCTATATCTGATAAAATAAAGTTGGCAGATTCTGCTAACCTAACTTCAGTGTACCTCATGGCAGCAGCTGAATCACCATCCATAGATCCAAAGTTTCCCTGGCCATCTAATAAAGGGAGAGACATAGAAAAATCTTGTGCCATCCTTACGAGAGCATCATAAATTGCCCCGTCTCCATGAGGGTGATATTTACCCATGACATCGCCAACTGGTCTTGCCGACTTTCTGTAAGATTTATCAAAAGTATTTCCTGTTTCGTTCATCGCGTATAAAATCCTACGATGTACTGGCTTCAACCCATCACGGAGATCTGGAATGGCCCTACTCACTATTACACTCATCGCATAGTCCAAGTAGGACTTTTTCATTTCTTCTTCTATTGAGATAGGCTCTGAATCATCCTCCATGTCACCGTTTTGGCTGGTTCCCCCCAAGTTTGAGGGAGGAATATTTAAGCCTGACTGTTCGGTGTTTTTGAGTTCTGTGGTTGAGTCGGAAAAGTCATCATTTCCCACTTCATTTTCGTCTTCTGAATTTTCCAAACTGGAACCTAAAAAAAGTGATAATTTATGTTTTTATCATAAAGTTTTGTCGCATCATTTGCAATAGAATTGTATGCTTGGAAATTACTAATTTGGATCTATTTAAAAGGGGATCTCATCATCAATATCGCTGGTCAAAACCTTGTCTGACGACTCTTCATCTATACTGGCGGTTTCTGAAAAATTAGAGTTATTAGTCTCACTTCTTCCATCAAGCAGAGTTAACTCACCTCGAAAATTTCTTAAAACAACTTCAGTTGTGTATCTATCATTTCCTGCCTGGTCTTGCCATTTTCTTGTTTCCAATTGCCCTTCAACATAAACTTTGGAACCTTTCAGTAAATATTGTTCAGCAATTTGTGCCAAATTTTCATTGAATATTGCAATGTTGTGCCAGTTAGTTCTTTCTTGTCGCTCGCCAGAATTTCTATCCTTCCAAGTTTCAGAGGTTGCTATAGAAAAGTTACAAACTTTTCCTCCATTTTGAAATGTTCTTACTTCTGGATCTCGCCCCAAATTTCCAATAAGAATAACTTTATTCACACTTCCAGCCATTTATTTCTCCCTTTTCGAAATGTAAGATCACGCACTCCCGTTTCGATATGTAATATCACGTGGCAAAAATAAATAAATACTAAAGTAGCCAAAAGATAAATTATTTTTAAAGGGTATGGATAAATTAAAATTACAGTGTAAAAAGTTAAGCTTATTATATTATAGGGTGGATTAAAGATGCGTAAACTTCCTAAGATCGAAATAACCGGCGCTAGGGAGCATAACTTAAAAGGTATTAATATATCTATACCAAGAGACGAGATGGTCGTCATAACAGGCTTATCAGGTTCTGGTAAATCTAGTTTAGCTTTTGATACAATTTATGCCGAAGGACAAAGGCGATATGTAGAAAGCCTTTCAGCTTATGCTAGACAATTTTTAGACATGATGCAAAAACCTGATGTTGAACATATTTCAGGTTTATCTCCCGCTATCTCAATTGAACAAAAGACGACATCAAAAAACCCCCGTTCAACAGTAGGAACTGTTACAGAAATATATGATTATTTACGACTATTTTTTGCTCGAGTGGGTATACCTTATAGTCCAGTTACTGGCGAACCGATAAAAGCTCAACAGATAAGCGAAATGGTTGATAAGTTATTAATATTACCCGAAGATTCTCGAGTTTATCTTTTGGCTCCAATAGTGAGAGACAGAAAGGGTGAGTATAAAAAAGAATTCAAAGATTTGCAAAAGAAGGGTTTTCAAAGAGTAAAAGTGGATGGAGAATATTTGGAAATTCAAGACGTTAAACCCTTAGATAGAAACTTTAGACATAATATAGACGTAGTAGTTGATAGAATAATAGTCAAAAATGATGTAGGTCAGAGAGTTGCAGATAGTCTAAGAACAGCGTTAGAGCTAGCTGACGGTATTGCTGTTGCGGAGGTCATAAAGGACAATGTTGAAAAAGAAAATATTGTTTTTTCTGAGAATTTTTCTTGCCCTGTTTCGGGCTTTTCAATTCCAGAAATTGAACCAAGACTTTTTTCGTTTAATGCCCCATATGGCGCTTGTCCAGATTGTGATGGATTAGGAGTAGAATTATTTTTCGACGAACTATTAGTAGTCCCTAACAACGAATTAAATCTTATTGAAGGTGCCATAGCTCCTTGGGCAAGAAGTAAATCTCCTTATGTTAAGCAAACTATATATTCTCTTTCAAAGCATTTTAAATTTGATCCAAGCACGCCATGGAAGCTTTTAGAAAAGGAGGTTAAAGAGACAATTCTCTATGGAAGCAAAGATGCAGAAATTAAATTTGAATATAATGAGGACGGGAAATCATATGAAGTAAAGCGAAAATTTGAAGGAATAATTCCGAATTTATATAGACGCTACCGTGAAACAGATAGTTCCTGGGTAAGGGATGAGCTGGAAAGGTTCCAAAATAATAGATCTTGCCAATCATGTAGCGGGTACAGACTAAAAAGAGAGGCTCTAGCAGTTAAGATTTCTGGAATTCATATTGGGGACGTGGTGAGATTCTCTACTTCTGAAGCTTACCATTGGATAAATACCTTAGAAGACACATTAAGTGAACAACAAAAAGTAGTAGCTGCACCGATTATTAAAGAAATTTCTGAGAGGCTAAAATTTTTGACTAATGTGGGGCTTGGGTATTTAACCTTGAGTAGAAATTCGGGCACTCTTTCCGGAGGGGAAAGTCAAAGAATTAGATTGGCAAGCCAAATTGGCTCTGGATTGACAGGAGTCTTATATGTTCTTGATGAGCCTTCAATTGGGCTCCATCAAAGGGATAATTATAAACTTTTGAAAACTCTTAAGGAGCTTCGTGACCAAGGAAATTCAGTAATAGTTGTTGAGCACGACGAGGAAGCAATTAGGGAAGCTGATTATGTTATTGACATGGGACCTGGAGCAGGTGCCCATGGAGGTGAAGTTGTCGCAAAGGGTAAGCCAAAGGACATAGAAAGGTGCAAAAAATCTTTAACGGGTCAGTATTTGAATGGCTCAAAACATATTGAAATACCGACAAGTAGAAGACTTGGAAATGGAAATCTCTTAAAGATTCAAAATGCAAGAGGAAATAATCTAAAAAGTGTAAATGCTGAAATTAGTCTTGGAACTTTCACATGTGTTACAGGGGTTTCTGGTGGAGGTAAGTCGACTTTGATTATTGAAACACTTTTTAAAACGGCTTCAATGCGACTTAATGGTGCAAAACAGACTCCAGCTCCATGCGATGATATACAAGGGCTAAATTTTCTCGATAAGGTTATTGATATTAACCAGTCACCTATTGGGAGAACACCTAGGTCGAATCCTGCGACATATACGGGAGCATTCACTTTTATTAGAGATTGGTTTGCTGGTCTTCCAGAGGCTAAGAGCCGCGGATATTTGGCTGGAAGATTTTCTTTTAATGTTAAGGGCGGAAGATGTGAAGCATGTCAAGGGGATGGTTTAATTAAAATTGAAATGCACTTTTTGCCGGATGTTTATGTTACTTGTGAAAGCTGTAAGGGAAAACGCTATAATAGGGAAACACTTGAAGTAAAGTTCAGAAGTAAGAGTATTGCTGATATTTTAGATATGACGGTGGATGAAGCCTATCAATTCTTTTCTGCTGTTCCCTCTATTAGAGACAAAATGTCAACCCTAATGAAGGTGGGACTTGGCTACATTAAAGTTGGCCAACAGGCTACAACTCTTTCAGGTGGTGAGGCGCAAAGAGTTAAGTTATCTAAAGAGCTGTCCAAGAGGGCAACAGGTAGAACTCTTTATATATTGGACGAACCTACCACGGGTTTGCATTTTGAAGATGTAAAAAAATTGCTGGAGGTTTTGCATAGTTTAGTGCATCAGGGTAATACGGTACTTGTTATAGAGCATAATTTGGATGTAATTAAAACAGCTGATCAAATTATAGACATTGGTCCAGAAGGTGGCGATGGAGGCGGCATGATCATTGCTACTGGAGCTCCTGAAGAACTGATACAGAATAAGTCCAGTGTGACAGGTAAATTTCTTGCTAAGGTTTTACTGAAAAATTAACCTCAAGAATCCTTGATAAAATTTAATATTGCAGAGAAGTCCTTTCCTTTACCGCCTTTGCTGAAAAAATTTTCATAAAGTGCATACGCTTCCTTTCCTAGGGGAGTAAAGCTGTTTGTTTCCTCTGCTGCTGTTTTTGCTAACCCTAAATCCTTAAGCATTAAATCAGCTGAGAAACCTGGAATGTAGTTATTATCAGCGGGAGTATTGGGCCCCACATTAGGTACAGGACAATAGGTATTTATGGCCCAACATGAGCCAGAAGCTGTTGATACTACGTCAAACATCTTCGACCGATCTAAGCCAAGATTGTCTGCCATTACAAACGCTTCGCAAACGGCTATCATGCTAACTCCAAGGATCATATTGTTGCAAATTTTTACTGATTGCCCAGCACCTGATTCTCCACATAAAACAGCCTTTTGGCCCATGATATTAAATAAGGGCGTTACTCTCTCGAAAGCTGCAATATCTCCACCTACCATGAAAGTTAAGGTACCATTTTCTGCGCCTCCAATGCCTCCAGAAACAGGAGCATCAAGAGCTTTTAGCCCCTTTTCGTTGGCCATGCCTGCAGCCTTTTTTGCACTAATAACGTCTACGGTTGAACAGTCAATTAAAATTGCCTCAGATTGTAGTTCGTTTAAGATCGAGGAGTATACTTCCAAAAGAGAAGATCCATCTGGGAGCATGGTGATTATAACCTCCTTGCCGGAAACCGTTTCAGATAGTAATTTCGATATTTGCACTAAAGGGTCCGATTTCTGTATTAGGTCAAAGCCAGTAACTTCGTGCCCTTCTGCAATTAAATTTCTTGCCATTGGCATACCCATATTGCCTAAGCCAATAAAACCAATTTTCATAACCTAATCTCCCGTTTAAATTTTGTTTAAAATAAAGTCAACTTCTTCAAAAGATACATTTTCAAGAGCTCTATGCTTCCATTTAGGGTTTCTGTCCTTATCAATGACTAGAGCCCTCACACCTTCGAGAAAGTCCCCAAATTCCATTGCTCTTGAGGTGAATCGATATTCTATTTCGAGTGCATTTTCAATACTCTCTGCAACCTCTGGCATTTCCATTATTTTAATCTCGGATGCCATCGATAAAGGGGAATTGCCGCTTATAACTTCTTTTAAATATTTGAAGTTAGGACTTTTATTTAATCTTTTCTCAAATTGAATGTGATTTACATTCGAGAAAAACTCTTCAATTTCAGGTAAATGGTTTTCTATCTTAGATGGGCCGTTAGTTTGGGAAAATGTTTTTACCACATCTGCGTCGCCATTTTCGATTAAATTATTTAATAATTGTGGCCATTTTTTTTCAGGTATGAAGAAATCAGCAAAACCAGAAAAAATGCTGTCAGAAGGCCCCATTCTTTCACCAGAAATACCTAAGAATGTTCCAATGCCATTGCCGGCTCGCGATAAAATAAAAGACCCTCCCACATCAGGAATTAAGCCAATTCCGCATTCTGGCATCGCTATTTTTGCCGTTTCACCAACAATTCTATGACTGCAATGGCAAGAGACGCCAACACCGCCACCCATTGCAAATCCTTTTATGAAAGAAATAAAAGGTTTGGGGTAGTTTTTAATTTTTTTATTTAATCTGTACTCGTCTTTCCAAAATTTCTTTCCAAAAGAGTAATTTTTTTTTATCCCAGTGTGGTAAAGATCCTGAATGTCACCTCCAGCACAGAACGCTTTTTCACCGACGCTATCAATAGCAATAAGAGAAATTTCCTTATCAAGGAACCAGCTATCTAAAGCCTTTTCAATAGCTGAAATCATGTCATATGTTAAAGAATTTAGTGCGTTTGGCCTATTTAATGTTATGTGCCCAATCGCTCCACTTTTTCTAATCAGAATATCCATTCTTATAAATTAAGTCTCACTTAAGATGTGTCTTGCAATAATGAGTTGCATGATCTCGTTTGTTCCCTCTAAAATCTGGTGAACACGGAGATCTCTTACTATTTTTTCAATTTTGTACTCGGTTAAATATCCGTACCCCCCTAAGATTTGAAGTGCAGAGTTTGAAACTTCAAAGGCGTTATCTGTTACAAGCTTTTTTGCTAATGCACAAAATTTAGTAGAATCCTTGTCTTTTTTATCTAATTTCCATGCTGCCTTATACAAGAAGGTTCTTGCAGATTCTAATTTAATCTCTAAATCTGCTAACTTAAATTGAATGGATTGAAAAGACGAAATAGGTTTACTGAATGCCATTCTTTCCATTGAATATTTCTTTGCGATTTCAAATGCTTCCTGAGCACCTCCTAGAGCAGCGGAAGCAATATTTATTCTGCCGCCATCGAGGCCTGCCATTGCGTAAGAGAAGCCTTTTCCTTCCTCTCCAATAAGATTTAAAGAAGGACTAAAACAATTATCAAGGATGACACTTCGAGTTGGCTGCGCTTTCCATCCCATTTTATCCTCATTCTTGCCAAAAGATAAACCTTTGGATCCGTCTTCTACCAAAATTGCTGAAATGCCATTTGGGCCAAGCTCACCAGTTCTACTCATTACAATATAATAGTCTGAGTAGCCGCCTCCCGAAATAAAAGATTTTTCGCCACTGAGGAGATATCCATTATTATTTCGCCTTGCAGTAGTTTTTAGAGCAGCTGCATCAGACCCAGAGCCTGGTTCAGTCAGGCAATATGAACAGATTTTTTTAAAACTACAAAGATTAGGTAATACTTTTGCTTTTAATTCAGCAGAACCAAATTCAGCAATCATCCAAGCACACATATTATGAATTGAAATAAATGAAGCAACTGATGGGCAAGATTGAGCTAAAGCTTCAAATACAATTGCAGCTTCAAGTCTTGTCATTCCAGAGCCCCCAAGTTCCTCCGGAACGTACATTGCTGCAAATCCTAATTCGCCAGCTTTTTCTAACAAAGCTTTAGGTATTATTTGTTCATTTTCCCATTCAAGAGCAAATGGGTCTATTTCATTCTTACCAAAGCTATAGGCAGATTCAAAAAGTAGTTTTTGACTTTCCGTACACTCAAAGTTCACGTTAATTTCAAGTCCTATTCCATCGTCGGAATTGAAAAACTTGCCCCCTCTTTAATACCTGTCGGCCAACGCGAAGTTATTGTTTTTGTGCGGGTATAAAATCTAAATGCATCTGGCCCATGCTGGTTTAAATCTCCAAAAGCTGATTTTTTCCATCCTCCAAATGTATGATATGCCAGAGGAACAGGTATCGGCACATTTACTCCAACCATTCCGACATTAATTCTATTTGAAAAATCTCTGGCTGTATCTCCGTCTCTGGTAAAAATTGCAGTACCATTTCCATATTCGTTATTTACTACGATTGATAAAGCTTCTTCATAATTTTCAGCTCTTACGGTTGATAGTACTGGCCCAAAAATTTCCTGCTTATATATATCCATCTCAGTTGTAACATTATCAAAGAGACATGCTCCTACAAAAAAACCATTCTCATAACCTTGGAGTTTAAAATCTCTACCATCTACCTTTAGATCAGCACCCTGTGCTACTCCAGAGTCAATTAAGCCCAGTATGCGGTTTTTGGCCTCCCGTGTTACTACTGGCCCTAAATCCATTTCTGTATCAGATGTATAAGGTCCAATCTTAAGAGATTCTACTCTTGGAATTAGTTTTTCCACTAATTTATCTGCAGTTTCTTTTCCTACAGGTACAGCCACTGATATAGCCATGCAGCGTTCGCCAGCTGCACCATAACCAGCACCTACTAATGCATCTACTGCCTGATCTAGGTCTGCGTCGGGCATGATTAGCATATGATTTTTAGCTCCGCCAAAGCACTGAACCCTTTTGCCAAAAGAACAGCCTTTACTGTAGATGTACTCTGCAATTGGTGTTGAGCCTACGAACCCGATTGCAGATATGTTAAGGTTCTCCAAAATGCCATCCACAGAAATTTTATCCCCGTTGACAACTTGCAAAATCCCATCTGGAAGACCTGCTTCAGTTAATAGCTCAGCTAACATTATAGGTACCGATGGGTCTCTTTCTGAAGGTTTAAGTATAAAGGCGTTTCCTGCAACTATTGCAGGACAGAATTTCCACATAGGGATCATTGCTGGAAAATTAAACGGCGTAATTCCTGCAACTACGCCCAATGGTTGCCGCATCGAATACATATCAATGCCTGGGCCTGCACTGTCAGTAAATTCTCCTTTTAGAAAATGAGGTGCCCCAAAACAAAATTCTGCAACCTCTAAACCTCTAATAATATCGCCCTTAGCATCGGGGAAAGTTTTGCCGTGCTCACTGCTTAATTTTTTAGCTAACTTGTCCATATCTCTATGAATTAGTTCTACAAATTTCATTAGCACTCGTGCTCTTCTTTGAGGGTTTGTCGCTGCCCAAGCAGGCTGAGCATTTTTTGCTAATTCCACTATTTTGTCCAATTCACCTTTATTAGCTAGAGATACTCTTGCTTGAACTTCCCCAGTCGCCGGATTGAATACATCTGAGAAATTTCCTGATTCTCCCGGCTCTCTCTTTCCGTTTATAAAATGCCCAATATTTTCCATTTTTAACCTCGCT
>PVBE011668963.1_pt1 | contig 13841 bp, 9 predicted proteins | sample 1631181 | NCBI WGS metagenome assembly PVBE01 (sample SAMN08397723, study PRJNA350692) | Marine metagenome, whole genome shotgun sequencing project. | isolation source: water | place: Pacific Ocean | collected 2012-04 | reverse complement strand
CCCATCTGGCTCCAGGATGATCCGCCCCACTCATAGATGCGCACGTGACCTGCACCGGTAGCAGTTCCATCATTGCCAGTGGCGCCTATGGCCACTCGGTCTCCATCGGAGTCCATGCTAATGCTGAGCCCAGAGTTATCATAAGCGGCCTCACCGTCAATGTCACTACCCAGCTGACTCCAGGATGATCCGCCCCACTCATAGATGCGCACGTGACCTGCACTAGAAGCAGTTCCATCATTCAGATAGGCACCTATGGCCACTCGGTCTCCATCGGAGTCCATGCTAACGCTGTATCCAGAGCGATCACCAGCGGCCTCACCGTCAATGTCACTGCCCATCTGGCTCCAGGATGATCCGTTCCACTCATAGATGCGCACGTGACCAGCATCAGATCCATTACCATCATTATAATAGGCACCTATGGCAACTCGGTCTCCATCGGAGTCCAGGCTAACGCTTTTTCCAGAGAGATCACCAGCGGCCTCACCGTCAATGTCACTGCCCATCTGGCTCCAGGATGATCCGCCCCACTCATAGACGCGTACGTGCCCTGCATTGGAAGCACTTCCATCATTGCCAGTGGCACCTATGGCCACTCGGTCTCCATCAGAGTCCAGGCTGACGCTGGTTCCAGAGTAATCAATAATGTCATAACCGTCAATGTCACTGCCCATCTGGCTCCAGGATGATCCGCCCCACTCATAGATGCGCACGTGACCTGCTCTAGATCCATTACCTCTATTATTATGGGCGCCTATGGCCACTCGGTCTCCATCGGAGTCCATGCTAACGCTCACTCCAGAGTTATCACCAGTGGCCTCACCATCAATATCATTGCCCAGTTGTTCTTGAGAAATCAAGAATTGAAGAGAAATGAAAAATATTAATGTACCGGTGAAAATTTTCATAATAAGAACACTAATTTATTGGCAAAAATATACATATACTGGATAACTATGGATAATTATTGTAACGTATATTAACAATCAACCCAATTTCAAAAAAGTATTTGATAATAACATTCCATCAGATGGCCCAACAAAAAAGACCCACTTTTAATCAGAGAACCAAGGTTATATAATAGCTGAAATATGCACCAAAAAGCACTAAAATGCATAGAAACTGCAACCAGATCTATACGTTCCTTCTAGTGGTTATTTCAATAACACCATTTTCTTGGTACGATTGAACTCACCTGCCCTGATCATATAGATATACATTCCAGCAGATACAGGTTCGCCATTGTCATTTGTGGCATCCCATAGAGTAGATCGATAACCAGCGGACTGTTTATCATTTATCAATAACTTTACCTTGCGACCCATAACATCATATATTATGATATTTACGAATGAATCCTCAGGGAGGTCATAGCTCAGCTTCGTTACGGGGTTGAACGGGTTAGGATAGTTTTGATGTAATGCATAGACCGTAGGTAACTGTGCACCATCAACATCCATCCATTCTAAGGTTACTGAGAGGACTTCGGAGTATTCACTCAAAGTATTTGCATAATAAGAGACCCTGTAGAAATATTCTGTATCGTACTCCATCTGATCATCCTCATAATAATTATTGGTCAAATAATTACTTACTATATTTTCAGAAAACTCTTCATTGGTAGAACGCTCTAATAGATAATATTGGAAACCATCTTCATTTGTAGGATTCCAGGTCAGACTAATATATGTATCGAATGTATAGAACATAAATCCTGTTGGTGATGCTAAGGTTATTTCAAAGGCACCCATATCAGGGGCTGACCCATTATAATCGGTGATATCATCTTCCCCGTCACCATCCGTATCTGCTGTTCCTGCATCCTTGCACGGTGATCCTTCCGATATGGTATAGTCACCACTATTTGTATCTGTAAATAATGGATCATCATCGATGTTTCCTTCACCATCCCATCCACCGTCAATATCGCTATATGTGATATCAATATCACCAGATCCAAATAAACTAACTGCTGTAGGAGTATTGTCCCAGATAATTGAATTAATGACCTCTGGATGGGCATCGCCCCAGGCCTCTACCCCGCCACCTTGAGAAGCTGTATTTCCACTTATGGTAAGATTTGTTAGAGTTGCAAAGGCCTGTATACCCACTCCACCTGTATAGGTCCCAGCATGGTTATCAAAAACAGATGTTCGTTTAACTTGGCCATTATACAACAGTATTCCACCACTTTCTTCAGCCGTTTCATTTCCAGTTACTATGCAATCTTCTATGATAGGAGGTTCAAGGCCATCATAAACCGGACCCGATGCTCGGATACCTCCTCCACTTGAAGTTGCGTAATTATTACTGACAATAGACTCCTTTAGAGTAAAGCCAGACGTTATTCCCATAATTCCGCCACCTCCCCAGAGGGCTGTATTGTCACTAATTGTACAATTTATAACGGTTGGGTGTGACCATGCGAAAGCAATTCCGCCTCCATGCCTTGCACTTGTATTTTCGCTGATGGTCGAGTTTATCAAGGTCCATCCGTCATCGTAACTTTCAGGACCACCACTATAATTTGTCCATATTCCACCACCATGGGTACCGCAACTATTATTTGTTATGGTCATGTTATCGTATACACCATCAGAAGCGGCCAACATCATTCCACCGCCATTTAATTCGAAACACTCATTTCCAGTGATCGTCACACCTGTCATCGTCATGGTCGAGCCGAGAGAGAATATTCCTCCACCACGATAAGCTGCTGTATTGTTTCTAATTATGACGTTATTTAAAACAGGACCCTCTACCCTGTAAAAACTTATTCCACCACCATTCCAGGCATGATTTTCTTCAAGGATCACATTTTCAATGACCGGATATGTGAGCGCCCTCCATCCAGATGTATCACCTATAACATCTGAAGGGACGCCATCATAAGACACTTGAATGCCTCCGCCTCCGGTACATCCATAGCCCTCAGAAGATCCACCGGTCAAGGTTAAATTTGCTACTCGTACATTTTCAACTATTTTTATGATCATCACTGGTGCTTCATTTTCTGCATCCGCTTCAGCATCTAATATTGTATTCTCACTTTCTTCACCGATCAAATGAACATTATCTGGAAGAACAATTGGAAATTTCTCGCCACTTGTTGTTGGTGAGTAAACACCTGCATTAAGATATATAGTGGTGGGTATTTCAGCATCTTTTACAAGTGTTAAAGCATGCCCAATGGTTTTTAGAGGAGTTTCCTCTGTGCCATCGTTACTATCGTCTCCAAATATCCCGGATACATAAAATGAATTTGATTCTATACAAACACCGGATATATCATTCTGGATGTAATCTGCTGCATTTTCTATTGACTGAAGTACAAACTCATTTACAGTATTTGTTTCACAATCAATATCTTCAAAGACACTGCCGCTCACATCAATATCGCCTTCATAGCCATGAGAATAAACATTCTCACCATTGCCGCTGCTGTTCCCCTCAAAATAATTATTCTGAATAAATAGAGTATCTGAGACTAGATTGCCACCTAAGCCAAACCCACCGTCAAATGGAGCGCCACCAGCCAGAATTTCTGTACCATCAGAAGCGTCAACAATTAGCCATGACACTTCGCTCTGCCAGGAGCCACCATCACAGGTAACTTCGTAGTACCCATCATCAAGGTTTATGGTCTCTTCACCATAATCACCACTTTGAAGTGTAAAGGTATGTTCGCCAATTGTGAGCACGTTTCCGTTCCAACCATCGCCATAGGCATCATACATATATATGTCCAAATTGCTTCTGACTCTAGAAACAAGATCATCATCGTCTCTCACTGCCGGAACAAAAGTAGGGTAACCTGGTATGGCCATCATCTCTTCAAGTTCTCTCAAAGATGGTACCCGTTCTTCAGATGAGGGCAGACCACTTAAGGGTTCATTTCCCTGTATCTTTTTGAGGTCCATCTTATTAATGTAAACATCCATAGCAACAAGATACTCGTTCGCATAAGTTCGGCTTGAATTATTATCCAGACTGGAGCCGCTCCTGTCTTCGTCAAATTCCACATCATCTGTATCGAAGTGACCAATGGCACCACCATTTGCAACAGATGCTCCAACATTCCCACCCGTATTTTCACCACCGCCATTATTTAAAAAGCGATTGTACATTATGGTTGGATAGGCTTCATAGATAAGGATAGCACCACCTGATCGTACCGGAAAAGTACCACAGTCCACTTCAATCATAGATGTCCCTAATCCATCCTGTAGTGTAAAGCCTAATATGGTGGGTTCGATATTCCCATAGCTTATCTGAAGGCAACTTCCCTTCTTAGGGTTCATCGGTTCATTACCTATGATTTTTGTGTTATGGATATTCTCGTTATTCATCCAATCCGTGAGATCATCATTGATCGCATGACTGGCCAGAACGATCTCCTTTTCAAGGATGAGGTTCTCTACATAGTTTCCCTGAGAGACAAGAACCGTATCACCATCATTGGATGCATCTATCCCTGCTTGGATAGTGGCATAGTCAGCAGGAACATTTATAGTGGCAGCGGAAAGCGTGGAAAGAAATTGAAAAGAAATTATTATCGATGAGATGAATAATGAATTATTCAATGATTTATTTAGCTCCTTTTTTCAGTATTTGATCTAGGCTTATACCGAAGAAAATACTGAATCAAATAAATGATATTTATTCTTATTAAGAGTGAGGAGTGGGGACGTTGGTTCAGTTAACGTATAAGATTGATATTTAATATCTCTCTTAATAATCACATACCCGAATATATATATATGGGAAATATATAGCCAACTATTATCATTTTAATGAGTTCATAAATAATCTTTCGAGCGATTTTCCCTTATTTTTAAAGAGGTCCGATCACATTTTATAACTCTTCTTAAAAAGGTAATGTGAAATTAAATATTTTTCTTGGTATTATTTTAAAAACACAATTTTCTTGGTGACCTTATACTCATCTGCATGAATAGTATAGAGGTATAATCCTGCCGAAATAGGCCTTCCCTGCGCGTCAGTGCCATTCCACTGGGTGGTTTTGTTTCCTGCCGTCTGGGGGCCATCTATAAGCGTTGTAACCCTCCTTCCCATCATGTCATGGATTGAGAGAGTGACGTACGCATCATCAGGGAGATCATATCGTAAGGTTGCGATAGGATTGAATGGATTTGGATAGGCAGGATAAACGATTAGCCTATTGGGTAATAATTCCTCCTCAGTATAAAGTAACGAGGTTGCGTCAAAGGTTATGTGATAATTATCTAACGCACCCGGTCCCTCAGTTAAAGAACAGCAACTGGTATTGCCATCAAATGCAAGAACCTCCCAGTATAGATCCGTAACGCCAGAATTGGAAAATAGAGGAACGAAATCATTAGCAATTTCATGATAGTAAAATGAACATTCTGTATTAGTGATGGTATCTACAAAAAAGATGGTAGTCGGGCGTCCGGGGCGGAAGCCTAGGAAAATATAAGAGAGCGTGTCATCATCCGGATCGAGAGATTGTTCCCATTCAAATGTGAGTTCAAGGTCTTGATTTGATTGATTTATAACTATTGTGTCTCCATCCTCCGGATTAACTATATCAACATCAAATGGTGTATCATTTACTGGTAATACAGTGACTTGAAAAGATGTTGTATCAGATAATTCAAATTCATTTGTTACTATTAGGGTAATGTTTCCAATGCCATTCCAGTTTTCCTGTAGATCAATTCCAATGGAACTTCCATCCATATAGACGGACATAGCGGAAGTGTCACTCTCAACCACAAATGTGAACTCTGTTCCACCAGCAGCGCTTACTTCTACGAAACAAGGTTCATCTTCATTTATTTCTTGGTCATCAATTGGTTCTATCTCAGGATTTAAATTTGTGGCAAAATGAGATTCATAGGCACCCATGTCTGGAGCGTTTCCACCGTAATATGCAGGATTTACATTTATGATCGTGTCTCCCATCCACATATCTCCTGGTAGCATGATTGAGTCTAGATCGATAACAACAAGAGGACTCCCCGAATCAATGCAAGAAGAGCCTTCCAATAGAAAGAAACTCGAACTATCAACAAAGTTTGGATTAGTAGTGATATTCCCTTCTCCACCAATACCTCCATCCAGATTGGAAAAATGGGGAAAAACATATCCAGTTACATCTTCGGGTGTATTGTTCCAAAGGATAGAATTGGCAAGTACTGCATAATGACTTCCAAATGGGATGTATATTCCACCTCCAGAGATGCCAGCTGAATTATTGACAAAGGTAGTATGCTTCATTAATGAAGAGACATTATCTTCATGAACATAATATCCTCCACCATATTCATTTGCGGAATTGTCGGAAAAGACCACTCTCTCTAATGATACATGAGCCTCTCCCATCCAAATACCTCCGATGCCTTCCACTACGATCCCACCACCGCTTATTGCGTGATTATTGGTTATCACAAGATCTGACAGTAGTAGCTCACCTGTCATCTCAATTTCTATTCCACCACCCATCCCATTAGTTTGCCCATTGGTTATGGTAAAGCCTGATATTGCGATAGGCGGAGATGCCTCATCATCTATCTCTATGACTCGGCCATTATGATTTCCATCAATAATTGTAGAATCTGGTCCAGAGCCGATCAAACTTAATCCATCTGTATCTGGCCACTGTAAATTTTCATAATATGTGCCAGGGCTTACGTGTATTCCATATCCCACATCTGCGCTGTTCAATGCTTCTTGGATTGTATTAAAGTCTTCCGGAACACTGATAATGGTTGTTATTGTATCGATCAGAGACGGTACCCAAGTGTTGATCGCCCAAAGAGTGCGATCATATTGACCTATTGAGAACCCCATCTGACACTCAGGACCATAGACATAATTCATAAGATTGTCAACTGGATCATTGCCTGGATCATCTGGGCAGGAATCTACCGTATAATCACATACATTATTTGCATAGGCATGAGTAGGTGTATCACTAACATAGTCACCATGGGTATCAAGGTCACATCCATAGTTGAAAGTATGCAACAGACCCAACGAGTGTCCCACCTCATGGTCAAACACATGGTCTCGCCCTTCTTCTGCTGTTAGATCGGTCAGATAAAGACTTTTCATAGAAACTCGATAAAAATTTGGATCGCCATTCTCTATTGTCCAGGGAAATAGTCCTACACCACCTAAGCTTAGATTATAATAGAATCCAATTATACTAAAAATATTCAAGGTTTCCTGTGAATTGTATGCAAGAGTGTATATTGACTCCCAAGAATTCCATAGATCACCACCAATGGCCCATGAATTATTATGAGTATAGTCAACGGAATCAATGATAAAATGGAAAGGTGAGGCGTTGGTGTGTCTATGGTTCAAACGATTTACTGCCCTTTGAATTTCTTCTTCAGGTATTTTACCGACTGAAGTCTCACCAAGACCTGTATCAAAATTAATATAGATACTATTATAGATTGTCTCTGATTGCCACTGGATGAAATCTTCTTCTGACCATGAAATGAGAATATTGTTTTCTGAATCTGTAATATAGCCAGAGACACTTCCACTCTGATGAGGAGAATAGATACGTAAATAATGAGGTCCTGCTTTTTCGGTAAATGTCAATTCCAAAGATTGGTTAGGTTCTGTGAAACTGATCCAATCATCCATAAGCCAGTGCTTGGTAAACATATCATACAACAATATTCCTGCAGTTTGGTCACCATTTTCATTGTGCTCGTTGATCAATAAATGAAGGGTGATGTCTGTAAGTGCATACTTACCGTAGATGACATGGAATGAGAGTCCAATATCATATTGCATCTCTCGATCCAATTCATGCGGAACAAAGTATTTGGCATTTTCTGGAATATTCATGAGTTCACTGTTTCCACAGGTAAATGGAAGTTCCTTTTGTGGGAAATCAGCTAATAAAATACCCATGAAAACATATGAAATGATAAATCTGGGAATAAATATTACGATTCTTGGTATCACGAGATATTTATTCACAATATACATCATCATTTTCAGAGACCATCAAAAACCATCGTATAGGTACCTACTTGAAGATAAATAAACCCAAATAAAAATAGAAAGATCAGAGATCTAGTATGATGCATGATAGGGTGTTCTTTAATTCTCAGCCGCCTCTACGGTATTCTCAACAAGCATGGCTATGGTCATTGGGCCAACCCCTCCAGGCACAGGTGTGATCGCAGATGCTTTTCTACTAACCCCTTCCCATTCAACATCACCCACAAGTCTATATCCTTTCTCAGAATCATCCTCGACTCTGTTTATACCTACATCGATCACTATGACATCTTTCTTGATCATCTCGTTTGTTAAAAAACCAGGTACTCCCAAAGCCACAATGATGACATCAGCCTTCCTTGTATGAGTTTCAATCTGTGGCGTACCAGAATGGCATAGGGTCGTAGTCCCATTCGCTCCTTCTGTCTTTATACTTGTTAAGATCGAGATTGGTCTACCGACAATATTACTCCTACCTATCACAACCACATGCTTTCCCTCTAGTATGATCTGATAATGTTCCAATATGCGCATGATCCCTTTTGGCGTGCAGGGAATAAATCGTGGTCTACCGATTGAGAGAAGTCCGGCATTCTCAGGATGAAATCCATCAACATCCTTTTGAGGAAGAATTGCATTGATGATCTTATCTGATCCTATGTGTTTAGGCAGTGGAAGTTGTACCAATATTCCATGAAAATTAGAATCCTGGTTCAATTTACTGATCAGATCAAGTAGTATCTTCTCTGTTATATTTGATGGAAGTTTGTATGTTTTCGTATGGAGTTTTAATTTATTGAAGGTCCTGGTCTTTGATCTGACATAGACCTGTGATGCTGGGTCCTCGCCAACAAGCACAACTGCGAGGCCTGGTATAATATCATTGTCTAATAGCGCACCTATTCGATCACTTAGATCATCATATACAGAGGCACTTACCTCCTTACCTGATAGGATCAATGACTCTGACATGGATACTTATCTACTGAACTAAATAGATTCGTCTATGAGTTCAATGAGAGAAGATATCTTTTGCTCAGCTTCAGAACTATCTGATTCTCCTGACTGCCTAGCGGTGAAGAGTTCATCTGTAATGTTCATACCGGCGAGAATTGCAATTCTAGTGGATGACTGTGTAGTTGAAAATCCAGATTGTACCTCTCTCATCTTTTCATCTAGATATTCTGCGATCTTTTTGATGTATGTTTCATCCGCAGGTGCCTTTACAGAGTACTCTTGTCCAAATATGGATATCTGAACCTGATTACTTTCTTCTGACATATTAATTCTGCTCCATTTGATCAATCAGATTGATCAGATTTTTTACCTTTTCCTCGATCTGAGAAAGTTTTTGTGATTCATGTACAGCCTTTTCAGATTGTGCACTTTTCTCACGCTCTCTTTCAAGCGAAGAAACTAGTTCTCTTATCTTTAATTCAAGTTCATTCAGTAATGATATATCTTTCATGATCTTAATTTAGCATTAAAGTCGTTTTCAGCAACACGTATAATTTCATTAATAATGGGATTTACATCTTTATCTTCAAGTGTTTTTGCAGGATCTTGGAATATTATGGAAAATGTGACACTTTTCATGGCCTCACCAAGGGTCTCATCATCTAAGAAAATATTGACCGGATTAGCTTCAGTGATGAGCTTTTTACCGATCTTATGGAAGATCTCTACAATGGAACCAACTTCCTGATCTTGTGGCATTACAAGATTTAGGTCCCTAGTTATCTTGGGATATGGATTGACGGTACTAAATGTCTTTTTCCTTCCAAACATTTTCTTGATTGGTTCCAGGTTCAATTCAAATCCATATGCATTTTCTAGGTCTAGTCCCAGTGATTGAATCCAATCGTTGGAAATTCTGCCTATATGGCCAATATTTTGGCGATTAATGATCATGGAACGCGATATGTCAAATCCTAAATGATCTTTTTCCCTGCCTACGTCCATTCTCATAGAAAACTTATTGACGAATAATTTGTTGAGATACCCCTTGATTGAGTAAAGGTCCTCTAATATGGAGTCAGAATGAACATTGTCACCAAGTAATTCACCGGTGATCATTCCAGCTAAATATTTTTTTTCATCCACTCCATTTGGAGCAGAGACAGATTTAAAGTGTACGTGCCCGAGTTCAAAGATTCGAATATCAATATTTGAATGTTTGATATTCAGATCTGCAGCCTTCATCAATCCAGGGATCAATGACGTTCTAAGGTAACCCATATCTTGATTGAGTGGATTCATCATTGTGACTGGTTCATTTCCGGAGAGGTGTGCCTCAATTTCACTTTGTAGTGAATTAGAATAAATTTGATGAAAACCACAACCAACAAGAGTCTGTCTAATATCCGACAGATATCTTTCTGGATCTGGATCTTCAAATCTATATGCGCCATACAAAGAATGATCTGATGGAATATTATCAAATCCATTAATTCGTGCTACTTCTTCTATGAGGTCTATCTCCCTGGTAATATCGGGTCTATAGGTAGGAATTGTGCAGGACCAAGTATCATCCTTAAAAGAACACTCAATTCCTAGATTATTCAAGATCTTATTAACGGAATCAGTTCCAATTGACACGCCAAGAACAAGGTCGAGTTCTGAACGTCTCATGATCACTTTCTTATTTAAAATTCTTTTTGGATAAATATCCAGTGCTTCAGAAGATAATGTACCACCAGTTATTTCCTCTAATAGTGATATAACACGCCAAAATGCAGTACCGCACCCATTGGGGTCAGCACCTCTTTCATATCTTTTTGATGCGTCTGTGGACATCGATAGGTTCTTTGCACCTTTTCTAATGGTGACCGGATCAAAATATGCACTCTCAACCAATAGATTCTTCGTTGAATCAGATACCGCTGTGTTTGATCCTCCCATGATCCCGGCCAGTGCAATGGGATCATTTCCATCAGTAATGAGGAGATGTTGTTCATCCAGATCATGTTTCTGTTCATCCAGCGTCGTTAAGGATTCTCCCTTTTTTGCTCTACGAACTAGGATCTCTTTTTTCTTTAATTTATCAAAGTCAAAAATATGTGTAGGATGTCCGATCTCCATTAAAACAAAATTGGAGATATCTACAATATTATTTATACTGCGTTGTCCTATGGACCTTAATCTATCTACCAACCAATCTGGACTTGGTCCGACCTTGACATTCTGCACCAAACCACCAATATAGCGCGGACAGTCATCTTGGTCTTCCATTGATATGTTCAAGGATAAATTATTTTTATTATCTATAGGTTCAACCTTGATCGGTGAAAATTCCCTATTGGTAACACAGGATATATCTCTTGCGACCCCCTGATGTGAGAATGCATCTGGCCTGTTTGGGGTTATGTCCAATTCCAGTGAGACGAACTTGCTTCCATAGGCCTTCATAAAATCAGTGCCAAGTTCAAGACCCTCCGGCAGGACCATGATGCCCTCATGCTCATCAGAGATATGTAACTCACGTTCAGAACATATCATCCCAGAAGATTCAACACCTCTGATCTTTGCCTTTTTAATCTTTAGATTACCAGGTAATACCGCTCCTACTGCTGCAAATGGTATGATCTGTCCAGTGTCAACATTCGGAGCACCACAAACGACCTGATGTATATCGCTCCCATCATTAACAGTGCATAGCTTGAGCTTATCTGCATCGGGATGTTTTTCTGCGCTTTCCACCTTCCCTATGATAACTCCAGGTATTTCAAGGGGCATATCTAATGCCTCTGCCTCCAGGCCAGTGTTTGACAATAGGTCTGCTAATTCTATTGGAGTCTCATCAACTCTAACGAATTCTTTGAGCCAGTCTATGGATACTCTCAAATGAATTGCTCCAGAACACGGACATCACCACTATAAAAATGTCTAATATCATCGATCTTGTATTTAAGCATGGCTATTCTTTCGATTCCCATTCCGAATGCATATCCGTGCCATTTATTTGAATCATAGCCAACATTCTCCAATACAGCAGGGTCCACCATTCCACAGCCAAGAATTTCCATCCATTGCTTCCTCTCCTCATCCCAAATATCCACTTCAGCACTTGGCTCAGTAAAAGGAAAATAGGAGGGTCTGAATCTCATTTTCATTTTTGGACCAAACATTTGTTTGACAAAATATTCTAAACACCCTTTTAACTCTGCAAAGGACACCTTCTCATTAATATAGATACCCTCTACCTGATGAAAGAGACAATAGCTCTTATATCCAATCGCCTCATTTCTATAGACCCTTCCAGGGACGATATATCTGATCGGCGGTTCCTCTTCTTCCATCAAATGTATCTGTACATTTGATGTATGTGTTCTTAATACTGTCTCTGGGTTGATGAAGAAGGTGTCCTGCATGTCCCTCGCAGGGTGATGCTCTGGGATGTTCAGTGCTGTAAAATTATGGTAATCATCATCAACCTCAGGACCAAAGGCAATGTGAAAGCCTATTGAGCGAAATATATCCTTGACCTCATTAAGTGTTTGCTCTAGGATATGTAAAGAACCAAGCCGATGTTCCCGTCCAGGAAGACTTAGATCTAACCTTTGGTCTTGCGACCTTTGCTTTTCCTTGGTAAGTGAATTGATCTTATTTTCATAGAGGTCTGTAAGTTCAATTTTAAGATCGTTCAGTTTTTGTCCTAGGACCGGTCGCTCCTCTTGAGAGGCATTGCCCATTAAATTGAATAGGGAGGCAACCTGTCCCTTTCTTCCCAGATATTTTGAACGTATTAAATCAATTTCCCCCGAGTCATCTGAGAATGAGTCGAGTTCGGCCAGGAAGGATCTCCTGACCGAATCGATTTGTTCTTGAATTGACATTTCAATTATTTAATTGATAATGTCAATGCGGTAAAGCCCTGTGGATCATTTACTGCCATGTCGGCCAGAATTTTACGATCCAAGTCAATACCATTAGTCTTCAGACCATTGATAAAGGCAGAATACGTAGTACCATTGAGCCGACACGCTGCATTGATCCTAGTGATCCAGAGCCTACGAAATTGTCTTTTTCGTTGACGTCTATCGCGGTAGGCATAAAGCCCAGCCTTTGTCACTGCATCTTTAGCAGATTTGAATGTGCGGCTCCGGGCACCATAATAGCCTTTGGCCTGCTTGACGATCTTCCGATGACGACGATGTCGTGGTACGGAACTATTTGCTCTTGGCATACTTATCGCCTCCGATTAATTAAATGCCCAACATTGCTTTCACGAGCTTTCTATCTGCGTTAGAGACAATTCCAGCTTGCCTCATTTTACGCTTAGCCTTGTTCGATCTGCGAATGAGCATATGTCTATGGTTTGCTTTGTTTCGTTTAATTCTGCCGGAACCCGTCAGTTTGAACCGTTTGGCGGCTCCCCGTCTTGTTTTCATTTTAGGCATCCAGCACTCCTATTTTGCATTAAGGATCATTGACATGCGGCGACCTTCCAAGGGAATATCCTTTTCCACCTCTGCCACATCTGACAATTCTTCTAAAACTCTTTCCATAACTAACTTTCCTAGGTCCACTCTGGCCATTTCGCGACCACGGAACATTAAGGTTATTTTTAATTTTGCTCCATCTCGTAAAAATTTTCTACCATGATTTAATTTAGTCATTAGGTCATGGTCCTCGATCCGCGGTCTCAACCGTATCTCTTTTACTTTGACTATATGCTGTTTCTTCTTACTCTGTTGTTGCTTTTTCTTTTCTTCGTATTTCAGTTTACCATGATCAAGGATCTTGCAAACGGGGGGTTTTGAATTAGGAGAGACCTCTATTAGGTCTAGTCCTGCGTCCCGGGCTTTTTCTAACGCAACGTCAAT
>PVBE010822738.1_pt1 | contig 13841 bp, 10 predicted proteins | sample 1631181 | NCBI WGS metagenome assembly PVBE01 (sample SAMN08397723, study PRJNA350692) | Marine metagenome, whole genome shotgun sequencing project. | isolation source: water | place: Pacific Ocean | collected 2012-04 | reverse complement strand
CCCATTTTACGGGTGCTCCAGGCACCCCCCTACCAATCTGACCGACCCGTTGACTCGAATCAGTTGATTCTATTCGACATATAGCCGGACAGTAGTGATGCCCGAGGTGATCGTCATCGATGAGATCGGAACCGAAGCCGAGGCGCTTGCGGCACGAACGATCGCCGAGCGTGGCGTCCAGTTGGTCGCCACGGCCCATGGAAGCTCCCTCGACAACCTGCTCAGGAACCCCACGCTTTCAGACTTGCTCGGCGGCATCCATGCCGTGACACTCGGCGACGACGAGGCCCGGCGCCGACGCACACAGAAAACTGTCCTGGAGCGGAAGGCTCCTCCGACCTTCGACACGCTGGTGGAAATCCGTACACGAGAAAGGTTTTCCGTCTATCACGACACGGCGTCCGTCGTGGATGCCTTCCTGCGCGGCCGAACAATCCGACCGGAGGTTCGAGTTCGGGGGGCGGAAGGTTACCAGGTCGTTGAGGAAGCGGGCCCGCCCGCACCGGAAGAGCTCCCGCGATCAGGCAGCCGGCGCAGACGGTACCAGGGAAACGGCGGTCACGGTCAGCCGAAGACGTTGAGGATATTTCCATACGGCGTCAGCCGCGACCGTCTTCAACGCGCGATCGATGAGCTCAAGGTTCCGGCGACAATTTCCAAAACTCCCCACGACGCCAACCTCGTCCTGACGCTCAAGGCGCATGAAAAGCGCCAACCCCGTACCCTGGTTGAACTCGAGGAACGTGGCCTGCAAGCCGCGATCATCCGCAGCAACACGCTAACCCAGATGAAAGGGTATCTACGGGAAGCCTTCGGCCTCGAGGGTCATGGTGATGTCGCCGAAGAGGCCCTTCGAGAAACCAGAGAGGGTGTCGACCGCGTGATGTCCTACGGCAAACCCGTCGAGCTGGCTCCCCAGTCGCCCGAGGTCCGCCGGCTCCAACACCTGCTTATCGAGGAAATGGGCCTGGGATCGTACAGCAAAGGCGATGCGCCCTGGCGCCGTGTCATCGTTCTCCCCACGCGCGGGTGATTTCCACCTGACTGAAGCATTCCTGATATGGGTGAGTCCGTCGTTTCAAAGCACAAACGCAAAAGGCCAAACGGTTTTCTCTCGCTTGCCGATTGATAACGCCCGATCCTGCCGCATCACGATTTACGAAACAGTCGTTTACAACACGAAGACACGAAGAGCACGAAGAAAAAGTAGATTCTCTTCGTTAGCCTTCGTGCTCTTCGTGTCTTCGTGTTGAAACTTCTTACCTTGCGCAGGTCTCGGCCCGACCACCATCTATGGAATAAGTGGCGCCGGTTATCCAACCGGCTTTGTCGGAGGCGAGGTACAGGATGAGGTCGGCGACTTCTTCGGGTTGGCCGATCCGGCCGATGGGGTGGGTTGTCTTGCTGTGCTCCAGAAAACCGCTGTAGGCGTCCTGGGTCATGGCCGTGTTGAGGTGAAGGTTCGTGCGGACGACGCCCGGGTTGACGGCGTTCACGCGGACGCCCTTCGGAGCCAGTTCGAGCGCGGAACATCGGGTGAGTTGATCGACGGCAGCCTTGCTCACGCAGTAGGCGAGGAGTCCCGGAAACGCCCGGAGGCCGGTGACGCTGGACACGTTGACGATGTTCCCTTTTCTCTCGATGATCGAGGGCAGGCAAAGCTGCATCAGTTGAAGAACAGAGCGGACGTTGATGGCCATCATCTGATCGTACTCGGCCATCGTTATCTTCTCGATGTTGCCGAACTCGATGATTCCCGCCGCGTTCACGAGGACGTCGATTCCGCCCATGTCGTGGCTGACACTGTCGATCAACCGGGTGGTCGCATCTTCGGAAGTCAGATCCGTCTGATAGGTGCGAACGCCTTCTGCGGCCAGTTCCTCCAGTGCTTCGGGTCGCCGTCCGACACCCGCGACCTCGGCACCATCGCGGGCCAATCGGAGAGCGGTTGCGCGTCCAATGCCGCTCGTTGCGCCGGTCACGAGGGCTACCTTGCCTTCAAAGCTCATCTATAAATACCTTCGGGAATACCCCTCAGTTTTCTGTGAACACGAGATCCACTGCCCACAATTCCGTTTTTTGAATCTCCACCGCGGCGACAAGCCAGCCTCCACCGGGCAGGCTATCGAATGCAGGCCACATCGTTGGAAGTGATTCTTCGCTCACTTCGTCGCCAACCTGAATGCTGCCGTTCGAGAAAAACGCCGGTCCCCGAGGGCTCCATACGCCCGAGACGGGATCGGGTGCGTCGGCCACCCGGACCGGCTCCCTGCCGTCGAGTCCGGCTGTCCATAACCCGCCGCTATTCCAGTAGAGAATGCGTGCGCCGTCCGCAGAATACCTCGGGGCGTAACCGCCCACGTCCAGCTTCAGACGCTTGCCCCCTGAAGCAGGGATCGTCCACAGTGCCATTTCACCGCCACGCTCGGACGAAAAGATAATGGAACGCCCCCCGGGCGACCAATCGGGCGAGTCGTCGAGTTCGTCGGCATCGGTGAGTCGAACGGGTGCGCCCGTTCGTGTGTCGACTTTCCAGATGTCTTTGTTTCCTTCGAGGTTCGTGCGTGTGTAGACTATTTCGTTTCCGCTGGGTGCGAGACGTGGGTGCCTGCCCAGGGCCATGAACGTGGCATCGGTGCCGTCTATGGACGCCATCCACACCTCGAACTTCCCTTCGTTCTCGACCGCGTAAGCGATGGATTTTCCGTCTGACGACACGGAGGGATCAAATTCCAAACGATCCGTATGGATGATGGAAGTTCCATCCGAGGTCGCGATATCGGAATCGATGTAGTGACGGGGAAGGACGATCCTTTCGCCGGAAACGGCCATTCCCAGCGGTTCGAGCGACAATCCCATCATCGGTGACGTCATGGGAACCATCGTGGCTTTTCCCAGATCGACATACCACAACGCCAATCCGCCCCCTCGATCGGTCAGGTAGACGACGTGGTTTCCGTCGGTGACCCAGTCCACTGCAGTCGGGTTCTCCGCATTGCGATCCGCGATCAACGGCAGCGCCTCGGCTGTTTCGAGAGCAACACGCCACACCTCACCTCTCAGGTTCAGCATCGATTTGATGAAGACCAGTTCCGTTCCGTCCGGCGAGAAGCGGGGAGATCGAATCGTGATGTCCTGGTTCTCGTCGGCTGGAACGAGTTCCTCGGTCCCGGAACCATCGGCATCTGCGACCCAGAGTGCCCGGTCCCGAACAAAACTGATCCGGCCATCGGGAGACCAGTCGAGGTGGTTGGCGTTCTCCAGGAAAGGCTCTACCTCAAGGTCTTCAGGACCCATTTCGAACGTGTCCGGGCCTCGCGAGAAAGTAATTCGGGATCCATCCGGAGTCCATGCGGGAGATGTTTCGGGTTCGGTCGCAGCGGTAAGTTGGCGCTGAGAACCATCGCTTGTATCTGCAAACCAGAGGTTCCCATCCACAACTACGACATAACGGACGCCGTCGGGTGCGATCGCCAGATCGGTCTCAATGCCGTCGACGTCCACGATGGGAGAAAGCAGAGGGGCCTGGAGAGTACGAATGATGGGGCCGGTAAAGGTCAAAACGTAGAGCAACCCCGCAATCAGCATGGATGCCACTAAGATCGGAATCACCGGGATGCGCATAAACCCAGATATTAGCACGGAGTGACGGGTATCGAGGCCCGGCTGGGTGTTGGGTCAGGGGCCGTTATCAGCGCGCAGGATTTCGAGGCGGCAGGGTTTCCGACGAATCCTTTGCGTTTGATTGTGAGCTTTTTCGATTTCCTGCGTCTAAATGTTGAGAGGCCAAATTCTGCCGACAGACGATGGCACCCGAAATTTGACATTGAGGATGAGAGGAAATGATCAAACAGATCGATAAATCAAGTGTTTACAGCCAACCAACGATGTGTCTGCAATGCCACTTGGTGGTCCGAATGACTCACTCTCCGGACATGGATCCCCGCACAGGGGCTTGGGAATGTCCCAATTGTGAGCACAAATATCCGTTTGCACACTGGAAGATCAAGAGACAGAGCAAGGGCAAAACGAAGGCTGCATAGAGATTTCGGGTCCACGCAGTTCGAATTCAGGCGGGGCGATCAAGGTCGCCCCCCTTAGCTGTCAGTCCTTTACGCCGTCCCACCCAGGAAGGCTGAATTCCACTCCCAGCTAATGGCGACATGAGTCCGGAGGGGCCAAGAAGTTCCGTCTCGAGGACCTTCTGTTCTCTCAGCGTGCTGCCGTGCTTTCCCGCGGGTGGCCAGGGCCGGCCCCCCCGACACGCTGCCCTTGCCGTTTCACTCACCGACCGACGTTTCAGCCGAGATCTCCAGGCCCGAGTGTCGGGGCGGCCGTCCCTGGTCGCCTGCGGGCTCGACGAACCTGACAGGCTAGCCCTCCCGGACTTCGGTTGACCTCGTTTCATTGATGAAGAACCCGGCACTTGATGAACAGGCGGGCGTTCCTCCCTGTGGTCGCTCGGGGTTCGGGGCGTATACTGTGTTGCTCGTCGTCATGATGAAACAGCATCAATCCCTCCTCGCGCCCCGTGTTCGCCTCCGAAGACCCGTGCATGCGAATCATCAGGCTTTTGCCACTGGCTGCTGATGAACCCCCCGGCGAACCGGCTCATAGTAACGATTGGAATCCTGGTCGGCATGTTTCTGGCCGCACTGGAGGCCACGGTTGTAGGCACTGCCATGCCGACGGTTGTAGCTTCTCTCGGGGGGCTTGAGATTTACAGTTGGGTGTTCTCGGCCTATCTGTTGGCGTCGACTGTGACGGTCCCCGCCTGGGGTAAGCTGTCCGACTTGTACGGACGACGACCGTTCTATCTACTGGCGATCTCGCTCTTTCTCCTGGGTTCGATACTCTCCGGCCAGGCGCAGTCGATGGTGCAGTTGATCGCTTTCCGTACCATACAGGGACTGGGGGCGGGTGGCCTCATTCCTCTGGCCATGACGATAATTGCCGAGTTGTACACTCCGGTCGAGCGCACCCGGGTTCAGGGTTACTTCAGCGGGGTCTGGGGATTGGCCAGTATTGCGGGTCCTCTGCTTGGCGGCATCATCACCGATCAACTCAGCTGGCGGTGGGTGTTCTATCTGAACATTCCTTTCGGCCTTGTCGCAGCGTTCATCATCGGGACCCAACTAGTCGAGGATAGCTCCCACCTGCGCCGGCGAAAGATCGACGTATCCGGGATCGTGTTGTTCACGGTGTCGATTACCCTGTTCATGTTGCTGCTCGTCCGGAGCAGCGATTCGTTCGATCTGTCGATGCCCTCAAACCTGCTTCTGATTGCCGGCTCCTTTCTTACCATGGTTCTTTTCCTGGTCGCGGAGCGGAGAGCCGAGGAACCGTTGATCCCGGTCGCCTTGTTTCACAACAGGGTGTTTACCGGGGCGTCAATCAGCGGTTTCCTGGCAGGAATGGCGATGTTCGGTGTCATTTCCTTTATCCCGCTCTTTGTGCAAGGTGTCCTCGGAACCGGGGCGACCGAGGCCGGATCAGTTCTCACACCCCTTCTGATGGGCTGGGTCGTATTCTCGGTCATAGGCGCACGGCTCTTGCTGCGGGTGCGGTTTCGAACCATGATGTTCGCCGGGATGGTTCTGGGATTTGGGCTTCTGGACCTGATGGACAGCGACACAAGCCGTTTCATCGTGCTCAGAAACGTCGGTCTGATTGGAGCGGGTATGGGGTTGGTGATGATAACCAGCCTGATAGCCGTCCAGGCGTCGGTGAGTCGTGCGCAGCTCGGGATCGCGACTTCTACTGCACAGTTCTTTCGAAGCATCGGTGGTGCAATTGGAGTTGCGATCATGGGAACTGTCATGGCGCAGCGAATGAACGTCCAAACGGCCCAGTTGACGTTGATGTCGACGTCGAATGCCGGCAGCCCAGGCGGGGCGGGAGACCTTCAACAACTTGTTCAGAACCCTAATGCGTTTCTCCAGCCTGCCACCCGCGAGCTCTTGTCGCCGGACGTGGTTGCATTGTTTCAGTCCATGCTGGCCAACGCTCTCCACACCACGTTCGTAATAGGCACGGTGGTGAGCGTCCTGGCGTTGTTGTCGGTCGCGGTAATTCCTCCGGTGCAACTCGATCGATCCGATCCACCACGATGATTCTACCCAAGAGCTTTTACGCCAGGCCTGCCGTCGACGTCGCGATCGAATTGATCGGGAAGGTGCTCGTCCGAAAGATAGGCAAGGCTGTCTGCTCGGGCAAGATCGTTGAGACCGAAGCCTACGTCGGCCCACACGATCTGGCCTGCCATGCGTCGAAGGGGAAGACGCCGCGAACATCAGTCATGTTCGGGCCGCCGGGCTTTGCCTATGTGTACATGATCTACGGCGTCTACTATTGTCTGAACGCCGTCACGGAGCGGAAAGGATACCCGGCGGCCGTGTTGATTCGGGCGATCGAACCTCTGGATGGAGTGGATCGGATGAGGAGAAACCGGCGTCGGGCCGATCGCGCTGCCGATATCGGCAGCGGTCCCGGCAAACTGTGCCAGGCGCTGGCGGTGGATCTCGAACTGAACGCCGCAAGCCTCCGAGGACGGGCCTTGTGGATCGAGGATCGGAACTTGAATGCCGGTTCGATAACCGCCGGTCCCCGAATCGGTGTAGACTATGCCCGCGAGTACCGCGACAAGCCCTGGCGGTTCTTCATTGCCGACAACCCCCATGTTTCACGTCACAAGTTCAATTCCCAAGGTACGATTATCGCTGGAGGAACCTCCAGCGGCTGTTAGCTGTTAGCTGTTGGCTCATGGCCATTGGCTCTCAGGAATTAGTTCTGGTATCGTTGGCTGCTGTGCGCTCATGCCAACATCTATCAGCAGCAATAAGCCAACGACACAGGTGACTTCATGACACGAATCAGCAGAATTGTTCTGGTCCTTTGCGCCATGGGCGTTTCTTTTCCGGCGGCGGCCTTTCCCGACTTCATGGACGCTTACCTGGAAGACCCGTTCAGAAATCCCGACCTGGATAGTTGCGGCCTCTGTCACGTCGATCCCAATGGGGGAGGAGACAACACCGAGTTCGGGTTTGAGTACTACGACACCGGTTTCCGGTTCACGCCGATGCTGCGTTCCCGGTACCCTGACATCTTCAGCTATCCGAAGACGCGGATCGGCGACCTGCTTGTTGTTCATTTTTCGGACCCGGAGAACAAGAAGGTGGTCGTCGAACTCGAGGGAGAGAAATATCTCGTCGACCTGGAATCGAGGAGCATCCCGGGATTGCCGACTGCCGAGCCTGAGCCTGAGCCCGAGCCTGAGCCTGAGCCCGAGCCCGAACCTGAGCCCGAGCCCGAACCTGAGCCTGAACCCGAGCCCGAACCTGAGCCTGAACCCGAGCCCGAACCCGAGCCTGAGCCTGGCGAACAGCCAGATCCACCCCTACCCCCCGCTGCTGCCGGGTTGTTTCCGGTGTCGGTCATCCCGGTCGACACTTATTCACGTGAAGGAGCGTTTTTCGGATCGCGTGTCGTGAACCTTTCCAATGCCAAGCCGATCGAGCGGGGCGGTGTGGAATTCCTGATCGGCCACCGGTTCAACTTGTCTGTGTTTACCAGCGCTAGATGGAGGTGCGCTCTATGAGCGCATGATCCGTGCGGAAGATGTGCGGTCACAGACCGCACCTACATCTTTGTGCGGACAACATTTGTTGGAGATTGCGGTATCGGGGGGAAGTTCGGGGATCTCTGCGCAGCTAAAAACGCCGACGGGGCGGGAAGTTCACCACAGTCCAGGGTCCACGGTCGGGAGGGGGGCGTCGGTCAACCGAGGCTCCGCGGCCGGGGAAACCGGAAGGAACGCTACTGCTTGCCCGAGGAGGCTGGTTCCGGGCTGCCAGCGGAACGGTGAGTGCGGTTCTGATTGAACCGGCTGCGATACCGGCTTCGACATCTGCTGGGGCACCTGCTCCTCCGCCAGGAAAACTCAAAGGAACTTTTGAGTCTGCCGGAGGAGGCTCATCCCGGGCTGCCAGGGGAACGATGGTTGCGACTCCGACTGCACCGACTGCGGCGCCCGCGGCTGCGACGGTGGCTACTGCCGAAACTGTCGAGGTCGCGGCGCCTGCCGCGGCGCCTGTTGCGGCTCCCGTCGCTGCTCCGGCACCACCACCGGCTGCGCCACCACCGGCGGCACCACCTCCGGCTCCGGCACCACCACCGGCCCCGGCGCCGCCACCCGCACCGGCACCGCCACCAGCTGCGCCACCACCACCGGCCGCACCACCACCACCGCCACCCGCACCGGCACCAACGCCGGGTTTGGGAATGGCGGCCAACAAGGCCACGATTGGAGTGAAGCCGACACCGCGGATCGCAGTGACCCGCTGGCCGTCCGTGATCGAGACGGTTTGTCCGGTGACGCGTTCGGTGATGTCTTCCAGGCCCTCGTTCAGGGCGTGGGTGCTTTGAGTGTTGTTGGGGACATCCTGGGTGCCCTCCGTTCCTCGTATGGCAGCAACTGCGGTCGGGGTGTTCAATTCGGTTTCGGTGCCGACGACCTGCTGGATATTGAACCAGAGGCTACCCAGGCTTTGAGTGACCCGGCGCAGGAGTCCGGTCTGCTGTTGCTGCTCTTCGATGATGATGTCCGTGCCGAACTCCATCGTGATCAAGCTCTGGTCGGTGAACCGGATGTCGGCACGCCCTTGTAACGTCTGCACGCGGTCTCCGTTGAAGAGAGGTACTCCCGCGTTGTCTACGGAGACGACCTGTGTCGTGTTGACCCGTGTTAAGCGCACCTGACCTTCAACCGCCTCGAACTCAGCGATCGCGGCAGCCGCCTGTGGCGGAAAGAACGTTGGTGTGGCCGTCGGTATCGATACGGTGGGAACCAGCGAAGCGACAAGCACCTGGCCGCCATCGACACGCCGACTGGCACCGTGAGCCTGACGCTCGAGAACGCTCAAGTTGCCCAGTCGACTTTCGACACGATCCTGGTCGTCCGGTACCGCAACGATTTCGCCCGATACCGCTCCCAGGTCGGGGCCAGGATGGACCAGGAGTTGAGGAGTAATGATCTCGAAGTTCGTCCCCGCCGGAAAATTGAACGTGACGGCCCCGATTTTCAGGATGAGTTTCAGGGGGTGTCCGCTGACAATTTCCAGATCGGTGGACTCACCTATTTCAAGCCGTCCTTTTCCGAGCCGCAGAATGCCGCCGCTGTTTACGTACGTTCGCAGGGCATCGCCTTCAAAAAGAGTTGTATCGTTGGTCAGGTGCCGGCCGGATCGGTCGACGGTTCCCAGTAAGGATGATATCGCCGACAGGTGCAGTCTTTGCAAGGGCCGTTGCGAAAGGAAAAGCCAGCATCAAGCTCATGAAGACGACCCTGAGGCGGGGGCTGCGACTTGATGGACGAAACGGCTTCATAAATCTACCATGCGGCGAGGCCCTCGAGCGTACAAGCTATTTCTCGTCAAACTTGTGCACAGGGTCAAAGGTTGCCCCTTCACCGGCGTATTCTACACGATTTTTCTCGATTCTCGCCTTCAACATCGTTGCCGGCCCGTCCCCGGGACGGAGCGTTAACACCTGATCGAATGCCCTGTCGGCACCGTCGAAGTCCGCCTTCCTGTAAAGTTCCAATGCCTTGTCGAATGCCGCTCTGATTTCTCCCCAGATCGGGTCTACGACAAGTTCCGGCGAGCCCATCCGTCGGTCACCACCCCGGCGCCGTTCTCCGTGGCGAGCTGTGACGTATCCAGCTTTCAGTTTCTTTCCGAGCGAAGGCGAGCCCCTCCGGTCGGCTTGGCGCCGTTCGACTTCCGGCGGGTGCAGGCCGAGTGGTTCATAGATGGTCACCGCCTGCTCCTTTCCCTTCACCTTGACGCGATCCAGTTCCCTGCAGAAGACACGGTGCTTGACCTGTTCGTACGTGGTGCCGCTGATGAGCATGTTGACGCCGTAGAACTTTCCCAGGCTTTCCAGCCGTGCGCCCAGGTTCACTTCATCTCCCATGACCGTGTAGCTGAAGCGGCTCTCCGAGCCCATGTTGCCGACCACCATCTCGCCGGAGTTGACGCCGATCCGGATGTCGAAACCCTGGTTGTCCGGCAATTGAACCGTTTCCTGCAATTGATGGACAACGGCCATCATCTCCATTGCGGCGATCGTTGCGCGGAGTGGATGGTCTTCGACCGTCACCGGGTGGCCCCAGAAGCACATGACCGCGTCTCCGATCAGCTTGTCCAGCGTGCCCTGGTACTTGAAGATGATGTTGGTCATCGCGTTGAAGTAGGTGTTCAAAAACGCCACCAACTCCTGTGGAGTCATTTTTTCCGAGAAAGAACTGAAGCTGCGAATGTCGGAGAAAAGCACCGACAGGTTTTGCTTTTCTCCACCCAGTTGAAGCTTTTCGGGCTGATCCACCACCTGGTCGATGACGGCCTGGTCGAGGTAGTGTGAAAAAACCTGCTTCGTGCGTTTCTTCTCGCGTTCCTCTGTCAGGTACTTGTACGAGATCAGCGAGCCGCTTGTCACCGCCAGGGCCAGCCCCGGATACACGTAACTGAGAACCCAGCCGATCGAGAGAAAAATCCAGACGTTGAAAGCGGTAAACACGAGCAACCCGAGAACCGAATAGAAAATGCTCCGGGTGGCTCCCATCTTCGGCAGGTAGATCGCCACCAGTATGCCGAAGATGATGATGAACGCCATGTCCAGCATCGTGGTCGTCGTGTTTCGAACCAGGTAGCGTTGGCTCAGGACATTGTCCAGGACGTTGGCGTGGAGTTCGACTCCCGGCAGGACGGGATCGAAAGAGGTCGGGACCACGTCGCCCAGTCCAACGGCATATGGGCCGACGATCACGATCTTGTCACGCAGGGCTTCAGGGTCCACGCGGCCTTCCTGGACATCGATCCATGAAACTCTGCGATGGGTGTCCGCCTCTCCGTTGAAATTGACCATGAAACGGCCGAAGCGATCGGTCGGGATCACGTAGTCGCCGACCTGAACCTGTTCGACCCGATCGTCCTGCATCTGAACGGTGACCGAAGGCGCTCCGAGATAAAGCTTGAGCAGTTGGAGGTCGAGTGACGGGTATAGACGGCCACCCCACTCGATGAACTGCGGTTGGTAGCGCAGGAATCCCTGGGCATCGGGGTGGAAGTTGACGAACCCAAATGTGGCGGCGGCCTGGTTATGGATGGGCAGGTTCATCGACAGGTCGGAGCCTTGAATCAGAGTTCCGCCCGTGTTGGTCCCTGTCTGTCGGACTGCCGGAAAAACCTGTTTCTGAACCACCAGCTCCTGAAAGTCCGCATCCAGCTCCTGGCGTTCGCCACGTTCGCCGGTCGTCGTCTCCAGATCCAGCCGCACGGCCATGACGACGTTACCGGCCCGCTCGATCGCCTCGGCGAAAAGTTCGTCGTTTCGAGGGTCGCTTGCGTCCTCGTCCTCGTACAGGATGTCGAACCCGATAACCCGGGGCCCGGCCGCCGATATCCGGTCAACCAGTTCAGCCACGCGTCTTCGTTCAAAAGTTCGGGCCGAGCCCAGCGAGTCCAGCGTTCGATCGTCGAGACCGACGATGACAACCTCGTCTCCGGGCACAAGGCTGCCGCGTAGCTTAAACTTGGTGTCCAGCCATCTCAGATCGAGGCTCGTCAGAAAGGCGGAACTGTCCGTCCAGTCCAGCCGGTTGGCCGCCAGGATGGCGAAGAGAATCGTGACTATGATGGCCAGGATTGTTGGGAAACGCCGTTTCATGTCAGATAGGCCGCGTGGACTTCGCCGCCGGCGCCTCCTCCGGTGAGAGTTCAATAGAGTTGCTAAGGCGGAAATGTACGTTAAAGCCGAAGCCCGGTCAAGGCTTGTTATAATTGTTCGATGGGGTCGTAAGTGCCTCTGGTTCTGAGTAGTACGGTCGTTTTGCCCAGGCTCCTAGAGGTTCCTTGATTTGCTGAACACAACTCTCGAAGCGAAGCTGGCCGCAGTCCCCTCCTCTCCGGGCGTCTACCTGTTCAAGGATTCGAACGGAGCGATCGTTTACGTCGGCAAGGCGAAGTCTTTGCGGAGTCGAGTTCGAAGCTACTTCCAGGAGTCCCGCAACCTGGATGAGCGAAAAGACCAGATGATGGGCCACATCGTTGACGTCGAGTTCATCGTGACCGACACGGAAAGCGAGGCCCTGGCGCTCGAGAACAACCTCATCAAGGAAAACAAGCCCAAGTACAACGTGCTTCTCCGGGACGACAAAACGTATCCCTTTATCAAGCTCACGATCAATGAATCCTATCCCCGGGCGTTGATTACCAGGCGTGTTCGGAAGGACGGTGCCCTCTATTTCGGGCCCTTTTTCCCGGGTGGACTTGCAAGAAAAACCCTCCGGTTGGTCGAAAGACACTTTCTTGTCCGAAACTGCACCATCCGTATCGACGGAAAGCGGGGACGTCCTTGCCTCCAGCATTACATCCATCGCTGCCTCGGCCCTTGTGTCCGAGAGTTGGCGAGTGGGGAGACATACAGGGATGCGGTCGCCGATGTGCGGCTGTTCCTTGAAGGCAAGAGTCAGGACCTGGTCGACCGGCTCGGACAGAAGATGCGTGAGGCGGCCGCCGGAGAGAAGTACGAAGCCGCCGCACATTACCGGGATGCGATCCGGACGATCGAACAGATCGCCGAACGCCAGAAAATGGCGTCGACGGGGTCCGACGACATCGACATTTTCGGATGTCACCAGGATGGCCCGATGGTTGCGGTCTCCGCGTTTCACATGAGGGGCGGGCGTGTCGTCAATAAGAGGGAACTGTTCTGGGAGGACCAGGTGGGGTTCGACGCCGGCGAGTTCTTTGGGTCGCTGCTGAAGCAGTACTACGTCGACGCCCCTTTTATCCCGGTCGAGATACATGTTCCCAATGCATTCGAAGACGAGAAACTGCTGGCCGCCTGGCTGTCGGAACGAAAAGGCCGTAAGGTTCGATTCCGGACGCCGCAGCGGGGGGGGAAGCAGGAGATGATGGAGTTGGTTCGTCGCAATGCCAAGCTTTCATTCCAGCAACGATTTCGGTCTGACACGCCCTCGGCGGTCACCATTGCCAAAGAGGTTGAAGAAGCGTTGGATCTGGAGAAGACACCGCGGCGGATCGAAGCGTTCGACATTTCAAATCTGGGAGGGAGCGATATCGTCGCCTCGATGGTTGTGTGGCGCGACGGCGGCTTGAAGAAGTCGGACTATCGACGCTTCATAGTTCGATCCGTGTCGGGGAAACCCGATGACTTTCGTAGCATGCACGAAGTCGTCGGACGGCGTTACCGCAGGGTCATTGAAGAAGAGTACAGCATGCCCGATCTCATCCTGATCGATGGGGGCTTAGGGCAACTCCATGCCGCCCAGGCGGCGCTCGACGACCTGAACATCGTAGACCAGCCCCTGGCCAGCATAGCCAAGCGTGAAGAGATCATTTATATCGCTGGTCGCGAGGACGAGCCGGTTGTTCTGGACCGCCGTTCGCCTATCCTGCGGCTCATCCAGCAGATCAGGGATGAAAGCCATCGTTTTGCCATACGATTTCATCGTGAACGCCGGGCGCGGCGGCAGCGTAAGAGTGAACTGACCGACATCCCGGGCGTTGGCCCGAGCACCGTGAGAAAACTGCTCGAACACTTCGGTTCGGTGAAGAAAACAAGGAAAGCGTCGCTGGACGAGCTGGAAAAAGTCGCAAACCGCACCCAGGCCGCCTCAATCTGGAGCCATTTTCACAGTGATGAGGCGAGTGGGGACGTCACCGCGAAGACTAAGAGCACACGAAGGAGACCCGAAGACTGATTTTTCTTCGCGTTCTTCGCGTCTTTGCGTTGAAATCCTGAAGCCGACATTCAGGCCT
>PVBE010285054.1_pt1 | contig 13841 bp, 15 predicted proteins | sample 1631181 | NCBI WGS metagenome assembly PVBE01 (sample SAMN08397723, study PRJNA350692) | Marine metagenome, whole genome shotgun sequencing project. | isolation source: water | place: Pacific Ocean | collected 2012-04 | reverse complement strand
ATTTTCTTACTATTCTATACCATTGGAGAAATATTGGATGTAGAGATTTTCGATTCTATCTTTAACAGTGTCTTTTCTCTGCTTCTATTTATCCCAATACCAAAATTCATACCTTTATTGATTATTGGTTTAACGTCTATTGTATCAATTATATCAATTATTCGATTAAAGAAAGGTAATGAGATTGGCAGGCCTTATTCATTATTTGCAATTTCAATAAGCGTCATTTCTGCACTTCTGTTTATATTTGCATAATATCAGTTCGAACGTCCTCTACTAACCCGCTCCAGACATTTAACACCTTATTTCTTAGGGTGTTTTCTTTTCCAGGACCTCATAAAATCTTGATGTTATGAACAACATACCAACGGTTAGGTATGAACTAGAGATAGTTAATTAATGTGGTATACTACAGAAATGGATAATAATTATATCTTATACGGACTGATTCTAGCATTTATAATTTTGATAGCTTACCTTCTTAGACGGATATACTTTCAATCGGTCAAACCTATGCTCTCATCAAAGGAGACGAAGTTCTTTTCTGATGAGGATAAAAAGAATACTTCTTGGGGCGTACTGGCAATAATAGTCATTTTCTTTATAGCCTATTTCCTAATGGCACTAGGATCAATTGGCTAACTTATTAATTTCGCTATAATAAACATGAAAGCAATAAAAATAATTATACTAATTATAGGTGTGCTGGTAATTTTGTTTCCAATAGCAGGTTTTTTACTAGGTATGTTTAATCCAGAAATTAAGACAAACCCTGAAAATTTACCATTTTACTCTTGCATCACCGAATGCGTCGACACTATTAACAACGGACAAGCTGTTGCAGGAATCATACCCGATTCGAGTACTTCTATAGAAGATCAATGCTCCTCTCTTTGTTATTTAAGATAGATAGCCTTAGTTCACTCATAACCTCAGTTCGAACGTCCTCTACGTACCCGCTTTGTCAAAAGCACCCTAATTCCATAGGATGTTTTTGTATACAGGTAGAGAAACTCCGAACTGTGGTATACTCATACCATTAATAACAACAATATATTATGATAAAAAAAATAGGTTTCATCACAGTTTTAATAACATTAGTTTTAAGTGTAACTTCAGTTAATGCTGCCACCCAAAGATTCTACGCAGACCCTGACGGAGATGGACATGGAACACCAAATGATTATATTGTCGCAGAAGATACAGAGTCTCCACCTGAAGGTTATATAAATTGGATCACTCAACACGATAACGATAATTGTCCTGACATAAATAATCCGGAACAAACTGATAGTGATGGTGATGGAATAGGAGATAAATGTGATACGAATTTACCAGACTTCCGTTTTAAAGATTTAAAAAATAGAGCCGATGACAAAGACATTTCACTCGACCTAAATCATCTTGCATTACATACGGATGAAGAAGCACTGCTTCAAACATTAATATATAATGACGGATCAACGTATGATGATTCAAATATTCCTATTGAAATATTTGTTGATGGAAATTCAATAGGTACACATGACGCCCTCCCCGTTTTAGGTGGAGGTAGCGGTCAAACTAGCAACCATATTAAATGGATCCCTACCCTTGGTATCCATACGATAAAAATAATAATTGATCCGAATAATGAAATTGAGGAACTAGACGAATCAAATAATGAGCATGAATTAAATGTCACGGGTGTTGGCCCATCAACGCAAAGATTCTACGCTGACCCTGATGATGATGGACATGGCACAGCCGGAGATTATATTATCCGTGATTCAAGAGAACGACCGCCTGTAGGATATATGGATTGGATTACGGGTCGTTTTAATGACAACTGTCCAGAAGTATATAATCCAGAACAATTAGATACTAACAATAATGGTATTGGAGATGTTTGTGATTCAAACGAAGAACCAGTTATTGAATTACTAACAATCGATTTAAATAAAGTAGCATTGCTAAGTGATGAATTGCCAAATGACTTCTATATTGGATCAGTTGAGTATCCAACAAAGGACTTTGATGCGAGCAATTATCAGGTAAGGCCAGCCAATAAAATAATTCATGAAAGCCTACTATCTTATTACAGAAATGCAGATGGACAAGATTATTCGGTGTCTATTAGACTCTATGACTCGATTCTAGATACAAAGGCGATATTCGATAAACACAATACACAACACACTAGAAAAGATGTAAGTTTAAATTCATCTGAAAGAATAGGAGATGACGCTTTTTGCCATGTATCCCCAGAGTTCTATGAAAGAAATTTCAATCATTATTACATCTGCGGTTTAAGGTATAAAAATTTATTCATTTTAGCTCAAGCTACTATAAAAGAAGAAAAACACACCTCACCTCATAGGCTACTACAAACTATATATAACAATGTAATAAATTATGATTCAACTAGGTCAAACCCAGTGGCGGGGTCAAGTACACCTCCTTCAGCTATTGAAGATCCTCTTAAGCCCGCTCCAGAGCCAGATCCAAAACCTGAACCACAACCATTGCCAAATGATGAAGAATCTTCAGAGTTACAAGCATTACGTGAACGTATAAGAAAATTGAACTACCGTATCTCACAATTAGAAAATACAGTAATAAATCTTGAAAAAAAATTAATAAAAAAGATAGATAGAACTTTAACCAATAGACTTAAAGGTAGAATACTGCTTCAAACAGAAGAAAATGGTGAAGCGTGGTACGTGGACGAAGTAACCGAACAAAAATTCTACCTTAAGGATGGTGCCACAGCATATCAAGCATTAAAAGCATTTGGACTTGGTGTGTCTACTACTGACCTTGAAAAGATACCAGTAGGGTTTGAAGATAGATTTGATGATACAGATACCGATGGTGATGGCCTTGCAGACAAAATAGAAGAAGCGCTGGGCACCGATCCTGAAAATACTGACACGGATGGAGATGGATTTAATGATGGCGATGAGGTGCGTGGAAGCTTTAACCCCTTAGGCTTAGGAAAAAGCGCAAACGATACCAGTTTAGCAAATAGATTGAAAGGAAAAATACTTCTTCAAGTAGATGGAAGGGGTGAAGCGTGGTACATACATCCAGAAAATGGAAAAAGGTACTATATGAAAGATGGTCCTGCAGCATATCAAATAATGAGATTTCTCAGTCTTGGTATTACAAATGATGATCTACGTAAGATCGATGTAGGTTCTTTCGAGTAAATTCTCACTAATCCCAGTTCGAACGTCCTCTACTAACCCGCTTTCGAAGAACTACAGCTAATGTTGTAGTTTTTTGATTGTGAGTGGTATACTATTATAGTTATTATTAAGGAGGATAAAGGAAAAAAATATGAGTAGAGAAAATGGGCCAAACCCAGAAGAGATGGGCCTGTCAAATGAACAGTCTCCTGATAAAATACCTTTAGGGGTTGGAGATGAAGTTAAGGTCGAACGATCAAACGGAGAGATAGAAGGAGGATGGGTAATCAGCGCAGCCGGTCCTGGTGTTGCTGAGGTAAGAAAACCCCACCCAGAAAAACCGGGTAAAGAAAAAGTCAAACAAGTAGCTATTTCTGATTTAGAAAAATTAAATAGTGGGGATGATGTTGATTCAGCAAAAAAATAGCTAATAAATAATTAATATCCTACCACTTCATAGTTCTAAAATCGTTGCGTAGTCCCCGCAATATCCACAATCTCAGTTCGAACGTCCTCTACTAACCCGCTTTTTTTTAAGACATCCCGTTGTGGGGTGTTTTTGAATACTGGTAATAGGAGTTCGAACTAGGGTATAATAAAACTATTATAAATTTTATATATATTATGAAAAAAATACTCTTTTATAGCCTTCTATTAATTGTCATTATTAGTGGTGTGCTTATACATCAAGAAGAAGTTGCCACTGCAGCCGTGGAACATACTTTTACTTTAAATATGTCTAGCAACTATCAGGTAATTAATGAACTCTACGAAACAGGTAGTGGCAGTCAAAGTTATTGGATAGAAGATGGCGGGATTGTTGATAGCGGTGGTGGAGGTAATACAGTTTATGTTGAGAATGGTGGAATAATTAAAAATTTGGGAGGAAGTAATAAGGCTTATATTAAGGAAGGGGGGGTTGTCGAAAGCATGGGGGGAAGCAATACCATTTGTGCTGAAAACGGAGTAGCTGTTAAAGGATTGGGAGGAAGTAATACTTTATATCTAAAAAATGGGGCTTCTTTTGACGCAGGTGGAAGCGGTAGCAACATAATTTATTATGAAGAGGGAGCTAATATCATTAATGCTGGGGGGGGCGCTACGTTGATAGAATCTAGTAAAATTACTTGTGTTAAAGAAATTGCAGAAAGTGAGATTGAGATCGCAGATGTCCAGGCTATTAACAGTACATCAAATAGCATAACTGTTAGATGGGAAACAAATCTACCAGCGGATAGTCAAATTAAGTGGGCAACGAGCCTCGATGAATTAAATCAGGTTGCTTGGACAGACCCCGATTGTACAAGAGGAAGTTCCGTCGTCCACATCAAGTGTAATATTCGTCCTGCCACAAGAACTGTGCATAGTGAGCCATTAACAGGATTACAACCCGATACCAAATATTATTTTATAGTTCGCTCAACTGCACCAGGTATGATAAGTGAGGAATATAATGGTACATTTGAAACAAAAATTAAAGATACACAAATTACTGATTATGGTTTAAAAATAGTTAGAGTAGAATTTTCAGAAATATCTAATCATCAGGCAACAGTTTACTGGCAAGCAGAGGCGTCCGCAGGATCTGGGGAATATAGAATTTCCAAAGATCAAAGTGAATTGAGTGATTTACCTTGGTTTAGCGGAAATGTTACAAATGGCCACGGTGATGCCAATAATATTTTACCCGAAGGGTTTAGAAGCCTATTTGGTAGCGAGTACACATTTACAAATCTTGATTCTGGTACAGAGTATCATGTTGAACTACGCAAAACTGTTCATAGTTCATCAGATGGAATATTGGAAGGACCTGCAAAGTACGTAACATTTATTACCAAGGGCGAAAACCCCACACCTCAACCCAATACAGATGATAAATTACAGGAGCTTCTTGACCGTATTAAAAAACTAAACTATCGCATCTCAGAACTAGAAAACCAAGTGGTTGAACTAGAAAGAAAACTATTACAAAAAGTAGATAAAGTACTTACCAATAGACTCAAAGGAAGAATATTAATTCAGGTAGAGGAAAAGGGAGAAGCGTGGTATGTAGATGAAATAACAGAACAAAAATTTTATTTAAAAGACGGAACATCAGCTTATCAAGCACTTCAAGCGTTTGGTTTAGGTATTTCTAATGCTGATCTTGAAAAGATACCTGTAGGATTTGAAGACAGGTTTGAAGATAGTGATACTGATGGTGATGGGCTACAAGACAAGATGGAAGAAGCTTTAGGGACCGATGTAGAAAATCCAGACTCAGATGGCGATGGCTTCAATGACGGTGCTGAAGTACGTGGGGGCTTTAATCCTCTTGGAGAAGGTACACTCGATACCACCTTTCTTGGTGAAAACCTCAAAGGTAAGATAGTGCTACAGGTAGAATCACGTGGAGAAGCATGGTATATACATCCAGAAGATGGTAAACGTTACTATATGAAAGACGGCCCTGCCGCTTATCAAATCATGAGATTTCTATCACTTGGTATTACCAATGATGATATTCGCAAAATTGACGTAGGTTCATTTGAGTAAATTCTCACAAATCTCAGTTCGAACGTCGTATACTAACCCGCTTTCGAAGAAGTACGAAGGGCTCGATGCCCGAGTGTCAATTCCCTTCCGTATATAAAAACAGATTGACCAGCTAATGTTGTAGTTTTTTGATTGTGGATGTTATACTTTTTTAATGAAACTAATACTTATAAACGGACCGTGCGGAGTGGGTAAAAGTACACTTGCTGAATCACTCTACTTAGAAATTCCTCTCTCTTTTCATTTAGATATGGATGCTCAGAGACGTTTTATTAGTCAGTACCGAGAACTCAACAAAGAAAGTTTTGAATTATCTATCCCTATATCTCTAGCTATTGCTGATGCGTGTCTTGCAGCAGGAAAAGATGTGGTGCTGGATAAAATTTTTCGTAGGAAAGAAAGTGCTTTGGAGCAATTCATAGAAATTGCAAAAAAGAATGGAGCTGAAATACATGAGTTTATTCTCTGGGCAGATAAAGAGACGACGATACAAAGAGCAAAAGAACGTGGCTATCGTGAAGGTGGACTACTAACTCCTGAAAAGGTTGCAGAATTCTGGGAGCATCTCAGCGAATTTAAAAAGACTCGCAAAGACGCCATCGTGTTAGATGCACAAAATAAAAATGCCAATGAATTATTAACAGAGGTTAAAAAACATTTAGATATATGATTTATCTTATAGGCGGCTCTCCACGTTGCGGAAAAACAATTCTAGCTAAGAAAGTTGCACGTAAAGGTAAGTGTTCTTTGATTAGCACTGACGGTGTTCTTCATGTAGTAATGAACACAGTAAAAAAATCAGAACTCTTTAAGATGTTTCCTCAAAGAAAAATGCAAGCTCCAAAGGGTAAATTTAGATTTGATGTTTATTCTCCAGAAGCATTGTTAAGAGCACAAATAATTGAAGCAAAATCAATGTGGCCAGGAACTAAAGCTTTGATAGCACACCTTATTGAGAGAGAGCAAGACTATGTTATTGAAGGAGTGCATTTATTCCCTGGACTTGTTAAGACATTGAAAAAAACCAATCTATGGAAAGATATAAAAATTGTTTTCATTATTAAGAAAGATATAAAAAAATTGAAAGATGGATTTCTAAAGAATAAAGATGAATACGACTGGATGCTACCCGCTACAAAGAATGACTCACGTAGATTAACAAAGGTAGCAGAAATGGTACGAGTAAAAAGTATATATATTGAAAAAGAAGCGAAAAAGCACAACTTCAAGGTTTATAATACAGAAAATGACTTTAAGAAGAAGCTGTCCGATGCTCAAAGATTTCTACTAAACTAGTTCGAACCACCTCACCAAAAACTTTTGGTGAGGGGTATACGTCCTCCCTGCCTACCGTCAGGCAGGCTCTATATAACTAACCCGCTTTCTAAAAACTACAGCTAATGTTGTAGTTTTTTGATATAATATCGTAATGAGTAAAAGTTCCCAATATCACAACTTAAATAATTGCTATGAATATTCTTCTAGTTTGGAAAAAATTACTCGATTATTTGATTTTGATTGTAAAAAACTTAAAATCATTGACCTTGGCTGTGGTGATGGCCGACTCTCAGGTGAGCTGGTAAAAAAAGGACATGATGTGTATGGAATAGATGCTGCAGAGGATGCAATACATGAGGCAATAAAATTAGGTATCAAAGCTGTTGTTGGCGATTTGGAAAAAGAATTACCCTTTTCTGAAAATGAATTTGATGTTGTCATATTTGTAGATGTATATGAGCATTTGTATGACCAAGAAACTATTTTAAAAAATATCCATAGAATACTAAAACCTGATGGTAAATTAATTATTGCATATCAAAACCATTTTGATTTAAGAAATAGATTTGAGATACTTTTTGGAAAAGGTATTGTCCATTGGGCTCATAGGCAATATGATAATGCAGTAGCATGGAGTTATGCCCATGTACGATTTCTACTTCAAAAAGAATTTGAACAATTATTAAATAAAAACGGTTTTTATATAAAAAAAATTCAATACAATTATTTGGCTGGGGGGATAATACCTACTCGATTCACACCGTCGTTTTTTAGAAAATTTATTTTAAAAATGTTTCCACAAGCATTAACGGGAAAATATACCGTTTTGACTGATAAAAATCCAGGTGCCATACAACAAAAAATCTATCTTCCTAAAACACCAGACGGACTATAAGCTTATTCTAGTTTGTCACAAATAAAATTTTTCATAAATAATAAAGAAATCATCTTCAATTAATTTTGAAAAGTGCATTTTAGTAGTAATATAATCTAACAAATTTTGAAAAGAATTAGATGATACATCAACCTGTGCTTTTTCTATTACTATAAACCGTAAATCAGTTTCATTTAAAAATAAATCAATGTTGATTTTATCTATATTGCTTGCACCAAACTCTAAAATAGTATAATTGGCAATATAATCTATAACGGGATTTGAATAATCACGATACGTTTCGGACAATCTGCTCAGATGCCCACCAACTACTGGCCTTTCATGAATGAGCTGCCTGGACATTGAAGGAAAATAATCTTTACCGATATAAAAATATCCACTCCCCAAACCAAAAGGAATATACATAACAGATCCAGGGACAGTACTGTGCTTTATAGTCTCCAATACTTCTGCACTTCTTCCGTATACGGAAATAATCGGCCTAGGAAGAAATGCAACATCCAAGATTAAACCTATGCTTATCAACATAAAAAGCGGCATAGCCCAGTCCTTTTTTACAAAAGTAAAAATATATCTATATGCAAACACTAACAAACCTGCTATAAAAAACATCGCAACGATAAGCCATCGTTGTGGGAATCGTATATTGTTGTAACCATCGTATATTTTTTGTATAAGATAATGTGGCATAAAAATGCCCGTCTCCACCCCTACAATATGTAAATACGGTCCAAATCCAAAAGAACACTCTAAAGCATCAACATCTACAAATAACACCTCGCAACCATCTTCTCCTCCACCAAACTAGTTCGAACGTCGTGTACTAACCCGCTTTTTTTAAGACATCCCGTTATGGGATGTTTTTTGGTATACTTTAATTATGAAGAAAAATAATAATACATATCCATATAAACTATTAGAAGACAAAAAAGAACTCGCAAAATTAGGTTTTTGGAATAAAGAAGTCTATGGTGATTTAATAGCTTGTCAAAGCGGTAAGATGGCCCAGCAGGAATTTCATAAAAAGTATTCTACAAAATTAACAATTTTATGTTTAGATATTTCAGGATTTACTGAAACTTCTATGCATGTAGGTGAATTACAGAGTTTTTATAATATTTTAAATGTACAAAAAGTATGTGTTCCAATTTTCCAAAAAAATAATGCCCGACAAATAAAAGCATTTGCTGACAATCTAACTGTGATTTTTAACACACCCCATGATGCGTTGCGAACATCATTTGATATTCATAGGAGTATACAAAAATTTAATGAATGTTTCACTAAAGAAAAATATACCCCAAAAAGTTGTATCGGAATAGGTTACGGCAATGTATATGCTATTGGTTTTGATAGTGCAATGGGAAAAGAAATGAATATTGCTTCAAAACTTGGTGAAGAGATTGCGAAAGGTTTTGAAACACTGATCACAGAATCAACATATAATGCATTGAAAGATAAAAATAAATACAGGTTTCAAAAGCATAAAAATACTACTCATGGATATAAATACTATAAAGTATTTAAATTATAAGTTTCTACTAAATAATAGTCGTGTATTCCTCAACTCCCCTAATCTCAGTTCGAACGTCCTCTACTAACCCGCTTTCGAAGAACTACAACATAAGTTGTAGTTTTTTGATATATCAGTTATTAAATTTATTATATAAATAACCCAACAATTTGATTTGCCATCCCTCCATTTATATAAGAATACACAAACAAAGCGACAAAGATAAATAATAATCCGATTATTACACCTTTAATTATATTACCAAATGAGTTACTTAAATTTTTACTATTACTAGATACTGTTAATGTATTACTTAAATTGTTACTAATACTAGATTCTGCGAAGGTTTGTTTTTTTGATTTTGTGACCCAGACAAGAATTGCAGGCAACGATGCTAGAACAGAAAATATCAAACCAAAAAAGTTTGTACTTGTCCTTCTCAAACATTCAAAATCTGTACAATTTACATTCTTAAAATATGAGAATACATCAACGACTAAAAAAATAAACCAAACTACTGACGCCAAAAGAACAACTAAAGACTTTTGTTCCATCCTAATATACATTAGACCAAATACAATAAATGCAGTTAAAGAAATTACAAGAATTGTAAACTCAGACCAAATAATACCTATCAATATATCCATGCTTAAAGTATAGCAAAATTCTTATGAATTTCTATACTAGTTCGAACGTCGTCTACTAACCCGCTTTCGAAGAACTACAGCTAATGTTGTAATTTTTTGATTGTAGATGGTATAATATTCTTAGTATGATAGCAAACCTATTCAAAACAAGGCCGAGATGGTGGTTAAGAATCGGAACAACTTTTTTTCTAATAGATTTATTTATTCTATCTGGATTTTTAACCAGCGGTCCAGAAAGTGACAGTTCTATAGGTGTTCAAATAACAAATCCTATAATTTTCTGGTTTGGCTCTCTTCACGAATCAAACCCAGTATTACAAAAAATACTAATAGCAACCCAAGGATTGGTGGGCTATTTTATCATTGGAGCAATTATTGGATTATTGATAACTAAAATTAAAATTATGAGACAGAGTAAAAAGGGAGACGATTCTTCAACCTCTCCAACTGAATATTAGTTCGAACGTCCTCTACTAACCCGCTTTCAGAAAGCTACAGCTAATGTTGTAGTTTTTTGATTGTGGGTGGTATACTTTATTCAATTAATAATAAATATTTTCATCATGAATCAACAATCTCCATCGTTGTTCCCAGGATTATTTTTTATAATTTTTACGACTTGGATTATTACCTTATATAATTATATTATCCCACATAAATTTATATTCAATCACGCTTCTACGTTGCAAAGTGAAGCAATATTTTTCAATAACCTGATTTCCGCTAATCCTTTTAATAATATATTGGGAGGGGCATACAGTTATTTTATAATATTATTTGCTCCATTATTATTATTACTATTAGGATATTATTTTTCACAAAAATCTGAACAAGGGGTTCGATTAAAAGTGTTGGTATTGAGTTCATTATTTCTAGTACTCACACATTTTATATACAATTACTATTTATTTTTAACGTTTGAAGGCAGCGGAGATGATGTTCTTGCTATAATTATATTTCCTTTTATAAGTCTCGGTTATTTTATAGCTTTTACGATTTATTCTTACATTATTTTCCGATTTTTTAAATCTAGTTATCGAAAAGAAAAAGTATTTCAGTTTATTAATAAATACAAATCCACTCTAAACAAATTACCATACATTGGAGCTCTTTTAGTTATAGTATGGTATGTATTAGGAGGACTTCTATTATATGATTATAATACATGCGGAACGTTATCTTCTGTCATAGGTAATCCAAAAACTTATCCTAATTGTGTACAAGCGGCGATAGATAATAATCCAATACCTGAAACTTGCTATTTGTTTGACCAACCTGAAAGATGTTTAAATGATTTAGCATTTGAAACTAAAGATATATCTATATGTATAGACCATCTAAACTCAGCTCCACTTTGCATGGCTAATGTTGCCGGTGAACTTAAAGATATATCTATATGTGATGACATCATTTCTATACATGGAAAAAGTTTCGCTGGCATCGAAGGTTATGATGATTGTATTTCTATATTAGCTGATAATCTTGCTGACCCAGGCCTTTGTGATTTAATTCTACAACCACATAGTATAGATTCCTGCATACGAAATGCAAAGTCAGTGAATTATAGGATAGAGTAGCTAATAGTCACCTTATTCTCACAAATCTCAGTTCGAACCTGCCCGAATGAATAAATTCATTCATTCAGGCGGGCGTCCACAACTTAAACCCGCTTTCGAAAGGCATCCTCATTGAGGGTGTTTTTTGGTATAGTGTAAGTATGAAAAAAATATATAAAAACTTAATCATACTAATTATAATAATAGGTCTATTCTATGCCTTTGCGATACTGTATATATATTTAAACCCAAAAACTCTTTGGCCTATACAACCTGAGGGGCTTGCTTTATGTTCAGATTCCGACAATGGAAAAAATATATTTATAAAGGGAACAGCGGCAACAAGGGCGAAAAAACATCTTAAAAATGCTGGGGAAGTAATTCATATGGGGCTTGATTCTTGTTCTGAAAAACTAGATGGCTTATATAGTAATCTTGAACCCCGCTATTTGGAAGGGCTTGATTCTTGTGCCGGTGACAACTGTTATGTAAAAGAAGTATTTTGTTCTGAAAATATAGACTCCAGAGAATTTATTAAATGTCCCAATGGTTGTAATGATGGAGCTTGTATTAAATAATCTCCTCTATATTAGTTCGAACGTCCTCTACTAACCCGCTTTTTTTAATCATCCCGTTATGGGATGTTTTTTGATACGAAAAAACCCATCAAAGAATTATTCTCTAATGGGCTCGACCCAGGGGCTAAGCCCCCGGGGGTGACATGTGCTCTTCATCAGAGCTCAAGAAGGTCGGCGATGATGTTCCCAGTCTCTACGCTGAATGCGAATTGAGGCCCAAGAACATTCTCAGAACCGTGGAGCTTCTTCGCTTCCTCCAACTCCCGGACTGCGTCAGCGCGGCGTTGCTCCAATCGATGCATCAGATGCCCATGCTCACTTTCGAACCATCGAACAACTTCAGCACGATCGGCCACGCACTCCGCGAGGAGATTCTCACGTGTTACAGCAATTCGTGCTGTAAAGCTCTTACGTAGAAACATCCAACCAGCGGACATTTTTCACACCTCTGATACTCATGCCTCGCATTATGCGGGGCAAGAAACAAAGGTCGAAATACATTAAAAGAACAACCGAGTAATATACATTACTTTACGTAGTTTGTCAAGCCTATTACCTGAACATTGGTTCGAACGTCCTCTACTAACCCGCTTTGACAAAAGTATCCTATCATTGCATAGGATGTTTTTGTTTTATGTTATACTTTTCAAATGATACTGTTTGATAAAAAAGAATTTCATTTTTCTATTAGTGACCTGCCCGCTCTAGTTTCTTACAAAGAAAAAACGGGCGGTTCACAATTCTCTATAGCAATGATAGCCGACCTATACCTACAAGGTGAAAAAGTAATTTTTTATAGTGCTTACTCAATGGCTAAAGATAGCTTTCTTAAACAAGCAAAAGGTAATATTGATGAATCAAAAATAACACTTCTAAATAGTGGGGATCAGAAGGCACTTGAAAACTGCTTAAACAAATATGATGAACATATTTATTTTATCAAAAACTTTGAGCTGTTAAATCGTGACTTACTTAAAAAATGTTTGAAACAAAATAAATTTATACTGTCTGGTAATTTAGACGAATGCTATATCACAGATGAGACGGTGTATCAATCATTTAATTCACAAATCTTTTTTTCTGAACCTAATGTACATTTACCTTATAAAGTGCCGATTCTTAATCAATATCAAGGTTATCTACATCAAGCAGATAATAACGGTTTTCTTGAATTAAAACTATAGTTGATCACTCTTTTCTCTATAACCTCAGTTCAAACCCTTCCAACCAGCTCAAGATTCTGAGCGGGGCAAGCGTCCTTTTTAGGGGTGTTTTTTGATATAATAAATATATGGATGAGTTACCTATTAAAACAATCAATGGCCTTATTTATAACAAAAAGGGCAAGCTACTTTTTCTAAAAGATAAGTATGGAACTTGGGATTTACCAGGAGGAAGATTAGACCAAGGAGAATCTTTTAAAGATTGTTTCAAGCGAGAGACTCAAGAAGAACTTGGAGTTACTGGGCACATTCTTGATATAGAACCTGCTTATAACTGGATAAGTAAAGATATTAAAAATAGACCACGTCAGATGCTATGCTTCAATGCTGCATTAGAGAATTTTAATTTTAAAAAGTCAGATGAATGTGTTGATTACGCTTTCTATAGTAAAGAAGAAATAAAAGATTTAAATATACGTTCACAGACGAAAAAACTTTTAAATTAT
>PVBE011627152.1_pt1 | contig 13843 bp, 11 predicted proteins | sample 1631181 | NCBI WGS metagenome assembly PVBE01 (sample SAMN08397723, study PRJNA350692) | Marine metagenome, whole genome shotgun sequencing project. | isolation source: water | place: Pacific Ocean | collected 2012-04 | reverse complement strand
TCCTCGCCCTCGAGCAGCTCCGGGTACTCCTTGCGGAACATCATCGAGCAGGTCGGGTTGACCACCAGGACCTTGCTGCCGGCGTCCACGTGGGGCATCAGCGCGTCCAGGTTCTTGTGCGCGCGCTTGCGCAGCTCGTCCAGGTCGCCGTACTCCCAGGCGGGCATGCCGCAGCAGCCGACGCCCTCGGCGCAGCGGGTCTCGACCTGGTTCTTGGCCAACACCGCGAGGGTGTCGTCGCCGATCTCAGGCTGGTTGTTCTCCACGTAGCAGGTGGCGAACAGCACCGCCTCGCCGCCGGGCTCGAAGCTTCGCCTAGCCTTCTTGGCGCGGGCGGTGAAGGTCTTGGAGGCGAAGTCGGGGAGCAGCTTTTTGGGGTGCACCCCCAGCACCTTGCTCATCATCCAGCGGTGCACGCCGACGCGGTTGGCGACGTTCGCGATGCCGAAGCTCATGCGCGCCATCGCGCCCGCGAAGTCCGGGTTGCCCAGGATGCGGTCGCGGAACCGGGAGCCATGCTTGCGGTGCTGCGTCGCCCGGTAGCGGGCCACCAGCTTGGGGAAGTCCAGTTGGAACTCGTGCCCCTCCTGCGGGGTGTAGGGGCACTGGATCTCGCACAGCTTGCACTGGAAACACGTGTCCATGACGGCGGCGCGCTCGTCCAGAGTGACCTGGGTGACGTCGCCGTCGTGGCTGTCCACGAACACAAAGAGGTCCTTGAAGCTGCTGCAGTACTTGAAGCACATGCGGCAGCCGTGGCAGACCTCGAAGACCCGGGTGATCTCCGAGTCGAGGCCTGCGTCATCCCAGTACACCGCGTCCGAGGGGTCGTAGGACAACCCCTCGGACGGCAGGTACGAGATGTTCGTCAAGAGACGAAAGCTCTCTTAGAAGCTGTCGTCGAGCAGGGACTGGAAGCGTCCCGCGTGGCTCTTCTCCGCCTTGGCGAGGGTCTCGAACCAATCGGCGATCTCGCCGAAGCCCTCCTCGCGGGCGGTGCGGGCCATGCCCGGGTACATGTCGGTGTTCTCGTGGGTCTCACCGGCGACCGAGGCCTTCAGGTTGTTCTCGGTGTCGCCGATCGGGAGGCCCGTGGCGGGGTCGCCGACCTGCTTGATGTAGTCGAGGTGGCCGTGCGCGTGGCCCGTCTCGCCCTCCGCCGTCTGGCGGAAGTTGCCGGCGATCTCCGGGAAGCCCTCCACGTCCGCGATCTTCGCGAAGTAGAGGTAGCGGCGGTTGGCCTGGGACTCGCCCGCGAACGCGGCGCAGAGGTTCTCGTGGGTCTTGGTGCCAGAAAGGCTCATCGATGCTCCGAATTGGTCGATGTGGTCGGTTTTGGGAGCAAGTTCCTAGCACGCAGATCCGGCCGCCGCTACCCCTTGCCACCACTCGAATGTGCGCCCCAGTGGGTCGGCCCCGTCGAAGAAGACGAGGTAGCTCATGGCGTCGTATGCGAGGAACGCTTCTTCGGCATTAGACACCCGCCCCATCTGGTGCACGGTGCGCCACGTTCCGGTGTTGAAGTAGCAGCCCGGCCGGCCGTCCACGAGCCCCAGCGGCCGCATGCCCGCGAAGTGGGTGTGGCCGTTGACGACGAACTGCATGCCGTCGCGACGGACCAACTCGGCGTAGGCCTGCTCGGCGAACTTCGTGTCGAACAGGCCGAACAGCACCTTGTAGGCCTCGGCGAAGCGCGCGTCCTGGAGCCGCAGCCCCTTGGCCGACAGCGCCAGCAGCGCCTTCATCTTCCCCGCCAGGTCCCAGGAGAAGGCCTTGTGGTGGTCCTTGAACCAGAGCGCCACGGTGTGGTTGTCGAGGAACTCCTCCACGAGCAGGCGCCACGCGCGGGCGACGTCCCGCCCAACCCCCCGCTGCTGCTGTTCGGTCAGGCTCGAGACCCACGACGGCACGGCGAAGATCGGGCGCACATCGTCGATGTCGTCCAGCCGATGGTCGTCGATCCCGACCTGCTCCCGGATCGTCGGCGGGAACCGGACGATCAGCTCGGAAGCGAGCAGGTCCGACAGCGGCGCGGCGCCGTCGTTGTCATGGCAGAGGTCGTCCACGGTGTGGCCGTGGTAGGCGACCACGCGGTGCTCGGGGAAGGCCAACTCGGTGGGGAAGGGGTCGGTGCCGCAGTCGATGCCCAGGGCCGCGCGGATCGTGGTGCGCGCTTCGGGGGCGATGTGCAGCAGCCGGTCGTGGTTGCCCAGGGCGTAGTGGATCTCCAGCTCGCCGGATTCGACTTTGCTGCGCAGGGCGTCGAAGAAGGGCTGCTCCGCGGCGATTGTGGCGCGGACCTGGCTGTTGACCTCGGCGGCGAGCTCCGGCGACGGCTCGTGGTACGACCGCAGACCCCCCGCCAGCCACAGCGGAGATCGCACCAGGTCGAACAGGTCGCCCACGAACGCGAGGCGGGCCGGCCCCTCGTGAGGCGAGCGCTGAATGCGCTCCCAGAAGCGGGCGAACTGCTCGTGCTTGGGCAGGTGGGAGACCGCGCCGGGGCGGAGGTGCAGATCGGAGATGAAGATCAGCATCGCCGGACCAGGGTACTCACTCCCCGGGGTTGATCGGCGCTGGCTCGGGGATGACCGTGCCCACGGGCAGCTCATAGGTCATCACGCCGCCGGCCAATGGGCCGGTCACCTCGGCCCCGTGGAAGCGCAGCCAGTCCTCCCAGGGCCAGGGCCGCTCGGCGGTCTCGCCCGGGTTCGGGGAGGCGATGATGACGGCGCAGCCGGGCTCGTGGGCCATGTTCAGGATCAGCCGGAGCGTCTCCTCGAAGGAGTCGAACTCCTCTCGGCTGAGCAGGTTCGGGGAGAAGTAGTAGTGGGCGCCGCGGTGGCGGTTGCAGAGCACCCGCGGGTCGGGGTCGTCGTAGCAGGGGCGGCCCGTCCGCCACGTCGGCCAGAGCGCACCGATCGGGTCCATGTGCTCCGGCTCGTCATTGAGGAAGCTGTGGTCCCACAGGTAGAGCACGACGTCCCCGTCCTCAGCGTCGGCCCAGTAGGGACGTACGTCCGCCGCCGCGGAGGCCTCGATGAGCTCGTCCGCGCGGGCGCCCTTGTCCTCGTACCAATCCGCCGCGGCCAGTCCCCACGGTGCGGACGCGCCGACCGCAGCGACGACGGCGAGGGCCGGCCCCGCCTTGCCGAGCTTGCTTCCGGCCGCCGCCAGTCCCCACGCGCCGGCGGCCGCCAGGAGCAGTTGGGGCACGAGGAAGTAGTGGGTCAGGCGGGGGTCCGCGACGTTGATCTCGTAGAACAGGACCAGCGCGCTGAGGTAGCCGAAGCTCTGCAGCAGGAGCAGGCCCACGGCCGCGCGCGACTCCTTGATCGCGAGCCCCGCGGCGGCGCCGACGGCGATCCAGGCGCCGACCCCCCAGCAGGCGCTCATCGCGACGAAGCGGCCGGTCAGCATGTGCCGGGCGGTCTGCGGCCATGGCTGCTCCTCGCTGATGTGGAACGTCCACGAGTCGGTCGTCTTGAACAGCGACAAGCCGACGATGTACACGAGGGAGACACCGACGATCAGGGCCCATCGCTTTGCGACGTCCTTGCGTTCCCGGGTCCACGCCGGCCCCTTGAGCATCAAGAACAGGATCTGGCCGAGCACGACCGCGGTCACCAGGATGTGGACCTGCGCCGCGAGGGCCGAGGCGATGGCGGAGTGGAGCCACGCGCGCGGGGTGTCGACCTGGATCGCGTGCAGCAACGCGGCGCTGGAGACCGCCGCCAGCAGCAGCGACCACGGGTACGGAGAGGTGTTGAGCCCGTAGTTGGCCTGCATCGGCGCGACCGCGACGAAGCCCACCGTGATCAGGAGCGCCGCGGGTGAGCCGGTGATCCGCCAGCCGGCGCCCCCCAGCACGACGGCGGCGCCCAGGCCGGCGGCGACGGTCAACGCCCAGTGCACCGAGAACGACAGGGACAGCGCCTGCATCAAGCCGTGGATGCTCCCCGAGAGCGGGGGGTGCAGGCCCTGCGGGCTGAGCGCCCAGCCGAAGACGTTGGCGTGGCGGAGGTGTCGGGCCTGAGGCTCGAAGTAGCCCAGCCAGTCGATGCCCCACACATTGGAGTGCCAGGGGAGCTGGTCGATGCGCAGCATCACCCCGAGGCCGATCGCGGCCGCGCTCAGGGCGATCGCGATCGGTGCGGTCGGCTCAGTCGGCCGTCGCACGCATGAACGCCTCGACGATCTTCACGTAGCCCGTGCACCGGCACAGGTTTCCGGCGATCGCCTCGCGGACCTCAGCCTCGGACGGCTTCGGATTCCGCTCCAGGAGCGCCTCCCCGACCATGATGAAGCCCGGGGTGCAGAAGCCGCACTGGGCGGCGCCGCAGTCCGCCCACTCCTGCTGCAGCGAGCTGAGCAGGGGGCCGTCGGCGACGCCTTCGATCGTCTTGATGTCTCGCCCTTCGCAGTCCAACGCGAGGGTCAGGCAACTCAACCGCGGCTCGCCATCGACGCGTACGGCGCAGCAGCCGCAGGTGCCCATGTCGCACCCCCGCTTGGTGCCCGTGAGGCCGGCCTGGTAGCGCAGCACGTCCAGCAGCAGGGCGGACGGTTCGACCGCGCCTTCCCAGGTGCTTCCGTTGATGCGCAGAGACAGGATCCGCTTGGCTGGTCGGGTCGAGGTGGTGGCGTCGGTCACGGCGCGGAAGATACCATCGGATTCGTGACCGTTCCTCAGGACGCGGTGCTCTGTTCCGGGGTGCCCTTCGCCGCCGCTGCCATGGCGCCCTCGCGCGACTTCGGTGGGCCTCGCGTGCGCGACGCGCTCGTTCTCCTCCTGACGGCCGTGCTGCTGCTCGGCTCGATCGGCTGCTCCGGGGGACCGCCTCCGCCCGAGCCGGAGGTGCCCGTGGTGCCCGTGAAGCTGGCCGTGGACGTGGACATCGCGGCGCTGGCGGGGCGCTGGCGGCGGGCCGCGGGTGAGGCCGGAGTCCCCGCGATCGACACGGTGGAGACCGATGCCGCGTTGGCCCTCACGTCCCTGATCGAGGGGAAGGTGGAGGGCGCGATCGTGCTCCGGAAGGCGACGCCGGCCGAGGACCGGTACGCCGCGGGCGATGACCTCGTGCCCCGGGAGGGGCTGGTCTACGAGCTCATCGCCCGGCTACCGGTGGTGTTCCTCATCCACGAGTCGAACTTCGTCGACGTGATGAGCGTCCTGGAGCTGCAGAGGGTGCTGGGTGGGGGCCTGCGGGAGTGGGACTCGCTGGGGGGCTCGAGCACGGAGATCGCGCTGTACGGACGGCCCCAAGGCACGTCCACGGCTGCGCAGGTGACCGCGCTGCTGGGAGGCGGGCGTCCCGCCAATGAGCTCAAGGCGCTCCCCACGGACAAGGCGGTGGCGACGGCGGTGCGGGCCGATCCCAGCGGCCTCGGCGTGGGCGGTGGGGCTCCCGCGCTGGGCACCAAGGCGTTGGCCGTCAAGGACGGCGAGGCTCTGTTGATGCCGGGCACCTCGACGGGAAGTCCCTGGCCGTGGGTGCGGGACGTGTACATCGTGACCCAGGGGCCGCCGAGCCGCCGCGTGCGGGAGGTTCGGGACTTCGCGCGCAGCGATGGCGGGCGCCGAATCGCCGAACAGGAAGGCTTCTTCGGCTGGGTCGAGGGATGGCAATAGCGGAACGAGCGCTGGTGATCGGGTGGGACGGAGCGGGCTGGCCGCTCGTGGACCCGTTGCTCGCCGCCGGGCGCCTCCCGCATCTGGCGGCCCTGATCGAGCGGGGCTTCGCTGCCCCCCTCCGCTCGACGATCCCCCCCGTGACGCCCGCGGCGTGGACCTCGATGGCCTGCGGGTTGAACCCCGGTCGCACCGGCGTCCTGGGCTTCCGTCACCTGGATCTCGACCGCCCCTCGGCCTTCGACCCGACGCTCGCTTCCAGCGCCGACCTGCAGGGCCGAACGCTGTTCGAGCACGCCGCGGCCCTCGGGGAGCCGGTCTCGTTGGCCGGCTGGCCGATGACGTGGCCCCCGCTGCCGCTCCCCGGCGGGGTCGTGCTCGCAGGCTGGCCCCGGCCGCGGACGGAGGTGGCGCCGACGTGGCCCGCGACTCTGGGCCGGCGACTGGGACCCTGGGGGGACGGCGACCCGACCCCGCGCTGGGGGGAAGCCTCGGCCGAACAGGAGATCGCGGCCGCCGCCTGGTACGACCGCCGGCACACCGAGATCGCCTGCGGCTGGCTGCGGGAGCGCACCGACGCCCTCGCCGCGGTGGTGCTGCCCGGCACCGACCACCTCGCCCACCTGCTCTGGGACGAGCCCCGGTTGGCCCAGCACTACGAGCGCGCGGACGACCACCTCGGGGCCCTCGTCGACGCCGCAGGGCCGAACACCGCGGTGCTGCTGGTGTCGGACCACGGCTTCGGGCCCGCCCCCACGCGGCGGGTGCACCTGGACCGCTGGCTGTTCCAAGGAGGGTGGCAGCGCCTCGCCGTGGAGTCGCGCGGGGGACGCAGCCTCGTGGGGGCGGCTGCCTCGGCGGTCCGCCACGGTCTCCCCGATCGCGCCTGGGGGGAGCTGCGGGATCGGCTCCCGCCTCGGCTTCGGCGCTGGGCCTACGAGCGCAGCGCGCCCCAGGCGGCGGTAGATCTGAGCCGGACGGCGGCCACTCGGGTGGAGCTGTACGAGTCCTTCGTGGGGGTGCGCGTCGCGGACCCCGGGCGCTGCGAAGGCCTGCTGGATGCGTTGCGGGCCGAGCCCTGGGTGGAGCGGGCGTGGACTCGCGAGGAGCTGTTCTCCGGGCCGTTCCTGACCACCCGGGTGCCCCACCTGATCGTCGAACTCGACCCGGACGTGGGGGCGGGCTCGTCGGTGGGGGAGGGGGCCGTGGTGGAGGCGGTGCCTCCCGAGGAGCTGGTCGCCTGGCCCGCGACCCACCGGCGCACCGGGATCGCCGTCGGGGCGGGGCCCGGGATCGGCTCCCAGCCCCCGACCGACGCCGGCGTGGAGGACGTGATCGCGACTGCGCTGGCGCTGGTGGGGGTGCCTCTGCCGGACGATCTGGACGGGCGCGTCTGGACGGAGTCGATCGACGCGACGCCGACGTTCGTCGAGCGAGGGCCGCAGGGTGGTGGTGGTGGCCGCGGGCCTTCGGATCCGAGCCTGGAGCGTTCCCTCAGGAAGCTCGGCTACCTGCGATCGACCTAGGGGAGATGGCGGATCAGGGTCTTGCTGAGGATCTGCGCTTCGGCGCAGAAATCGCCCATGAATTCAGAGGTTGAGCGGAAGTCCTCGACGAAAGACTCGAAGTCACCTCGCCGCACGCAGTCGCTGAAGAACTGGACCGACTCGGTCGCCTTGTCGACCACATCGATGGCGTGCGGGTTGAGCTCCTCGATGGCCGCGTACAGCTCGGGGTCCTGGGCGAACAGGCGGCCCGCCATGGTCATCTCCAGGCGGTAGATGGGCGAGGTCCACTCCAGGCTTCCGCCGATGTCGACGCCCAACTCCCGGAGGGTGCGGCCGAGGCAGATCGTGTGGAAGTGCACGAGCACCTGGATGACCGACATCATCCGGTCGTGCTCCTCCGCCGTCGCCTCCTTGAGCCGCATGCGGGCGTCGCGCAGGAGCTGGACGATCGCGCCGTTCCGCTCCCCCCGGCCCTGGCAGACGATGACGGTCTGCCCCGCGAAGGTCGGCACCGGGGGGCCGAACATCGGGTGAAGTCCGAGCACGTCGCAGTCCGACTCCATCATCGCGGCGACCGGATCGCGCTTGAGGGAGGTGACGTCCAAGAGCAGTTGGCCTTCTCGGGTCAGCGGCACGGTCGATTGGATGATCGGCACCGTCTCGCGCAGGGGCACCGCGAAGAGGAGCACGTCAGCCCAGGCGACGAGCTCCTCCAGGGGCACGCCGCGTCCCACGTCGGTGTAGCGGACATCGAAGCCGCGGTCGGCGAAGAAGAGCCGGAAGAGCTGCCCCATGCGGCCCGCGCCGCCGATGACGCCGAGGCGCGGATCGGTGACGGAATGCCAGTGGGGGCGGCTGTTGGGCACGGCGGCGGAGTTTGACAGTGCGCCGACGGACCGGTCAAATGCGCGGCATGTCACGCCGTCGCCAGGGGACCGGAACGCCGCCTGCACGCTGGGGGGCAGGAGCCGGGCCCGGCCCGTTTCGCAGCTCCCGCCGACCCGTTCGCGGAGCCGCGGGCGCGGACGCCGATGACGAGACCGGTGAGTCCCTCTCGCTCGAACAGGTGTCCGTTCCGCTCTTGTCGATGGAAGAGGCCGGCCTCCTCGCGGGGGAGATTCGACCGATCGCCCCGGTGGCACCAGCGGTCGAGCAGCAGTCGATCACCCCGCTGACGTTCGAGTCGGTCTCCCTCGAATCGCTGACGGCGTCGATGTCGCTGGAGGGTCACTCCAACGGTCTGCCGTCGCTGTCGTTGGACCCCGATGCGCGGCACTCGCTGGCGTCGCTGTCCCTGGACTCCGTGACGGCGCGCTCGTACGAGTCGCTGTCGCTGGACGGGAGCCTGTCGTTGGAGATGACGACCGAGTCGCTCGACCAGGCGATGCCGGCGGCGTTGGAGTACGAGCCCTCCGTCGAGGACGAGGCCCCTCCGGTCCAGACCGAGTCATTGGAGCTCGAGCCGACGGGGGAGGAGCCTCCGCCCTCGCTCGCGGACGAACTCGACGATCTCGCCGCCCTGCTGGAGGCCGACTCGGTGGCCGACGAGCCGGGCCCGATCGATGACTCGGTGGCGGCGCCGCCTCCGCTGGAGGACGAGGACTCCCTGGCCGACGAGGCCGCTGACTCCCTGGCCGACGAGGGATTGGACGCGCTGGAGGGGAGCCCGCCGATCCTGGACGAGCCGAGCCTCGATCTGGACGAGGACGATGGGGTCGACCTCGACGCTCTTGAGGCGGACGACGTGTCGGTGGGCGACGTGTCGCTCGAAGCCGATGAGGTCTCCGTCGCGGACGTGTCGCTGGAAGCGGACGAGGCCTCCGTCGCGGATGTCTCGCTGGAGGCCGATGAGGTCTCCGTCGCAGACGTGTCGCTCGAAGCCAACAACGTCTCCGTGGGCGATGTCTCGCTGGAGATGGACTCGCAGTCGGTGGCGGACGTCTCGTTGGAGATGGACGGCTCCGTGGCGGACATCGGGCCGAAGGCTGACGATGCGCCCGACTCGGAGCCGGGGGCTGAAGAGGCGCCGGACGAAGCTGAGGTGGAGCCCGAGCCGGAGGCGGAGCCCGAGCCCGAAGCCGAGCCCGAGCCCGGAGCCGAGCCGGAGCCGGAGCCGGAGCCCGAGGCGGAAGCCGATCCCGATCGGGAACCCGAGCCCGAGCCTGAACCTGAGGCCGAGCCCGAACCCGAGCCGGAAACCGAAGCCGAGCCTGAGTCGGAAGCCGAGCCCGAGCCCGAGCCCGAGCCTGAGCCCGAATCCGAGGCGGACGCGTTCGAGTCGGATGACGACTACGACGCCGACGATCTCACCACCCACCCCGACGTCGAGAGCCCGGCGTGGCTCGCCCGCGACGAGGACGACGACGACGACGACGAAGACACCGACGTCGTCGTCCAGGGCTCGACCCTGGACGCTCCCTGGACCATCGATTTCCGCGACGAAGTCCTGCCCTGGCCGGTCGCCGTCGTCACCGCTACCGAGGTGCTCCCCGGGGAGTGGATTCCGCCCAAGGGCCACTCCATGGGATCGCCCGTGCCCGCCGACAGCGGCACCTTCGAGGGCTCGGTGGTCGAGGCGCTGGAGCTGGACGAGGCCTCGGTCGATGCGCCCGTCCCCTCGCTGATGGACGGCCCCGTCTCCGGCGACGTGGCCCGGGACTCGGTGGCGGACACCTCCGGCGTCCAGGACGACGACTGGCTGCGGGGCCTGCAGGAGCAGGAGCAGCCGTCCGTCGGGTACGACCTCGAGGTGCTCAGCGGAACGGTCGACGAGCCCATTCCCGGGGCCGAGGCCCCCGGACCCGAAAAGCTGACCTCGTCCGACGAGCTCCAGGCGGCCCTGGACTCCCTCGAAGCCGCCGGCCAGGAGCTGGACGACGTCGACCTCGAGCTCGACCCCACCGAGGACGCCCCCACCCAGCGCATGCCGGCCGATCCGATCGAGGCAGCGCAGGCGTCCGACCCCGGCTACGCGGTCGAGTTCATCGACCGCGCGAGCACCGCGGACGCAGCCGGCCCCATCCTCCAGGAAGCGCTCGCGTGCGAGCCGTCCATGGACGATCTCACGCTCGATGATCCCGAGGACGAGGTCGAGCTGGAGGCTGATGACCTCGAGCTGGACGACGACGACCTCGATCTGGACGCGCCGATCGACGAGGACCCCGAACCCTCCGGCGCCCACGGCACCCTTGCCGCGGTCGTCTCGACGCTTCGCAAGGGGCGAACCGGGACGCCCGCGCCCGTCCCCCCGCCGGTGCGCAGCCGCCCCAAGGTGGCCGTCATCGAGGCCCGCCTCTGGCTCGACCTCGCCGACCCCGGCCCCGGGCCCGCGGACATGGCGGGGCCGCTCCTGCTCATCGACCTCGACGATCCCGGACCCCGACTCTCGGACGAGGCGAGCCTGGATGCGCCCGTCATCCAGCTCGACCCCGATGGCGATTCGATCACCAGCCTGACGATCGAGCCGACCCGGGACGACCTGGACGCCTACGACCCGAACAACCCCCCGCCCGGCGCCGACGTCGTCGCGGAGGACGGCGCCGTGCGCGTGCAGTTGGCCCTCGGAGGAAGGCCGCCGGACCGCAAATCCGCGTCGCAGGGCGTGGCGGTCGCTCCGGCCCGCCCCATCCGCACGTGGGAGGGCAAGAGCGAACCGGACCCAGACCGCAGCACCGATCTGGTCGCGCTGGCGCGGATCGAAGACGGCCCGTCCCTCCCCCCCGAGCCGGCACCGCCGGCCGGCACCCCCCGGCCCAGCGGCGATGACTGGCTGGACGCGGGCGACGACGCCACGCCAATGTCCCCCTACTTCCAGGACACCGGCCCCATGGTCCCGCCCAAGCCGAAGGCGAAGGCGAAGACGAAGCGGCTCGCTCGGTCGAAGCGAAAACCGTCCAAGAAGCGGGAGAAATGAGGGACTGCGCGCAGGTGTCGGCTTTTGCACGCCCTCCCTGCCCCCGGTAGACTCCGGGCTCGCTCCACGGAGGAAAGATGCTGAACGTGCAGAAGTTGGCCCCCTGGATGCTCGCCGCGGCGCTGCTGGTGAGTTGCGGTGGGGAAGAGGACGGCCCCGCCACGTCGATCGACGCAGGCACCCCGCTGGGTGAAGGCATCGTCAAGTCCGTGGAGGGATCCGTCGCGGTCGAGGAAGCCCTGCCCGAGGGCCAGGGGCGGACCGTCCTGGACGTCTTCCACGGCGATCGCGCGGTGAACCGCAAGGTCAAGATCGACCTCGCCGCGGACGGCGCGCGCGACACCTCCGTCGCCAAGGGGGAGGGGAACCAGGAGTTCGATCTCGCTCCCGGCCTCTACTTCGTGACCATCTCCTATTCCGAAGGCGATCTGGGCGAGCCGATGACCGGCACCATCGCCGGGCTCAAGATCAACGCGGGCAACACGAGCAAATACAGCGTGGTGTTGGAAGCGCCCGTGGGGCTGCTCCAGCTCAAGTTCACCCGCAGCGACGGCCCTGGACGCCCTGCGGTGGGCATCGACGAGGAGATCGTGCTGGCCGTCTACCCCGAGGGCGGCGATCGCAGCGCCCCCGTGTGGGAGGGCAAGGGCGGCGAGAGCGTGCCCCTGCCGGTCGGTGTCTACGACGCCAAGGCGACCTACGACTCGGGCAAGGGACTCCCCACCGTCGAGTGGTACGAGGGGCTCGAGCTCGCCGCCGGCCTCGCGCGCACCAAGCGGGAGCTGCACCTCGACCTGGACTCCTCGGGTGTCCGCATCGACGCGTTCAACTTCTCGAGCGACGTCAACAACGCCACCCAGGTCTACTTCTTCAACCCCGGAGCCCAGGTCGAGCAAGCCACCGCCAAGGCGGCGGGCAAGGCGGGTGAGTCGATCGCGGTCGATCCCGGCATCTACGACATCCTCATTGTGTTCACCCCGTCGGCGGACAACCCCGACCTCCAGGGGCGCATGAAGCTGCCGGACTTCGAGGTCCCCGCGCGTGAGGGCGTGCGCCGCCCCATCGATCTGCAACTGGAGCTCGCCGAGCTCCGCGTCACCGTGAAGGCGGGCGAAGAAGACGTCTCCGATCGCGCCGATGTCATGGTCAAGAAGGCCGGCGCCGACAAGGTCGCGAGCAGCTCCGTGCTCGAGGGCCAGGGCGGGCGGCACGTCATCGCGGCCGGCATCTACGACCTCTACGTCGAGTTCACCCCGGCCGAGGGCGACAAGGTCTCGCACGCGTTCCGGGCCATCGAGCTGACCAACGGCAACGTCTGGGCGCAGAGCTTCGACGCGGCCAACGCCGCGGACTGGGTCGCAGCGCCGGTCCAGCGTCCCGCGGCGCCGCTTCGACCCATCGACTGGAAGCCCACCGGCGACGACGACGACTCGGCCGGTGACGACGACGACAGCGCGGCCAAGCCCGCTCCCTGAGCTGACTCTCTAGGGCGCCCCGCCGTCCTCGATCGAGTTCAGCACCGGCCAGAACCAGGCCTCGAACACACCCCGATCCAGGGCCGTGGACTCATCCCAGATCGACGCGTCGGCGAAGAGCGTCGAGCCGTCCGTGGTGAGCAGCGCTTCGAGACGCCAACCGCGGCCGCGAGCGTTGTTCCAGGCCTGGTAGTGGTACTCCACCTGCCGTGATCCTGAGGCGAAGGAGCTTCCATCGAGGCTCAGCGCCGACGCTTCGACGGCGTCCACGCGTCGCACGTTCAGGGTGGGGAAGCCGCCGCCGTACTGAATCTCGCGCACCAGGGAGATCCCCATACGCGTCTGCTGCAGCCGCCATCCCTCGGGGACGACGAGCGCGAAGTTGGCGTTGGGGTGGCTGAACGTTTCGCCGGTCGCGACCTGCGCCGTCGGCCGGCCGCAGCCCACGAGGAGGAGCACGAGCAGCAGTCCTGCCGCTGGCGTGCTCCGGAGCATCAGGCCCGGTAGACGGAGACCTGCTCGAGGATCACGTCTTCGTGCGGGCGGTTGTTCACCGGGTTGCTGGGGGTGCGCGCGATCTCCTTGACCACGTCCATTCCCTCGATCACCTCACCGAACACCGAGTGCTTGTTGTCGAGCCAGGGCGTCGCGACCTCCGTGAGGAAGAACTGCGAGCCGTTGCTGTTGGGGCCCGAGTTGGCCATCGAGAGCACACCCGCCTTGTGGTGGCGCAGCGTCGCGTGGAACTCGTCCTTGAAGCGGTAGCCCGGGCCGCCGGTGCCCTTGCCCAACGGATCGCCGCCCTGAACCATGAAGTTCGGGATGACGCGGTGGAAGACCGTGACGTCGTAGAGGGGCCGCATGGTGACCTTCTCCGAGTTGGGGTCGGTCCACTCGATCTTGCCGGTCGCGAGACCGACGAAGTTCTTGACCGTGGTCTTGGCCTTGGCCTCATGCAGACGGACGGTGATCACACCCTTGGACGTCTTGAGGTCGGCTCGCAACTCCCCATCCCCGGGGATATCGAGTTCGGGGAAGGTGGAAACGCTCTTGCGTCCGAAACCGAGTGCCATCTTTAAGTCCCATCCGGGGAGGTGAATGATCCGGGGGGGCTAGTACCACGAACGGGCCCCTGAATGGAACCCCAGGGCCCCCTCGGGCCCATCCCCCGGACCAAAGGATTCTACCCGGATTTCGGGGCTCGGGTCCGCTTGACAGCGCTCCAGCCGCTGACCTACAACTCTCCGCGCTTCGGGCACCCGCCCGGGCCCCTGGGAGATCCCACGCATGCGTACGAAGTCCCCGCTCCTTCTCG
>PVBE013001331.1_pt1 | contig 13844 bp, 9 predicted proteins | sample 1631181 | NCBI WGS metagenome assembly PVBE01 (sample SAMN08397723, study PRJNA350692) | Marine metagenome, whole genome shotgun sequencing project. | isolation source: water | place: Pacific Ocean | collected 2012-04 | reverse complement strand
GTTCTTCTTGATGCAGTAGAGCGAGGGATCCTCACGCTCATCGGCGCAACGACCGAGAATCCCGCGTTCACCGTCAACAGCGCGCTCGTCAGCAGATCAACGGTCTTTCGCCTCGAACCACTCTGCGAGCAAGACATCCTGTCGCTTCTTCATCGGGCCCTGACGGAACCGCGAGGGCTCGGTTCACTGAATCTGCGAGTTTCCGACGATGCCCTGAACCACTGGGCGTCCCTCTCGGACGGCGATGCCCGAGCGGCATTGAATGCGCTGGAAGTAGCGGCGCTCTCCGCTGGCGAAAGTGTCATCGATCTGGGAGTCGCGGAAGCATCAATGCAGCGGAAGGCCGTTCGATACGACGCTCACGGACACGGGCACTACGATTGCGCGAGCGCCCTCATCAAATCCATTCGCGGCTCGGATCCCGATGCGGCCATCTACTGGCTCGCGTGCATGCTCGCAGGCGGCGAAGACCCTCGCTTCATTGCTCGGCGACTCTCCATTCTTGCCAGCGAGGACATCGGACTTGCCGAACCACGGGCGATGGAACAGGCGGCAGCGGCATGGCACATCACCGAGCGAGTCGGCATGCCAGAGTGCCAGTTTGCGATCAGTCAGTTGACGATCTTTCTTGCAAACGCGCCCAAGTCCAATGCCGCAGCGCAGGCCATCTGGGATGCGATGGAAGACGTGGAACACCAACGGACGGTCCCGGTTCCGAAGCATCTGACCGGCAGCGGCGGGGAGGGGTATCGCAACCCCCACAAGGAAGACGCTGATGATCAGGTCTACCTTGGCGTAGATCGAACATACTGGAATCCAGAAACGTGATCTCGAAGCCCGACTGCCGAAACCAAATGCGTCGTGTCATTGCCGGCCTCACCGGGGACCAGCGGACACAAGCAGACGCGGCCATTGCCGCCCATCTGGCCTCGCTTGCAACCCTTCGTTCGGCGAACACCGTCATGGCGTACCTGCCCCTCGACGACGAGATCGATCTGCGGCCGCTCATGGAGGGGTGGATCAGGGAAGGCCGCACCGTCTGTGTCCCCCTGGTGAACTGGGATCAGAAGCGCCTGCAGCCGGGCATTGTGTCATCGCTCAGCGAATCAACGCTCACCGCGGGGCCCCACGGAATCCGGGAACCTCGGGATCCACATCCTCTCCCTGCATCCATGCTCGAAGTGGTCATCGTCCCCGGGCTGGCGTTCGATGCCTCAGGTGCCCGGCTGGGCCGCGGTGGGGGGTTCTATGATCGATTCCTCGACACGGTCACCACAGCCGTCACGCTCGGGGTCGCGTTTCAAGAGCAGGTGCTTCACACTGTGCCCTGCGAAAAGCACGACCGCCACATGGCCGCGATCATCACGCCCAAGGGCGTCCTGACCGGCCCCCCGTAGTGCCGGCGAGACCGTACAATCGCCGCCATGGCGCTTCCCAGTCAATCAGGTCGTTCCGCAAGTCGCCCCTCCCGCCGATATCGACGGCGGCGACGCAATCGGATGTCGTGGATCCTCGTGATCGTCGCTGGCGGCGTGATCACATGGTATGTGTGGCCCCGCGGCGAAGCCTTGACCGACAACGCCGCCGATCCCGTCATCGTGCAGTTGCCGCCTGAGCCAGCGGAGGCGCTCCCGCAAGCGAAGCCACCAATTCCTCTGCGAAAGATCGTCCCGGCTGAACCGGAACGGATTGTTTCAGCGCCTGAACCAGAGATCGCACCCGAACCCGAGCGGCCAGCCGTTGCGCCGCCGCCGGTTGCAGCATCGCTTTCCGCGACCGGCCGCGCGGAGCGCCTTGCCGACGGACTGACATTGATCGACGACAACAACCTTGCCGAAGCGCGAAGCACGCTGACCGCAGCGCTCCTTGGAAATCGCCTGACGCCGGCTGAAGTTGTGCAAGCAAAGGGTGTCCTGCAGGACCTCTCCGAGCGAATGATCTTCTCGCCGGAAGTTGTCCCGGGCGACACATACGCGATGGAGTACATCGTTCGGGACGGTGATACATTGAGCAGGCTCGTTCAGAAGATGAACCTTCAGGTCGACTGGAGATTCATTCAGAGAATCAACGAGATTCCAAAGGCCTCGATGATCCGAGTCGGGCAGAACCTGAAACTGGTAACCGGCCCGTTCCACGCCGTCATCGACAAGGCTGGGTATCGCATGGATCTCTTCATGGGGGAAGCCGAGAATCGCGTCTTCGTCGCCTCAGTCCCAGTGGGTCTCGGTGAGTACAACTCCACGCCGGTTGGGCGATTCCGCGTCCGGCGGAATTCCAAACTGGTCAACCCCACGTGGATCAATCCACGAACGCGGCAGTCATATGCGGCGGACGATCCAGAGAATCCCATAGGCGAGCGGTGGATCGGCCTCATTGGCACCGAGGAGCGTACGAAGGACCTCACAGGGTTGGGCATTCACGGCACCATCGAACTGGAGTCCATTGGCCGCGACGCATCGATGGGTTGTGTCCGACTTCGTCCTGACGATGTCGAGTTGGTCTACGAAATGCTCGTCGAAGGCGTAAGCGTCGTCGAGATCCGGTAGATCTGCTTCTCCAACACGCGTATTGGGTCAGGTCCCCCGGCTCAAAACTCCAACTGCAACTGTGTCCGGAACAGCCACTCGCCGTCGCGGGTGTTGCTCGTCCGCCAACCAACCATCAGATTCTGCATGCTGTGCGGCACTTTGCCCATGCTGAATCCGAAGTCGCTGGTGACCTTCAGTGACTGTTGCTCGAGATACCAATTCATCCCCGTTGTCACAATATTGATATCGGCACCACCAAGTTGTGTCGCCTTTGGGCCCCCGCCTTCCCATCGCATGAACCACTCCGTGTCGTCCGTCAGATAGGTGCTGCCCTGGAAGACCCATCCAAGCCATTCCACAGTGTTGATGTTGCCAACCGGTGTGCTGTAGCCCTTCTGGTGGTGATAGGTGCCAGAGGCAAAGAAACTGATGCCATCGAGCGCAAGCGAAAGATCGCCGGTGAATCCCCAACTGTCGGTCTTGGGGTTGCCGGTTCCCCGCCGCTCTTCGTGCTGGCCGTGGACGGCCAGACCAAGCAACACGCCATTGTCGCTGCCGGGAGGACTCGTGAACTCCTGAAACTGTGCCCAGTCGCCTCCCAGAAGCCACTCGGCGCGGGCAGTCAGCGCCCATTCGGCGTCGAAAACCAGCGCGCTCCACGGCGGGATCGTCGGCGGCAACCCGCCACTGGGTGTGGTGATCAGGCCGGCTCGGGTCAGCGAACCGTCCGAGATCGCCATGATGACACGCACCGCGTCGCTGGGCATCCATGTGAATTCGACACCCTGGGATCGACCAAGACCGAGTCGATAATCGATCAATGATCGGTCCACAGCTAGTTGCCGGGTGTCGGAAATGAGTGACTCCCTAGTGAACGGCAACTGAAAAATACCCATGCGAACGGCCCACTGCTCCGAGAGCCGCCGCCTGACCCACGCATCCCAGAGTCGCGACTCCATATCCGTGAGCGTGGTGGTTGATGCTGAATCTACGATGGCGTGTGGATCAGTCCAACCCCAGCCGGGTTGGATCAGGAAGGTCGTGTCCCGGTCGAAGAGCCACCCGCCGAGGTTCAGACGCATGCGCGTGTTCTCGAACCCGTACCGCCATTCATCGTCGGTCGAAGTCTCCCCCTTGCGAAGGCGGCCACCGAGAAACCGCTCCTGCAGGAGGCCGCCGATCTCCAACTTGAATCGACCATCTGCGCTGGCAAGGAAGAAACCGTCGGACCACCCACCGAGGAGACCGTCGCCCACGAGGTTGTTTCTCGAATCCGCATCAATCAGAACCTCGTGCACCAGCGTGCGAATCTCGTCCGCGCGAGCGGCGGTAAGCCATGATTCGCCCGCCTGTGTTCGAAGGACATCGAGATCATCCCGCATACGCGCAGTCTCATCCTGCACGCTGTTGAGGTGTTCTCGAAGTTGATCGATCTGCTTCTGAACATCATCCGCCTGCACGGATTGCACAGTCGCGGCGCACGCGGCAAGTATCACTGCGGTCCGCAGGGTTCGTCGACCTGATTGTGCCAGCAAAAAGAACATGTTCTTGTGTCAGAAAGCCAACTGAAACTGCGTCCTGAAAATCAACTGCCCTCCGTGATGGCTGTCCGGCTGAGTACCTGCCTGCGGCATCACAAATGCCTGATCCACATCGCCGAAACTGAAACCGAGATCAGCACTGATCTTGAGATCCTGTCCATCGAGATAATGGTTGACACCCGCAGTCATGATGCTGAGGTCCTTGCCATTGAACTCCGCCGCGTCCGAGCCACCCGCTTCCCACCGAAGAAAGACCTCGTTGCGATTGGTGACATAGGTGCTCGCCTGCAGAACCATGCCGAACCAGTTGACCTCCGGCACTTGCACCGAAAAGTCGCGAACACGCTGCGCGATCAAGCCGACATAGGCTGATGCCCCGTCAAACTGCAGCGTCGCATCAATGGTCGCCGCCATGTACCGGCCCTTTGGAAGACCCGCCGGAGGCGGAATCCCGTTGTCCCGTTCCGTGTGCTGTATGTGTCCTGCAAGACCGATCAGTACACCGGGGGTTGTCCCCAGCGGCGCAGTGAATTGATTGAACTGTTCCCACGAGCCGCCCAGTTTCCACTCATACCGCATGGTGAGCGCATATTCCACATCAGATTCGAGCGCGGCCCAGGGTGGTACCGGACTCGGTTGGCCGAAGATCGCGCTGTGGAAGAGCGATGTTGATCCGCTGCTGAATGCAACAAAGACTCGGCGATCAGGCGAGGCCCATGTAAGTTCCACCCCCTGCGATCTGCCCAGGCCAAGGCGATGGTCAATTGTTGTTTTTTCAATCGCCAGTTGGGCTGAGGCGGCGACCAGCGACTCTCTGGTAAACGGCAACTTGAAAATGCCCATCGTGACCGCCACCGAATCACTCAGTCGTGTTCGGATCCATGCGTCCCAAACGCGGCCGGCTATCGTGTGAGAGTCATTGGTCAGGTTGTCGGGGTCGAGGCGCCCATACCCGGTCTGCACGAGAAACTGGAGACCGCGGCGGCCGATGTGTCCCCCGATGTCCAATCGTGTGCGGGTAACTTCAAAGCCATACCGCCATTCGTCCGGCACGGCATTGGGGTCGTCTACCGGCGAATCGACCCAGTTGCCAATGAACCGTGTCTGCATGAGCCCGTTGATGGTGAGTCCATAGCGACCATCGGCGCTGGCAAGAAAGAACCCCTCTGACCAGCCCATCATGACGCCGTCACCGGTCAGCGATCCCCGCATCTCGGCATCGGCCAGCACATCGTTGACGAGCACGCCGATCTGCTCCGCCCGCTCGGCGGTCAACCACTCATCCTGCAATTCAAGTTGAGCCTGATCCAACTCATCGCGAACAACAGCATTCGCTGATTCGGCGGCAGCGATCTCGTCCCGGAGTTGATCGATCTGATCTTGAAGGGTCGGCGGACTTGCACGGGCAGCCACCGCGGTCGCCCATGCGGCGACCATCGCCAGTGCAGTCCATTGCCAGCGTTGCGTATCCATCCGTGGTGTCGCGCCACGATTGTATCGGCCACGAAGAGGGTTGGGCGGGAATGGTGGCCAAGGTGCCGACCCCACCCCCAAAAAGAACAGCCGGCCCCCGAGGGGGCCGGCTGCGTGAGTGTCATCAGAGGATGACCTCCGGTTCGCTTCTCAGATCAGAAGCTGAACTGGAGCTGGGTGCGAAGGACCCACTCGCTCGCGTTGGCATTGGAGCCACGCCAGTTCGTGATGTTCGTCGCATCAACACCGAGCGGCGAAACGCCGTTCCAACTGTATCCCAGATCGGTCGACCACTTGGCGTTCTGTCCCGCCCAGTAGTTGTTCAGACCAACCGTAAGGATTTCCAGGTTGTCGGTATTGTCGTCAAAGTCTTCGTACTCGAAGCGACCGTAAAGTTCCCAGTCACTGTTGAGGTACGTACCACTCTGAGCGACGAAGCCGATCGGGTTGGTGTCGGTGACATCATCATCGGCGTACATAAAGAGCAGGTAGGCGTTGGTGCCACCCCACTCCATCTGTACGTCAGCCGTGAGTGTCCAGCGGTCATTGGAGACGGGCGCAAGGTTCGAAGGACCGTTGTCGTCGTAACTCATAGACACACCGACGAGGGTGCCGGACTCGCCACCTTCGGGGCTGGTGAACTCGTCGAACTGATCCCATCCGCTACCACTGAGTAGGAACTCAAGGCGACCGGTGAGGGTCCAACTGTTTGCGTTGCCCATGTAGGTGCTGGAGTTAGGTGTCACACCGTTGTTACGGCCGTTGCTCCACATGCCCCAGAAGCGAGCCTCGTCACCACTGTAGTTGCACGACAGGCCCGTTGAGGTCGTCGTACCCGTACCACCAAAGTAGGTGTAGGAGAGCAGTGAACGCTCAACTGCCTGCTGGTCCTCGGCGTTGATCAGCCATTCACGGCTCATCGGCACCTTCATCGAACCCATGGCCAGTTCCCATCCATCGCCGCAGTCAGCTGTGCCGTAAGCCCAGTCGACGCTCGGGTTGCCACTGGTGCCCCAGTCAAGCCGGATGTCATAGCCGTAGCTGCCAGCGATAGCACCGGAGAAGTTCAGCACGGTACGTGTCTGATCAAAGCCCCAGCGGCTGTCCTGTGCAAGTGTGTCGTCGTCGACGTCACTGTAGACCCAACGCTCCTGAAGAACGCCGTTGATCGTCAGTGACCAGTTCCCATCACCGCTACCGACCGTAAAGCCACCGTTGTAGCCAGCGGGGGAACCGCTGCCCTGAAGGCTTGCACGAGTGTCGGCGTCGGCGAGGACGTCGTGGACAAGGCCGCGGATCTCGTCACTGCGAGATTCGGTCAACCAGTCCTGGTTCTGCATGGCAGAAAGCTCGGCGATGCGAGCCTCAGCCGCCTCGAGGCGAACCTGCAGGTCAGCGTTAATATCGCTACCCGCATAGCCCATGCTCGTCAGCGTCAACGAAGTGACGCCGGCAAAGAGGCAAAGATGACTCATGGGTCAACTCTCCTGATCTGTCGAACGCCTCAGCCGACTCCCGTGGCCTCGTGCGTCCTTACCATCCACCCGCCCACTATGGATCCGGTCAACAAGACGCGGAGCGGACGATTCTTCCCTATCGGCCCACCCGGGCCGAGAAGTTGAAGGCGAGATAGTAGTGATTTCGCCGCCCTTGGCTACCCCCCCAGCGGAAAAGGGTGAAAAAAAGGGAAAGGCCCTCCTGGCGACCCTTTTTTCTTCCTCCTAACTGATGGCTCCAAACGGCTTTACATACAATTATGCCGGATCCAGATATTCCCGTCCGATAACCGCTCCATGCAGGCCTTCCTGAGGCCCATTTGGGGCAAAAAAGCTCGCCCCATCGGCCACATCCGCCACCCCATCGCCCCCAAAATCTGCCTGAACCCCCGGCACCAAGACCCGTTCATAGCCCCGGCGCTCCGCAACGTGGAGGCGTTGCTCCAGATGAGGCACCGGACGCACCTCACCCCCGAGCCCGATTTCGCCTATGACGCATGTCTTCGAGGGCAATACGAGGCCTCTGGCCGTTCCAATGATGGCCAGACACAGGGCCAGGTCTGCAGCAGGTTCCACCAATCGAAGCCCACCTACGACGCTGGCGAAGATTTCCCGCTCGCCGAGCGGAATGCCAGCATGCCGTTCAATGACGGCCACCAGCATCGAGAGACGCTTCCCGTCCACACCGGTTGCCCTCCGTCCGGCCTGACCCAAGTTGCCCCCTGCCACCAAGGCCTGCACCTCCGTCAACAAACATCGGCTTCCATACATGGCGGCGCAGGTCACGGCGCCGCTTCGCGGCTCCGCATCCGGGTCGAGCAACGAACCGGCATCGACCACTTCCCGCAGCCCGGTATCGCTCATCTCAAACAGCCCCACCTCCATTGTCGTCCCGAATCGGTTCTTCGCGCCGCGAAGTGCTCGCACGGCATGATGCCGATCACCCTCGAACTGCAGTACGACATCCACCATGTGTTCGAGCGTTCTCGGCCCGGCCAATTGACCGTCCTTCGTCACATGTCCCACGATGAAGACCGCCATCGTCATTTCTCTGGCAAGGTGAACCAGTGCGCGGCAGCATCGCCGAACATTGCTCACCCCACCAGGAGAAGAACCCCCGTCGCTTGGATGAACCATTTGAATGGAGTCCATGATCAAGATGGCAGGGCGCACCTGCTGTACTTGCTCGGCAATACTCGCCATGTCGCTCTCCGCAACTACGAAGAGATCGCTTGGGGGCGCACTGCCGCCCAGCAATCGCTCTGCGCGGAGACGACACTGGTACGCAGATTCTTCGCTCGTGGCGTACAACACCGGTCGATCCTCCGCGGCGTGCATGGCAACCTGCATCATGAGTGTTGACTTGCCGATTCCCGGTTCCCCGCCCACCAGCACAACGCTTCCCGCAACCAGTCCACCTCCGAGTACGCGATCGAGTTCACCTGTTCCGGTCTTGAATCGATGGACATCAGCTGGTTCGATGTCGGAAAGTCGCATCGCCCGTTGATGAGGGGAGAGCGATCCATGATTGGCGCCCCCAGCCGCCGCCTGGACGGTATTCCACGCACCACAACTGTCGCACCGTCCGGACCAACAGGGATGTTCGACGCCGCAGGCGGTGCAGTGATAGGACTTCTTCGCTCGTGTCACGCCCCGAAGCGTACTGCTACTGGGTGTTCGCTCCGGGCGTGCGGCTCTTTCTCTGCGCAAGTCGTCGCATCGATGAAGCCCACCTCGCCCACTCGAGCAATGCACGCCGTTTCTCGGCCGCAGTCAGGTCACCGCCGCCGAATGCGGTGTGTCTTCGCCACGCGAGGTACCCGCCGCCGAATCGCAACCGGCATCGGCAGGCAAGCACAGTCGCGAGCCAGAGGCCATCGATCGTACTCAGCCAATTTCTCATCCACCACCTCCCCCGGAGGAATCCGGTGGGCTGAAGCGACTTCCCACGAGACCGATGCGACGGTTGATGTCGCTTTTCGGAAGCAATGGGCTAACAAGCATCATGATCAGCACCGCCAACACCGAACCGGTCCAAAGCCAAGGCAGCCACCCCATGTATATATAGGAGGATACGATCAACACCAATAGAAGCGCCGTGGGGATCATGCCTTCCCACGCCAGTCGCATCAGTTGATCGAACCGGAAGCGTGGCAGCGTCCAGCGAACCAGCATCGTCAGGGCGATGAGCAGGAATACCTTCCCGAATACGATCCCGGCCTGCAGAAGGATGAGCCAGATACTGCCTGCCGCAGGCAAATCCCAGCCAGTTGCAGGATTCAGCGACCAGCCACCCATGAACAGTGTTACGAAGAAGGCGCTGCCCACGAACAGATGTACATATTCGCCCATGAAGAAGAGTGCCCACCGCATGGATGAGTACTCCGTATGCCAGCCGCCGACCAGTTCCTGTTCGGCCTCGGCGAGATCAAAAGGAGCCCGGTTCGCCTCGGCCAAGAGACAGGTATAGAAAAGAATTGCTGCAAGCGGTTGCTGCAGGAGATTCCATTGGCCCTCAAGTTGCTGAGCGACGATCGCCTGCGGCAGCAGTGTGCCAGATGCCAGAATCACGCACAACAGCGCCAGCCCCATCGGGATCTCGTAACTGATGATCTGCGCACTTGCGCGGAGACCCCCGAGGAACGAATACTTATTGTTCGACGCCCAGCCTCCGAGTGCCACACCGTATACGCCGAGCGACGCAGTCGCCACGAGGTAGATGACCCCGATGTTGATATTCGCGCCCATGATGGCAACAGATTCGCCGCCGCCCAGAATCAGCCAGCCACCCCACGGGATGACCAGAAACCCGATGAGCGCCGGCACCGCGGCGAACGCAGGTGCGAGCACAAAGAGCCCGCGGTCCACACCGCGGGGCATGAAGTCCTCCTTCATGAACAGTTTCAGGCCGTCAGCGATCGGCTGAAGAAGCCCGAGCGGGCCGACTCTGTTCGGACCAATGCGATCCTGCACCCACGCGCACAGTTTTCGCTCAAGCAGGATGAGATAGGCCGCGGCACCGAGTGACACATGCAGAATCACGAGCAGCACGATGACGGAAGTGATCAGTTGCGGCGTCAGGAAGGCGGGCATGGGGGAGGGGATTGTATCGGGAGAGCGGTCACGCGCCTGCGGTTGCCGTCTCGCCGGTCAGGCTTTCTCGAGCGAGTTCTGGGAAACAATCCTGGAGCGCGATGACGCTCCAGTCACCGGCGCGAAGCGCGGCGATCGCCTGCACTGCGGCGACTGCCCCGGTCATCGTCGTGATCATCGGGATTCGCTGCCGCACGGCCATCGCGCGAATCCGCCCTTCATCGGTGTGGGCGCCCGTTCGCGTAGGCGTGTTGATGATGAGATCGATTTCGCGGTTTGCAACTCGGTCGAGAATGTTGGGCCGCGCTCCTTCCGAGATCTTACGGATGAGCGTTGTCGAGACGCTGTGCGAACGGAGCATGTCACGGGTCCCGCTAGTCGTGTAAACCTGGAACCCCATGGACACGAGCGACCGCGCAACCTCGACCGTGCGGGGTTTGTCCGAATCTCGCGTCGAGAGGAAGACGTTTCCCTCTACGGGCAGGGGCCTGCCAACAGCCATCTTGGCCTTGGCCAGCGCGACCGGCAATGACCGGTCCATGCCCATCACCTCACCGGTCGATCGCATTTCCGGCCCAAGCACGACATCCACTCCGGGGAATTTCTCGAACGGGAACGCAGGCTCTTTGACTGAGTAAAACCCCGTCTCGGGCACCTCTACGCATCCGAGTTCCTCGATGGAAACACCCATCATGGTTCGCGCGGCAAGCCGGGACCACGGAACACCCTTTGACTTCGCCACGAATGGCACGGTACGCGAGGCACGCGGATTCACTTCGATCACATAGACCATCTCATCCTTCACGGCCAACTGCATGTTCATGAGCCCGCAGACCCGAAGACGCTCGGCCATCGCAGCGGCCTGTCTGTGAATTTCTCGCAGAATGGATGCGGGCAGTGAGAACGGTGGCACGACGCAACTGCTGTCTCCACTGTGCACGCCGGCTTGCTCGATGTGTTCCATGACCCCGCATATCACTGCGCTGGGCGTTGCTTTCGGCCTGGCGATCCTCCTCGACGCAGTCGCGGGATGCGGGTCAAAGTCGGCGATAACATCCACATCGATCTCGATCGCTTCCGAGAGAAACCGGTCGATGAGTACGGGCGCATCGGCAAGTTCCGACACATCAACGGCAGTGCGCATGTATCGATGCAACGATGTCTCGTCGTAGCAGATCTCCATACCGCGTCCACCAAGAACATAACTCGGCCGCACGAGAACCGGATACCCGATCTTCTCGGCAATGCCTGTCGCTTCCTCCAAGGAGTACGCGATGCCGTTGTCCGGCTGCCGCAACCCGAGTTCGTCCAGCACCGTCTTGAACCGATCACGATCCTCGGCAATGTCAATTGCTTCCAGTCCCGTACCGATGATCGGAACACCGGCGGCGGCCAGGCCATGGGCGAGATTCAACGGTGTTTGTCCGCCGAACTGCACAATGACACCCGCAACCCGACCAACCCGATCAGGTACATCGCTGCCACCACCGTTGAGCCTCTCAAGAATGTTCAGCGTGTCTTCGAGCGTGAGTGGTTCGAAGAAGAGGAGATCGCTCGTGTCATAGTCGGTACTGACTGTCTCTGGATTCGAGTTGACCATGACGGACTCGAAGCCCATTTCACTCGCCGCGAACGCTGCTTGGCAACAGCAATAATCGAACTCGATGCCCTGCCCGATGCGATTGGGTCCGCCACCGAGAATCACGATCTTGTCGCGCTCGCCAATGCGTACTTCGTCGTCGCAACAGGCCTCCTTGTCAGGCAGTTGCAAGGGCGATTCGTATGTCGAGTAGAAGTACGGTGTAATCGCCTCGAATTCCGCAGCGCAGGTATCCACCAATTTGTAGACCGGCTCGATGCCAAGCGACTTGCGGTATTGTCGAACCTTGAGAATCGTCTCCGTGGTGATTGCGCCAAGATAGAGGTAGGCCAGTTGTGGGTCGGAGAACCCCATCTGTTTTGCCCTCGCAAGAAGGTCAGCATCAAGCCCCTCCAGCGAGTCGATTGCCAGAAGCTCGCCTTCGAATTCCACGAGTTGCGCAAACTGATCCAGAAACCACGGATCGATCTTCGTCAGCCGATGGATGTGGTCCTGGGACCATCCGAGTTTCAAGGCGTACCGGATGTAGTACACGCGACCCTGACTCGGCACCGAAAGTTTTCGTACGAGCGTATCCTCATCAATCGGCCAGTCCGCCTCCGGATCACCTCGGCGGTGCCGAAGCCACCTGTCATTCCGATCCAGTCCATAGCCGAATCGCTTGACCTCCATGGACCGAATCGCCTTCTGGAAACTCTCCTTGAAGGTGCGGCCAATGCTCATTGCTTCGCCGACTGACTTCATCTGCGTGGTCAACGTCTCATCCGCCTCTGGGAACTTTTCGAAGGTCCATCTCGGCATCTTGGTCACGATGTAGTCAATCGATGGTTCAAAGCAGGCTGATGTCGTCTGCGTAATGTCGTTCCGCAATTCGTCAAGCGTGTACCCCACGGCCAGTTTGGCCGCGATCCTCGCGATAGGGAAACCGGTCGCCTTCGAGGCCAGTGCGGAACTCCGCGACACTCGCGGGTTCATTTCGATCACCACCATGTCGCCATTCTCTGGGTTCACCGCGAATTGCACATTCGATCCCCCCGTATCCACGCCAACCTCGCGCATGATCGCGATGGCGGCATCGCGCATCCGCTGGTATTCCTTGTCAGTCAGTGTCAGGATCGGCGCGACGGTTATGGAATCGCCCGTGTGCACGCCCATGGGGTCGATGTTCTCGATGCCACACACAACAATGCAGTTATCCTTGTGGTCCCGCACGACTTCGAGTTCATACTCCTTCCAGCCGAGCGCCGACTCATCGATCAACACCTGTCCGATTCGAGATGCATCCATGCCTCGCCGAACGATGTCGTCAAACTCCTCGCGGTTGTAGGCGATGCCACCGCCAGTACCGCCGAGCGTAAATGCCGGCCGAACGATGGCGGGCAGTCCGATCTCCTGCAGGAAAATCCACGCATCCTCCATCGACGATACTGCCGCCGAGCGAAGTTGCTGCAGACCGGATCCGTCGACAATGTTGCGAAACTCTTCGCGATCTTCAGCACGAAAAATGATCTCTCGACTCGCGCCGATCATCTCGACACCGAATGTCTTCAACACGCCCTGTTCGTCGAGTTCGCAGGCGCAGTTCAGGGCGGTCTGCCCGCCCAGCGTCGGCAACAGCGCATCGACGGGATTGCCGAGTTCCTGTTCCTTCTTCAAGATCCGACGGACGGCCTCGCAAGTAATGGGCTCGATGTAGGTCCGGTCCGAAAAAGCCGGGTCGGTCATGATGGTGGCGGGGTTGGAGTTGACCAGCACCACGCGGAATCCCTCCTCCCGAAGGGCTTTGCACGCCTGGGTCCCCGAGTAGTCGAATTCGCAGCCTTGCCCGATGACAATAGGGCCTGAGCCAAGGATCAGAATTGTCTTGATGTCATCCCGTCGAGGCATGGGCGGCGCAAACCTAGGGCAGGGTACCGGGCATCTGCTCGGATGGATAGCATGGGGTGGTGCCACCGCTCCTCATTTTTGCTCTCGCCTTCGCGATCTGGTCCTTGGTCGTGGTTCTTGGCCGACTCGTTGTCGCTCCGCGATTGGCGGCGATGGCGACTGGTAACCCGTTGACGGGGCTCATTTGGCTTCTGCTCAACATCCACTTTCGCCTGCTCCACGGGCT
>PVBE010409332.1_pt1 | contig 13844 bp, 10 predicted proteins | sample 1631181 | NCBI WGS metagenome assembly PVBE01 (sample SAMN08397723, study PRJNA350692) | Marine metagenome, whole genome shotgun sequencing project. | isolation source: water | place: Pacific Ocean | collected 2012-04 | reverse complement strand
GTAGCAGTAAGACTACCTGTTATATTTATATTTCCTGTACCCGTTATATCATTTGAATTTAAACTTAAATCTCCACCCAATTGAGTAACAGTAAGACTACCTGTTATATTTATATTTCCTGTACCCGTTATATCATTTGAATTTAAACTTAAATCTCCACCCAATTGAGGCGTAGTATCCTCTACTACATTTGATAATAGACCAGCAGCAGATGTTGTTTTATTTTCCCAAACAGATAAAGTAGTGTTCCATTGAAGTATATTATTATCAGCGATAGAAGTGAGAGTAACATCGTCCATCTCTGCTATTGTATTCTCAGTTGCTACTTGTGCATCCACATAAGCAGTCGTAGCAAGTTTAGTAGAATTATCACTTGCTGATTGAGTATATCCAGTAACCGTAGCATCAATAGCACCTGTACCAGTTAGATTGAAATTATTCAAATCTAAATTACCACCTAACTGAGGTGTAGTATCATCAAGTAGATGTTCCATGTCATCACTATCATTAGTGATAACTTCATTGATAGCTGCAACAATATTTGTTTTGTCTGTAGTGTTAAGAGATGTTAAGTCACCAATAGTACTTCCAAGACTATTAGTTTTTATTCTCCATTCATCAAATGTGTCTATTAAATTTACTGATACTATTGCCATTTTGTTATTCCTTTATGAAATATCACCAGAGCCTCCTCCGACATTTATCCAGACATTAGAACCAGTTGTTATATTTGTACAAACATACATTTCACCGCTAGTAGTATTTGTCCATATAGTACCTAGGCCACCTACTGGATTACTGGACGTAGTAGGATCGTTTGCAGAACTTATATTCTTATTGCTAAGCTCATTGATGGCAGCAACAATACTTGATTTATCTGTAGTATTTAATGTTGTTAGATCACCCGTATTAGTTCCAATATTATTAGTTTTAACTCGCCATTCATCGAATGTATCTATTAAATTTACTGACACTATGGCCATCTTATTATTCCTTGATTAAGTATCATTGATCTATAGCATATCTTATAATCACTATTCCAGAACCACCTCTGGATGTGTTAACTTGAGCACCACCCGTCTGTCCTGCGCCACCACCTCCACCAGTGTTTGCTGTGCCCGGAGTTCCAGGTCCACCCCATACTCCCTGATGATTACCACCACCAGAACCTCCACCGCCTTGTCCGCCTTGTCCGCCAGCACCATTACCTGCTTGTGGATGTCCATATGCTCCACCACCACCGCCACCAGCATAAAATTGAGAACCCTGACCTCTATAAGTATTTGATCTACCATTACCACCATCACCACCATCACCTGGCGCAAACTCACCAACTTCAGAAGCACCACCGCCTCCACCTCCGCATGCTCTTTCATTAATAAGTGGACTACCACCACCGCCATATCCTTCTACCGGTGAGTATCCACCAATATTTCCTGCCCCGCCTTCACCATCGGTGTCTCCGCCGCCACCAGAACCGCCCGGCGCACCTTCATGATTTCCTGCGCCCGGAAAACCGTTTCGGCCGCCGCCAGATGCTTCATAAAGTTTTGTTCCACCTTGATTCATAAGCCAAGAATCACCACCATCAAAAGCAGTACCAGATTGACTATTAATTCCAGCCCCACCAGCACCAACTTGAACTGAATACGATTGTGCTGTAAGTGTGATATTAGTAAGTTCACGAAAACCTCCAGCACCACCACCAGCACCACCAGCTCCGCCACCACCAGCAACTAGAAGCATATCTATAACACCTTCTGATTCTGGAACAAATGTTCCATTTGAAGTATAGACATGAACCATATAATTGCCAACTTGACTTCCGCCAGGAGCAATAAAAGGAGCTCCCCTTCTTCCTACATTTTTAGGAACATTCATAAACGACATAGTAGGTCTCCTATACTCTACATTTTAGGGTTACGGCCAATCCAGAACCACCACTTGCTGAAGTTATTGAAAAGGTTATTCTATCTCCAGCAGCAAATTCAGTGGTTGATAAAGTTCCATCTACCAATGTAGTAGAACTTGCAAATGCTGGATTTGAAGAGTAAATATTACTACCCTCTTTTTTTATTTCAATTTGACAACTTCCTGATGAATCCAATTTTCCGACACAACCAACAAATGATCCTGCCCGAGCCATTACCAAACGACCATAGATTCCATTCTCAATTGTTTCCGCTACCATATCTTTATCGTAACCAGCATAAAACCCAATATCATACGGCATTTCTAATAAGGCTTCGCCAGAACCATTCCTGGTTAAAATATCTTTTGTTATGTATTGTAGTGCCATATCTTATTCCTCTTGATTATGATTTAGGGTGTTTATTTTTAATTTCTGTAACATGATCCTGCCATGTAGTAGTGCCATTTTTTTGATCCCAATATAACATATCTAATTGATCAGTTATATTTGCGTATGCTTCAAATCGTTTTCTACTATAATCCTGTGCATCATACTCTGCTTGTAATCGAGCAATCTCAGTAGAAATTTTTGCTTCATCCAGAGTAACAAGTTCTCCATCTTTGTCAAAAGCTTCAATAGATGCATTGATAGATACTACTGTACTGTGTGTATTTAATATTGCTTCATCTCTCATGATTTATGCTCCTATTTCAAATGCTGTTATTGTTGATACAAAAGTTCCATAATAGATGCTATCAGCTGATAATCCACTACGATTAACTACACCATTACCAGAAGTAGCCAGAGTCTGGATCTGCCATTGGTATGTTATAGCAGAAGTAGTTGAAGGTGTATCTAATATTTGTAATGGGTAAGTATCTGCCTGTGAATAAAGATCGTTATGATATTGAACACCTGCTCTAATCCTATTTCCCCACTGATCACCAATAGCTATTGGTGTTGAATCTCTTACTATTCTACAATATACTCTCTCACTAGAAACCGCACCACTTACATTTATTGTACCAAATACATATACCTTACTAGTTGCTGATGAAGGAGTAATAGATACAGATAGACCAGTAACATTGGTATAATTTTGCCCACCTGCTAATGTGTATGTATCCGGTTTCGTTGTGCTGACTACCTGCAAGACTTTTCCAGTAGCTCCTGCACTAACACTTGCCCAAGAAGAACCGTTACTTGTTAATATATTTCCACTAGAACCAGCAGCTGGTAATGGGTTGGCTGTTCCAACCCAACTAGTACCATCACTAATTAATATCTCACCAGCTCCTGTTGCATTTGGTAAAACATTAGTATTTGTCCATTCTGGTGCAGTTGCTCCGGCATTAGTCGCAAGGACCTGACCTGCCGTGCCGATTGATAATTTTCTATAATCAGTTCCATCATAATAAAGAGTATCACCCGCAACATCAGCACCCATAGCAATCTTAGCACCATTAACTGAATTGTCTATAATTTCTGTAGCAATACCTAAATGTACTACTCTTATTTTTTGACCAGTGGTAACTGCCGTACTAAATGCGATAGTCGTAGTAGTTGGTAAAGAGTATGCAGTTGTTGGTTGATTAACACCATCAATAAAAACTAATATACTTTCTTCAGATGGAGCAGCTACAGTAAGGGGGCCGTATGTTGTTGTGCCATCTGCTACAAAAACATTTTCTACAAAATTGGATGAACCACCTCCACCACCCCCTGCATTGGTTGTAAAAAATAAATCACCAGAACCATTAGTCGCAAGGACTTGACCAGATGAGCCATCTGTAACATTCAACTCACTAATGCCAACTTTGTTAGCAGCAATTTCTGTAGCATTTATTGTTCCGGTTATATCACCACCAAGACCAACAAAACTTAAAGTTCCTGAACCATTTGTTTGGAGTACCTGACCATTCGTGCCATCAGATAAATTAAGTTCTGGAACACCAACTTTGTTTGCACCAATTTGTGCATTACCTATTGTTCCAGTTAAGTCACCACCAATAGCAGAACCAGAAACATCTGGTGCATCAGTAAATGATAAGTTACCAGATCCATCAGTTTTTAATATCTGGTCAGCACTACCATCTGCGACAGTGAGTTGAGCTATTCCAACAGCATTAGATACATTTGACATATCTTTTCTTGCAAGTGGAAAACCAGCTTGTGTGCTACCGTCATGTACCCGAACTGTTTTTTCGGTGAGGTCAACTGTTAGCTCGCCCTCGCTACCTGTAAAGGTAGCATGATCGGCACTCGATCCTCTTCGTCTTTTTACTATTTTAGCCATAGTTTAATCCTCTTTATTTATTCGTTTACAATCCATTTTAATTCTTCCTCATTCCACTCCCATTTATAAAAAACACTACTATCTGTATCGTCCATAGATAATTCTCTGTCGTTTGGATGTTTAACTGGTGGCTCCCAATAACAAGTATCTTCATTTAATGTCCAAGATGGATATGGTTGTTGTATGTAGAAGGCGTCTCTAGTAGAATCATAAATCATACCTATACCAGCATAATTTTTTCTTAATGGAGGTTTATCATCTTCTATAGCTGAATTAGGTGCATAATGTTTTCCACCCATAGTATTATAAGATGTTTTAATCCATTTTTCAGGAGGCCCGAAAATACCAGTATCAATCATTTCTTTAGACACTACAGCGACTTCAATCACTATATTGTTTTCGTCAATTTTTGCGTAATGACTCATAACTATTTCCTATAATTTAATTATTATATGTGTAAAAATGTGCAAAGCTATATCTCCCTAGTCCTTTGTTTATATCTTCTTCATTCATTTCTATTTCTGTTACTTTATGCAGATAATAACTTGGAAAAAGTATCATCCTATTATGTAAACATTCTACAGTTGCTCCTGAATCAGTAAATACCAAATCACCACCTGTAAACTTTTTTGGTTGTATATAAAAAAAAGTTAAACAGCTGTGCATAAAAACATCGTTATGTTCTAAATAATAATCTCCATGATCATAATAATTTACTATCGTACAATCATTATTAGTAGTAACAAGAGTTCGACAAGAAGGCACTACTCCATAAGCATCTAAAACTTCTGGTGAAAGTATCTTTTTATATACGCTAAAGATATTCGACTCTTCTCTCTTACCTGCATAAAGGCTATCTAACTCAAATCTTTTTAATTCTGCTCTTGCATTTCCATCTGCGTCTGTAGCAACACCTGCATGGCCAGGAGTTTTTATAAACATCCTTCCCATTTTATCCATACTAGTTAGCTCTTCCCAAATAAGCTCTAGTTCTTCTTCATTATAAAAATCATCAACTATCAAAAAAGGAAAAACTTTATCATCAACACATGGTCTAATAATCACAATACACTACCTCAATTTATTTTTTCTCAATTAACTTCTTCACGAGCTCCTTTAGTTCTAGGATATCCTGTTTCATACTATTTATATCACTTATTTCAGCTTCTTTTCTTTTTTTAGCTAACTTGTAATTCTCTAATGCATTTCTATTAGTATTCAGAATTGCCTTAGAGTTTACATCACGCACGTAATGTGTTTCTTCTACTTTTACAGTTTTCATAATTTTATGCTAATGCAATAGCCCTCAAGTCTTTTATTAATGGAACTTTAGTTGTTGATACAGATGTCATTACAATTTTAATAGCAAATACTTTAAAGTCACTATAGGTAACACTGTTTGTTGTATACTCCACATTTGCTGTCGTGGGTGAATATTCTAATTCAAGATATTCGTCCTGAGAAGCAGAAACATTATTAATATTAGTTGTTTCACCCATCAAGACCCATGGCCGACTATCAAATGTAGCAGTATCCGTTTGAGATAACACTTTATAGTATACAGAAATTGTAGAACCACTCTGTCGGTTAGCTGTCATGTAAACTGTTAAGTCAGTTGCATCAAATCCATCTTTCAAGTTTACCCGTCTTGTAATATACCTTGCAGTAGCATCTCCACCTTCAGAATTAGTCTCATTGGTTGTCAAATTATTAATAGTGTTCTCAATAGTTATAACACTGTTTCTCTTTGTGTCAATAACTGGACTGATATACTTACTTGTAGATACAAGTTGAGCTCTTGAATCATAACTAGCAGCAGTCGTTGCAATCTTCTTTTGTGTATCAAGATTGTAATTAGTATTCTGAATAACAGGTGCGTAACTGGTATCCAATACACCTGAAGCACCAGTTCCTGTCATCTTAATTCCCCAACCTATTGCAGTATTATTTATCCTAACCTCTTGTGGAACTAACTGTACAATATCAGCTTTATATTCAGCAGCAGATGTTCCATCTTTAAAGATAGCATTTGCAGTTTGTCCAATTGTGAACTCTGCTCTATTCAATACAAAAGTCAAATCCTGATTTTGGTCTGGTGTCCATGTTGATGCATTTTGAGATTTAAAGAATACACCAGCGTATGGTTGTGCTGAAACTTTTCTAGTTGTTCCAACAATGTTATCACCCATTTCAGAAATCCAACATTCGTATTTCAAACTATTACTCAATACAACTATAGCATACTCTCCGGGCTGTAAATAAACCAGTGATGGAAATGTAAACTTCGTAGCAGATGTAGCATCTTCACTAATATTGATATCAGCAGGAAGTTTGAATGTATCCGAAAATGGTAATACAGTTTGAGAAGGATAACCATTCAAGGTATCTCTAATCTGAACCGTTACAGGAAGTCCGTCATCGTCTTTTGACTTAAAGTATAAGTCTAAATCTGAAACAAAAATTCCATCTGGATACAATGCTTCATCAACCAGAATTGTTTGAGCCAATGGGTCAAACCATCCACCAACATTTGTTCTAGTGAAAGTATTAGTTGTTGTTCTAAAGTCTGTAGCACTACCCATACCGAACTGCTGTATTCTTGGAACTCTAGTAGACACTACAACATTTTCTTTTGTCTGCAACAATCCTTGTGCTTGATAAACCACTTCGCCATAAGTTGAAGCAGATATCAAATCACCACTTGTATTATCTGTTAATAGGAATTGTCTTTCGCCAGTTCGGAATCTTAGTGTATCTGAATTAGGAATAGTGAATGTCAATCCTGTGATAGAACCAGAATCATCAGTATACATCGCACCACCCAATGCACCACCAGACGGTGTACAATATTCTGAAACAGCTTCACTATCAAAGTAAGCATATACTCTTGTATTCGGTTTCATTCCATTTACTGATATTGTTAAATCCCTTGAACGAATAAATGGAACAATAGATACATCAACGATTCTATCACCAATGCTATTTCTTACAGTATCCGTTCCAGTAATCTCATTACGAATACCTGTCCTTGATTGATTGACTGTAGCTTCAACAGATTGTGTCGTAACATTTCTAACTCTACCACCACCACTCTCTCTGACAGTTGAAGAAGCTAATACCCTTTCTCTACCAGTACCAAGAGTTTGCCAGTCGTTGAATTGTGTACCGAATGATAGACCTACTAAACTTGCCCATGCATCATTCTCACCTTGAAGATTAACAATAACTTCTGGTTGTGTGTCAGTATCAATCCAGTTATCATTAGGAGGGTCTAGTTCAACATTACCTATCCATGCCAATACAGCAAATGGATTTACATTGACAGATTTACTTGCAACTGTCTGACTTACAATTGGTGTCGTAGTATAAGGTAATGTTACACAATCACCCGTTTTTTGAACACCAGTAGAATCAGATGCTGAATATATAACATCTGTAATATTAGAATTAAAACTTGGTCTTAGAATTTTCTCATCAAAATCAATAGCACATTGATAGTCATTACTCAAAACATTACCAACACTGTGTCCATTGAATCCGTCAACCAACATTCCATTTTTGAATCTATCTAAACCAGCTGTATCCTTGATAACCAAAGCATCTGTATCTTTCTCTAACAATGAAAGGGATGTATAATATTCTAAGTTACCAATTCGTTTTTCTAACTTACCAATGTCCCTCATTGTGTATCGTTTGTTCTCAATATACTTACTAGTAATATCTCTTGTCTTGAATGTATAAGCAGGAATCTCTAATCTATAAAGGTTCATTGTTCCATCAAGTCTTGCTGGTTCAGGTGCAGCCAATGAAGAAATACCTTTGTTACTTCCAAACTTTTTCTCTCTACTTAGATAAACTATATCCGTTCTTGGAAGATAATAACTATAGTCAGCAGACCAGTTTGTATTGGGAACGGGTAACTCAATATTACTCATTGTATTCAATCCGTCATCCCGTCTTGGTCTAAAATCTACACAATCTCGTAGCTCTACTGTTTCACCAGTGACCGGACTAGTATATGTTGGAATATTTTCAAATCCAGTTGCAGCAGTATATGAATCAACTGAAAGATATCCTACACCAGAATGTGTAAAATAATCAAACACTATTGCAACTTTTCCAGCTGGGCCAGTCTGTCCTGCTTTAAGCTTAATACTTCCATGATCATAAAAATTATCTCTCTGTCCTGTGTCTAACTCATACCTTGAGGAAATATCAGTATCACCCGCAGCAACCGATGAAACAATCTTAGTGATGTTAGATGTCGCACCTGTTATATTTTCAGCAACAAATGTTCCAGAAGTAGGAACATAAGTAACAGATGCTTCATTGGCTGCTCCTCTAATAACTGTACCCGTAGCACCAGAAGTTAAACCAGTTATGATTTCTCCTTGTGTTAAAGCCCCAGCAGAAGATGTTACTGTTAATGTTGGTAGAGTAGCAGAACTACTACTTCCAGAATCATAAACAGCTTTCAACGTCTTTACATCCGATTTTAATAATGAATCAGATGATAAAGGTATTGTATTTGGTGTTGGGAGATCGTTATGGTCTAAAACTACATTTGAAACAAGATTTTTAACTTTCTCAACTTTACTATCAATATCTAATGTAGCAATAATATCTGCTGTAAAATTAAAAGAACTATTAACTTGAATAGTAACAGAAGTGTTGCCCGGAGATTGAACTATTACTGACGTAGCATCAAGAATTGTGCCGGGGGTAAAAGAAGATGTACCTTGAGTTTTTACAACTATAAGATATCCCTCTCTCCTATTAGTTTGACTAGTATTGTCAGTTCCAAAAAACTTTTCAGTAGAACCACCACTAGAAATAGTAGTAGTACCAGCAGTAAATCCCATGCCTTCAAAAACTCTCCTACACCTATAACTTGTATCAGTAACACCCAAATCATCCCGAACAGTTTTCAATGTATTCTGAGGAAGTTTAAATACCAATGAATTATCAGATGTCTCAAAGAGTTTTGCATCACCGCCAGCTACTCCACCAACTTTACCACTAACATCAATATTACACTTAGCATCAATTGTTCCGTCTAATGGTATTTTTGGAATAGTAATAGATTCAACTTCTCCAAACGATGAACTAGACATTTGAATATCATACAAATAAAGATTATTAATCATGGTAGAAGAACTTCCAGAAACATAATCAATATTTCTTACTTTTGCTTTTCCTATCTTTGTATTATTGTATGTAGTAGGGTTAGTTGTAGTGATACTTGCATGGGCTACGTTATGTAAATCAATTTCTGAATGAGTGGTTATATTAAATAGTCCAGACATATCTTTAACAACAACATAGTTACCGTATTGCATCAAACGGTCAAAACCATTTACACTTGTAAATTCTCTCGATCTATCTATTTCTATATCAGATGAAATAATTGTTTCATGTTCATAACCCTCTACAAATGCTTTACCTGGGTCTAGTCTTACAATAAATTTTGTTGCGTCAGATGGATGGTCTTTGAGTTGAATGTTATATGACCTTACAGTATAACTACCAGACTCATCAAATGTTCTTCTTGCAAATGTATTTTCTAATTCAGAGTATACTGGAACTTTAATATCTTTTTCTTTAATACCTTTATTGACACGCATTATCTCATAGAAATCTGTATCATCCTCAGAGGTCAAAGACTTCTTTGCTAAAGTCAAAGCAATCTTTAATCTATCTGCACCAGGAGCTGCATAGTTTGTAGAGCCTTGAGCATTATCTAATAATGTGGCATCCTCACCAGAGTTAACAATAGTCTCTGCTACAGAGATACCAATTTTATATGAAGGATTATTGAAATATTTTTCTAATGTTAAAGTCTGTTTAGCAATCTTAACAAAATTTCCTTTGATATAAAATACACCTTCATCAATGGATACAGAACTACCTTTACCCGTTGATGTTGTTAATGTAGCAACTGCCGTTGCTGTTGTTCCACCAGCTGGTGCTGTTCCAATTGTAACAGCAGGAATAGCATTTGTCAAATATCCAGCACCTTGTTCTGCTATTGTAATAGTTGTAACAACACCAGCAACAATTGTACAAGATGCAGTTGCTGTTGTTCCACCAGCAGGTGCTGCTGCTACTGTTACAGTAGGAGCAATCGTATAACCAGTACCACCAGAAACAATATCTATGGTATGTACGGAAGCAGGTGATGCTTCTACAACATCAGCAGAAATACTTAAATCAGTTGTACTAACTCTTTCACCAGAAAGGAAACTTGCTGCAGTATTAAGTGTAGAAGTTGCTGCTGCACCAGAACCGTCACCACCAGAAAATCCGATAGTAGGCGCAGTAGTATATCCAGTACCCTTATTAGTTACATCTATAGCAACTACTACTCCACTACTAATTACTGCGGATGCTAATGCTCCAGTTCCACCACCACCTGTAATAGAAACAGTCGGTGCAGAAGTATATCCAGTACCACCAGCAGTAACATTTATTCCTTGAACCTTATCAGTAACAGACTCACCAGAAATATATTTTACAAAAACACTATCAGGATCACCAGTAACCGTATCAGCAGTAACAGTATTAAGGACTAATGCTTTACAACCAGATTGACTACCAGTAATAGTTCTACCAGCAAATCCAGCAACATTAATATTAACTCCGTTATGTTGTGGTTTTAGTTTAACATACTCATAATCCAAATTCAGAACAAGGTCAGCACCCGTCACCTTACTACCATTCTGAAAAACATGGTCGCCAAATTTCTTTATCTGATCTCTAAGAATACTTTGTTGTGTAGAGAGTTCTCTAGCCTGTACGGGCAGAGCTGGCTTATACATAACTTGATGGAAATTCTTATCGTCATCAAAGTCATCAAAGTATGGATTCTGATTTGTGTTAATTGTAATGTTATTAGACATAATTTACCTTTGTTTTTTTTAAATTATTTAACTTAGAATTCAATAACTAATTTGATATCTTCTGTTGAGTCTGGCGCTCTATTAATAGGTGCTCGAAATTCTGTATAGATTATTGAACCACTATTACTTAAAATTTCAGATGCAGAATAAGTTGTTGCAGTTGCTAAGGCGTTTCCAGTTGCAGATACTTTTGGATTAATTATTAAATGAACTTTTCTAAAATCATCATTGATAGGAAAGTCAGAACCATCAAGACCAACCAGCCTAGTGTTCAACATTACCTTAGCACCACCCAATTCTGTAACGGCATCTTTTCCATGTCCATTAGTTGGGCTAATCATAGGCTTTAAAGTACATGAAGCACCAGAGCCACTTGATATAGTTGCTGTTGCGTCTCTATAATTCGTACCCTTCGTCACGCTTGTTACTTTTGTGATAGCACCTGCGGTAACAGCAGAGACTCTATATACAGCATCACTACCAGTTGTTGTAGCAATAGTAACTGCCGGCATAACTTGAAATACACTTGTAGCAGTTGGGATGGTTGTCCAATTTGTGGAGACTGTAGCAATTCTAGTTGAACCAACATAATCAGTAATAGTTTTTAGTTCACCCGCACCCGCTCCAGATGTTATATAAACTGTCATGTTGTTATAATAATCATCTACAGCACTAGAGGTGGCCGCATCTAATTTAATCGTATTTGCTGTGCTTCCGGTTTGTGCTGTTCCAATGCAAGAATAATATCCAGCACCACCTGCGGTTACTGCGATGTGATCCAAAGCACCATCGACAGCAGCTTGCTGAACATTCCATTGAGCAGTTGAATCGTCTGCCGTTAAATATTTTACTGGAATCCAATCAGTCGTAACATATTTTAATACATCTGCTTGTTGAACTTCATACATGAACTTCCATCTATATCCATCAGCAGTTTCAATAATATCAACAGAATCACTAGTAGGTTTAACAGTCGAAACAACTCCACCATTATTACTAATGCATTTGTAAACATTATAATCTTCTGTGAATACGAAAAAGTCTTGGTCAATAATATCATCTTGCAAATGATCATATTCTACATAGACTGTACCAGATGTCCAATCCACTCTTTTGAGAACATGAGATGTACTACTACTTGTTATCCTTTTTATAGCAATCAAATCATCGTAATGTAAGAATGATGATACGGTGGTGTCTATTGGAACAGGGATACTAGTATCACTTGGAGTTGTTTCTATATACTCACCAGCACTAGCTCCAGCCCACGGGTCATTTTTACCAATTGCCAAATATATACTATTTGTACTGAAACTGTCAATGAAGTTATCAGCCTGATATTTTCTGAAACTATTGTTGATTATAGCACTCATATTGTAATCCCTTTAAATTTGTTTTTGATACTGTTATATATTTATAAGACTTATTTGAAACTTATTGAAAAATTATGGTGCTGGTGGCAAAGATGACGCCTCATTACCAGTCTGATATTGAGTAATTGTTGAGTTTGTTGTCAATCTCGTTTGCAATCCACCATTGTATATGTACCGCCATATTTCTACATTTTTGAAAGCTGAGATAATCGTACCAGACTGTTGAGCAACTCCAATCTTTTGACTGAATCCACCCTGCTTTCTAAATTTTTGTCTATCAACATACCTCTGTAATTGACCTAATCTTTTCTGTGTATATGATTCTATTGGATGGAATGATGTTCCCCAATCCTCAGTTGATGTCGCCGCACTTGATACTAAACCATCATCATCGGTTCTAGTATGTCCAATATTCGTAAATAGGTAATCATCAAAACCTGTAAGACTTCTAAGTGTCTGTATACCTAAATCCTTTTCATATATCTGACACTTTGTAGGTGCAATATAATATGCACTGATTGTAACATCACCATAATCTTCCCTTGCTGATATACTGGAATCTGTTACCAAACCAAAATCTTCTGAGGCAACATCTTCAACACCAAAAATCATATTGTCTTTATTATAGTCAAATGCCTCAAGATATATTTTCTGATTTTGTGTTGGGCCACAACTATCAACCTTTAAATCTAAAATAACAGGAGGCTGGATAGTTCCATCATGGAAAATAATAGTATAATGCTGAGCTTGTGGAATAGAAGAAAGTTCTAGTCTCATATCTATCATTGATATGATTTGGAAATTACCAAACAATGCTAGACCAGCTGGATGAGCAACACGCTTAACAACATCTCTCCATTTATCAATTGTATGTCCAGAAGTAATAACATAAGAAAACAATTGATAATAAAGACTATCTTGAATATACTTATCAGAACTTAAGAAACCATCTGTACCGGTAAACTTCACTCCATATTCTTTTTCCAAACCACCAACTATAATAGTTCCAACAGCATCACCAGAACCTTTACCAGAAAAATCTAATGTAGGTGTAGCTGTATATTGAAATCCATTTCTATTAATCTTCAATGATTTAATACCACCAATACCTGTGCCAGTAGTTGGTATTGTAATCGCACAACCATAACCACTACCACCACCCATAACCGTAGGAAGTGCTATATAACCTCTACCACTATTTTCAATATCTAGTTTTGTGATAGCACCCGTTCCATCTACACCACTAACTATAATACTTGCTGACCTTCCATTAATATCAAGACAGTCAGTATTATCAATTGTTAGTTTGTCACCAATTTTATATCCAGTTCCTCCAGCAGAAATGGTAGCAGAAATAATTTTTC
>PVBE011101384.1_pt1 | contig 13845 bp, 6 predicted proteins | sample 1631181 | NCBI WGS metagenome assembly PVBE01 (sample SAMN08397723, study PRJNA350692) | Marine metagenome, whole genome shotgun sequencing project. | isolation source: water | place: Pacific Ocean | collected 2012-04 | reverse complement strand
GGCAATTTCGCCGACGGCACGTTGCACAAGACCGAGTTCGACAGCGACGGCAAGCCCAAGCAGAAAGAGGCCCCGATCTTCGCCAAGGCGGAGTTCATGAAAAGCTGCGACGGGATTTTCTGCGATCTATCGACCGACAAGATCTACGTTGCCGACTCGCTGGCCAACGCCGTGCAAGTCGTTTCTCCTGACGGCTCGGTACAGATGCTGGCTCAGGACGCCGAAAACGACGGTTCCGGCGGACGGCTCGACCAGCCGAGCGAGGTGCTTCTCCGCGGGAGAGAAGTCATAGCATCCAACATCGACTTTCCGGTGCCGGGCGGCATCAATCAAAAGTGGGACAAGCCGTACACGATTTCAGTCATCAAACTGGACTGAGTTTTTCAAAGGAGCTTTGCTGGAAGCACTGAGGTCCTTCCCGTAAAACGCGAGGGTGCGATCCTACCCCAAGCCGGAGAAAAATCATGGTTGCCCACTCGACAAATCGCCTGCGGTCGCTGCTGTTGATGATCTGCCTGGCCGCCGTCGGTCTGATCGTACAACCGGCCGAGGGTGTCGAACCTACGGTCCATCCGGAAAAGCTCCGCGCGCTGATCCTCGAATTAGCCGCACAACACGGAAAGAAATACGATCAGGCGCCGGCACACTTAGCGCGACTGGTGCAACTCGCGTCGCTCAAAGATAACGCCGAAGAGCGGCAGCGCGGCTTGGCGAAACTCCAGCGCGAGGTTCTGCTATTCGACGTCAAGGAGTTGGTCGTCATCAAGCGCCACGAGATTAACGCCTCGCACGTCTACACGTATCACTACGAAGGGTTTCATCCCGGCGGTGGCCTGTACGGAGTTTCACCCCATGACGCGAAAAGTGAGCCCCGCGAACTCGTCGCTTCGCCCGAAGGACAGATCCTCGACTGCGACCTGTCGCACGATGGCCGTACGATCCTCTTCAGTTGGCGACGGAAGGAGGATGAAGGCTACCATCTGTGGACGATTCAAACCGACGGCTCCGACCTCAAGCAACTCACCGACGGCGAGTGGCACGACTATAACGCCTGTTGGCTGCCCGACGGCGACATCGTCTTTCTCACGACCCGCGCGCCGCAGTTCGCCTATTGCTGGAACGCTCCGGTCGGTGTCTTGCACCGCATGCGGCCCGACGGCTCGCGGCTGCGAAAACTCTCCTTCAACTATCTCAACGACTTCACTCCATCCGTGCTCGACGACGGTCGGCTGATCTATTCCCGCTGGGAATATGTCGACCGCCCGGCGATCCCCATCCAAAGTCTCTGGACAATGAATCCCGACGGCAGCGGGTTGAGCGGCTATTTTGGCAACCGTGTACTCACGCCGGGCACGTTCATGGAAGCCCGCTCGATTCCCGGCACGGAGAAGATCATCTGCACGATGACCGGCCACAATGGGCCCGCGCGAGGGGCGATTGGTATCATCGACCGCTCTCAAGGAAACAATGCCCCAGAGGCCATCACCAACCTCACCCCCGACACGCCGTTGGCACCGGTCGACCGGGGAAACGGGAACACCGACGGCAGCAAACTCTACAGCTCGCCCGTGCCACTGGACGGTACACGTTTTCTGCTTTCCTGTCGCGGCCCTGTGGCGGTGCGTACGCTCTCGGGCGAGTGCCAGTCGACCGTGCTCGCAGAGCCTGACGACGGCATGCAATACTTCGCCGCGCAGCCGATCCGCAGCCGGAAGCGGCCCCCGCTGATTCCTTCGCGTCTGAAAGACGATGCCAAGCCGGTGGCGACCGTCTTTCTACAGAATGTGTACGACGGCCTCGAAGAATATGTCGAGCGAGGAGAGATTCAATCGATCCGCGTCGTTCGCGAAATGCCCAAGACGGTCCGCATCGATCCAAAGTACCGGGCCTTTGGGTTTCAGTTCCCCGTGATTTCCTGCGGCGCGACGTACGCCGGCAAGGACGTGCTCGGCGAGGTCCCGGTCGGAAAAGACGGTAGCGTTTGTTTCCACGTTCCCGCGGGGGTCCCCGTGTCATTCATGCCGTTGGACCGCCAAGGCCGGGCAGTCCAGAGGATGCGCAGCTTTGCTCATTTCCAGCCGGGCGAGATACACGGTTGCGTTGGTTGCCACGCCGATCGCAACCAGCAGTCACCACGGTTGCAGTTGGTCGGGGCCGTCAGCCGCCCGCCCGTCAAGTTGACTCCGCCCGAATGGGGCGCCGGCGGATTCGACTACTCGCGAATCGTACAGCCGGTGATCGATCAACACTGCACAGAGTGCCACAACCCGATCGAGACGGCGGGAGGGATAGACCTCTCTGGCGGAAAGACAGACTACTTCAACGTCTCGTACGATGTGTTGGCCCGCGAACACCAGGGAAGCACCGGCAGCCCGTACGTGAACTGGATTCCGACGTACAACGGCCACGAGCAGAATATTCTCATGGTCAAACCCAAGACGTGGGGTTCGCCGCAGAGCAGCCTGGCCGAGATTGTGCTTTCGGGCCATCCCGACGCGGCGGGGAAACCGCGGGTCAACATGAATGCCGCCGACCAGCGGCGGATTCTGGCCTGGATCGATTTGAACGTTCCTTATTACGGCACCAGTGAAACGGCCTATCCCGACAACCCAGGTTGCCGTCAGATCTATCCCGCCGAGCTCGACGGCGTGCTGGCCGAGGTGGCCCGCAGACGATGTGCCGAGTGTCACCAGGACGGCAAAATTCCGCGCCGCGTGTGGACGCGGATCACCGAGCCAGAACTGAACCCGTTCCTCGTCGCCCCGCTCGCCAAGGCGGCCGGCGGCAGCCAGAAGTGTGGCAAGCCGGTCTTTCAGAACACGGACGATCCGGACTACCAGGCGATCCTGGCCACGTTTGCGCCCATCGCCAAGATGCTGAAAGAAACCCCGCGGATGGACATGCCGGGCGGCAAACCGGACCCCGGCGTATGCCGCTTGAGCCAATAGCCAATCATCGTCGAAACGCGGGTACTTTGGGGCGGCTTCATTCGATCAGGCTCGCGTAGATTTCGGGTGGATATGTGGATATGTTTGCTGGGCACGCGATGGCGGAGCATTTCATTCTGCGCATCAATGAACTCAAGGTGCCGACTCCGGCCAGAATCTCCTGGGTCGGGTCCAGGCTGGGAAACACCGTATCGGTCACAGCCACAAAGAGGCGACGTATCGGTTTCCTCTCCTCTGCGTCTTTCACAGGGCCGATTTTTGCCCAATAATGCCCCTTTTCCTCGAGGAAAGGGGCCAAATCGACTCTACTGATATTGTGGTTAAATTAGGTCCGGTTTATAGTATATTGATGGCTCGCCTGCCCGAGAACGGCTGTCGTGGATGCTCCGAAAAGTGTCCCTCGGCACCGTCTTTCGTTGACCGGCATGGCCCAAAGATTTATGGTCTTTATGCTTGAGTCAAGAACCGCTTGAATCAAGAAGCGTCGACAAGAGAACAAGCTGGCCAACGATGTCAGACATGTCAAGATTTTCCCGCCCTTTTGAATAGCACCTTCCGACATTCTCACTAGCCTCACACTGGTTAACGGTATCAAACCGGCTGCCAGTCACCGGATTGCGATGGAATGCATCTGAGTAGAAAGCTGTGACGTATCTCGCGGTTTTCTGAAAACGACGTCCCAAGTTAACGAACGGAAATCCTATGCACTTCTCTAGAATCGATCTTGCTACCGTTTCACTTAGTACGCTGGTGTGCGTCGTATTATTGTGTTCGTTCTCACAATCGGCGGATGCCGAAACATTGAGCCACCACGATTCTCACGCCATCGAGGTCAAGGAACGAATCCTCCGGTTTGAGGATGGACTGCTACTGGGTAACGGGGATCTGTCTGTGAGCGTGTACCAGTCGGCCGATCGTATCATCTGGCGGTTTGGCAAGAGTGATGTGTGGGACCGCAGACTCGACCTGAGCGAAGACCCCAGGCCCGTCCACATCGACGAACTCGCTCGCGGCATCAAGGAAGAGGGTTGGAAATGCCTTCCTTACGGAGGGCCGGTCGACGCCCTACGCGGCACGAAGGATTCCAAACGGATGTTCGAGGTCTGTCAGGGTTCGCCGCCGAGCTACCGCCGTTTTCCCTATCCGTGTCCCAAGCCGGTTGGCGAACTCTCGATGCAATTGCCACCCGACCTACAGAACATGAAAATTCATCAGCGGCTCGACATCGAGAAAGCGAAGCTCACCATCACCTGTTCCTGGTCATCGGGTGTCAAAATTCACGTGGAGTGTTTCGTGCCGCCCAAGCCGAACGTGCTGGTCGTGCAATGGTGGGTAGAGAACTGGGACGCGCAGACCCGACTCGGCAACAAGCCGCCGGTCTGGTTTTCGCTCTATCGTTGGGCCGATCCCACCGTGCGTGAGTTCGCCGCCCAGATCGTGGCCAAGTGTCAGCATCCTGCCTTTCAGGTTTACTCCAGTCCGAAGGCGACACCACTGGATCCGCCGACAACAAAAAGTGATGGAGAAACGTACTATATCGAGCAGGCCTTCGCTCCCGAGCCAACCTTTAAGGAGGGATTTCGCTACGCGATGGCTCCGTTGGGGGCTGGTCTACGCGTTAAGCCTGTTGAGATGTCCGCCGCGGGCGAGGCGAGGCTGCACCTGCTCCCCGAGTCCAAATCGCTCCAAGGCAGTTTGGCAGTCGCGGTGGGCACCAGCAGCGACGATGGCGGTCCGCTGGAGGAAGTTCGTCGCGTTCGAGCCGTTCTGGACAAACGACCGACGGCCACCTGGCAGAACTGGGCCGACGAAAACCACAACGCCGCCACCGCGTTTTGGTCGAAGTCGCGACTGCAGGTCGACGAACCCTTGTTAGAAAATCTCTGGTACGAGACGCTCCATGCACGCCGCTGCACCTTCCGCCGAGGCGTGACTCCGCCCGGCCTCTTTCTGCCCAGTACGGTACAAGATTACTCCCATTGGCACGGCGACTACCACACCAACTACAATTACCAATCGCCGTTCTGGGGCGACTATACGGCCAATCATCTGGAAATTGGCGACTCCTATTTCGACGGTGTTGAGTTCATGCTGCCGATGGGCAGGAAGATCGCCCGTGACTACTACAATTGCCGCGGTGTCTTCATCCAACTCGCCGTCTATCCGATTCGGACGGAGGAGGACTGCCTGGGGATCGCGCCGATGGGACGGATGGCCTATATGACCGGTTGGATCATCAACCAGTATTGGTGGCGGTACCTTTACACGATGGACCGGGAGTGGCTTCGCACAACGGGCTACCCGGTGATTCGCGACTGCGCGCTCTTCTATACGGACTTCATGCAGAAGGGCGATGACGGACGGTATCATATTTTTCCTTCCAACCAAGGCGAAGACGGATTCAGCGGCGATCCGAAGGATTACACCGACCGGCCGCAGGTCATGCAACATCTTCGCTATTGTCTACGGGCGGCGATTATGTCCAGCGAAATTCTTGAGGTGGATGAGTCGCTCCGCGCGCAGTGGCGCGAACGTCTGCAAAACTGTGCCGGTGATGACGGCAAGTCGCCGCCGAAATTAGAGGGGCTGGCCAAACACTGTTACGAGGCCAACCCGCCCGAGTTCGGCATTGGCCGTCCCTATCTGCCCCAGTCGAAAGAAATGGACGGCGAGCCCTGGCCATCGCCGGAGAGTAACCTCCGCCGCTGGTACTTCGGCCATTATCCCTGGGCCACGATGAAGAAGCTTCGAGGTGGCGAGTTCCACGCCGTCCGAGACCTGCCGGTGTTTTGTGATCAGATCCGCCGCTGGCGTCGCCCGAACGGTTTGATCTGTGCGATGGCCGCCGCCAACTACGGCCCGGCTGGCGCTTGGTCGGAATCGCTGGGGGTGATCGCACCACTGCAGGAAATGATGTTGCAAAGCTGGGATGGTGCGCTGCGGATCTTTCCCTCCTGGCCTCCGAAATTGGCCGCTCGTTTTGACAACTTTCGTGCCGAAGGCGCCTTTCTCGTGAGCGCGGAGTGGTCCGAGGAGAACGTCACCCGGTTAACGGTCTACAGCGAACAGGGCAGCCCGTGCCGGCTCTACAGCCCCTGGCCCGAAGGCGTGAGCATACGCGACTCGGCCGGGGAGCCTATCGAGACAACGGTCGATAACGACGGCCGGATTGGCTTCGTCACGCGTGCGGGGTTCACCTACGAGCTTCAACCGGCGAAACGCAGAGGATGATCGAGACCGGCTATTCGCTGCTGACGGGGTCCCTTTTTCGTGGGCAACCTGGCCCACAATCGGGTAACGTCGGGCCCTATTTTAGCGACCGCATGTATGCGAACAGATCGCTAACCTGTTGAGGTTTGAGCGATTCGAGTAAGCCTTCGGGCATGAGGGACATGGCGGCGAACGATGCGCGGTGAATATTAGATTGAGGGATGCGCTGATCGGCGAGGTCAACTTGGCGCAGGACGACCGCATCGGCATCTCGTGAGACAAGAAAACCTTCCAGTAGTCTGCCATCTTTGGTCAGGACGCGAAATTTTCGATAGCCACCTTCCATTGCGGCGTTTGGGGTGAGGATGTTTCGCAGAAGGGACTCGGTCTCCTTCAGACCGACGCCATCGAGAGGTGGCGCAATCTGGCCGCCTTTGCCTCCCAGTTGGTGACAGTTCAGGCACTGCGAAGTGAAGAGTAGTTTCCCGCGCTGGTGATTCCCCGGCTTTTCCGCGAGGGTGCCATACTTCGCAAATTTCTCGCGTTGCGCCAGTGCCTGAGCGGCGGTCAACAGGGCGGGCGCTTCGAGCGAAGGTGTAACATGGGCCTTCCCATAAAGTTTGCCCCAGGACTTGCCTGTGAAGTGATGGAGCAGAGCCTGAGGATGCGCGTCGCTGGTAAAGCTGCGGTCGAAGTTGTCGCGAATTTCGTTGGCGGTGCGGGCCATGTTCCAGACGCGATACTCTGCGAACCTTCCACTGGTGCCGCGCTGCCAGGGAATCGTTCTGCCAATAATCAACCCGGCAAATGCGTCGGTGTTTATCCCTTTACTCTGAGCATCAAGTTCTCCGTTGACGTAGATGCGAAACACGCCGGAAGCATCACGTGTGACCGCATAATGGGTCCACGTTTCCGGCGTCGTTTCGTTTTTTGCGACGACGATATCCCGCTGCTCATTGCATAACCAGACACGAAAATGAGCCTCGTGGAAGTTCATGTCTAATCCGTTGTAGCTGCCCAGAATGCCGTCGTCGTTGCTGATGCCCGGCATGAGGCGGACCCAGGATTCAACGGTAAATGGTCCCTCCAGCGAAACTGGGGTTCCGACGACGTCGTTGTTACCTCCGGACAATTTGAGAACATATTGCAAACGGTCGGTGTATTCACCCCACAAGGCTTCCATTTGAGGATTGCCGGCCAGAAGTGTGTTCATCCGTTCCAACACGGAGATCGGAACGTCCTCCTGCTCGATCGAATCGGACTCGATCGCATTGAGCAGCGCCAGAGCGCCGCTTTTGGTTGCGGTCAGTTGCTCAAGAGATCTGGTACGTTGGGCAGGTTCGAGATCTGGCAGGAAGTTCAGAAGCACTCCGGCGGCGCGACTGCTCTTGGACGCGGCGAGGACCGCGAGAGCTTCGCTCTGAATAGCAGCACTGTGTGTTTGATTTGAGGCTATCTCAAACAGTGCATCGACTTCGGAAGAGCCCATTTCGCGTAGCGCACGTAGCGCAGCGAGCTTCAGGGCGTCCGTCGTGTGTGGCGCCGATGCGTAGGCGGCGATCTCTTTTTCCAGTTTCGTGACATGAAAGGCGCCGGCAACCTGCAACGCGAATTGACGTCCTTGCGGCGACGAATCGCTCATCCAGAGTGCGTCGGTTGCCCTGGAGATCGCGTCATGCAAGTTCGACGTGTCCAGATTGGTGCGAATCTTGAGCATCGAGGTGAGGATGTTCCTTCTGGAATCCTCCTTGGCGAGCGCTTGTTCAAAAGCGACGGTCACCGCCGGTTCTTGGAAGTGGTGTGCGAGAACGCGTACTTCTTCCAGACTCAGCGGGCGTTCGAGCTCCGGGATGAGGCGGGCGAGTCTCAAAGCGGATTCGCGACCACCGAGCGCAAGAGTAGCAAGCATGCGGTTTTCCAGAGGCAAGGCTTTGCCTGCTGGCGACTCGAGGAACGTTGCAACCGCCGACGCATTCAATTCCATAGCCCAGCGAGCCAGACAGCGTTCGAATGCGCGATCGTACGCCGCCCACGGCTCGCCTGCTATCGTGGGACGACCGAGTTGGCCCATCAGTCCAATAACCCTCGAATCGGGATTTGCGACTCGTCGCAGAGCATTCCCCAAAGCCGCCCGAACTTTTGGCTCGGGATCATGAACCAATGGGGCGGCGATGTCGTAGAAGTCGCTCGCAGAGCGAGGCTGTGCTGCGGCAACGCGAACCGCCTCGTGCCGGATGTTGGCATTGAGATCCTTTGCCAGCGTTTGTAACAGTTCGGTCTCAACGGTCTGAAGGCCTTCCAGCGCCCACAGGGCTCCCAAACGCCTGTCGATCGCTGCGCTCTTGTCTTCTACCAATCGCACGAGATCGGGCGCCAACTCGATCGCTCCTCGATCCTCAATTTGCTGCCAGGCGAGGTCGGCGATCCGCGCGTTGGGTGAGCCCAAATGCGCAAGGAGTTCTTTGTTCTTCAGTTTTGTCAGATCGACCGGAGGCCCGCCTGATTGGCTCTTATGACGAACCCGCCAGATGCGGCCACGTTTTTTGTCGCGGTCGGGATGATTGCGAGAGACTTCGTTGTGCGAGATGATCTTGTTGTACCAGTCGACGATATAGAGGCAGCCATCCGGACCGAACAGGAGAGCAACTGGACGAAACCGCGGATCTTCAGAGATGAGAAAGTCGGGTAGTTTCTCGTACTCGTAACGCCCATTTTTCGGTGTGGCGCGGATCGCTTGAATGCGGCTGATAATCGGGTTGGCGATGTAAAACATGCGGGGGTCGTCTGCGGACGCGCCCTTCAAGCCCCACGGCGCCGGCCAGCCGTCGCGATCGTCGGCCAGGGCAAGACCGCTCAGTCCGGTGCCTCCCATCTTCGGTGGCGCCAGCGGCGGCGGCATCTTCGGTTGATACGGCCGGAGCCTTTCGTGCGATCCCGTACTGTAGTGTGCGCCAGGTTCATACGGAATGACCGGGTAGCCCAAGTCATTTGCCTCCTGAAGCCATGTCTCGCCTTCACGGGAGATGGTGAGACCCCAGATGTTGTTTGGCCCGGCCGTCAGATTCTCAAACAGCGAACCGTCCAGGGTGAACCGGGCGAGCTTGGTGTGATTGAAGGTGACTTCCGTGAGGCCGTTGGCAAACGGGATGCCGCCCGGGCGGCGAACGGTCGAACTGTTAAATAATCCTTGTGCGGTAAAGATCCATCCGCCGGGTCGGCGCGTGAATTGATGGGGAAACAGGTGGGAGTCTTCTACGCCAAAGCCGGTTAGAATCACTTCATGCTGATCTGCTTTTCCGTCGCCGGTAGTGTCGCGATAGAACCGGATGTCGTGGCTATACTGAACGAAGACGCCATCTTTGTAAGGAAGAATGCCCAGCGGCATGACCAGACCGTCGACAAAAACACGGGGCTTGGCAGCGGCGTCGCCGTATGGCTTGTCGTAGACCAGCACCTTGTCTTGGCCACCTGCAGCAAAGAGCTGGCGAGAACGTTCCGCATTCTCATTGGCATCGACCGGATACTCGGTGGCCGTCATGGTCCACATCCGTCCTGCCGCATCGAATGCGATCGCCACGAACTTGCCGATCCCTTCCGACTCGGACGCCACCAGTTCGACCTCAAAACCGTCCGGAACCGTGAATCCCCGCCATTCCTCCTCCGCCGAGCGGATATCGGACTGAATGTCGAACTGGGCGCCAACATGGGGCAAGGCCCTTTTCTTTGCGGCCGGTTTTTCTTTTGCTTTCGGCTTTTTGGCTCCGGGGATTCCGATCTTCTTCCACGTCGGTGCATCAGGCGTAGGCGGCAACTCCTCAACGGTCACGTCCTTCACCTGAACCAGCACTTTGCCGCCGCCGTGCGCCTGAATACCGATGTGACCGTCGAGCGCGATGTTGGCGTCCGTTTCGGTGTAGTCGAGGGCCGGCACATCATTGATCCACGAACGAATACGTCGACCCTCTGCCCGAATGCGATATGCGTTCCAGCCGTCTTCCTTGACAACCTTGTTGACGGCAGCCAGATCAGCCGCTTGACCCACAACTTTGTTCCGACGCGATTCGTCATACAGCTTACCCCACCAACCGTTGCCCGCATCCACCTGGTAGCCGATCATCTCCGAACTGTCGGGCTTTCGCACGCTCCGGATTTGAATGCCAGAATTGATGAAGCCTTCGGTTCCCGAGATGCGAATTTTCAGGCGCAGATCAAAATTATCAAACGATTTTTTGGTGGTGAGAAAAGTGTTGTGGGGAACACTCTTCGTCAGCGAGCCGCCCGCGATCGTGCCGTCGACCACGTTCCACCACGTACGATCGGCGTCAAGCGCCTCCCATCCATCGAGCGTTTTGCCGTCGAATAGAGGCTTTTGCGGATTCTCGGCACCCGCGATCGGGCTAAGGAGTATTGTCAGCGCTACTCCGACGAGAACGGTTGTGATGCGGTGGGCGCGTAAAACACGCACCGGCCGACCAACGATTGATCGATTCATAGAACTTGTCTCGGAACGTATTCTCGGTGGTGGGGATTCGTCTTCTTCAGACGTTGAAGTCAAAAACAATGACTTTTTCCAGGCAGGGGATCACGACATCTTTCACGAGTTCGTGCTCAGGATGAGGCAGGTAGGCATCGCGAGTTTCCGGACTTTCGAAGGTCATGATGAACCCGTGGGTAAACCCTTCGTTCAATCCCTCGGGGCTGTCGTACGGTCCGTGAAGGACTTCCAGAAGGCCGGGAATTTTGCCGACCATGCCCTTCATTTCACCGAAACAATGATCGATCTGCTCGGGGGTGACGTCTTCCTTGAACTGGAAAATCCCGTAATGCTTTACCTGTGGCATTCCGTCTCTCCTTTCGGAACCGGCAATGTTTCAATGGTCTCTTTGTTTCAATGGCCCCTTTGTTTCAATGGCCTTTGTATCGCTGAACCGATCTGTGCGCCGGGGCGCGACTTGGCCCAACCCCCACGATCGCGCGGTCGCCGCATCGTGCCGCATCACGCTCAGGACAGGCGCTTAAACTTCTTAAACTAATGCTGTATTGTATAGTTTACCTACGATGTCAGCCAGACGCGAAACTTACCCGAGGCGGTTTTATAACCCGGTTCACCCTCCTATTTCTTGGAAAAATTGGCGCTCTTGGGGAGGTTGTGAAACCGCTTGTATTCACCCGAGCGCAGCTATGCGTTGAGAACTATCGCATCGATTCACGCTGCACGAGTCAACGAGCAACTGAACGCATTGAACGAAAACACCCTGGAGTGCTGAAAATGCGACTGCTGCTGAATAGCGTAATCCTTCTTTTTCTGCTAACTCGGATGTCGGTCGTCTGGGCCGACGAGTGGCCACAGTGGCGCGGTCCGCAGCGAGACGGTGTGTGGCGCGAGACCGGCATCGTCGAGCAACTGCCAAAGAAACTCGCTTACCGATGGCGCGTGCCGATCGGCGGCGGCTTTTCCGGACCGGCGGTTGTCGGAGATCGCGTGTACGTTACCGATCGCATTGCGCCCGTCGATGATCTGGCAACGCAGAACGAGCCGTTCTCGGACAAACACATCCGCGGCGGAGAGCGAATCCTCTGCCTCGACGCGGACACCGGACGGATCATCTGGCAGCATAGCTATCCATGTCCGTACAACGTCAGCTATCCGGCAGGCCCGCGAACCACGCCGACGGTTCACGAGGGCAAGGTCTATTCGCTGGGGACGATGGGCGATTTGCTCTGTCTCGATGCGGCCAGTGGCGATCTTCTCTGGAAGAAAAACTACGTCGCCGACTTCGGAACCGAGATGAATGCTTGGGGCATGGCCGCTGCGCCACTGGTCGACGGTCAGCAGCTCGTGCTCCTTGTCGGTGGAAAAGACAACGCATGCGTCGTAGCCCTCGACAAAGACTCGGGGCAAGAAATCTGGCGGTCGCTCAATTCCGTCGATCCCGGCTACTCCGCTCCGGTCATTATTCGCGCAGGTGGTCGGCGGCAATTGATCGTCTGGAATCCGGTTGGCCTGTACGGACTCAATCCAGAAACCGGCGCTGTCTACTGGCAACAGCTCGACGATCTCCGCATGGGTCACTCCGTGGCAACGCCTATCTTCGACGCCTCGCGAAGATGGCTGTTTGTTACCTCCTTCTTCGATGGGCCAACCATGATGCAGCTTGGCACGCAGCAGCCGACCGCCAGCCTGCTCTGGAAGGGAGATAGTCGCAGCGAATTGCCTAACAATACCGATGGCTTACACTCGGTCATCAGCACGCCGGTTTTCCAGGACGGATTCATTTACGGAATCTGTAGCTATGGGCAATTGCGGTGCCTCGAAGCGGGCACCGGCAAACGCGTGTGGGAAACCGACGCCGTGACTCCCAAAGGCCGCTGGGCGACCGCGCATTTGATCCGTCACGGCGATCGCTACGTGATTTTCAACGAAAAAGGCGAGTTGATTTTCGCCCAGTTCTCGCCGCAAGGATACAAAGAACTTAGCCGCACGTCACTGATCGAGCCGACGCTACCGGTCGGACGCCGCGAAGTGGTCTGGTCGCACCCCGCGTTTGCCCACCGCTGTGTGTTCGTGCGCAACGACAGAGAAATCGTCTGCGTCGATCTATCGGACTCGAGTGCGGTACGCAAGTAGATGGCGGCCTGGTGAGCCAGGAGCCGAACAGTTTTATTTCTTCCACGACTTGGAAAAATTGCGAATCAGTTCGATTTCCTTGGGGTCGTACGGTTTGCCGTTGGCGTGAAGCACATCGTGTTGCCACACGTCCGGCACGGGAGTACCTTTCTTCGAGCCCCACGGCATGTAGGTCTGGGTTCGGCCGGCAACCAGTCCCCAGTTGTACCAACTGACTTTGTGTTGGGCGAACAACGGCAGAAAGTCTTCAAAGCGGCCGGCTGGTCGAATCAAGCACTCGGTACAGATCGTTGGTCGGCCGAGGCTTGTGAAATGCGCGACTTTCTTCTTCATGTCCGCAGGTCGGTTGTATGCATGGAACGAAACCACGTCGGACAATTCGACCAACCGCTCGGACATGCCATCGGTTCGATTGGACCAGGCACCGACTGTGAGCGGCTGTTGGGGAGCGACCTGCCGCGCCCAGGCAAATGTTGCCTCGACCAGCGGAAGGCTTTTGAGTTCCATGTTGGAATTGCCCGGCTCATTGTAGAGATCCCAGATCAATACACGATCGTCTTGTCGAAATGTTCCCACAATATCTTTCACATACTTTTCGAGATCAGGCCATACGTTTCGATCGGTCACGAGCGTGAGACCGGGGCTGGGGACCCAACCGCTGTTGTGAACGCCCGGCACCGGCGCATTCTGGCGACCGAGATAGGGTTCCTTCCCCGCAAAGGCGCAGTCGCAGAACAGGAGCAGCATGGTACGGATCTGATGGCGGTTGGCGATTTCGAGAAATCGATCGATCCGCTTCTTAAGGCCTTTCGGATCGTCCTTCCATACCACGTATGGCAAGAAGACGCGGACGCTATTAAAGCCTACCTTTCGGCCCCAGCCGAGTTCCTGGTCGATCACCGTCGGATCGAACGACTCGCGCTGCCACATTTCTGTCATGTTGACAGCCGTGCGAGGCAGATAATTGCAGCCGACAATCGGCGAGACCTTGTTGTACCAGTTCCACGCTTTTTCTTTGGACCACCGTGCATCCTCCGCGAGGCAGGTACGGGTGGAGAT
>PVBE010475925.1_pt1 | contig 13846 bp, 13 predicted proteins | sample 1631181 | NCBI WGS metagenome assembly PVBE01 (sample SAMN08397723, study PRJNA350692) | Marine metagenome, whole genome shotgun sequencing project. | isolation source: water | place: Pacific Ocean | collected 2012-04 | reverse complement strand
GGCTGTTGCCCCTTATGTCCTTAACGACGCCCCTGACTTCGCACCCTGCCGGCCCGCTTTCGGGCGCTGCGCGATTGCCCGGCGACAAGTCGATTTCCCACCGCGCCCTCATGCTCGGCGGTCTCGCTGTGGGTGAGACCGAAATTCACGGCTTGCTCGAGGGCGGCGACGTCCTGGCCACCGCCCGGGCCATGGCCGCCCTGGGCGCCCGCGTCGAGCGTGGCAACGACGGTGTCTGGCGGGTCAACGGGGTTGGTGTCGGCGGTCTCAAGGAGCCGGCGGCGACGCTCGACATGGGCAATGCGGGTACCGGCGCGCGGTTGCTCATGGGCGTTGTGGCGAGCCACCCGATCACCTGTCAGTTCACCGGCGACGAGAGTCTGTGCGCCCGCCCCATGGGCCGGATCGCAACACCGCTTGAGGCGATGGGCGCCCGCATTGTCGCCCGCGAAGGCTGCCGCATGCCGTTGACGGTCATCGGCAGCACCGACCCCCTGTCCATCACCTACCGCCTGCCGATGGCCTCGGCCCAGGTCAAATCGGCGGTCTTGCTGGCCGGGCTCAATGCGCCGGGTGAGACCATGGTTATCGAACCCTCGCCGACCCGCGATCACAGCGAGCGCATGTTGGGTTATTTCGGCGCCACTCTCCGGGTTGAGCCCGATGCCGATGGCGCGGGCCAGGCGATTGTCATGGACGGGCAGCCGGAGCTCTCGGGCCGCGTGGTCACCGTGCCCGGCGATCTGTCGTCGGCGGCGTTCCTCACGGCGGCGGCCCTGGTCGTGCCCGGGTCTTCGCTGACCCTGCGCGGCGTCGGCGTCAATCCGTTGCGCAGCGGCCTGTTCACGACCCTGAACGAGATGGGCGCCGCGATCGAGTTTTGCGAACAACGAGAGAAAAACGGTGAGCCGGTGGCGGATCTGGTGGTCCGCGCGGGGACGCTTCGCGGCGTTGACGTGCCGGCGGCGCGGGCGCCTTCGATGATTGACGAATACCCGGTCCTGGCCGTTGCCGCGGCCTGCGCCGAGGGCGAGACCGTGATGCGCGGTCTGGCGGAATTGCGGGTCAAGGAAAGCGATCGCCTGGCCGCCATGGTCGAAGGTCTGCGGGCCTGTGGTGTCGACGTCGAAGCCGGCGACGACAGCCTGACGGTAAGAGGCGATGGCGGCCCGCCGCCCGGCGGCGGGGCCATCGCCGCCCGCCTCGATCACCGCATCGCCATGGCCTTTCTGGTGCTGGGCATGGCGGCGCGCAAACCGGTGACCATCGACGACAGCGGTTCCATGGATACCAGCTTTCCCGGCTTTGCCGCCCTGTGCAACGGCCTCGGTGCCGTGATTTCCTGACATGGCCGGTTCGGAAACCATAACCGTCATCGCTGTCGATGGTCCGTCGGCCGCCGGCAAGGGAACTCTGGCCCGCCGCCTGGCCGCGCATTTCGGCCTGCGCTATCTCGACAGCGGAAGTCTGTATCGGGCGGTGGCGGCCCGGCTGTTGCGCGATGGCGCCGACCTCGACGATCAGGCTGTTGCGGTGGCCGCCGCCGAGGACCTTAATGAGGCCGACCTGGCCGCGCCCAACCTGCGCCATGAAGCGGTCAGCCAGGCGGCTTCGGTAATCTCGCCGATCCCGGCGCTGCGCGCCGCTCTGCTCGACTACCAGCGGCGCTTCACGGCGACCCCGCCGGGGGCGGTGATCGATGGCCGCGACATCGGCACCGTGGTCTGCCCCCATGCCACCCATAAGCTGTTCGTCACCGCCAGTCCCGAGGTTCGGGTCGAGCGCCGGTATCTCGAACTGGCTGCTAGTGGTGGGCCGGCCGAGCGCGACCGGGTGCGCCGGGAAATGGCGGCCCGTGACGCCCGCGATGAGAGCCGCGATGTGGCGCCTCTGGCGGCGGCGGCCGATGCCATCGAACTCGACACCTCGAAACTCGACTCCGATCAGGCCTTCGACGCCGCCCTGGCGGCGATTTCGCGCCACCGGGCGATGGTATAATCAAAGACATAATCAGTTGCAGTAGGCGCGCTTGATCTATATAGAGTCGCGCTCCTGCCCGTGGCGTCGCTAACAGTAGTGCCACGTCAGGTTTACCAAAGGATTTGTTTGCGTATCCGGGCCGATGGCGGGTCGGGTGTGTTGGGCCGTCAGAGTTTGCCCGGTCTTACGAGATTGGGCCCTAGGAATTGGAAAATCGCATGACCACAGAGACCACCGAAGAGACGTTTTCGACCGACGAAAGTTTTGCCGCGCTGTTCGCTGAATCAATTGAAAAATTGGATTCCGCCGTCGGCACGGTCGTCAAGGGCACCATCATCTCGATCGAAAACGATATGGCGCTAGTGGATGTAGGCCTCAAGGCCGAAGGGCGCGTCGCCCTCAAGGAATTCGCCGAGCCCGGCCAGTCGTCTGAGGTCAAGATCGGTGACCAGGTCGAAGTTTTTCTCGACCGTCTCGAAAACGCCCAGGGCGAAGCGGTGCTCAGCCGCGACAAGGCCCGGCGCGAGGAGGCCTGGGTTCAGTTGGAAGTCGCCTTCAATGAAAGTGGTCGGGTTAAAGGCTCGATCTTCGGCCGGGTCAAGGGTGGTTTCACCGTCGATCTTTCCGGCGCCGTGGCGTTCATGCCCGGCAGCCAGGTCGATATTCGTCCGGTCCGCGACATTACCCCGCTCATGGGTATCGAACACGAATTCGCCATTCTCAAGATGGACCGCCATCGCGGCAACATCGTGGTTTCGCGCCGTTCCGTACTTGAGGAATCCCGCGCCGAGCAGCGCTCCGAGCTGATCGCCAATCTGAGCGAAGGCCAGGTCCTCGAGGGTGTGGTCAAGAATATTACCGACTATGGCGCTTTCGTCGATCTCGGCGGCGTTGATGGCCTGCTGCACGTTACCGACATTGCCTGGCGGCGGGTCATTCACCCCACCGAGGTGGTCTCCATCGGCCAGACCATCAACGTCCAGGTCATCCGCTTCAACCGCGAGACCCAGCGTATCAGCCTCGGCATGAAGCAGCTTGAAGCCGATCCCTGGGAAGGTGTTGACGCCAAATACCCGCGCGACGCCAAGTTCGTGGGCCGGGTCACCAACATCACCGACTACGGCGCCTTCGTCGAACTCGAGCCCGGCGTCGAGGGCCTCGTCCATGTCTCGGAAATGAGCTGGACCAAGAAAAATATCCATCCCGGCAAGATCGTCTCCACGAGCCAGGAAGTCGAGGTCATGGTACTCGACGTTGATCCCAACAAGCGCCGCATCAGCCTTGGCCTCAAGCAGTGCCGCGACAATCCCTGGGAAAGCTTTGTCGATCGCTTCCCGGTCGACGCCATTGTCGAGGGCGAAGTCAAGAACATCACCGAGTTCGGCGTCTTCATCGGCCTCGACGGCGAAATCGACGGCATGGTGCATATGTCCGACATCTCGTGGGACCGCTCGGCCGAGGAAGCCATCCAGGAATATGAAAAGGGCGCCATGGTCAAGGCCAAGGTGCTCGTTGTCGATGTTAATAAGGAGCGCATCAGCCTCGGTATCAAGCAACTGACCGACGATCCCTTCGCCGGCGCCGTGGAGGGTGTCAAACGCGGCGATCAGGTAACCTGCACGGTGAGCGCCGTTCTCGACGGCGGCATCGAGGTCACGGTCGAGGGCGTTACCGGCTTCATTCGCATATCGGAACTGGCCCGCGACCGCAGCGAACAGCGTCCCGACCGCTTTACCGTGGGTGAAAAAGTTGACGCCAAGGTAATGGCGATCGACCGTTCGTCGCGCCGTCTTACCCTGTCGGTCAAGGCGCTTGAAGTGGCCGATGAGAAGCAGGCCATGGCCGAATACGGCTCGTCCGACAGTGGCGCCAGCCTTGGTGACATTCTCGGCGCCGCCCTCAACAAGGCGGAGCAGGATCGGGCCTCGGCTGGCGATGACGCTGCTGCCGAAGAGGAGGCGCCTGTCGAGGAGGCTGCTGCCGCCGCGGAAGAAGCTCCCGCGGAAGAAGCGGCTCCGGCTGAGGAAGAGGCTGGGGCAGACGATGCCGACGCCGACGCCAAGAAGACGGACGACTAGGGCCACGCCCCACCAATGCACCCGCCGCCACGGCGGCGGGTACCGGTGCTGGATATTATGACACTCGATTCGGATATGCTGTTCGATCGCCGCCGGCTCACTCGCCGGCTGGTAGCATGGCGTATTGCCGCCATTGTCGCCGCCGTGGCCGTTGTCTTGGCCTTGGTGGCGCGCTTCGATGGCGTGCTCGACCGCGATCACGTGGCCCGCTACACGGTTGACGGTCTGATCATCGACGATGTGGATGTCTTCGCCGCCCTGGCCGAGGTTGCCGATGACGATAAGGCCAAGGCGTTAATCGTCCATATCGACAGCCCCGGCGGCACCTTCGTGGGCGGTGAAATGCTGTTTGAAGCCCTACGCGAGGTCGCCGAGGCCAAGCCGGTGGTCGCCGTCATGGGAACCGTGGCGGCCTCGGCCGGCTATATGGTAGCGGTCGCCAGCGACCGCATCTACGCCCGTCAGGGCACTATTACGGGCTCCATCGGCGTCATCATGCAGACCACCGACATCACCGGCCTGCTGGAGAAAATCGGGGTATCCGCCGAGGCCATCAAGAGCGCGCCCCTGAAGGCCGTACCATCGCCCCTGGAACCCCTGACCGCCGAGGCCCGCGCCGCCACCCAGGCGATCATCGACGACATGCAGGACCTGTTTACGGCCATGGTGGCTGAACGCCGCGGTTTCGACGAGGCGCGGGTGCGGACCCTGGCCGATGGCCGGGTCTATTCCGGCCGCCAGTCCCTGGCCAACGGCCTGATCGACGCCATCGGCGGCGAGGCCGAAGCCCGCCAATGGCTGAGCGAGGAAATGGGCGTCGCCGCCAGCCTGCCAATCGAAGACGTGACCATTGGCGACGAGACCGAGGCATGGCTTCCCGGGCTTCGCAGACTATCTGAAAATATGTTGCTGTCAGAACGACTTACCCTTGACGGCTTGGTCTCTGTCTGGCACCCTGACGTCCGCTAAAGGAACCGTCTGGTAGATTCACCGGTCGGCTGAAGCTCGGGGTACACAAGAAAATCTAATTTTTGGCCCTGGTTCGTGACTGGAATTGCACGGGGTGACCATGACTAGGTCGCAGTTGATTTTTCGCTTGGCGGAACTCAATCCGCACCTCTTTCACCGCGATGTCGAACGGATCGTGGCGATGGTGTTCGACGAGGTCTCGGCCGCGCTGGCCCGGGGCGAACGGGTCGAACTCCGTGGTTTCGGGGCGTTTTCCGTAAAGTCGCGCGGCGCTCGCGTGGGACGTAATCCGCGGACCGGTGAGGCGGTTCAGGTTGCCGCTAAACACTTGCCATACTTCAAGACCGGCAAGAAACTGCGGGAACGGCTCAACGAAGGACGCTAGAGCGTCGTTGGCCTCCAAGGTGAGGATACGGTGAAATTTATCAGTCGCATTATCGCGGTACCGATCGCGATAATTGTCGTCGCCTTCGCAATCGCTAACCGACATTTGATCGAGGTCAGCCTCGATCCGCTACCGTATACGGTCAGCCTGCCACTTTATCTGGTGGTTATCGGCACCCTGGCTCTGGGCTTTGCCGCCGGCGCCGGCGCGGCGTGGCTTAGTGGTTACGGCGCCCGCCGTCAGGCGCGGGGCACCAAGGCGCGGATTGTTGCCCTGGAAGCGGAAGTCGCCCGGCTTCGCGAGGTTCGGGCCGAAGCCGGCGATCAGGAGCGCTTGCCGCCGTCTGTGGACGCGGCATAAGGGACACAGGCTGGCACCAGCCGCTGCTCCTTGATATAACGGGCGCCAATCAAGCAGGACGAAGCGAAGGATCCAAATCATGGTGGATAAGAACGGTGCGGATAGGCTTTTTTGTGCCATCGACACGGTCGATCTCGACAGTGCGGTGACGACCGCGAATTCGCTTGTCGGGGTTGTCGGCGGCGCCAAGCTGGGGCTCGAATTCTTCACCGCCCACGGTCCTGCCGGGGTCGCCGAGGTGGCCGAATGCGGCCTGCCCATCTTCCTCGACCTCAAGTACTACGACATTCCCAATACGGTCGCCGGCGCAATCCGGGGCGTCGCCGGGATCAATCCCCACATGCTGACGGTTCATGTAAGCGGCGGCTCGGCCATGCTGCGCGCGGCCATGGCGGCGTCGTTCCGCCTGGCGTCCCAGAACGACGACAAGCGCCCGCTGGTTATCGGCGTCACGGTTCTCACCAGCTTCGACGAAGACGACGTGGCGGCCGTGGGCATGCGCCCGCCGCTCGGCGATCAGGTCCTCCGCCTCGCCGAACTGGCTCAGACCACCGGCCTCGACGGGGTGGTTTGCTCGACCCATGAAATCAGTGAAATCAGGGACCGCTTCGGCGACGAACTCAAGCTGGTGGTACCTGGTATTCGCCCGGCCTGGTCATCGGCTGACGACCAGAAGCGCATTGTCACCCCAGCCGAGGCTTTGCGCCGGGGCGCTGATTATCTGGTCATTGGCCGGCCCATCACCAAAGCCGACGATCCGGCCGCCGCCGCCGGGCGTATCGTCGACGAGATGTCCGGCGACGCCTGACATTCCGCAATGCCCGTCACCGCAAAAATCTGTGGTGTTAACACGCCCGAGGCCGTGGCTGCCGCTGTCACCGGTGGCGCCAGTCATATGGGCCTCAATTTCTACCCACCATCGCCGCGCTATGTGACGCCGGTCCTGGCGGCGCGCCTTGCCGCCGAAGCGCCCGGTGAGGTATGCAGGGTCGGCCTGTTCGTCGATCCCGATGACGGGGTCCTGAAAGCAACGCTCGGCACCGTCGGGCTCGACCTTCTCCAGCTTCACGGTGACGAGACGGTGGAGCGGGTGGCCGCGGTGCGCCAGCGGTTCGACCTGCCGGTCATGAAGGTGATCCGGGTTGCCGGGGCCGACGATATTGCCGCCGCCGGCGCCTTTACCGCGGTCGCCGACTGGTTGTTGTTCGATGCGCGGGCGCCGGCCCATATGAAGGATGCGTTGCCCGGCGGTAACGCTCTGAGCTTCGATTGGGATCTAATTGCCGGACGGGACTGGCCGGTACCGTGGATGCTGTCGGGTGGTCTCGACGCCGGCAACGTGGTTGAAGCAGCGACGATGACAAACGCACAAGTTGTCGATGTATCGTCGGGCATTGAAGATCGCCGGGGTCACAAAAGCCCGGCCATGATTACTGAATTCCTCGCCACCGTGGCGGGACTGAATTAGAAAGACCGTGATGGAAGCGCCCAATACATTCAAGGCAGGGCCCGACGAGCAGGGCCGCTTCGGCACCTACGGCGGCCGTTTCGTCGCCGAGACCCTGATGCCGCTGATCCTCGAACTCGAGGCGGCCTATCGCGCCTCTCAGGGCGACCCGGCGTTCAAGGCCGAACTCGACGGCTACATGAAGACCTATGTGGGTCGTCCCAGTCCGCTCTATTTCGCCGCGCGGCTGACCGAACATTTCGGTGGCGCCAAAATCTACTTCAAGCGCGACGAACTCAACCACACCGGCGCCCACAAGATCAACAACTGCGTGGGCCAAATTTTGCTGGCCCGGCGCATGGGCAAGACGCGCATCATCGCCGAGACCGGCGCCGGCCAGCACGGCGTGGCGGCGGCCACGGTCTGCGCCCTGTTCGGCCTGCCCTGCGTGATCTACATGGGCGAGGTCGATGTGGCGCGACAGCAGCCCAACGTCTTTCGCATGAAGCTGCTGGGCGCCGAGGTGCGTTCCGTATCGTCCGGGTCGAGCACCCTCAAGGACGCCATGAATGAGGCGCTGCGCGATTGGGTGACCAACGTCGACGATACCTATTACATCATCGGCACCGCGGCCGGGCCGCACCCTTACCCGGAATTGGTGCGCGATTTCCAGTCGGTCATCGGCATCGAGGCCCGCGAGCAGATGATGGAGGCCGAGGGCCGCCTGCCCGATACCCTGGTTGCCTGTCTTGGCGGCGGGTCCAATGCTTTGGGCCTGTTTCATCCGTTCCTCGACGACGCCAGCGTCGCCATGGACGGTGTCGAGGCGGCCGGGCGCGGCGTCGATACCGAGGAGCACGCAGCCTCCTTGACCAAAGGGAAACCCGGTGTACTCCACGGCAACCGCACCTATCTGCTGCAGGATGAGGACGGCCAAATTCAAGAGGCCCACTCGATCTCCGCCGGCCTCGACTATCCCGGCATCGGCCCCGAGCATTCTTGGCTCAAGGACATCGGCCGGGTGAACTATGTGTCGGCCACGGACGACGAGGCCCTGGCGGCATTCCAGCTGTGCTCTCAAAAAGAAGGCATTATCCCGGCCCTGGAGCCGGCCCATGCCCTGGCCCATGTGGCCAGGATCGCGCCGAACCTGCCCAAGGACCACATCATCCTGATGAATATGTGCGGCCGTGGCGACAAGGACATCTTCACCGTTGCCGATGCTTTGGGGGTCGAGATATGAGCGCGCCAAGCCGCATCGACTGCCGTTTCGCCGATCTTCGGGCCGAGGGCCGGGCCGGCCTGGTGAGTTTCCTGTCGGCTGGTGATCCCGATTACGACACTGCCCTTGAACTTCTCAAGGGCCTGCCTGGGGCCGGTGTCGATGTTATCGAGATCGGCATGCCGTTTACCGATCCCATGGCCGACGGCCCGTCGATCCAGGTCGGCGGTCTGCGCGCCCTGGCCGGCGGCCAGACCATGAAGAAGACTCTGGCCATGGTGCGCGAATTCCGCAGCGCCGACCAGGACACGCCCATCGTGCTCATGGGTTATTACAATCCGATCCATATGTACGGCAGTGAGGTTTTTCTCGATGATGCCAAGGACGCCGGCGTTGATGGTCTGATCATCGTCGATCTGCCGCCCGAGGAGGACGAGGAGCTCTGCCTGCCGGCCCTTGAGCGCGGCGTCAACTTTATCCGCCTAGCGACGCCCACCACCGACGATGAGTGCTTGCCCAAGGTGCTGTCGAACACCTCGGGCTTCGTCTACTACGTTTCGATCACCGGCATCACCGGGGCCGGCTCGGCCTCGGCCGACGTCATCGGCGAGGCGGTTGCCCGACTGAAGCGTCATACGAATTTGCCCATCGGCGTGGGCTTCGGTATTCGCACCCCCGAGCAGGCCGCCGCCGTCGCCCGGGTGGCCGACGCCGCCGTGGTCGGCACCGCCCTGGTCGACCGGCTCAAAGCCAACCTGGACGACAGCGGCGCGGCAAAGCCCGGTCTGATTGACGACGTGCTTGGTCTGGTGCGCGATCTCGCCGATGGCGTTCGCGGCGCCAGGAACTGAGCGGGATCGTGCCATGAACTGGCTGACAAACTTCGTCCGACCCAAGCTCAGGGCGTTGGTGCGTAAGCCCGACATCCCGGAGAACCTGTGGGAGAAGTGCGACGACTGCGAGCAGATGATCTTCCGCCGCGATCTAGAGGCCAACGCCAATGTTTGCCAGCATTGCGGCTTTCATATGCGCCTCGGCCCCAAGGGCCGGCTTGACGCCCTGTTCGACGACGGCGCGTACCAGCGTATCGAGCTGCCCAAGGCCGTGGCCGACCCGCTTAAGTTCCGCGACAGCAAGCGCTACAGCGACCGTCTCAAGGAGACCCAGGGCCGCCTCGAGACCGACGACGCCATAGTCGTCGCCCACGGCAAGATGGGCGGTATGGACACGGTCATGGCGGTGTTCGACTTTGGCTTCATGGGCGGTTCCATGGGCGTCGCCGTGGGCGAGGCGATCATTGCCGCGGCGCGGCTCGCGGTGTTACAAGAGGCGCCGTTGATTATTTTTCCGGCATCGGGCGGCGCGCGCATGCAAGAGGGTGTGCTGTCGCTCATGCAGATGGCCCGCACGACAATTGCCGTGGGCGAGGTCAAGGACGCCGGCCTGCCCTATGTGGTGGTGCTGACCAATCCGACCACCGGCGGCGTCACCGCATCTTTCGCCATGCTCGGCGACATCGCCGTGGCCGAGCCCGGCGCGGTCATCGGTTTCGCCGGGCGAAGGGTCATCGAGAAGACTATCCGCGAGGAGTTGCCGGAAGATTTTCAGCGCGCCGAACATCTGCTGGAACACGGTATGGTCGACATGGTGGTCCATCGCCACGAACTGCGTGACCGGCTGATTACCGTGCTTGGTCTGTTGGTTGATCGGGGTCCGGCGGCGGACGTGGTGGCGTTAACGCCGCCCGACGACGACGCCCAGGCGCTGGAGATGCCCAAGGCGCCCGATGCCGGCGAGGCGACGGATGCCAGCCTGGAAGAGTGACGCCATACTCGAACGCCTGTTGGCGCTCCATCCCAAGCTGATGGATCTCTCTCTCGACCGCATGGAGCGAATTTTGGCCGCTCTCGGCAATCCCGAGCGGGTGACACCGCCAGTTGTTCATGTGGCCGGTACCAACGGCAAGGGCTCGACCATCGCCTATATGCGGGCCTGCCTGGAGGCCGCCGGCTACCGGGTCCACGCCTACACCTCGCCGCACCTCACCCGGTTCCACGAGCGCATCCGCCTAGCCGGCACGCTGGTTACCGAGGACGCCCTGTCGGCCCTGTTGGAAGACTGTGAGGCGGCCAACGGCGGCGCGCCGATCACCTATTTCGAGATCACCACGGCGGCGGCTTTCCTGGCGTTCAGCCGGGTCGAGGCCGATGTGCTGCTGCTCGAGACCGGCCTCGGCGGGCGCCTGGATGCTACCAACGTCATCGACCAGCCAGCCCTGACGGTGATTACCCCGGTGTCCATTGATCACGTGCAGTATCTTGGCGAGGGGCTGAGCGTTATCGCCGGTGAGAAGGCAGGCATTCTGAAGCCCGGGGTCACCGGCGTGATCGGCCCTCAGACGGCCGCCGCATCCGAGGTCATTGCTGCCCGCGCCGCTGCAATCGGTGCGCCGCTGGTTCGCGACGGCAACGACTATCAGTTCGAGATTACGACGGGCGGTTTCCGTTATAGCACCGACGGTACGGTCTTCGATCTCCCACCACCCGGCCTGTTTGGTCCTCATCAGGTCGAGAATGCCGCCGTGGCCGTAGCCGCGTTGTGGGCATTGCAGGGGTTCACTGTCGATGATGCCGCCATCGCCCAGGGTGTGGCGCGGGTGGAATGGCCGGCGCGCATGCAACGGCTTGGTCGCGGGCCTTTGGTGGAACGGCTACCGGACGGCTGGGAGTTGTGGGTCGATGCCGGCCATAACCCCGACGCCGGCCGCGCCCTGGCCGAGGCCATGGCGGATTGGCGAGGACGACCGCTTCATATGATTGTCGGCATGTTGAACAGTAAGGATGTGGCGGGCTATTTGACACCTATCGCAGCGGTGGCCACGGACGCCCGTTGTGTCGCCATCCCCGGCGATATCGCCAGCATGACCGCCGTCGATCTGGCGGCGGCGGCGACCGAGGTGAGACTTACCGTAACCGTTGCAGACAGCGTTGACGCGGCCATGGGCGAAGTCCTCGCTAACGCCTCATCGCCCGGCCGCATTTTGATTTGCGGCTCCCACTATCTGGTTGGGGCTTTGCTTGCCGACAATGGTTAGGTGGATGTGGCCGAGCGGCAGGGTACTAACGACATCCGCAGAGCTAGCCTGTCGAGATTAACCGGTTTGGCTATGACGTCGATGACGCTCTCCTCGGTCGCTTTGAGATCGGCGCAATTGCGCCAATAGCCGCTCATCAAAATGACGTGGGCGTGGGAATCGATCTGCTGAATCTCGGACTTGGTCTCAAAACCGTTCATTCGTTAGGTTACGGTGACAGTTTACCAAATATACGTAATTATTGTCGCCACTCTTCTTCTTGGGCCTCGCCCTTGCAGCTTAGATTTAATTGGTGCATTTAGTAAACTGTCACGATTATTAAATTGCTGGGCGTTGCTCGCCGAAAACGGCTGAGACTCTACAGCGCCCGCATGTAGAGTTCGTAGTCGGCCGGGGTGATGCGCGCCTTGAAAGCGGTGAACTCCTGCCATTTGCAGGCGCTGTAGACGTGGCAATAGTCGGCTCCGAGATAATTCGGCAGCACCGCGGCATTGTCGAAAGCGCGCAGGGCGTCGAGCCAGTGGATCGGCAGGTTGGGCGTCGCCTGTTCGTTGGCGTTGCCCTCCATGGGCGCTCCCGGATCAAGGCGGTGGGTGAGACCGTGGTGGATGCCGGCCAGCACCGCCGCCGCCACCAGATGGGGGTTGGCGTCGGCCCCGGCATTGCGGTGTTCGATGCGCCGGGCCTTGCCCTCGCCGGCGGGCACGCGCAGGGCGACGCTGCGATTGTTGTAGCCCCAGGTGGTCATCATCGGGGCGTAGCCGTCGGGCTCGAACCGCCGATAGGAGTTGGCGTTGGGCGCGAAGATTAGCATTGATTCGGCCATCATCGCCTGCAAGCCGCCGATGGCGTGGCGCAGGCGCTCGTCGCCGCCCGCCCGGCTGTCGTCGAAGATGTTGTTGCCGTCATCATCCAGCAGGCTGATGTGGAGATGGAGGCCATTGCCCGATATGCCCTCGAAGGGCCTGGCCATGAAGGTGGCGTCGTAGCCGAGCGACCGCGCCGTGCTCTTGATGGCGCGCTTGAGCAGCAGGCCGTGGTCGGCGGCGGTCAGTGGATCGGGCTGGTGCTCGAGATTGATCTCGTATTGGCCGGGCGAATACTCGGCGATGGCCACGTCGGCGGGGATTGATTGCACCCAGCAGGCGGCCACGGCGGCGTCGATTACATCGGCGGCGTCGTCGATCTCGTCCATACCGTAGACCTGGGTGGCGGTGAGGGCTGGCCGCCGGCCGCTGACTTGCGAGCGTGCCGGTTGCGGCCGACCCTGGCCGTCGGGCTCGACGTCGAGCAGATAGAACTCCAGTTCATGGGCCATCACCGGCTTGAGGCCCAATTTGCTGAGGCGCGCTACGACCTTGGCCAGTACCTGACGCGGGTCGAGCCAATAGGGCCGGCCGTTGGCTTCAAACATGCTGGCCAGTACCTGGCGGGTCGGCCGGGGCGCCCAGGGTACGGGAACCAGGGTGCCGGGCACCGGCTTGCAATAGCCGTCCGGGTCGCCATCGGCCATGCCGACGCCGCTGGGATCGACGTTGGAGCCGGTGATGTCCACGGCGAAAACCGATCCCGGCATGGTGACGCCGGGGCCGAACAGCTTGTCGATGGCGCCGCCGTTGAGGCGCTTGCCGCGGGGAATGCCGCAAATGTCGCAGATAAACATATCCACTGGGCCGTCGTCCGAATCGCGTGTCGCCGGCGTGGTAGTGGCAGGGAAAAAGTCATTGGCGGTTACAGCGCCGCCGCTGGCCTCGACGATTTGGCTCAGGATCGCCGGCTTTGGCACCCGCTTGCCGGCCGCATAACGGCCCATGGAAACTTCACTTACGCCGACCTTTTCGGAGAAATTAGCCAATGTTTGGTTCGATTGCGTCAAAAAATTCCGAAGTTTCACAAATATACGTCCAAAATGGTCTGTATTAGTCTGTAGTACATCCAATTCGGATGTCATACAAGTATTACAAAAATCCCGCCTCGAGGGCGGGAAAATTGCCTTGGCCGGCTGACCGGCGTTTTACGGAGCCATCGTGATCAGATCTGCGACTCGACCCACTCCAGCAGCTTGTTCTTGGACAGGGTTCCGACCTTGGTGGCGGCGACCTGGCCGTCCTTGAACAGGATCAGGGTGGGAATGCCGCGAACGCCGTATTTCGACGGGGTCGCCGGGTTCTCGTCAATATTGACCTTGGCCACGGTGAGGCGGCCGTCGAGATCGTTGGCAATTTTCTCAAGGGCGGGCGCGATCTGCTTGCAGGGCGCGCACCATTCGGCCCAAAAGTCCACCAGCACGGGGCTGCTCGACTTGAGGAAG
>PVBE010267112.1_pt1 | contig 13848 bp, 13 predicted proteins | sample 1631181 | NCBI WGS metagenome assembly PVBE01 (sample SAMN08397723, study PRJNA350692) | Marine metagenome, whole genome shotgun sequencing project. | isolation source: water | place: Pacific Ocean | collected 2012-04 | reverse complement strand
TGGATAAAAAACAGAAGGGATGAGGGGATGAAATGGCGGTTAGGGATGACAGGAGTGATGTGAAACAGACAACGACAGGGTTTCGAGGGCCGCTGATGGTGCAATCCCTCACCTCTGCTAAAAGCAAATTCCTATCCCTCACACACCCGAAACTTATTCAAAGATACGAGTCGGAGGAGATTTAAAAACAACTAAGGAAAACGTCTTCTTTTTCAAGGAGCGGTGGCAGTTTAGTTTACAACTACTTCACTTTATTCGACAAGCGGCGTAACCCCCAGCTCTTCCGACCACCGCGCGAGATCCCCAAACACTCTTTGTTGCAAGGGAATACCATCGCGTAGGCGCTTCGGGAATTCACCACCTGAGCGTTCTCCCGGCACCAAAATTCGATCCACGCCGGGTCGCCGTTTCGATGTTTTGATTGTCTCGATCATGCTGTCCATGCGATCCTTGAATTCGTCCAATGGCATAAACAATTCAATGTTAATAGCCTGAAAACTGTAGCTGGTATTCATGGCCCCGTCGTAAGGCTGGAAACCCTTGGTATCCCCACAGAACAAGAGACCGCCAAACAATACGCTGCTTAGCACTTCATGGGCCATGCCCAAACCGAATGCCTTATATCCCCCGAACGGCAACAATGCACCGGATTCAATAGCCTTCACCGGATCGGTCGTAACGTTACCCTCTGAATCCAGCGCCCAATCAGCGGGGATATCCTCGCCGCGCTCCTTGGCCTGGAGAATTCGTTCCATGGCCGCCTTGGTGCAGGCCATGTCGAGGACGAAAGGAGGATGCTTGCCGGCAGGAGCGGCAATGGACATAGGGTTATTGCCAAGGATTGGCGTGTGCCCCCCTTCAGGCGGCATCAGCTTGCGGCTGGTGTTGGTGTAGGTAATTCCCAACAGTCCCTCCTGCACCGCCAGCAGAGAATAGTACTTGGCCGACGTGTAAGAATTGGAATTGCGAACGCCGACGAAACCGATTCCGAACTCCTTGGCCTTTTCAATTGCCCGGCCCATGGCTCGGGCCGCAACGACCTGTCCCAGACTACGGTTGGCATCCCACGTCGCTACCGCACCGTGATCCATAACCACATCGATTTTTGTTTGAGCGCGATCTCCGCCAGCCTTAAGGCGCCCCAATATCTGCAGGAACAAGCGGGTGCCATGAGACTCTTCGCCCATCAATTCAGCCTGAATGAAAACATCCACCGTCGTTGTGGCATCCTCTGCCGATACGCCCAGGGCCACCAGCATGTCTTCACAATTTCGGCGTAACGCATCACTTTGGATCAGTATTCGCACTTCGGTATCGGTAGACGCCATGGGGTCATCTTTCTTCTAGTTTTGGAATTACCAAGAGTTTATTTTGCAACATTTTTTGCTGAAAGCACTGTCAAACGTCAGTACTTTATTCCCCCCACGCTTCCGGCGGCCTGGCAAGCATATTGGCGAGAATTTCCACGGCTTTTTCAAAATCTTCCATTTCCATGGCCTCATGCGGATTGTGGCTGCCATTTTGGTTTCGAATAAAGATCATCACCGTCGGGATTCCCGCCTGTGCGAACATCGCCGCATCATGACCGGCACCGCTGGCCATCACCTGGTAGGGAATGTTTGCCTCCTCGGCAGCCGATTTCATCAGCTCGATCAGGTTTTCGTTCATCAGCGCCGGGGTGCTGCCGCTGATGTCACCGAGATCGAATTCAACGTTGCGGCGGCGTCCGATTTCCAACGCCAGGGCGATATACTTTTCGCGCATATCATCCAGTACCCCCTGGTCCTGGCTGCGCACGTCCAGACAGATATGGGTCTCGCCTGCCACCTTGGAAAAGCTGTGCTGTTCTGGATTGGTGGTGACCTCGCCAAAAGTGACTGTGACGTCCCGCTCGGCAGCCAACATCTCTTTCCATAAATCATCCATGCGCACAATCAGCTCGGCGGTAGCGGCCATGGCGTCCTGACGGTACTGGCGCGGCATGGCCCCTGAATGACTGTACTCCCCAAGGCAACGCCCGGTACGATACCGAAAACTGCCACGAATACCTGTAACCACGCCAACCGGCTTTTTGGCCTCGACCAGAACCGGGGCCTGCTCGATATGGGGCTCGATGTGGGCCACGACGCGGGATATTTCGATCAGGCTTTCGCCGTTCCTGACGCCGTCGGGGTCGAACCCTTCCTCGGCGATGTGTTCAGACAGGGTACGCTGGGTATCCGAGCGCTTCAGGGTATTCAATAATTCCTTATCGAGAATGCCCAGGGCGATACGGCTGCCGATATAGCTGTAGGGGAACCAGCAACTTTCCTCGGCCCGGGTGATAACCACGCATAAATCGAAAGGCGGTTTGCTGCCAGCCGCATGGAAGATGGCCATAACGGCGACCCCCGCAATGACACCCGCAGCGCCGTCATAATTGCCACCGTGGGGAACTGTATCCATGTGTGAACCGATTTGCACGACTCGCGAGCGATCCTTGCCAGGGTAGGTCAGAAACAGGTTGCCGCCCGCATCGTAGCGGTGTTCGGCGCCAAGCGCGCTAGCCTCGTTTAACATCGTATCGAAGGCAAACTTTTCACCCTCACCATAGGCCTTGCGGGTGACCCCGGGGGGATCGGCCGTTTCGCTTTCCAGAGCCAAAAAGGCGCATCGGGCAAGGGCCTCCCCGGCAACCAGGTCCTGTTTACGCCAATTGCTCATCGAGCACTTCTCCTGATAGTTGGCAGGTGTCTTTCCAAAAGGACAACCCATCCATAGATTTTGCCGCTCACAGGCGCGACCGCCCTCCCATCTTCATCAGTTCAGGCACCGCGGCCCGCGCCGCATTCAGCACCATGGCTGCATCATTGGAGTAAGGCAGCCATGTGCAGCCTTTATCAATCCAATTTTGGGCCATATCCGGGTTGTGGCAGCTAAGGCCGTAGGGTACACCGTTGGCCTTGCAGATTTCAAAAATCTCATCGAAGGCATCGAGCAACTTGGGATTCCCCATTTCACCCGGCACGCCCAGATCCTGCGAAAGGTCGTCCGGCCCGATCATCACCACATCGACCCCGTCGACCTTGCAAATGGCGTCCAGGTTTTTCATGCTGGTAACGGTCTCGACCATAATCACCGTCATCGTCTGCTCGTTCAAATGAGCAATGGTTTCGGCTGGTTTCCAATCGGTGAAGTAATCGGTGTGTGGCCCTTTCAGGTTCATGGGGCGGTTGCCCAGCGGATAGTATTTGGTCGCCTTGATTAATTCTTCGATCTGTTCGGCGGAGTCGATGGAGGGCAGTAAAAGTCCCTGTGCACCACCGTCCAGTGCGCGGGTCAGATCATGCGCTTTTACTGTGCCTGGCGTGCGCACGATGGGCACCATACCGGCCTCTCGGGCAAGCATGGAAAGGGTCGATACGGTGGCGACAGAAAAATCCGTATGCTCCATTTCGATAATTACAAAATCGAAGCCGCTGGAGGCGAAAATTTTAATTGTACGCGGATGCGGCGAAAGCGTGATCCATGTCCCGAACGCTGGTTTTCCTGCCTTCAAAAGATCTTTTACGGGATTACTTTTGATCATTTTATTATTTCTCCTGATGGATTGAATGAGCCCGGTGCTTCAGGCGAAACGCCGGCGCTCCCAGATTTCGGGATTGACCATGTTTTCCGGCCGTCTGCCTTCCAACACGTCGATCACCTGAGTTGCGGTTTGTACGGCTGTGCGCTCAAGGCATTCCTCGGTGGCGCCGGCAATGTGCGGTGACATGACAAGGCCGTCGGTGGTGGCAAACGGATGATCCAGCGGCAATGGTTCGGTTTCAAACACGTCCATGGCCGCACCCCGTAAATGACCACTTTCTAGCGCCTCGACGAGGGCGCCCGGTTCAACCAGTGCGCCGCGGGCTGTATTCACTAGAATAGCGCCCTTTTTCATGGCGAACAGGTGTTTGCGGGTAATTATTTCACGGGTATCCGGGGTCAGTTGCAGGTGTAGCGAAACCACGTCGGCCTCGGCCAGCAGGGTGTCCAGATCGTCTGCCTTTTCCATGCCCCGTTCGGCCATGACCGATGCGTCGATGTAAGGGTCGTAGGCCTTGACCTTCATGGAAAATCCGGACTTGGCTATTTCAGCAGTACGAATGCCGGTACGGCCAAAGCCGATGACGGCAAGCGTACGCCCGTTTAATTCGCAGAAATCCCTGGTGTAGCGGTAGTCGTAATTGCCTTCCCGCACCGCGCAGTCGGCCTCGCGCACGCGCTTGGCAATCGCCAACATTTGCGAAATTGCATGTTCGGCTACCGATTGCACGTTGCCATAGGGCGTAAAAATGATCGGCAGGCCGATCTCAGTGGCGAAGCCCACGTCGACCGGGTCAATGCCGATGCCGTGGTTACCCAGAACTTTAAGGTCTTTCGCCGCTTCCATGGCAGCGCGGTTCAATCCGGCATTGCGGGTAATGGCCGCTACCGCCGGTTCGATCTCGCTGGTGATCACGTCCATGGTTGCCGCCGATGCCTGACGCACCGTAAGGCCGGCCCCCTGCAACAGGTCGATGCCGCTCTGATGAATGGGCTGAATGAGTAGGCAAAGGGTCATTTTGTTAAGTCTCCAAGCTGTCATAAATAATTTTGGCTTCCGATGGCGTCACGAAAACACCGCCATTGGCAGGCATGAATTCAAGAAATCGTTTAAAGCGCTCCACATTGTCTGGCTGGCTCATGGACCCCGTATGAAAGAGCGAATGCACGATCTGGGGCGTGTCCTGGGCCTGGGCACGATCAACGATGAGGTTCCAAATCCGCATCAGGTTCTCTAGGTTAGACTGTTCAATGTGCAGGATGTTGCCGTATGCGGCACCTTCTCCATCGCTGCCAATGGGAATCTCGAAGACCTGGGAATGGGACCTGTCGGGCGTTGACGGATCGCGTGGATTAGACGCCAGATAGTAGCCTGAAAGACCGGCTTCGACCCAGATTGCCTCGCGGTCGGGCATATTTAATCCAGGAGCGCATGAAAAATCGATGTCCATGTCCGCCTCTTTCATGAATCCGTTCATGAACGGCGCATATGCGGAATGCCCACCACGGTATGACCGGCAGGGGATTTCAGCGCCACTGTATTTTTGCTTACAGGCGAAAAAAACCTCGCGTATATGTTCCTTGTCGCCAAAACGCGTCCCGCCGCCCTTGATTTCCTCGTGCAGATGCACGGCCACTTCACCACCATTTGCGATAACCGAACGGTAAATATCAATGAATTCACCTTCGTAGTAACCGGAACGACAGTACGTCCCGCTATGGGGCGTCAGAACCGTTTTGCCGTCTGTTAAATCCCTCAAGATATCGCAAAGATTCCTGGTCTCGCCGATACTTTGCTCGACTTTTGGCGGATCGATGCGAAAATCCCGAGCGGGATCGAAGGGCGCGAAAGTCAGCCAATTGACGTCGACAAGTGGGACAATATAGACCTTAGAATTGGTGTCGTTCATCATTTTTCCACTCACCCATTTTTATCTGGGACCGCGTTTCCCAAACCGACTCAGTTCCGCTGCCTGACTATGAATAAACGGATTCCAACATAAAATTATTGATTAAACCAATCGTTTAAAATAATGGATTATTCCGTGATTCTTATAGATATCTGATTGTGGCGTTGCGCCCATTGATGGGGGTCAGCGACCGACCCATCGGCAGGGTTCGGCTCTAAATGATCTCGGTTATCTTCGGGGATAAGATGCCAGGGGGTCGAGCCCGGAAGGCAAGATCTTAATCAGCTCCCCGGCCTGTTCGGGCGAACTCGGCATCAACGGCGGACGGACATTTCGCCAGCGTAAATCTCCGCTAACCTGGGCTAAAATGCCTTTCATTGCTGGAATAAGTCCGGCCTTCTGGACGGCGTCTCGAATCGCCAGCATTTCCGGCTCCATAGACACTTCGTCTTCGGTTCCGGCACTGTCAAACACCGCCCGAATGCCTGTGGGATTGATATTGCAGGTTGCCGAAATGCAGCCTGCGCCCCCGCTCGCCATGCCTTTACTCAAAAAGGTTTCCGAGCCGGGAAAAATGGCCATGCCAGGAACCTTGTTGATGAGGTTGAGGGTATTTTCCCAGTCACCAGAACTATCCTTCAAGGCAACCACTGTTTCAGGAAAGGCGGCATGCAAGCGGGCCACGAGATCACCACTGAACCCGACTGTAGCCATAGGGGGGATGTGGTAAAGGCACAGCCGCAGATCAGGCGAGTTCACTTGTTTAATCAGGTTGGAAAAATAATTGAAAAGCCCTTCTTCGCTGGGGTTTTTGTAAAAAAACGGTGGCAGGGTCATTACTGCCGCACATCCCAGGGATACCGCATGGCGGGTCAGTTCCACAGTTTCGCCCAGGGAACACATGCCGGTTCCTGGCATAATGCGTTGAGGGTCGATCCCTGACAGCACCAGGCTTTCCAGCAGACCGTGTCGCTCCTTCAGGCTCAGGCTCAGGGCTTCGCTTGTGGTGCCAAACGGGGCGATGAAATGGCAGCCGGATTGCAAAACCCATTGGCAATGTTCGATGAACAAATTCTCGGCGACCTGGAAATCATCCTTGAACGGGGTTAATACCGGCGCCATAATGCCGGAAAATGAAAATGACATTTCCAATTGTGCTCCAATTTAAGTGATATTCCGCAGCTCGCCAGCGGCAGAACAAATTCCAACACAATTTAATTATTTAAACCAATCGTTTGATTTAATGGATTATTTCGTGTTTTTTATAAATACCAGATACCGGGTCGGAGCAGCATCGAGGTGCTTCACGGCTCTAATGAAAAAAGGCGCTGCTATTTTGACGATGCCCAACGAGGAGCCTTCTTTGTTTGGGCAAGATTGATCTTGGCCCAGTTGTCGGGATTCCATTCCACATGGGGCCAGTGTTGACGTTCCTTATCATTGCCCACCGCTAACGCGATCATATCCAGGAGTGCTGATGCCGCCGGTGAAAAGCTGGTTCCGCGGCGCCAGATGATGGCGAGTTTTCTTTTTAACGAAGCCCCGTGCAGGGTGCGGTGGGTCAGGGTCGGATGATTGTCGCGCGGCAGCATGAGGGCGGCAAAAACTGATATTCCAACTCCTTCTTCGAGCATTCCGTTCAGGGAGGCCAAGTGCGAAACCTCGGCAATTACGTTCAGGTTTACCCCTTTGCTTTGAATAAAAGGGTCGAGGGATTGCCGAATACCGGTATCCGGCGACATGGCAATGAAGGGATAGTCAGATAAATCCTTCCATTGGACAACGTCTTTCGTTGCCAGGTCGTGGTCGCGCGGACAAATGAGCCGAAACTGGTCAATGGCAATGACTGTGAAATCCAGATCAGGATCGTTTCCCGGGAGGCTGCCGATGGCGAAGTCCGCATCGCCGGAAATTACGCTGTCAAGCACACCGCGCATGGCGGCGTCGCGGATGGCGATAGTAATATTCGGATACTCGCGTTTGCATTCCGACATAACGACGGGCATCAATCGGGAAGCAACCGAGGCCAGGCAGGAAACGACCACCCGCCCACTGCCACGAGCGAGTTGTGTTGACATATCCGTTACAACGCTATCGAAATGCGCCAGCAAGCGCTTGACGTAAGGCAGAAATTTATCACCGATCGGGGACAATCGTACGCGACGGGTCGTGCGATCAAAAAGGCGTCCACCCATCTGGCCTTCTAGTTGTTGAATACAATGGGTCAAGGCGGGCTGAGATATGTGCAGAGTCTTGGCGGCAGCGACGAAACTTTGATGATCCGCCACGGCCACGAAGGCTCGAAGATGCTTTAAGTCTACATTCTTCATACTCATGGATTAGTCCATTACATTAATCAATTCTTGCAGTCAATCTCTAATAGGCAGAATCTCCCCTGTCGAAGGTGTTTGATGCTGTTCAACGCCAGGCATAGAACAATCGGTGGGTGGAGCATAGCCCCGCCCCATTATGACCGTCCCACCTTTAGAAATTTATTTAATCGCGTTGCAAAAGCTTACTGGCCGGTGAACATTCGGTTCATTCCGACATCCTCGGCCCAAATCCGCTTATGGGCCTTTTCAATAAAGGGTTTCAACCGTTCAGCGCGTTCCGCTACCTGGCAATAGTCTTTCATAAATTCCGGCATGATCTCCATAACTTCCTGGATGATAGCTTCCTCGTCCATGGCTTTGAGTACACCGTCTCTAATGACGATCTCGCCGTTGACGATAACGCTCTGGATGCCCCGTCCACCCTCCGTATAAACCAACTGCCGAACGGCACTGTTCAACGGAACGAACGACGGATCCTTGAGGTTCAATAATACGAGATCGGCAAGGTAGCCCGGTTCGATAACCCCCAGTTCGTTACCCAGTCCTGCCGTGCTGGCTCCGCCGACAGTGGCGGCGTTGAAGGCGTTAACAGCTTGATCCGGCCCTGGGTCCGGATCGCTGATGGCCGCTATCAAACAATACAGTTTCATCGCCTGGAACATATTCTGGGCATCGCTGCAGCTACAGTTGTCACACCCCAGCCCCATGGTGATGCCGGCTTCCTGGAGCTGGAGAATAGGCGGAATTCCGCTTTTCAGTTTCATGTTGCTCAAAGGATTAATGACGACGTTGGTGTTGGTTTCAGCCAGTAGTTCGATTTCTTCGGGCAGAAGCCAAACGCTGTGGGCGAGATTCAGACGGGGGCCAAGCATGCCCTCTTTGTGCAGGCGCTTGACCAGGGAACCATCAAATTCCTGATATTCCTGTCTTGCCTGAAGGGCCATGCCTTTCGATTCATAAATGTGGGTATAGATCGACATGCCATAGCGTTGGGATAAATCGATGGTGCGCTCAATCAGTTCGGGCGTGCAGCGCTCGGGTGCGGACGGTCCCAATGCCCAGGTCAGCCGGTCATGCCCGGTGCCGCCCTTAAGATATTTCTCCTCCATATACGCCAGTTGATCGGAGTTTTTGTCCGGTTCAGCTGCGCTAGAGAGAAACTTGTGCATTTCCTCGGGGAAACATTCGCGCCAGAACGGGACTGTATCAACGCCACGGATATCTGCATATTGCAGCGCGACAACCGCGCGGATTCCCACGTCCCGATAGGCCTCGGCGACGATGTCGAGATGCTCGGGGTCGAACGGGAAAAGGGTCACCATATCCTGAATCGACGTCATCCCGGAACGCAGGCATTCGATCGCCCCCAGAAGCGTCCGCGCCCTAATTTCCTCGCGGCTACGCTTGGGATACTGTGGCGGCAAAGCAAGCAGACGCCATGTCTCCAGCGGCGCCTCTTCAATACAGCCTTTGGCCAAAACGTCGTGTGAATGATAATGAGCGTTGACAAAACCGGGCACGACGAGACTGTTGGACGCGTCCACAACCTGGATGTCGCCCTGGATGGTTTCAGCCATTGTTTCGCGCAAATTCGGCCCGACGGCGGCAATGCGGTTTCCTTCGATCAGGATATCGGCTACCGGCGGGTCGTGAGGATCGCTACCGGCGCGCATTACTCGACCCTTGGAAATCAACATTGTGTTCTTCTCGCTTATTACGTGTCCTTATTTAGTTATTCAAAAAGAGATGGCCTAGAGTACTTCAGAATAAATTTGAGTCATTCTGACCATATTATTCCGGAAATGCCCTAGCGTACGCCTGCATAGAATTCGAATTTTTGTTCAAGCATTACCATTGCCTGAACCAACACGAAGGCCAATCCGAAAATTATGAAAACCAGGGCCCAGAATCGATCCATGAGGAAGTTGCCCAGATACAGGTCGAACAGTTCGCCGAAGCCAATCAGGGCGACGATCAATTGCCCGATAATAACCCCCCTAGCGCCGCGGATTACACCCATGCGCAGCCCCGTAAGAATCTCGGGAAGAGCGGCAAGGAACATCACCTTATAATAGATTTGCCAACGCGTCGCACCGAACGATCTGGCCATGTCAACCAATGATCGGTTGACGGTGCGGATGCCGGCTTGTGTGTCAATTAAGATCACCCATACCGAGAACAGAAATACCGTCGCCACCACGGTCGTCTGACCGATTCCCAGAAGCGGCATCAGCGCCGGCACAAAAGCGCTCAGGGGCGCGCTGATAAAGATGTTCACCCAGAGATTGCCCATGTTTGCAGCCACTCGCGACAAGCCCATGAAGATGCCTGCGGGAATACCTATCAGGATCGCCAGGCCAAGACCAATGGCGAAAGCTTCGCCGGTCAAGGCGAGTGCCTTGTGAAATTTGCTCAGGGTGGCGAGTTCTATTGCCGCTGCAAATATTTGCGAAAGAGGTGGGATAAGGTCGATGCCACCGTAGCGCCCGACCAATTCCCAAATGGCTGCCCATATGATGAGAGAAAACGCCGCCGGCAAACGTGTCAGTGTCATAAGATAGGTTCCTATTCCAAATATTGTTTCAAACCGGCCCAAATTTCATCGACCATATCCAGATAATGTTGATTCCTGCGAATTTCATCGTGCGTTAAACTGCGATCAATATCGGTCGTGACGATTTTGGCAATACGCCCGGGACGTGGCGACAGGAGGACGATCTGGTCCGCCATATAGACCGCTTCCTCGATGCTATGAGTAACAAAGATAACTGTTTTATTATCAACGGACAGCAGGGACAGCAGGTCTTCTTGCAGTTTGCGGCGCATTTGTTCATCAACCGCCGAAAACGGTTCGTCCATCATCAGGATGTCGGCGTTGACGACCAGCGCCCGCGCCAGGCCCGTGCGCTGGCGCATGCCCCCTGATAACTCGTGCGGGTATTTGTCCTCGAAACCCGTTAACCCGATTTCGGCAATGAATTTCCGTGCAATATCTTCGCGCTCTTTTTTGTTATCACCTCGCAATTCAAGCCCGAAAGCAACATTGCGCAACACCGTTGCCCAAGGCAAAAGAGCAAAATCCTGAAAGACGAGAGCCCGTTCGGGTCCAGGCATGGTCACCTTTTCGCCGTGTACGAATATGTCGCCGCCCGCCGGTTCGAGCAATCCGGCGATTATCTTGAGCAAAGTCGTCTTGCCACATCCGCTGGGGCCCAGGAATGCCGTTAACTTGCCGCTGGGTATCGATAGATCGATGTTATCAAGTGCATGGATACCACCGGGGTAGTGCATGCTGACACCCTTCACGGTGATGGCATCGACTTCTGGGGTCTCCTGTAGTTTCTCGTTTATTGCCATTGCTTGCTCATTCGCTCCGACTCATTTTTAGCTGTTAATAGTTCCCATTTCCGGCCGGAAAAGTTTGTGTTCTAGCCGCTGCAAGGCGGTCAGTGTCAGGGTTGAAAACATAATGATCGAGACGATCGCAGCGAACATATGCGCGTACAGAGCCGAAGCCCGGTTATAGGTGATTAAATCGCCGATTCCGGTCGGGGTGATAAGGAGTTCTGCCAGAACGATACCGATAAAACCAGCCGAAACGCCGAGCCGCAGTCCAGCGAAAATCATTCCGCTCGCCTGGGGCAGTATGACCTTTGTGATTTCCTGCCATAAATTGCCCTGAAACGAGCGGCACATTTGAATCAGAGCCGGATTGGCATTTCGGATTCCCTTGTAGGAATTCAGGATCACCAACGGCCCAGCCATAATGACAACGACAACTACTTTCGACGCCATATCGATGCCGTAGGCATAGGTGATAAGGGGAATGACAGCGGCCACGGGAGCCGTCTGCAATATGACGAGAAGTGACAAAAAAGTCCATTCGACACCACGCGATAATCCCATCAGCACGCCGGTCGCCACACCGCCGAAACTGACGAAAAATACACCGATGACAAGCGGCGGCAAGGTCGAGACATAGGCATTGGCAAAGCTGCCATCACTGATCATTTCGATAAACGCCATGACCATAGCCGAAAATGTTGGAAAGGCAAGACTGATCGGGATACGCCCGGCTATTTCCCAAATTCCGAACACGATACAGTACGAAATCAGGTGCCACAGCCAAACTTGCCGCAACAACCATTCGCCCCACCCGCCCTGGTCCGCTATGGTGCCGTCACTGGCGGCTGGGGTTTTAATGGATTTATTTGCTGGCATAATTTCATTCTACCTAAATAAATCCGGCTCAGCGAAGGTTGAAGGGATGCTAGCGACGGACATGAGTCGGTGACTAACTCACTAGTCGCAAAAAAGGACGCCGCTACGACCTACGACGGCGCCCGATTTTTCGTTGAAGCTGCTTTTCTTCAGGCCCTTCAACAGGCCGAGACTACCTGGAGGTAATTGAGTAATCTATGCTCACATACCCCATCTTGCCGAGGGCTGCATTCAGGGGGGCAAGATCCCAGTATTTCCCGACATCAAGGGTGTTCGCGCTACCGTCCAGTCGTCCGGCTGAAGTCAGGAACTCGAAATCAGCTCTTGCAGCGTTTTCTCCGCCGCCATTTGGTGGGAACAGCCCGGCCATAGCCGCCTGTCTGTGATAAGACGTGATTTCTTCATTCAAATCCTTCGGCAGTTCGGCCAGAAGCTTCAGTTTTTCACGAACTGCAGCCATCCCGGTCGGATCCGCATTCATTTGCCGGGCTGCGCGCAACGCTTCCTCGACGATGATTCCAACAGCCCCGGAATTTTTCTTCAAGAATTCGGTGGATGCATAAAGGACCTCATCGCTGGCCGATTGCTTGCCGACCGGAAGGACACCAAAACGGTTGGGATCTTCAGTCGTCAGCAAACGCGTACGGGTCATGTCAAGATAGGTTACCTTGATGTCGCCGCGCCGCATTGCGATGGCGCGCACTTCAGAACCAGGTACGTACGTCATCCGATTGAAGTTGATACCCTGGGTCTTTTCCATCAGGCGGGCAAGAGCTTCCGTTCCCGAACCACGGGAATGGACAACGATATCCTGGCCGTCGAGATCCTTCCAGGTATTGTAGAACTCTTTGTTGACGACCGGGAAATAAGCAAGACTGCGTAGCTGATAGAAGTGCCTGATCGGCGCCTTAAGGTTCTGGATCATCTTGTAGGCGACGCCAACCCCGATATCCATCTGTCCGTTCACAATGGCCTGAAAGACAACGTCGTCAGATTTGAACGGCGTCACTTCGATATCAACGCCACGCGCTTTGGCTTCTTCAAAAGCAATCAGCAGGACCAGGTCTTCCGCGCCGAGTGTATCGGCCGTCGCTATGCGAATGGGTTGAGCTGCAGCCTGAGACATGGCCACTGACGATACGAATGCCACAGAAAATGCTGCGGCGAGAATGCGATGTAATATCTGTTTCATGAAGCTCTCCTTTCCCTTATGTAATTTTTTGTCCGGCGCAATAATAGATCATCATGGAAAATTGCAGTTTTCCAGAGCAGTTTATTTCTGTAACGATGTGAATTAAACACCACGAGATATAATTTCTACAATTCTGATTATTTGAACAATCTATTTAACATTTATATATATCGGGGGCTTAATTCGATTTGGAGTAAGAATTAATGACGGCGCATTGGTAAGGTCAAGAGAAAAATTCCTCCATTCGCCAGGCGTCATCTCGACGCCGTCTTTAATCTGAGTTGGCTTCGTGCGGAGCATGTTCTTTAAGCTTGATCCGGGCCCTGCCTGGGATCAAACAACGGCTCAGGCGATATACTACGGCTGGCACAGCAACCGCAGCCGGGGGATCGAAAAGGAACATACTGCACCACACACGAAATGCACTCGAAGCGTTTATTCTAGATATGGGTTACTTCAGAAACACATGATTTATTATATTAATTAATGTGTTAAATGGTGGGCCGTGCAGGGATCGAACCTGCGACCACCTGATTAAAAGTCATGATAATCGACACCCCCACTCACTCAGGCTCACCTAAACTAAACTACGGATTTCTCACGACTACCTGCCAAGCCGTGAATG
>PVBE012914695.1_pt1 | contig 13849 bp, 11 predicted proteins | sample 1631181 | NCBI WGS metagenome assembly PVBE01 (sample SAMN08397723, study PRJNA350692) | Marine metagenome, whole genome shotgun sequencing project. | isolation source: water | place: Pacific Ocean | collected 2012-04 | reverse complement strand
TGCATCGGGTAGGGCATGTAGTCGACGAGAACTCCGGACTCGATGCACTTGTCGACGAAGGCCAGGCTGTGCGACCACATCACGGTCTTGTCGTCGGTGCCGTGGATGACGAGGAGGCGACCGGTGAGTTTCTTGGCGACCGGTATCACGGAGGCCGAGGCATAGCCTCTTGGGTTCTCTTTCGGCGTGTCCATGTAGCGCTCGGTGTAGCCCGTCTCGTACTGCCTCCAGTCCGTGACCGGGGCGCCGCTAGCTCCGCAGGCGAAGGTTCCGCGGGGGGATTTCAGCATCAGATTCAAGGTCATGTAGCCGCCGTACGACCAACCGTGCACGCCGATGCGTCGGCTGTCGACGTAGGGGAGAGCCTTCAGGTGGGCGATGGCCTGCAACTGGTCGCGGACCTCGAGTTCACCGAGACGCCGGTGGACCGCCTGCGAGAATTCGATGCCGCGGTTATCCGTGCCTCGGTTGTCGAGCGTGCAGATGATGAATCCGCGAGTCGCCATGTAGTGCAACCACAAGCTGCTGCCGCCGAGCCATCGGTCCTTTACGAGCTGGCTGTGGGGGCCGCCGTAGACGTAGAGGAGACACGGGTACTTCTTGGCGCCTGCGGGGTCGAGTCCGGGGGGGAGGATGATGGTGCCGTGCAGCTTCGTGCCGTCGTCGGCACGAATCGAGAAGAACTCCTGCTTGCCCATGACCGGGAACCGGTGTCGGGCTCGCACGATGTGGCTGACTCTTCCGGTCGCGAGAAGGATGACCTGGGACTGTCCAGGATTCGAGAGGTTCGAGAAGGTGTCGTGGACGAAGGCGCCGTCGGACGAGAGTTTGCACCTGTGCTGCCCGCGGTCCTTCGTCACCTGTCGCATTGCGGAGGTCTTCAGGTTGACCTCCCACAGGTGCAACTCGAGAGGGTTCTCGCCGGAAGCCATGACGTAGGCCAGCGCCGTGTCTCGGAACCCGACGAATTCCCTGACGTCGAATTCGCCCTTCGTCACTTGGGACAAGAGCTTGCCGGTGGCGTCGTACAGATAGAGGTGGCGATAGCCGTCGCGGGGCGAGAACCACAGAAACCGTCCGCTCTTGTCCTCGAGGAAGATCGGCCCGTGTTGTGGCTCGATCCACTGCTCGTCCTTCTCCTCGAACAGGGTCTTTTTGAACTTGGCCTCGGTCGGGTCGAACCGCGCGAGCGTCATGTGGTCCTGGCCGCGGTTCACGATGGCGATATCGAGCGATGCGCCGGTCGGGCCGAACGTCGCGTTCGTCCAGTAGATGTCTTTCTCAGTGCCCTTCGAGAGGTATCGAACCTTGCCGTCGGCGACGTCGCACACGCCGACCTGCACGTACGAGTTCGCGCCGCCGGCCATCGGGTAGCGTCCGTGCAGCGCTTTCGGTGGCATCGTCGTGTGGTCGACGAACGGGTAGCGAGCGGTCGGCCCGAGGTCTTCGCGGAAGAACGCGAGGAAACGGTTGTCCGGGCTCCACCACAAGCCGTCGTGAATCCCGAACTCCTGTCGGTGCGCGCCGCCGCCGTAGACGACGTCCTTGGATCCGTCGCCGGTGATCTTCTTCGCCTCGGTCTTGCCGATCTGGATGTAGAGCTGGTGATTCACGACGAAGGCCACGCGGCTGTCGTCCGCGGCGATCGCCATGCGCGCCGCCCCCTTGGGAAGCGGCAGGATCAGCTCGGCCTTCGCGGTCCCGATCCTCCAGCGGTAGACGCCGTGAGAGAGTTGGATTCGTATCGTCGTCGTGTTGTGCCAGGTGAACGGCGTGACGATGTTGTTTGTCGAACCCGGTGAACCTGCCGCGGCCAGCGCCGCGTTGAGGCCCTTGCCGGTGAATAGGATCTTCTCGCCAGGCTTCGTGGCATCGACGACCATCACGCGATCCGCGACCGGGCGCATCCTGGAGAACTTCTGGGTGTCCGGAATCCACTGATCCCGTGCCACCGGCTCGGTATAGCTCCCCGGCGCCATGATCACCCGCCGGAGCGTCAGGGTCTTGTCGCCCTGGGCGAGGCAGAAGGTCGTCAGGCCCAGGGTGGCGATGGTTGTGGTCAGTGGAGGTTGCATACGACCATCTTCGCTGCGCGGTGCGGTTGGGCCAAGGCCACGAGGTGGGTATTGTCTCGGGCCACATGACTTCGGGCGGTCGGCACATTCTCCACGTGTTTCCGGGTTTCGACTCCGGGGGCGCGCAGATGCGCACCGTGCAACTCATGGGGATGATGCCTGCGGGCACGCGGCACTCGATCCTCGCGATGAACGGTGGTTACCAGTTCGTGACCCAGGTGCCCGACGGAGTTGAAGTGGAGACCCTGTCCGCGCCGCCGGATCGGTCGTTCCACGGGATGGGCAACTTCATGGCGGACCTCTTGCGGGAGAAGCGTCCCGATGCCGTCATGACCTACAACTGGGGCAGCATCGAGATGGTGCTCGGCGCCCGCCGCGCCCGGTTCACGCCGCTGATTCACCACGAGGATGGGTTTGGACCAGAGGAGAGTGATAGGTATCTCTTGCGGCGAATCTGGATCCGGCGGTTCCTCTTGCGGACTGCGACGGCGGTCGCCGTGCCATCGAACACACTGCGCGATCTCGCGATCCGGCGTTGGCGGGTGCCGTCGGCGCGGGTGCACTACCTCCCGAACGGCGTCGACCTCGAGCGTTTCACGCCGGGCGCTCGGATGGGTGGGGATCCGCCACTCATCATCGGCCACGTCGGACACCTGCGTCCGGAGAAGAACCAACGTTTGCTGATCAAAGCGTTCGCGCGCAGCGCGTCGCGGGCGTACGCCAGGCTCCATCTCTTCGGTGACGGACCCGAGGAAGACGACCTCCGACAACTCGTCCGATCCCTCGGTGTGCAGGACGTCGTCGAATTCAAGGGAACTGTCGCGGACACCGCCCCGGTCTATCGGGAGATGGACGTGTTCGCGTTGTCGTCGCACACCGAGCAAATGCCGCTGACGGTCCTCGAAGCGATGGCGTCCGGATTGGCGGTCGTGTCGACGGACGTGGGCGACGTGCACGCGATGGTCGATCCGAGCAACCACAACCTGGTCGTCGCGAAGGCAAATCCGGATGCGTTTGCGGGCGCGATCGATCGGGCGGTCGACAACGCGGGCCTGCGACGGTCGGTGGGTGATGCCAACCGCGCTCGATGTGAGTCGGAGTACGACAAACACGCCCGTTACCGGGCGTGGGTCGATCTCTACGATTCCTTACTCAGCTAGAACGTCCAGCCGAAGCCGAACTCGGCGAAGGCCTGGGGTTCCAGCGTGCCGTCGTAGGAGTCTGGGCCATTGCTCTGAATCTCGTAGTGGCCGCCGATCGTCGTCCCGATGCGGAGGAATGCGGAGAGGTTGGCGTTGAACCGGTGCTGTCCGCCGAGCGACACTTCGAACTCCTGCGCGCTCATGCGTCGCGGGGTCTTTTGTGGCGAAGGCGCCCGGGTCTGGTAGTTGCCTCCGTCCAGGTCCACGCTCAGGAAAACCGAGTTGTGATCGTTGGGGGTGTGGGTGAGGCGCACTTGCCTCGGCAACAACACGTCGACGCGCCACTGCTCGTCGGGAATCCAGGCCACGCCGGCGATCGGGTAGATCTCGAGACCGCGGAAGAGACCGGAGTGCTCGGCGCCGACCAGGAGGAACAACTCGTTCGAGTAGCGCCACGTCAGCAGGCCCCGACCGTAGAATTGCCAGTCATCGCCGTGCAGCGTGCCGCCGAAGTCCGTCCATACGCCGGGCACGAAGTCGACCTCGATCAGCGTGTCCTTGTCCAGGAACTGACCGTATTGGATGGTCGCGGTGGCTCGGGAGAGGACGACGTTGGCGGGGGCTCCGCCCGGCGTGGCCTGAGCGCGAGGGCTGAAGCTGTAGTGACGGTGACCGTACTGAACGCCTACGTCGACGAACGTGCTCGGGTCGGCCAGATGGATCCTGCGCTCGACGTCCGCCTTGGCGTGGAGTATGTCGAAGCTGCCGGGTTCGCCCTTGATCTCGTCGCTCTTCATGACGAGTCCACTGATCTGCGCCTCGGCGCGCCACGGTTCTCGCCGGAGCATGAAGTCGCCGTGCTGCCTCATGAACAGCGCGTTCGGCGCGTAGTTCTGTGGGATTGCGACGCTGCGGTTGTCGGCCCCGCTGTTCGAGCCCGGCGCGTCTCCGTTCATCGGGACGCTGCAGGCGGTAAGTAGGCAAAGAAGGCCACAGGCGGCCACGCGGTTGATCATGCGATCCCTCCCAAAGGTGCTGTTGTCGTCGGTCGCGGTCTGAAGGGGGCAGTTTCGCGTATCCGGTGCCGAGTTTCAACTGTGAGGCAGCGGCGAGAAAACTGTGCACAGTTCTCCACAGTGCGTCCGCGCGAGCACGCCGCGGGAATCAGCGCTGGAATATCGGTAAGTACTGCTTGGGCACTTGCAGCACGATGCACGCCACGGCGGTGGCGAAGACGTCTCCGGGACCGACGCGATTGACCCAGCGACCGTCGTCTCGCTGGTCCTGGATCAGGTGGTCTCGAATCGCCGCGTAGTAGTCCCGGAAGCACCGCTCCCGCACCACCCCTTCCGCGTGGAAGAGGGCCTGGCACGTGTAGTAGTTGCCGTACCAGAAGTAGTAATGGTGCGGATACCACTCCCGGACCTGCTGCCACTCGTCCATCAGAAACTCGGCGGCGGGCCCGATCAGGTCGAGATCGTAGACTCCGGCGGACGTGAGCGCCGTGACTCCGGCGGCGTTGATCGAGAACTGGCTGTTCTTCCGGCCCGCGCCCTGACCGTAGATCTTGTAGTAGAACAGCCCGGCGTTGGATCCACGCCTGGTCTGACTCTTGCGGACGTAGGCGACGGCCAGGTCAATCGTGCTGCGTGGGACCTGGATGCCGATGTTGCGCGCGGCGCGGAGAGCCTGGAGCTGGCAGACCGTGACCGACAGGTCCGCCTTTTGGGTGAACGCGTTGTAGCGCCACGCCCCATGGGTGTTCTGGCAGTCGACGATGATGTGGACCGCCTTCTCCAACCCCTTCTTTATCTTGCGGTTACGCGACATGCCGTAGACCTCGGCGAGGAACAGGGTGGCGAAGGCGTGGCTGTACATCCGCGTGCCCGAGTCGCTGATGAACCCGGACTCGCTGACGTGGTGGAGCACGTAATCGAGGATCTTGGCGACGACCTTGCCGTATTTCCCGCGGTTCGGGAGGTGGCCGCCGGACAGGAATGCCATGCCGGCGATCGACGTGATGCCGATGTGTCCCTCAGCTCTGGCGCGCTGTGTTTCCACCGTGCGGAAGACCAGGTAGCCGTCGCCCTGCTTGTGCCCTACTTCGCCGGTCCAGAACCCCCTCGCGTCCTGGGTCTCGGCGAGCCACGCGAGGCCGGCTTCGACGGACTTGTCGACGTTCTTGTTCCAGAGGCTCGCGAGGCTCAGATGGGATCGGCGCTTCAGGGAACCGGCGGACTTGGTGCTCGCGTTGCGAATCGTCTCGGTCTTGCCAGCCTTGTCCTGGGCCTCGGCGTCCGTGGCACCGACCGTGGCCTTGATCAAGACTCCGCAGAGGAACACTCGTCTTACGGGGTTGCGAGGACCGACGACCATCTGCGCATCGTAGCCGTGACCCGATCGGTTCGGGGGCGGCGGTGGGGGGAAAACCGTGCGGGAATCTGCCGCCGGGACATTTGTAGTCAGGCGTTGGTCGCCGCAATCGCGACGAACTCGCCGTAGTCGCGAGGACGAGCCCTCCCGTCGAGTATCCGGGTAGCCAGGGTGCTCGAGCTGATCATCTCCTTCAAGGTGTAATTCTTCGCGGTGAGGAAACCCGGGAGTGCCTCAGGGGTGGTGGACCATGCGAAGTGCTCCGGAGGTCGACGCCGTTCGAGCGCCGTCGCGAGTCGAGCGATCGGGCTGGTGGGGTCGGCGAGCCTGGCGACGCTGAGGTAGCTGAAGGCGAACCGGAGCGGTGCGCGTGACGAGGCGGCGAACCGTTCGAACGTGCGCACCACGTCGCTCGGGTCGAGGTACATCAACAGGCCTTCCGCGATGACCAAGGTCGGCAGGTCCGGGTCGCAACCCAGGGACGCGAGGTCACCGACCGGGCCTGCCTCGATCGACTCTGCTTCGACGTCGACGAATCGCAGGTTCAAAACATCGGCGAACGCTTCGCGTTTGATATCCATGGGTGCGGGGCGGTCGACTTCGATCACGGACGCGTGCTCGAACCGACGGCACAACCGCAGACCCAGCGGATCGAGTCCGGCGCCGAGGATCACGACCTGCGATGCTTCACCGGTCTCGAGGCACGCCACGCCCTGCTCGTGGAACCAGATCTTGCGGCAGAGAAGGTGCTGCACGGTGCCTGGGATCCGGAACTCGATGACGCCCAGGAACACTGCGCGAAACGGAGAGAACTCTAGCCACGGGAGAAGGCGTCGATCCCATCCCGGTACACGATTCAGGATATCTCGTTCGGCGTTCTCGCCGTGTCGCAACCACTCCGCAGCGTGGTCGAGCTTGTGCACCCAAGGCATTTGACGCACGCAGTGCATCGTCATGTCGACCGCGCGCGTTGTGAACGTGGGGAGCCTTCCCCGCGGGGAAGAGTTGTCGCGGGGATGATTCCCCGGGTCGGCCATCAGGCGTAGTGGCAGCCGAAGCGGTTCGTGATGAAGTCCTGGAACTTGACGTCTTCCATGCGCACGACGCCGGTCTGTGGGAGCTTGCCCTCGAACAGGAGGTCGAGCACTCCGCACACACCGGCCGCGGTCGTGATTTGGATGCCGCTCCAATTCTCGCCGTCGATCTCCTTGTGGTAGATCGTCTTGGCGTACGCGTGCTCGGTGAGCTTGCCGGCGTGCAGGCCGACCGCGGTCACGAAGATGACAATCTGATCGTTGAACGTCGTCGGCAGTGTTCGATCCCACATTTCCGCCAGCACGTCCTGGTGGTCCTTCATCTGCATGTCGTCGAGAAGGAACTTGAGGAGGTGGTTGTGGCCGGGGTACCGGATCGACTTGTAGCTGACGTTACGGACCTCCCCCTTCAGGGTCTCGGCCAGCGTTCCCAGCCCGCCGGAAGTGTTGAACGCCTCGTAGCGGACGCCGTCGATCGTGATCTCTTCGAGGTTCTCGAGTGGCTGCACCTCCCGTAGTTCGTGGTCCATCACGACCTCGCACGGTTGGCAATACTCGTTGATCAGGCCCTCCGTGCTCCAGGTGAGGTTGTACTTCAGCCGGTTGGCGGGATAGCGCGGTAGCGCGCCGACGCGCATGTGCAGGTCCGTCACTTGGGACATCGCCTTGACGAGATGCATCGCGACGATCGTGATGAATCCGGGAGCCAGCCCACACTGCGGAATGAATGCCGTCTTTGCGCTCTTTGCGATCATCAGGACTTCGTCCGTGACGCGCACGTCCTCCGTCAGGTCCAGATAGTGCAGGTTGTTCGCGCGGGCGCGGTCGGCGATGACGATATTGCTGTGGTACGGCGCGCACGAGATCACCGCATCCGCGCCGTCCATGACCGTGTCGAGGGCGCTCGGGTCGCCGAAGTCCGCGACGGTTCCCTCTGCTGCAGCCACCTTGCCGCAGAGGAAGTCGATCGCGTCCTTGCTGCCGTCCACGACGCGGAGGCCGTAGTCACCACTTGTTCCGAGGAGATGCGCGACCATGCGACCGATCTTTCCGGCGCCGATCAGGACGACTGTATTCATCGCTTTTGGCCGACGATGTACGCGATCCACGCTTCGTCGGGGTCTCCTTTCTCTTTGCGGCGGAACACGCCGTTACCCTCGCCGGTATCGAGCTCCGTGCCTTCCCACAGGAAGTGCACGTCCTCGAATCCAGCCGCCTCGAATGCCTCGCGCAGGTCCGGCGGCGTCCACAGACGCCAGTCGTAGATGAACGCGTTCCGCATCCGCGAGCCATCTTCGAACTGGAAGTGGATCTTGCACACGCACTCGTAGGTCAGCGGGTCGAACGAGTCCTGGTCCCAGACGTACGTGAACCCCTCCTGTGGGCGCTCCTCTTCCTGCAGCACCTGCGTTTCGCTGCCGCCCCAGATGTCCATGAACATCAACCCGCCAGTCTTCAGCGACTCGTAGGCGTTGGCGATGTAGGAGTGGAGGTCCTTCCGCTGCTTGAAGATGCAGTAGCTGAAGTTCATCGCCGCGATGAGGTCCGCCTTCGGTTCCTTCACGGCATTGACGTCTTGCTCGAACAGATGCACACGACTCTGCTGGTGTGGCGTCAGCGGTTCGAGGTTGTGCTTGCGACCCCAGTCCAACGTCGGTCCGTCGAGATCGACTCCGATCGCTTCGTTGTCGCGGTGCAGCTTCACGAAAGCTGTCGACAGCGTGAACGTGCCGCAGAAGTCCTCGCGAAACATGCGGAGGCTGCGCCCGGTGTATCGCTTGAAGTAGCGGGAGAAGAACTTCGCGTCGGTGTCCGGCGCCTGCACGCTCTCCTGGTAAAGGATGTGCCTGTCCGCGTTGCGGGAGGTGAGGCGCTTCGTCTTCGGCTTCTTGATGGTTGCCACCATACGTTGTCTTTGCTGAGCTGGTTCGGGTTGCGGTACACGAGCAAAGCAGTCCGTCGATTCAGTTCCAACCCTTTTTTCTGACAGGGATCCCTCGCGGGGTAGCATGCGGGCCGAACGACCATGCACCGAATTCATGTTCGAGAGGTCGACATCACCACCCTGCGCGTGGACGCCGTCGTCAACGCCGCAAACGAACGTATGCTGGGGGGTGGCGGCGTCGATGGCGCGATCCACCGTGCGGCGGGTCCGGGACTGCTCGAAGAGTGCCGCGGTGCGTCGGAAGTGCGTCCGGGCGTGCGCTGCCCGACGGGCGAGGCGCGCATCACGGGCGGCCACGGCCTGCAGGCGTCCCATGTGATCCATACCGTCGGCCCGGTGTACCACGGCGGCGACCAGGGCGAGGCGGAGCTCCTGGCCTCGTGCTACCGGGAGAGCCTGCGCTTGCTCCGGGAACGAGGCCTGGTCTCGATCGCGTTTCCGGCGATCAGCTGCGGGGTGTACGGATACCCGATCGCCGACGCGGCGCGCCTCGCGATGGGAGTCGTCAGGGATTGCCTGTCGCGAGACGCGATCATCGAGGAGGTCGTGTTCGCCGCGTTCGGAGACGAGGTCGCAGCGGCCCTGCGGAACGCTCTGGGGGAGCGGTCCTAGGGTTACACTCTCGCCCATGCGCATCGCCTGCCTTCTCTTCGCCGCCGCTCTCCTGGCAGCCTGTTCGGACAGCGACAACCTGAGTTGGGTGATCGTGAGCAACCCGAGCGGTGGGGGCGTCGGCGCGAAGGGTGGACTCGTGTTCACGTGGCGTTACAGCAGCAAGTCCCTGACCGTGATCGGTGGATCGACGGACACCGGTCGTCCCGTCGCGTTGCTTCTCTCCGAGAGGGGCGGCCCATCCGGCGCGAATCCGAACGAGACGCGGGACTTCTACCTCGGGATCGATACCGACGCCGTGGTCGTCGTGCACCGCGAGGGGGGGGGAATCCACAGCCCTGCCCTGTCCGGCGGCGTGCAAGTCGTCACCGGATCGATGCACGTCCTGCCGAAGCCGGACAGCGCCACCGCGTTGCGCGTCGTGACGCCGACCGAGGTCGTGCACCTGGCAGCCGCCGGGAATCTCGTCGTGGCAGAAAGCGTGGCAGGAATCGTCGTGATGATCCCCGGTGAGACGCCGCGCGTGTTTCCCGTGGACAGCGATCTGCAAGCGATCGGCGACGACTACCTGATCCTCGAGCGGTCTGGTCGACGAACGCTGATCAAGCCTCCGCCCGCGACGACGATCGGGACTCAGGCGGTGTTCGACTCCGGGCGTGGTTCGTATCGCTTCTACTCCTACGCGAACGAGTTCAACGCGGAGCTCCCTGCCGTGAGGTTCAAGGTGATGGATGGCAGCTCGGGGATCCGGTTGGATGGCACGTTCCCTGGTGCAGCCGGGGGTGCGCTCGACACGGCGTTCCGCGCGATCCTTACGGCTCGCAACCACCACCTGTTGATCGTGCGGACTCCGGACTGAGCGGCTTCAGCGGAGGGAGCTGTAGCGCGACTCCATGACCTCGGCGTCTTCAGCGATGGTCTTGACAGCGGGGAAGCCTCTGCGCAGTCGATCCAGGAGCGCCGGATCGTCGAGAAACTGGCTGATCTTTGCGCGGAGATCGTCGGCATCGCCGCGTCGGAAGTGCAGTCCGCTCACGCCATCGTCGACGAGCTCGGCCATGCCGCCGTGGTCCGTCGCGATCACGGGGAGCCCCGCGAGGTACGCCTCGTGGATCGTCAGTGGGGAGTTCTCATACCAGAGCGACGGAATCACCAGTACGTCCAGGCTCGCGAGGACCTTGCCGACATCGCTGTTTTCGAATCTGCCCATCAACGTCAGGCCGTCGGGTTTCGTCAACTCCCGAAGGCTCTTGCCGTACTCAGGGAAGATGTCGAGGTCTCCCCAGATCTGGCATTCCGCGCGCTTGGGGTCGATGCCTCGGAACGCCTCGATGAGGATGTCCACGCCCTTGTAGTCGGCGATCGTGCCGATGTAGCCGATCCGCAGGCGATCGTCGGTGGTCCGTTCGACGCCATCGAAGGTCTCGACGACGAAGCCGTTGTCCGAGTGAAGGACCCGGTCCGCCGTGATCCAGCCGGCGTCGATGAACCGTTGGCGCAGGAAGGCCGACGGAGAGAGGAACAAGTCGACCTTCCCGAGCCGCGCCTTGATCTCCGCTTCGCGTGTTCGGATGGCATCGGCGTACGTCGCGTCGGCGACCGGTGCGGGCAGATGCTCGACGCACCTGGCGCACGCTTCGGGTTCCGGACCGGGACACAGCTCGAGTCCGGGTCGCAGCAACTGGCCGTCCCTCGGGCACATCAGCATGTACTCGTGCAGCGTGTAGACCAAGGGGAGTCCGCGCGCAGCGACCCGGTCGATGTAGCCGATGCTGTGCAGCGCCAGGTGCTGGCAGTGCACGAGGTCGGGTTTGGTGGCGTCGAGCACCTGTTCGAACAGTTCCTCCATCTTCGGATTGCGGTAGGTGCTCTCGAAGCTGTCGAAGCCGTGTTTGAATACGACCTCGTGGTAGGGGATGTCGCGGAAGGTGCCGCGACTCAGTTCGTACTGCTCGCGGTCGGGGTAGGACTCCGTGAAGAAGAACTCGACGTCGTGTCCCCGGGCGCGCATCGCCCGCGCGAGATTGAGGGTGTAGATCTCGGTGCCGGCGACGTGCTTTGGCGGTAGCAGTTGGTGTACGACGTAGAGAATGCGCATGCGTCAGGAGGGGTCGCGTCGGCCCCGCTCGTCGCGGAGGGCGCGGGCGTTGGACTCGCGTTGTAGCACGGCGAGATCGGTTCGGCGCTCACCTTTGATCCGAGTGCCGGTCCGCCGCTCGGCCGCGATGGCCGCGCTGTAGTGCTCGCGAAGTTCGTCGACGTGTTGCGCCGGTCCCGGCGGAGGTTCGGGGATGGCGCTCGTGCACGCGGCTCGAAGATCCGCATCCGTCGCCATTCTGGCCATCGCGTCGGTCAGCGCGGTCACGTCGCCAGCCGGGACCTTCAGGCCTGCGTCGCCGATGCGATCGGCGAGCGCGCCGATGTCCGAGACGATCGCGGGCAGCCCGAGCTCGAAGGCTTCGGTCAGGCCGAGTCCGAACCCTTCGAAACAGATCACGGGAAACACCGCGACATCGATTCCCGCGCGCACCAGTCGCGAAGCGTCGAACTCGCCGTGCAGGGTCACCGGCAGGTCCATCGCGAGCGACTCGAGCCGCTCGCGGATGGCGTCCGTCGTGATGGGGCCGAACATGTGCAATTCCAACGGCGCGTCGACACGGTCGACGAGGTCGCGGAACGCCTGCAACAAGACGTGAGGCCCCTTGTGCGCGGTCAGACTGCCCCAATAACCGAAGCGGAGGGGGTGATGATCGACCGGGGCGCCAGCGAGACCGACGAAACGTTGTCGATACGGCAGGCCCTGGACCGTGAACCGGTCCCTCGGCGTGCCGCTCGTCTTGGTGAGAAGATCGGCGGTGACCGGCGTGGCGACGAGGACGCGATCGGCGAGCTGGAGTTCGGATCGGTACTGGTCCCGGAACAACTCGATTCCGGTCGCGACTTCGTTCTCGGATTCGTAGCCGAAGCGGGGCACGCAGAACGCACAGCTCGCGACGGAGAGTTCGCGACTGCACGGTTGTTCGTCCCGGTCGATGCGGAAAGCCCGGGGACACGAAGTGTAGACGTCGTGCAACGTGACGATCGTCGGCAGGCCCGCGTCATGAGCGAGCGCGACGACGTCGCTCGTCAGCCGGATCCACTGGTGCACATGGACCACGTCTGGATGTTCGGCGGCGAACAGGTCGCGGATCATCCGGGATGCGCCCGCGTGGTAGGAGTTTGCGTAGTGGTCGTTGTACCAGTCGTCGCGGTAGAGCCGGATCACCCGAACTCCGTCCACTTCGCAGGTTTCGACCTCACAGGTCTCCCGTAGTTCGATGCTCCCCGTGAGCACGACGACTTCGTCGCCCGCGGCGATCTGCGCGGTCGCGATTAGGTGCAGGTACGACTCGACGCCGCCGGGATCCGGGTGGTAGCCGTGGGTGACGTGGAGGACCTTCACTGTCGGGCGCTGACCTTAGCCCGGACGATTCACCATGACCATCGCCGGGCTGCGCAACCACGGCGCTTGACAGCCGGCTGGTATGGCCTAGCTTTGTATTGTAAAGCATTCGACCGCCGCCGCAAGGACCTGCTCATGATCGTCACCTTCTTGAAGTTCCTCCTCGGTGTCTCGGCCAGCCTCTACGCGCTTCTTCTGCTGTTGGTCTACTGCTACCAGGACCTGCTCGTCTTCCCGGGCTCCGTGATCCCGATCCAGGCGCCTTCGGTTCGCGGGGTCGTCGAAGAGCGGCTTGCACTGAAGGACGGGCGCACGTTTCGCGTCGCGATCGCGCGCCCGAAGGAACCGAAGGCCGTCGTGCTCTGGTTCGTCGGCAATGGTGAGGGCCTTGCGCGATGCCGTTATTGGGTTGACGTTCTCGCCGGAGCCGAACGGTTCCTGACGTTCTCGCCGGAGTACCCGGGCTACGAACCGGGCACGGGACGAGCGGGGAAGGCGACGTGTCTCGAGGCCGCGGAGCTAGCCGCGGCACGGGCCGTGGCTGAGGCGAAGAAGCTCGGGCTGCCGCTCTTCCTGGGGGGGCATTCGTTGGGCACGTTCATGGCCTCTCACCTCGCGGCGAAGGGCATCGGCGAGCGGCTGGTCTTGACCTCCCCGCCGACGAGCATCTGTGAGCGGGGCGAGGCGTTCTTTCCGTACATCCCCGTCCGGTTCATCCTGCGCCACGACCTCGACAACCTCGCGGTGGCGCCGAAGATCAAGATCCCGACGCTCATCCTGCACGGGACGAAGGACACGGTCTGTCCGATCGAAGACGGACGCCGGCTGAAGAAGGCCATCCGGGGCGCGCGGCTGATCGAGATTCCCGGAGAGAACCACGATCCGGTCCGGTTGCTGCGGGCGGGAGCGAAGCAGACGCGGGAGTTCTTGCGGACACGCCCCTAGCCCGCTCGTCTCACCAGATCTTTGCTTGGACGGCACAGTTCCTGCGTCCACGGCGTCGGACTCGGTCGACCTCCTTGTATCCAAGGCATTTGCACCATCTCGTGTCGAGACTCGTGAGAAGAGCGGGCTAGCATGGTCGCATGGCCGAGCGACTCACTGTGTTGGTCCCCGTGAAGAACGAGGAAGCGATATTCCTCGATCACCTTCGCGCGCGCCCGCGGCGTAGCAAGCTCGGCCGTCGCGGTGGAAGACGCGGAAGGGAGCCCCGGCGAGGCCCTCGA
>PVBE010361538.1_pt1 | contig 13849 bp, 12 predicted proteins | sample 1631181 | NCBI WGS metagenome assembly PVBE01 (sample SAMN08397723, study PRJNA350692) | Marine metagenome, whole genome shotgun sequencing project. | isolation source: water | place: Pacific Ocean | collected 2012-04 | reverse complement strand
GGATCATCGACGGCAAGGGAACCCTTCGAGATCTCTCGCAGGCGGTCGCCGACATCGATGCAGATGTGCTCTCGCCCGGGCGCCTGGCCCAGCTCGCCGTCCTCGATCTCTCCCTGCTGCCAGCGGTCGCCGGCGACCCGCGACTCAGGGCACCGGTCACGGGGGTGGGCAAGATCATCGCCATCGGCCTCAACTATCGCGACCACGCGGCCGAAGCCGGAATGGCCGAGCCCGACGAGCCGATCATCTTCATCAAGGCGGTCTCGGCGCTTTCGGGTCCCAATGATCCGGTGATGCTGCCCAGGGACTCCGTGAAGACCGACTGGGAGGTTGAGCTGGCCACAGTCATCGGCACGCGCGCGAGCTATGTCGACGAGGCGGACGCGCTCTCGCACGTGGCCGGCTACACCGTCTGCAACGACGTCTCTGAGCGTGACTACCAGCTCCACCGCGGCGGCACCTGGGACAAGGGGAAGGGCTGCGACACCTTCGCTCCGCTCGGCCCCTGGTTGGTCACCGCCGAGGAGGTCCCCAACCCGCAGGCCCTCGCGCTCCAGACCGAGGTCAACGACGAGCGCATGCAGGACGGCAACACCGCCGACATGATCTTCCCCATCTCCACCCTGGTGAGCTATGTGAGTCGGTTCATGACGCTCCATCCCGGCGACGTGCTCATCACCGGCACGCCCGCCGGCGTCGGCATGGGGCGCAAACCCCCGGTCTATCTCAAGCCCGGCGACGTGATGACGCTCGGCATCGACGGGCTCGGGGTGCAGCGCCAGGAGGTGATCGCCTGGCAGCCGATTTGAGCCGCCTCAAGGATCGATTTGGCCGCCCTCAACCTGTGAAAAAGTACACCGAGCCGAAGGCGAGGGACTTTTTCGCGAACGACGAGAGAACCAGCCTATCCCAGCTGCTCGCGCGTCAAGACGAGGACGCGCTCGACATCGGCCTCGGTATTGTAGAGGTGGAGCGCGAAGCGGAGCTGGCCGTTGCGGATCGAGAACACCACGTCGCGCGCCTCCAAGAACCGCGCCAAGCGATCCAGAGCCTCGTCGCCGGTAGACAGCTGGCTGTCGCCGAAGCCCGGCGTGCCGACGCAGACCAGATGCCCGAAATGGGGCCCCGGCTGGCCGCTGGCCACGCCGAGGCCGAGCTCGATGAGGCCCGCGGCCAGTCGGTTCGCGAGACCGCTCACATGCGCCTCGATGGCCGTCGCCCCGATCTCCAGCAGATAGTCGAGCGAGGTCCTGACGGCCGTCGACGCGACGTAGTTGAGGTGGCCGATCTGGAAGCGCCCGGTACCCGCGCCCAGCGCGTACTCCCCCTCGCGGCGCTGGAAGGCCCGGGCCGATGCGAGCTCGACGCCCTCTCGCGCTAGGTAGGCGGGGCGCAGCCGTTCGGCCCATTCGCGGCGGCAGTAAAGAAAACCCATGCCGTGCAGCCCGAGCAGGCTCTTGTAGGTGGCGGCCGAGAGCCCGTCGATGCAGGACCTCTCGACGTCGAGCGGCATGACGCCGGCGGACTGCACGGCGTCGACCACGAAGAATACGCCGCGCTCGCGGCAGGCGCGGCCCAGCGTGTCGATGTCGGTCCGGAGCCCCGGCGCCCAGGTCTCGGAGCACGCCACCAGAAGCCGGGTGCGCGAATCGATCGCGTCGACCATCCGCTCGATGTCGTAGAACGGGCCGCGCGGCAACACGTCGCGCACCTCGACGCCGAGGCGCCGCAGGTTGTACCAGGCGTAGATGGTGGTCGGCTCCTCCAGGTCGGGGGTCACCACCATGTTGTCGCCAGACTGCCAGGGCATGGCGTTGGCCAGCGCGTTGAGCCCGTCGGAGGTGTTGCGGGTCAGCACGACCTCGTCGGTCGCGGCATTGATCAGCCGCGCGAACAGCGCCCGCGCCTCGGCCGCCGCCGTCTTCCACGCCTCCCGGTTGCCCGCTCCGAAGGTGTGATCGTCGAGGAGTTCACCCAGCGCCGCGCGCACGCGCCGCGACATCAAGCCACGCGAGCCGACGTTCATGTAGGTGAGCGTCCCGGTAGCCGGGAACTCCGCGGGCGCCGTCGCGATCAGCGCATCGGCGCCTTGGGCTCGCCCAGCCGCATCCTCCTCGGGTGGGTATACCATGTTCCCGCCTCCCTCGCCGGACTCAACTGTAGAACACGCTCGGTAGGAACAGCGGGATCTGCGGGAACGCCAGCATCAGGCCGAGCATCAGCGCCAGCGCGAGGATGAACGGCGTGACCCCGATGAACACGTCGTTGAGCTGGCCCCGCCCGCGTACGCCCTGGATGACGAAGCACAGCATACCGATCGGCGGGGTGAGGATGGCGGTTTCGGAGAGCAGCACCACCATGATCCCGAACCACACCGGATCGTAGCTCAATGACACCACCACCGGCGTGATGATCGGCACCGGGAGCACCACCATCGCCAGGGTCTCCATGAACATGCCCAGCACGATGTAGAGGTCGATGATGAACAGCATCGTCTACAGCGGCGTCCAACCGAGGCCGAAGATGAAGTCGTTGACCACGGTGACGAGTCCTATGGAGGTGAACACGAAGCTGAGGAAGAACGAGGTGATCAGGATCAGGATCATCATCGCCGCGGTGCGAACCGCGCTCCCCATGCCCTCGCGGGTGGTCTCCAGGTCTGAGGCACCTGTTCCACGCGGCCAACCCGATCGGGTCCCCTCCGAGAGCGAGCGAACCACGACTCGAAGTCTAGCCCATCCACTGAAAGTAGCGCAAGCGGGGCGTACTCGGCCGCCAACGGATCGCCGTCCCAGCGCCGATCACAAGGCGGAGAGCGCTCAGCGCGTGATATAGCCCCCGTCGACCAGCAGGTCGGCCCCGGTCATGAAGGACGAGTCATCGGCAGCCAGGAACAGGGCGGCCTCGGCGATCTCCCTGGGCTCCGCGAGGCGGTTGAGCAGGGTCTGGCCGCCCATGGTGGCGGTCAGCTGCTCAATGCCGCCGTAGAGCGTGATGTTCTTCTCGGTCAGCGTTGGCCCCGGCGACAGGCAGTTCACCCGGATGTTCTGGCCCGCATGGTCGATCGCCATGGCCCTGGCGAGCTGGATCAGTGCCCCCTTGGTCGCGCAGTACCAGGGCCTGCCGGAGCGGGCCACGTGGGCGAACTGCGATCCGAGATGGATGACGCTGCCGCCGCCGCCGCCGGCGATCGCGGGAATCGCGTGCTTGCTCATGAGAAACGCGCCGGTGAGGTTGACCGCGATCACACGGTCCCACTCGTCTTCAGGTAAGTCCACCACGCTCGCGTCCGAGACCCAGATGGCGGCGTTGTTGACTAGCACGTGGAGCGCGCCGAAGCGTTCCAGCGCGTGGCCGACGGCGGCCTTGGCCGCTCCGCTATCCGAGACGTCGCAGGCGCAAGCCGTCGCACTGCCGCCGACTTCCAAGATCAGCGCCGCCGTCTCCTCGGCGCCGGCTGCCGCAACGTCGGCGGCGACCACGTTGGCGCCCTCCTCGGCGAAGCGAATCGAGATGGCGCGGCCGATGCCACCGGCACCGCCGGTGATCAGCGCCGTCTTGCCTGCAAGTCTCCCCTTTCCGGCCATGGTTGCGATCCTCCTTGCATGATTGACGGATCAGGATCGGGCCGGCGCCGGCAGAGATCAACCACGCGCGTCGGCTCCCCTCGACAATGCCCTTGCCCCGGCACCGCGGGCCCGGCGACCTGGGGCCGGAGGGCCAGCAGGGAGCGGATCGCGCCGTCGCTCCTGGAGGTGGCGGGGACGGTGAAGCGGGGGCCGCAGGGGGCCAGCCAAGGCCGGTCCCCGCCCGCCCTACTCGATGACGTAGAGCTTGTCGCGGTCCAGGCCGTAATCGGAAAGAAGCCTCCCGCCGGTCGGCGTGACCACCACCATGTCCTCGTAGTGGTAGAAGGCGCCGCCCTCGCGGAAGCCGGGCTCGACGGTGAGCACCATGCCGTCTTCAAGCGCCACCAGCTCAGCGTCGGGCTCGATGATCGGCGCCTCGTGCAGCGACGCGCCGACCCCGTGGGCGACGAGGTGGGGGCGCACCTCGATGCCCTCGGCCTTGAGCGCGCAGACCGAGAACTCGTAGATCTCGGTCGCGAGTGTACCGGGGCGAAGGCGCTCGCAGATGCGGTCGTGGACCGCGACCAGCCGCCGATATAGGTCCGCCTGGCGCGGCGTCGGCTTAGCAACCACGGCATTGCGCGTCACGTCCGACCAGTAGCCGCGGAGCCGGCCCTTGCCGTCGGCGTGGATGATGTCGCCGGGCTGGAGCCTGCGGTCGTCGCCCCAGCGGTGGCCGAGCGCGCTGTTGGGCCCGGCGCCGTAGCTGAAGACGTGGGGCTCGGCGCCGAAACGCATCACGTGGGTGGTGATGTCGGCGCAGACGTCGCGCTCGCGGTCGCCGGCGCGGGCCCGCTCCCAGGCGAGATGGATCGCCTTGGCGGTGAGCTGAGCCACCTCGGCAAGGGTCTCGATCTCCCAGGGCGACTTGATCATCCGCGCCCGGCTCAGCACCGCGTCCGCATCGGTGAATTGGGCCTCGGGAAGCGCCCGGCCGAGCGCATCCAGGATGCCGGCCGGCATGTAGAGCATCTCGACGCCGATTCTGGCCCGATCGAGCCTCTTCTCGCCCAGCACCTCGGCCATTAGATCAACCATGCCGTGGGACGAATAGCCGCGGATGTCGGCGAGCCACGAGGTCGCCTTGGCGAGCTCGGTCTCGCGCAGCCACAACAGCAGCGCCGCATCGCCGTTGGCCGGGACCGCGCAAGCCGCGTACTCGTCGCGCATCTCCATCAAGTGGAAGAGATCCGACATCACGAACTGCACGCCCGCGGCGTAGACCACGTTCTCCGGGGTCAGCACCAAGACGGCGTCGAGGCCGGCCTCGGCGATGGCGCGCTGAAGGCGGTCGATGTTGTGTGCCTTGGGCGACTGTGCCTCGACCATCATCTCCCCTCCCCTTGCCTGGATCCGTTCAATCCCTCTCTGCCCAGGCCCGGAGCTTCGCGGTCGCGGCGATATCCACCCCGAAGGCCCCGGGATCGATGACGACGCCATAAGTCTCGCGGGCGTGATCGAAGCTCATCTTCTCCTGGTGCAGGTCCTCGGCGACGAGTGCGGGGTCGCGCGTCCAGGGATCGCCATAGCCGCCGGCGCCCGGCAGCTTGGCCCGGAACACGTCGTCCTTCTTCAGCACCCGCACGAACTTGGTAGGATAGCGGTCGTTCTCGCCCTCGGGGTTGAGGAAGCTGCGCTGACCCGCGCCCGGCTTGCCGCCGAAGAGGCCCCAGGGCGGGTTGGACTCGCGGTCCGAGCGCACCTACACGGTCTGCTCGTCGACCAGGAACCGGTACTGGCGGATGATGACGAGCCCGCCGCGGTATCTGCCCGCGCCCTCAGTGTCCGAGAGGAAGCCGTACGCCTCGAACATCACCGGGCCCTCGGTCTCGAACAGCTCCATCGGCGTGTTGGCGAGGTTGCCGATGGCGAAGGGGCCGGCGTCCTGGCCGTCCTTGTCGGAGCCGCCGCCGATGTCGGCACCGAGTCGGTAATCGGTCAAGGGATTACCCCCGGCTTGCAGCTTCGGGACCTCGACGCCCCGCAACGAATGCGTCTCTCTCCGTGCCGTACCCGTCGCGATCCCGTCTTAGCGGGATTGCCCTCTTGTACCGACGAGCCCATCAATGGACTCGTCGTATCATCCCTCAGGCGCCGGGCGCGGACATCCCAATCGCTTGGCTTGCGCCGCATTCGCGGCGTCGCGCGGTCGCGCTTCGGCGCAGCGGGCCTCGGCCGTCGCCACCTTGTCAACCGCGAAGATCTCGGGATCGACGACGACGCCGTAGGCCTCGCGCGCCCGGCCCACGCTCATCTTACCCTGACGCACGTCCTCGGCGATCGCCGTGACGTCGCGCTCATAGGGATTGCCGTAGCCGCCGCCGCCGGGCAATTCGCCCCTGAGCACGTCATCGCGCTTCATGATGCGAATGAACTTCGACGGCATGCGCTTGTTGTCGGTGTCCGGGTTGAGGAAGTTCTTCTGCCCAGTTGCCGGCTTGCCACCCAGGAGCCCCCAGGGTGGGTTGAACTCGCGGTCCGAGCGCACCTGCACGGTGGCCTCGTGGGCGAGGAAGCGGTACTGGCGCAAGATGCCGAGGCAGCCCCGGTACTTGCCCGCGCCCTCGGTGTCCGGCAGAAAGCCGTACTTCTCGAAGCGCACCGGCGCCTCAGCCTCGATCAGCTCCATCGGCGTGTTTGCCAGATTGCCGATGGCGAAGGGCGAGCCGTCCTGACCGTCACGGTCGGGGCCGCCGCCGGCGCCCGTGGTGTTGTGGAACTCGAGGCTCATGAAGGGCGTGCGATCCTCGTGGTAACCGCCGATGGCAATGGCGAACTCGGAGCCGCCAGGGCAGGCCTGCATGCGCTCGGGCATGTGCTGGGCAAGCAAGCCCATGACCGCGTGGCGCAGGCGATAGCCAGCCGCCCCGCGCGCCCCGAGCGCCGCCGGGAACAACGGGTTGAGGAAACACCCCTCGGGCACGGTCACCGTGATCGGCTTGTAGAAGCCGGCGTTGGTGGGCACGTCGAGGTCGAGCACGCATCTGAGCCCAGCATACGTGCAGGACCTGGTGAACGCGATGTTCGGATTGAGCGCGCCGCCGCTCTGCGGCGAGGTGCCGGCATAGTCGACGGTCAGTTCGTCGCCCTTGATCTCGAGGCGGAGCTGGTACTTGACCGGGCCGATGCCGACGCCGTTGTCGTCCATGTAGTCAGTGAAGTGGACCTCGCCGTCGGGAAGCTTGGCAATGGATGCCCGGGTCAGCCGCTCGGCGTAGTCTATCAGCTCCACCATGTAGGCCTTGAGCTCGGGCGGGTCGTATTCCTCGCAGAGCTTCAGCATCTCTTTCTCGGCGAGGTTGACGGCGGCGATCTGGGCCCGGAGATCGCCGAGCACCTTCTCCGGCACGCGGACGTTCTTCTCCATCAGCCGCATGAAGGTGTCGTTGAGCGTGCCCTTGTCATAAAGCTTGATCGGCGGGATGCGGAAACCTTCCTGATAGATCTCCATCGAGTCCGGAGCGTTGCCGCCGGGCACCCGTCCGCCCATGTCCATGTGATGGGCGATCACGCTGTTGTAGCAGATCAGCTCGCCCTTCGAGAATACGGGCTTGAAGGCGAAGATGTCGTTGAGATGACTGCCGCCCTCGTAAGGATCGTTGTTGATCAGGATGTCGCCGGGATGGATGTTGCCAGCGAAGCGGTTCAGCACGCCCTCCAGCGCCGGCATCATCGAGCCCAGGTGCGGCGGCAACGAGAGGCCCTGGGCGATCAGCTGACCCTCTGAATCCAAGATTCCGGCGGAAAAATCCAGGTTCTGCTTGACCACGTTCGAGCGCGACGTGCGGATCACCGCAAACACCATGTTGTCGGCGATGCTGACCAGCGCGTTCTTGATCAGCTCTCGGGTCACGGGATCGATGGCCATCATCGCGCGCCCCGTCTCGGTCTCAGCTCTGGTCATGGCTCACGCCTCCGCCTTCTCGATGACGATGTTGTTCCAGGAATCGAGCGAAGCCCGCCAGCCCGGCGGCACCACCGTGGTGGTGTCGTACTCCTCGATGATCAGCGGCCCGGCCCGGGGCGCCCTTTCGAGCCCTTGGCGCGGCAGCACCGGGGTTGCGATCCAGTCCTGATCGGGGCCGAAATAGGCCCTGCGCTCGCCGCCGGCGGAGATGCGCTCGCCCTCGCGCACCACCTGGCCCGGCACCCGCGCCTCCTTCGCCAGCCCCCGCCCGACCACCTTGAGCGTGAGCAGCCGAAGCGGCTCCCCGTCCGAACGATAACCGTAGGTGCGGTCGTGCTCGCGCCCAAAGCCTTCGGCCAACTCGGCGAGCGCCGCCTCATCCACCGGATGGCGCGCGAACGGCACGTTGAGCCCGCCCGACTGGCCCACGTATTGAACGTCGGCATAGCACCTCACGTCGCGGAGATTCACGTCCGTGAACCCCTCGGACAGCAGCATTTCCTCGACGCCGCTCACCAAGGGCTCGAGCGCGGCATTGAGGGTCTCCGGCATGACCTGGGCCAGTGGGTGGTAGAACGCTGAAATGACCTGGTGCTCGACATCGGCGAAAATCAGCCCGAGAGCGCTAAAGAGGCCCGCCACCGGCGGCACCACAACCCTGGTGAGGTCGAGCGCCTCGGCCAGGTTCACCGCATGCACGCCGCCGTTGCCGCCCATGGCGAAGAAGGTGAACTGGCGGGGGTCGCGGCCGCGTTCGGTGGAGACGCCCGCGAGCGCGCGCATCATGTTGGCGTTGGCAATCAGGTGGACGCCGTGCGCGGCCGCCGTAGGATCCAAGCCCAGCTTCTCGCCAAGATCAGCGATCGCCGTCTCGGCCTTGCCATAGTTCACCTTGAGGTCCCCGCCGACCAGGTGCTCGGGATTGAGATAGCCGAGGGTCAGGTTGGCGTCGGTGACCGTGGGTTGGTCGCCGCCGAGATCGTAGCAGACCGGGCCTGGGGCGGCGCCGGCGCTGCGCGGGCCGACCTGCAGGCCGCCACCCGCGTCGATCCAGGCGATCGAGCCACCGCCGGCGCCGACTTCGGCGATGTCGAGCGTCGGGAACTGCACGATGTATCCGGCACCCTGAATAAGCCGGTGCCCCGCCGAGGCATCACCGCCGACCTCGATCTCGGGTGTCAGGCCGTAGGCGCCGTCCTCGATCAACGCCGCCTTGGCCGTGGTCCCGCCCATGTCAAGGACCATCAGGTCGGGCATGTTCATCTTCATGCCCAGCCGCTGGGTGCCAACGACGCCCGCGGCGGGGCCCGACTCGATGATGAAGACCGGGCTTTCGGCCGCCATGCCACCAGGCATGATGCCCCCCGAGGATTGCATGAACATCAGCGGCGCCCTGATTCCGAGCGCGCGAAGCTTGGCCTCGAGCGCCGCCACGTACTTCTCCACCACCGGGCGGATATAGGCGTTCACCACGGTGGTCGAGGTGCGCTCGTACTCCTGGATTTGGGGCACGATCTCGACCGAGGCGGTGGCCGTGATCTCTGGGTGGCGCGCGCGGACGCGCTCGACCGCCATCTCCTCGTGCACGGGATTCACGTAGGAGCTCATGAAGCAGATGGCGATGGCGGCGACCCCCTCGTCGACCAGCTCATCCGCCACCTTGTCCAGCGCATCCAGATCGAGCGGCTTGATGATGGCCCCGTCGGCGCCGACCCGCTCCGGCACCCCGAAGCGCAGCCGGCGCTCGACCAGCGGCTCGGGCTTGCGGAAGCTCAAGTCGTAGAGACGCGGCAGCCGAAAGCGGCCGATCTCGAGCACGTCGCGGAACCCTTCCGTGGTGATCAGCCCGACCTTGACTCCCTGTCGCTCGATGATGGCGTTGGTGGCCACCGTGGTTCCGTGGGCGAACTCGCGCACGGCCTCGGGCGGGACGCCGACCTCGTCGAGGAGTTCGCCGACCCCGTCGTGGATCGCCCTGCTGTAATCGTCCGGTGTGGAGAGAACCTTCTTGCTGTAGACCGACCCGTTGGGAGCGAGTAGCACGATGTCGGTGAACGTGCCGCCGATGTCGACGCCCAGTCGATATTCTTCCAAGACGTTCCTCGCTTGATTCGGGCTTGATGAGCAAAGGGTAGGATGGACGCTGGATTAAGCCAGCCCCAGGAGCCTGTCAACCGACATGTCCACACTTTTCCTGGGTGTTTCCCGCCAGGACCTCGGATACCTTCCTCGGACGTGGGAGCCGCGCTAGGCTGGACGCGGATCGAAACCTGAAATCTGCGGAGGGATGACGGTGCAAAGCGTGTTGGTTACCGGCTCGAGTGGGCTCATCGGCTATCGCGTCGCGCGCGCTTTGGCGCAAGACGGCGTCGGCGTCACCGGGCTCGACCCGGCACCGACGCCGGCAGAGGACGAGCCAGCCTTCGAGGTAGTCCGGGGCAGCCTGGACGACGTCCACCGGCTCTACCGGCTGTTGTCTGCCGGCGCCGTTGACACCGTGATCCACTGCGGTGCCATCTCGGGTCCGATGCTCGCTCTCGACGATCCCCACCTGATCTGCGCGACCAACCTCATTGGCACCATCCATCTCATCGAGGCGGCACGAAGCTCGGGCGTCGGGCGCTTCGTCTACTGCTCATCCGGCTCGGCCTTCGGCGACACGCCGCCGGGGCCGGTTGCGGACGACGCGCCGATCCGCCCCAACGAGCTCTACGGCGCGACCAAGGGGGCGTGCGACCTAATCCTCGGCGCCTACCGGCGACAGTACGGGCTGGACGCGGTCTCGCTTCGTATCTCTACCGTCTACGGGCCACACCGGCGGACCGACTGCGCCATCCAAACCATGATCGTCAACGCGCTCGCCCGCAGCCCCACCCACTTCGCCTGGGGCGCCGACCAACGCCGGCCCTACGTCCATGTCGACGACGTGGTGCGGAGCGTGATCGCGGCCGCCAAGGCCGAGCGCATCGGCCAGCCCGCCTACAACATCGCCGGGCCCGACTTCCCAGCCTATCCCCAGATCGCGGAGATCATCGCCGAGCTCATCCCCGGCACCGAGATCACCTTCGAGCCGGGGATGCAGCCCGGCGGCACTAAGCGCGACCAGATGGACCTCTCGGCCGCCGAGCGCGATCTCGGCTACGTGCCGACGGTGACCATCGAAGACGGGGTCAGGTCCTACGTCGAGGCGCTGCGGGCCGGCCACGATGGGCCTTAATGCCGACGAGCCAATGAGTCGGCTCGTCTCCTGATTATTTAAGTTCCCGGGCACGGACACCCCAACCCCTTCGCTTGCACCGCCCGAGCGGCGGCGCGCGGTTGCGCTCAGCCCACCTCGCAAACGCACGGCGTGGGGCCGTTCATGCGCTCGTCGGTCTAAGCGCTCAAGCCGTCTTGCCGCGCCGCGCCGCCGCTCTCGCCTTGGGTTTCCGTCGCGCCGCCGCCTTTGCCGCGCGGGCCTCGCGCTTTTCCTCTTCGATTAACGCCATTTCCTCGCGCGCCGCCTGGAACGCCTGCCCGGCCGAGTAGGCGCCAGCGTAGATATAGACGTGGAGGAAGACCTCAGCGATATCCGCCTTGGTCAGGCCGGCGCGCAGTGCGGCGCGCGTATGGGCCTTGACCGCCCCCAGCATCCGGTTGGCGCCGCTAATCGCGAGCGTGATCATCGCCCGCGTCTTGCGGTCGAAGTGCGGCCGCGCCCACAGCGTCCCGAAGCAGACTTCCTGGGTGAAGTCCTGGAAGACGTCCATGAACGGGTCGTCGCCCGCCATGGCCTCCCACCTAGCGACGTACTCGGGGCCCAAGAGCGAATCGCGGACCTTCCGGCCTTCGCCGGCGAGCGCGCTGCGGCGCCTGGCCGGCTTCTCGGGTTTGGACTTGGCGGTCGCGGGTTTGCGAGCAGCAGCCATGTGCATCTCCTACGTGGGGTTTGGCGTCGCGGTCTGTCTCGTGTCGTCGATGTGCGCGCGGCGCTCCTCGCTCGGTGGCGCGGGCCCGGCGATCAGGCCGTTGGCGGACGCTCAGGCGATCTGAAGCGACCGCATCAGCTCGGAGACATTGCCGAGCGAGTCGAGCTCGCGGATCATCGCCATTGTCTCGTCCGCTTGCGAAGGCGCCAGCACGCCGCCCGCGCATTCGCGGTACTTCTCGGCCAGGTCGTCCCAGGTCGCCGGGTTCTCGGTGAAACCCTTGGCGAAGGAGCGCGCGGTCTTCAGCACCTGCCCGTCGTTGAGGTGAACGGCGAGGCGCGCCTCCGCCCAGTTGACGCCGCCCTCGCCCCACTGGCCCTTGTGGTGCGCGAGATCGGCGGGCGTAGCCACCTCGACCCGCTTCATCAGCCCCTGGACGTCGGGCCTGTTCACGCGCTCGTCGGTATACTGGGCGACGCCGGCGCGCCGGTCGATGAGCGAGACCGCCATGCTGTAGGGCAGGCAGAAGCGAGCCTTGTGCGAATCCGTGGCCTCCGGATAACAGGCGATGATGCGGCACTGGGGCGTAGTCTCGAGCACGATCCGCTCCACCCGGTCGGGATCGACGTCGTGCTCGCGGGCGAGGTCGATCATGGCGTCGATCGCCGCCTGGGGCGGAGTCGACCCCGGGTGCAGGCGCACGTTGGTGGTGTTCTTGACAAGCTCCCAGCTCTCGCCGAGGTCCTCCACCATCAGGTGGAGCCGGTGGTTGCCGATCCCGTTGAAGGTGTCGGCCATGCCGAACCGGTCGTGGCCCTCGCCGGCGCCCTCGTCGCCCTCGATGATGTCGGGATCGACCTTGAACCCGCCCCCGGCGAGCAGGGTGGCAAAGATCCCGCAACGCACCCCGTGGCCGACGTGGAAGGCCTTGCCCATGGAGCCCACGTTCTTACGCACGCCCGAGGCTTGGGAAGCGGCGATGCCGATCGCCATCCGCGTCTTCATCTGATCGAGCCCCATCATCCGCGCCGCGGCAACCGCGACGCCGACCGCCCCGCACACGCCGTTGGGATGCCAGCCCCGGTCGAGAAGCTGCGGCCTGAGACCATGGCAGAGGCGGGCCTCGACCTCGAACCCGGCGGCGAAGCCCGCGAGCATCGCGCGCCCTGAGAGCCCGAGCTCCTCGGCCATGCTGAGCGAGCCCGGCACCAGGCAAACGCTCATGTGGGTCGCGCTTTTGGTGTAGTCGTCGTACTCCAGCGCGTGGGCGGCAACCGCGTTGACGTAGCCGGCGAGCGGCGAGGAGGTGCGGTCCGCATGACCGGCAATGGAGCAGGTGGGGTTGCCGCCCATCTGGCGTGCTACCTCGAGCGAGATCGTCGTCGAGGGATGGCGCGAGCCGGCGACGGTAATAGCGATGGTATCGAGGAACTTGAGCTTGGCCGATTCGACCATCGCGCCGCTGCTCAGCGTCTCGTCCGGCGTCTCGATCGCGAGGCGCGCCAGTTGCTCGGTGACCCCCATAGCGTCTCCTCCCTTTTCGGCTTGTCGGGACCTTCAGTGATGTCGGCGGGAAAAGATAGCAGCAAGCGCAGCGAATCACGACCCACGGTCGCGCCCGCCTGCGCCGGGCATCGACCGACCCAGCCGGCCCGTGCAATCGGCCGTGATCGAGGGTAGCATTGCCCACGCTATATCCGTGCAATGGAGGAAGGGATGGTCACGATTGCCGAGGCGCGCGCCGACTTCGCCGCGGCCGAGAACTGGATCTATCTGGACACCGCGTCGACCGGCATCATGCCCCGCGCCGGTATCGACGCGGTCCAGCATTTCATCGGCGATCTCAACGCCAACGCGGCGACCAAGTCGAAGTGGGCCGACGCTCTTGACGGCGCGCGCGCCGCGTTTGCGCGCCTGATCAACGCGGAGCCTGCGGACGTGGCCTTTGCCGGCAACACCACCGAGGGCGTCAACTTCGTCGCCAGCGGGCTCGACTGGCGGCCCGGCGACAACGTGGTGGTCTGTGCCGAGCTCGAGCATCCCGCCAATCTCTATCCCTGGCTGGCGGCGCGCCAGCGCGGGCTCGAGGTGCGCATGGTCCCGCCCACCGACAACGCCATCGATGTCGATGCCCTGATCACCGCGGCGGACGAACGCACCCGCTCAATTACCGTCTCCACCGTGACCTTCGTCCCCGGCTACCGGACCGATCTTCAGACGCTGGGCCGGTTTTGCCGCAAGCGCGATATCTTCCTGCTGGTTGACGCGACCCAGTCGGCCGGCGTCTTGCACACCGACGTCGAAGACCTCCTTATCGACGGGCTCGCGGTCTCGGGCCACAAGTATCTGCTGTCGTTCTACGGCATGGGCGCGTTCTGGTGCCGACGCGCCTGGGCCGAGCGCAT
>PVBE011211303.1_pt1 | contig 13850 bp, 14 predicted proteins | sample 1631181 | NCBI WGS metagenome assembly PVBE01 (sample SAMN08397723, study PRJNA350692) | Marine metagenome, whole genome shotgun sequencing project. | isolation source: water | place: Pacific Ocean | collected 2012-04 | reverse complement strand
GATTCCCTTTGTTCTTTTCTTTGCCATGGCAGGAGCCTACATCGGTCAGAACAATGCCACCGAACTGCTGATCCTGGTCGGTCTCGGAGTCTGTGCAACGATCCTGCGCTTCGCCGACTATCCCCTGGCCCCGCTGCTGATCGGCTTCATCCTCGGCGGTATGATGGAGAACAACTTCGCCCGTGCGGTAAACCTGACGGACGGCTTGGGCTTCATGTATCAGCGCCCGATGACGCTGGCTCTCCTGGTGATCGGGTTGTTGCTGATTTTCCTGCCGGCGTATCGCCGCCGCCGCGCCAAGGCCCTGCAAAACGGCATTGCCCAGGGGGATTGAACCCTTAAGCCCCGTCATGGAGATTGGTGATATTGGAGCGGGCGAAGGGAATCGAACCCTCATCTAAAGCTTGGGAAGCTTTCGTTCTACCGTTGAACTACGCCCGCCTGGCGTTACCCATACCTTAATAGGGAACTCGGGAAAAGTCTCAAGCCTTTGCTTCGCCGCATACGGCACTGTTCACGAACCTTTGACCGCGACGTTGGCGGTTTCGTCGGGTTTTTGGTTGGATTGTCTTCGCCGGAAGGCTAAACAGTCCTCTTACCAACGGATAAAAAACCGGCACAATGGAACCCATGCCCGAAGGCAACGCATTCCCGAACAAGTCCCTGGACCCGCGCAAATTCCAGGACCCTCTCGTCACCGCCGAGGGCGTTCAGCGTGCCGTCGTCGCGCTGACGCACCTGAGAACCCTTTGGTTCAACACCGGTTCGCTGTGCAACATCACCTGCCAGAACTGCTACATGGATTCCAGCCCCACCAATGACCGGCTCTCCTACATGACGGTGGCCGAGGTGCGTGCGTTTTTGGATGAGATCGAAGACGAACGCCTGCCGGTCGAGGAAATCGCCTTCACCGGCGGCGAGCCGTTTATGAACCGGGAATTGCCGGACATGATCGAGCTGGCGTTGGCCAAGGGATACCGGGTCCTGGTGCTGACCAATGCCATGAAGCCGCTATTGAACAAGCGCCCCCGGCTGCTGGAAATCCTGGGCCGCCACGGCCAGGCGCTGACGCTCAGGGTTTCAATCGATCACTATACCAAGGCCAAGCACGAAGCGGTGCGCGGCGAGGCGTCCTGGACGCCGATGATCGAAGGCCTGCGCTGGCTGGCTGAAAACAATTTTAAGATCACCATCGCCGGGCGAACCTGTTGGGATGAAAGCGACGCCGACGCGCGCCGCGGCTACCGTGACCTGTTCGAGGCCGAGGCCATCCCCGTCGATGCCGATGACCCGGCGTCTTTGGTTTTATTCCCGGAAATGGATTCCGCCGCCGATGTTCCCGAAATTACCACTCATTGCTGGGATATTCTTGGCGTCGCGCCGGAAACCATGATGTGCGCGACGTCGCGCATGATCGTCAAACACCGCGGCCAGGACAGGGCCTCGGTGGTGCCGTGTACGCTGCTGCCCTATGACACCGCTTTCGAACTGGGCCATGACCTGACCCAGGCGGCGAAAACGGTGCAGCTCAATCATCCCCATTGCGCCAAGTTCTGCGTCCTCGGCGGCGCATCCTGCAGTCCTGAGGGCAGCCCCGAATGACGACCCCCGCCGAAGAAAATCACGTGCTCGACCTTGGCCGGCTGGACGGCCCGGTGCTGTGTTTCGGCGGACCTTATTCCAACGCCCAGGCGACCGAGGCGATGTTGGCGGAAGCGCGCACCCGGGGCATTCCGTCCGAGCGCGTGATCTGCACCGGCGACGTCGTCGCCTATGGCGGCGACCCGCAAGCCTGCATCGATCTTGTCCGCGAAGCCGGAATCCGCGTGGTGATGGGAAATTGCGAGGAATCGCTGGGCTTCAATGCCGCCGATTGCAATTGCGGATTCGAAAAAGACAGCGACTGCGCGGCCTGGTCCACCGATTGGTTCGCCCATGCGGCGGCGGTTCTGGATGGTGACGCGCTGGCGTGGATGCGCGCCCTGCCCCGTCAATTGCGGTTCACCATGGCCGGGCGCAACATCGCCGTCATCCATGGCGGTGATCAAAACATCTCCGAATATGTCTTCGCCTCAACCCCCGATGCGGCCAAGGCCGAAATCATCGACCGTCTCGATGCCGACGCCGTCATCGGCGGCCATTCGGGACTGCCGTTCACCCAGGTTCTTGGCCCGCGTGTTCTGAACACGCAAAATATAGGAGGCCGTCTCTGGCATAACCCCGGCGCCATCGGCATGCCCGCCAACGACGCCACCCCCAGGGGCTGGTATTCCATCATCTCCGGCCACGCGGACGGTATCGATATTGCGCTATACGGACTGGACTACGACCATCACGCCGCCGCCCGGGCGATCAGGGCCTACAGCCCGGATCTGCCTTACGCCCAAACCCTGGAAGACGGATTATGGCCGAACATGGCGGTGTTGCCCGAAACGGAACGCCGATTTCAGGGCCTTGCCCTCGACCCCCCCACGGTGCACTGGCCAAATCTGCACACTGCCGCCGCCGAATAACCCGAATAACCTTAAAAATTCACGGCATGCTATTGAAATTTATAGGGTTTTACGGTTTTTCCGAATGGGGCTGGAAAAATACCCTGCAAGGCATAAGTATAGGGGGCTCCAGGCGGTAAATTTGCCGCCACTGAAAAAGCCATTCTAAGGCCACCGGGAAGAGTTGGAATGACCGAGCCAAACACCTACGCCGAAACCACCAGCGCCATCACCATCATCGTCGAGCCTTTTTATTTGGACGAACAGTCCGAGCCGTCGGAAGGGCATTTTGTTTGGGCCTATCACGTCCGCATTGAAAACAATGGTGATGAGACGGTGCAATTGATGACGCGGCACTGGCGGATTATTGATTCGCTCGGCAATGTCCAGGAAGTACGCGGCGACGGCGTTATCGGCGAACAACCGGTGCTGCCGCCAGGCGAATCCTTTGAATACACCTCCGGCACGCCGTTGGGCACGCCGTCCGGCATCATGGCCGGCACCTGTCAGATGGAAACCAACCGCGGTAAAAGTTTCGACGTCACCATTCCCGCCTTTTCCCTCGACAGCCCCCATCAGCCCGGGCAGGTCCATTAAACTGAGAATGATGCCATGAACAAGCCCGTAACAGCGAAGAAGCCATTAAAGGTGGTGGACGGCGAACCCGACGCGGTCCTCGCCGGTGAAGCCAGCCTCGATGAAAGCTGCGGACCGGTCGATCCCGTCGCCGACAAACCCAGCCGGGATGAGGCCGAAGATGCCATTCGCACGCTGATCAAGTGGGCCGGCGACGATCCCGAACGCGAGGGGCTTTTGGATACCCCCGCCCGCGTGGTGCGGTCCTATGAGGAATTCTTCAACGGCTATGAGGCGGACCCGAGAACCATTCTGGCGCGCACCTTCGAAGAAACCGACGGCTATGACGAAATCGTCCTGTTGCGCGGCATCCGCTTCGAATCCCATTGCGAACACCACATGGCGCCGATCGTAGGCCTTGCCCATGTCGCCTATTTGCCGCGGCGCCGGGTGGTCGGTATTTCGAAGCTGGCTCGGCTGGTCGAAATTTACGCCAAGCGCCTCCAGATCCAGGAAAAAATGACGGCCCAGATCGCCAACACCATCGACGACGTTCTGGAGCCCCGCGGTGTCGCCGTGGTGATTGAGGCGGCGCATCATTGCATGACCACCCGGGGCATCCACAAACCGGGGTCGACCTTGGTTACCAGCCGCATGCTCGGTGCCTTCCGGGATGATCCCTCGACGCGGCGGGAATTTTTGTCGATGATCGGCAATCCGTCCACGGACGGGGCCTCCTTCGGCTGATCCCACACCGAAAAAACCCGAAACCACCCTTTTTCCTCACTTGACCCTGAAACCTTTACGGGTTTACTGAACTGGGGGCATTCATGGATTTCCGGCCCATCTTCCTGGTTATCGGCATTTTGCTGGCGACGCTGGCGTTGGTGATGTTGGTGCCTGCCGCGGTGGATGCCTTCACCGGCCACCCCGATTGGGAGGTGTTCGCCATTTCGTCCGGCGTTACCTTGTTCGTCGGCGTCGCCATGGCGCTGACCAGCCGCGCCGGCGCCATGCACCTGACCATCCGCCAGGCTTTTGCCATGACCACGCTGAGCTGGCTGGCGATGACTTTTTTCGCCTCACTGCCGTTCGTTTATTCGAGCCTGGGGCTGAACTTCACCGATGCCTTTTTCGAGGCCATGTCGGGAATCACCACCACCGGGTCCACCGTGATCACCGATCTTGATAAGGCGCCCAGGGGAATCCTGTTGTGGCGGGCGCTGCTGCAATGGCTTGGCGGCATCGGTATCATCGTCATGGCCATTGCCGTGCTGCCGATGCTGAAGGTCGGCGGCATGCAGTTATTCCGCATGGAAAGTTCCGATCAATCGGAAAAAGCGCTGCCCCGCGCCGCCCAGATCGCGACCGCCATCGGGGTCATCTATTTGCTGCTTTCCGGCTTTTGCGCCGGCGCCTATTGGCTGGCCGGCATGTCCGGCTTCGAAGCCATCGCCCACGCCATGACCACCATCGCCACGGGCGGATTTTCCACCGCCAACGCCTCGATCGGGCATTTTGACAATCCCACCATCGACGCCATTGCCGTCGTCGGCATGATCATCGGCTCGCTGCCGTTCATCTTGTACCTGAAGACCCTGCAAGGCGATTTCCGGGCGCTTTTTTCCGACACCCAGGTGCAAATGTTCCTGTCCCTGGTCAGCGTTGTGGTGATCATGGCGGCCGGGTGGCTGTGGCTCAAAAACGGCCTCGATCCCATTCTGTCGCTGCGTTTCGCGACCTTCAACATTGTTTCCATCATCACCGGCACCGGCTACGCCACGTCTGACTACAGCCTTTGGGGTAGCTTCGCATTGCCGATTTTCTTTTTCATCATGTTCATCGGCGGCTGCGCCGGATCGACCACCTGCGGGATCAAGATTTTCCGGTTCCAGGTGTTGTACGCCGCGGCGCGCAGCCAAATACACCACCTGTTGCAGCCGCACGGGGTGTTCATCCCGCAATACAACCGACGCCCCATATCCGACGAGGTCATCGTTTCGGTGTTGAGCTTCTTTTTTATGTGGTTCATGTCGTTCGGCTTGTTGGCGCTGGGGCTGGGCATGCTGGGGCTGGATTTCCTGACCGCCTTTTCCGCCGCCGCCACATCCATTTCCAACGTCGGCCCGGCGTTAGGCCCCATCGTCGGGCCGTCGGGCACCTTCCAGGCGCTTCCCGACGCCGCCAAATGGCTATTGACCGGCGGCATGCTGTTGGGCCGGTTGGAACTGTTTACGGTAATTGTGTTGTTCAGCCGCTCGTTCTGGCGGGGCTAAAACTTTTTTTAGACGCAAATTCGTCGTCGCGGATGTAACCATCCGCTCGGGATTTGCTCTACCTACCTAAGCCAAGCGGCCAGGTGCTTGCGAATATTCACTTCCATCGCCTTGTCGAAATCGCGCACCAGGGCATCGGTCAACTCGAACCAGAGGCGCTCGCGCTTATTGATGGAGGCGTCTTCGCCAATGGTCGAAAACCGGGTCGCATGCGCCGTGGTGTGGCCCCTGTTCTTGCCATTGGCAACCTCCAGGCGGGCCTCGACCTTCATGTCGTAGCGTTGCGATTGCTGCTTGGTGAAGGTGGCCCTAATGCCGGATTTTTTCTGAAGCTGCACCTCAATGGCGGTGGCGTCGAGGATGACAAACCGCGCCGTGCCGGAACGGCCGACGGCCCGGAACCGGTCTTTGACCCACTGCTTCAGCGCCCTGACCGGCGGCGTCGGGAAAAGATGTTCGACGTAGGGCGCCTTCAAGGGCGCCTGGTATTGGGAGACGACCTCGATCTTGGCGACGTTCAATTTGATCGGCTTTAGGTGCGAGAATGTTAAATCGGGAAAGGTCTCCACCTGAACCGGGGTTTCACAGCCCACCAGCCCCAACGGCAGCAGCAGCAAAATAAGCGGCGCGAATATACGGCGGAAGCGAATCATCATCTATTCTACCCCTAACACCGGGCCCAAACACCAGGCAAGAATACCCTTCTGTGCATGCAGCCGGTTTTCGGCTTCGTCCCAGATCACCGAATGGGGGCCGTCCATGACCTCGTCGGTGACTTCCTCGCCCCGGTGCGCCGGCAGGCAATGCATGAACAGCGCGTCGGCCTTGGCCTTCGACATCAATGCCTGATCGACCCGGAACGGTTCCAGCAGCTTGGTGCGCGCTTCGGCGTCGGCGTCGCCCATGGACACCCAAGTGTCGGCGTTGACCAGGTCGGCGCCATCGACGGCGGCGGCGGCATCATCGGTGACGGTGACGTCGCCGCCTTCGCCCGCCGCCCACGCCAAAATTCCGGGGGCGGGTTTAAGCGGATCGGGGCATGCGAGGCGCAACGTAAAGCCGAAGCGGACGGCGGCGTGGATCCAACTGGTGGCGACATTGTTACCGTCGCCGGACCAGGCCACGACCTTGCCCTTGATCGGGCCGCGATGTTCTTCGAAGGTCATCACGTCGGCCATGATCTGGCAGGGGTGCGAATAATTCGTCAGCCCATTGATGACCGGCACCGTGGCATGGGCTTCCAGATCATCCAGTTTTTTCGGATCATCGGTGCGGATCATGATGGCGTCGGCGTACCTGGACAGCACGCGCGCCGTATCGGCGATGGTTTCGCCGCGGCCCATTTGCGATTCGGCGTCGCTCATCACCACCACCTGGCCGCCCAGGTGCTGCATGCCGACCTGAAACGATACCCGGGTCCGGGTCGACGGCTTCTCGAAGATCATCACCAGCGTCTTGCCGGCGAAGATCGGTTTTGAGACGCCTTCTGCGTGCGCACGCTTGAGGTTTCCGGCCAAATCCAGAATGTCCCGCAAGGTCTTGGTGTCGAAGCGGTCAAGGTCGAGGAAATGCTTCACGGCGGTCATTACGCGTCCAATTCGCCTGCCGCCGCATCGATGATGGCGATGGCTTCATCGACGTGGCTGTCCTCGATAATCAACGGCGGCACCAAGCGGACGACGTTGTCGCCCGCCGCCACCGTCAAAAGACCATGTTGAGTAAGCTTGGCGACGACGTCCATGTTGGTGGGCACGCATTTCAGCCCCACCATCAGCCCCGAACCGCTGATCCCTTCGAATACGCCTGGATGATTGACGGCGATCTCTTCCAGGCGCTGCCATAGCCGCTTGGCGACGGCGTTGACGGTATCCAGAAATCCTGCCTCCAGAACGACGTCGAGAACCGCGTTGCAGACCGCCATGGCCAGCGGGTTGCCGCCGAAGGTGGAGCCGTGGCTGCCCGCGGTCAGCGCTAGAGCCGGGCCTTCCTTGGCAAGGCAGGCACCGACCGGAAAGCCGCCGCCCAGCCCCTTGGCCGAGGCCAGAATATCGGGCTCGATCCCGGCCCATTCGTGGGCAAACAGCTTGCCGGTCCGCCCGATGCCGGTTTGGACCTCGTCCAAGATCAGCAATAAGCCGAATTCATCGGCCAGCGCCCGCGCCCCTTTCAGGTAGTCCTTGGACAGCGCCCGGATACCGCCTTCGCCCTGGACAGGCTCGATCAACAGGGCGGCGGTCTCGGGCCCGACCGCGGCGCGCATCTCGTTGAGGTTGTCGAAGGCGACTTGGTCGAAGCCATCGACCACCGGGCCGAACCCGGCGAGATGCTTTTCCTGGCCGCCGGCGGCGATCATCGCCAGCGTGCGGCCGTGGAAGGCGCCCTCACACGTGATCACCCGGAAGCGTTCGGGGTGGCCCTGGTCGCTTTGGGTTTTGCGCGCCATCTTGATCGAGGTTTCCATCGCCTCGGCGCCGGAATTGATGAACACCACACTATCGGCGAACGATGCCGCGACCAGCCGTTCGGCCAGGCGCGTCTGTTCCGGAATCTCGTACAAGTTGGAGCAATGCCAAAGCTGTCCGGCTTGGCGGGTCAGCGCCTCAACCAGGTGCGGATGGCAGTGGCCCAGGCTGGTCACCGCGACACCGCCGCCGAAGTCCAGATAGCGGGTGCCGTCGGCGGCATACAAATAGACGCCCTCGCCTTTTTCGAAAGCAAGATCGGCCCTGGCGTAATTGGCCATAACGGGTGAAATCATCGGAACTGCTCTCCAGTCGCTGTGGCGATTGAGCCAAACCGGGCCGTAACAGGCCCCGGCCCAGGGAAAGCGGCCCAGTATCTTTATCCGGGCTTAACCTGTCAACGCTCGCTTACATCAGCGGTCGCGGCGGGCCTAAGCCTTCAGCCGGTAGCCTGACTTGAACATCCAGGTGCACAGCACCCAAAGACAGGCATTGATGCCGGCCATCACCGCAAGACCTGCGATAATATTGCCGTCGGCGTGGCCGGTGAAGCCATAGCGCACCCCGTCGATCATATAAAAGAACGGGTTGAAATGGGCGACGATCTGGGCCGCCTCGGGCAGCCGCTGGATGGAATAGAAGGTCCCCGACAGGAACGACAGCGGTGTAATAATAAAATTGGTGACCGCCGCGATATGATCGAATTTTTCCGACCAGATGCCGCCGATGGTGCCCAACAGCGCCAGCATCAGCGACGCCATGAAGCCGTGGTAGAGGACGAAGCCCCAGTGCTGGATATTGATATCGACGAAAAAGCTCATCGCCAAGGCGACGACGACGCCCACCGAAATGCCCCTGGAAACGCCGCCCATGGTGATGCCGAAGACCAACTCATGGGCGGTGAACGGCGGCATCAGGGTATCGATGATGTTGCCCTGAATTTTGGAAATCATGATCGACGACGAGGTGTTGGCGAAGGCGTTCTGGACGATGGACATGACGATCAGCCCCGGCGCCAGGAATTCCAGGAACGGCATGCCGGCGACGGTCCTGACGGTGCCGCCAAGCGCCAGCGCGAAAACCGCCAGGAACAGCAGCGTCGTCACCACCGGCGCCATCAAGGTCTGGGTATAGACCTTGACGAAGCGCCGGACCTCGCGCAGGTACAACGTCCACAGCCCGATCCAGTTGACCGCGCCCATGGGGGTGATTTTTGGGGAAGTGATTTTCGGTTCCGGGCTCATGGCTGGATATATAAGCCTTAGGCATGACAATATCCAACCATGAAGGATCGCGAGGACGATAAAATCGAGAAGCGGAAAAAACGCACGCCCCGCAAGGTGACGCCGAAATATCTGGATAACGCGGCGCTGTATTATCTGTCCCGGTATGCGACCTCGGCGGAAAACCTGAAGCGCGTAATGATGCGCAAGATCCATCGCTCGGCCAAACACCACGGCACCGACGTTGAGGACGGCGCCGTGCTCTTGGAAGCGATGATCGCGCGGTATTTGGACTCCGGCCTGCTCGATGACGGCGCCTACGCCAAAACCAGGGCCGCCAGCCTGCACCGGCGCGGCAATTCGGCGCGGGTGATAACTGGAAAGCTCAGGCAAAAGGGCGTCGGCAACGATGATATTACCGATGCCCTCCATGCGCTCAACGAAGAAGACCCCGATCCCGAACTGGCCGCCGCCGTCATGCTAGCCAAACGCCGCCGCCTGGGCCCCTTCGCGACCAAAGAACCGACAAGAGGCGAGGACGGGCCTCGGGGGAGCGGGGGTGTCCCCCGAAACCCCCAGGGCCCGGACAGGGAAACAATTAAGGATACACGCGAAAAACATTTAGCGGCGCTGGCCCGGGCCGGGTTTTCCTACGACATCGCCCGGCGGGTTATTGACGCCGACAGCGAAGATGACCTTGAACATCCGTCCTAGCCGATTAGGTTTGTTGCAGACCCCCTTCCGGGGTGTTGGGCTTTACAAGAGGCGAGGACAGGCCTCGGGGGAGCGGGGGTGTCCCCCGAAACCCCCAGGGCCCGGACAGGGAGAAAAATATGACGACGATTTATCACAACCCACGATGCTCAAAATCCCGCCAGACGCTGGCGTTGTTGGGCGAGCGCGGCATCGAGCCGGACATCATCGAATACCTGGAGACGCCGCCGAGCGTTGAGGAATTGACCGACATCCTGGCCATGCTGGGCCTTGGCCCCCGCGATATCATGCGCAAGAAGGAAGCCAGGGAAGCCGGCCTCGACGATCCCGGCCTCGACGACGCGGCGCTGATCAAGGCGATGGTCGCCAATCCCATCGTTATTGAACGCCCCATCGTCGTCAACAACGGCAAGGCGGCGTTGGGCCGGCCGCCGGAAAGCGTCGCCGATATCCTTTAACGCCCCAGGGACCCCAAGGGAAACCTGATGAAAAGCTGAACGATCACGAGGCCGCCGTTGACGTTCTAAGGCCATCTATTCACTATGGTCTTATATTCTTGTGATGCGCCGGTTTCCTTAATCGAAAACAAAAAGGAACCGCCCCTGGGAGAGACCATGGCTGACGATCAAGCGTCCAATAAACCCAAGCGCACCATCAGCGCCACCATGAAGCCGGTCGTGGGAACGCCGGCTGCCGCGCCGGCGCCGCAAACGCCCACGGCCGCGCCAGCGCCGCAACCACCAACCGCGGAACAGGTCGCCACCTGGCAGGCGCTTGAGCCCGACCAGAAACTGGCGTTGCGTGAACGCGAAGCGGTCAGGATGTTCGGCCAGGGCCTGGAGCATCATCGCAGGGGCGAAACCGAAGACACGGCGCGTATTTACAGCCAGGCGCTTATTCTCAATCCCAATTTTCCCGATATCTACAATAACCTGGGCGTGGCCTTGCGGACGCTCGGCAAGCTCGAGGCATCGGCGGCGTGCTATCAACGCTCGCTGGCGCTCAACCCCAATAATGGCGGCTCCTATACCAACCTCGGCAATGTGCTCCGCGCCCTCGGTCGGTTGGACGTCGCCGCCGCCAGCCACCGCCGCGCCGTCGAACTGACGCCGGAGTCCGCCGATTCCCATTACAACCTGGGCCTGGCGCTGCGCGATCTCGGCGACACCGATGAAGCGCTGCAATGCTTCGCCAAAACGCTGGAGCTGACGCCCGACCACCCGGGTAGCCATTGGGACCGCTCGCTGGCCCTGTTGCAGAAGGGCGATTTGAAAGGCGGCTTCGAGGAATACGAATGGCGCTGGAAGCAGACCTCCAACCCGCCCCGGGGTTTCCAACAACCTGAATGGGACGGCGCCGAGCTCAAGGGCAAAACCATCCTGCTGCACCAGGAGCAGGGCTTCGGCGACATGATCCAGTTCGCGCGCTACATCCCCATGGTCAAGGAACGCGGCGGCACCATCATCGTCGAGGCGCAGCCGCAGCTGAGCCGCCTGTTTTCAACCATCGACGGCGTCGGCCAGGTCGTCAACAGGGGCTCGGACCTGCCCAAATTCGACGTTTACGCGCCGATGATGTCGCTGGCGCGGATTTTCGGCACCACGCTCGACACCGTTCCCGCCGCCGTCCCCTACCTGAAGCCGCCCGACCAGCATGCCCAGCAATTGCCGGCGACGATGAGTAAAAAGCTGAAGGTCGGCATCGCCTGGGCCGGACGGCCGACCCACAAAAACGATGCCAACCGGTCGTGTTCGTTCAGCAATTTCACCGAACTGATGGGGCTCGCCGATATCACCTTTTACAGCCTTCAAATCGGCCCCTCGGTCGGCGACATCGCGGCCCAGGGATGCGAGGCCTTCGTTACCGAGCTGGGCAGCAAAATGAACGATTTCGCCGATACCGCCGCCGTCGTCCAGCAACTGGACCTGGTGATCACCGTCGATACCGCCGTTGCCCATCTGGCCGGGGCGCTCGGCAAGCCGGTATGGGTGGCCGCCCCCTATCCCGGCGACTGGCGCTGGATGCTGGAACGCGAAGACAGCCCCTGGTACCCGACACTGCGCCTGTTCCGTCAACCCGCCCCCGGCGACTGGAAGACGGTGTTCGAAAACCTGCGCCGGTCGCTGACCGAACTGGCGGCAACCACCAAGGGCGAATAAGGTTTATACTAACAAACGCTGTTGCAGTTCGGGTAGCGGTTCGTAATCAATTTCTGCACCGGCAGCCCTATGGGCGACTCCTGCATATGATATCGAGAGTGAGCCGAGGGTCGCAGCTATCACCATTAAAAGGATCACAGTTAATGGTCCCGACAATAGAAACTCCCCCAACCCCCTGTTATCCGTTCTCGACCGCAACTATGGCATCCACCGGCCCCCCGTGACAACCGGGACGGGAAAGTGAGTCCCGGCAATCGATTTCTGGATTGCTCGGCGGCCCGATGCTAAACTGGGGCCATGACCAAACTACTTAAAAAAGCCATCGATCGGGTATCCAGCCTTCCTGACGACGAGCAGGACGCCATCGCCGGGATCATCCTTGACGAGCTCCAGGACGAGGCCCGCTGGCGCGCCTCTTTCGCCGCCTCGCAGGACGCGCTGGCGCAGCTTGCCGCCGGGGCGAAAAAGGAAATCGCCGAGGGCAAGACCGAACCCTACGATCCGGCAACAAAGCCTGAATGAACTCTCATACGACGCAGGCGTTCTGGAAACATTTCGACGCCTTGCCCGAAAATGTACGCGACCAGGCGAGAAAGGCTTTTCGGCTGTGATAGGAGGATACCTCTCACCCGAGCCTTCATTTCAAGCGCATCCATGCCAGGGAACAAGTCCATGCCGTCCGCGTCAGCGGTGGGTACCGTGCGCTTGGCCTTCGCGAAGGCAATACCGTGACCTGGTTTTGGATTGGCTCCCATGACGCTTACGAACGGTTAATTAAATAAAATCCGCTACTGCGGCGGCAATGGCGGCCTGGGGCCGGGCTGGTCGATTTCTTTATCCATCCGTGGCGGCAGCACGGCCTCTGGTTTTTCCGGTTCTGGCGGCGCCGGTGTTTCCGGCGGTTCCGGTTTGAGGTCGATGCCGCTCAAATCGATGCTCAATTGCGGCGTCATCATCGGTGGCGGCGGCGCCGTCGCCGCGACGGACGGCTTGGCCGGCGCCGGTTGCGGAGTCGGTGCCGGCGGCGCGGTCGATGATACCGGCGGTGGTTCCGGCGGCGCGAAAGTGGTCGGCGGCGGTTCCGGCGCCTGGCCCGGCACCGGCGACGGTGATGGCACGCCGGCGGTGGGCGCCGGGGTCACCGGCAGGTAAAGCGTTTCCGGCTGGGCGCCCGGTGCGGCGGGTGCGGGTTGTCGTAACGGCGGCGGTTGCTGCCAGCGGCTGCCGTATTCGTTGGCCATGGGGTGCGGTTCGGACAGCAACTTGTCCATGTCATAGGTCGAACCGATGCTGTCGGCGGCGGCCGGCCCCGATAGGACGGCCAACACCGAAAAAACGAACAGGCTTCCGGTCCATGTGGTTTTCACGTTCATTCCCTCGCGGTATATTAAAGGCCGGGTCCGGGCGCGAACAGCTTTTTGGAAGTTTCGGGCAGGAGTTTTGATTGAAAAAAACCAAACAAACCTTCAACGATAGCGAGGTGATCTTCCGTGAAGGGGATCCCAGCGATACCGCCTTCGAGATCGTTTCCGGCAAGGTCGAAATCTCCAAGCAGGGCGACGGCGGTAACGTCAGCTTGGCGGTCTTGAACCCCGGCGACTTGTTCGGCGAGATGGGAGTCCTGGATCAAGGCATCCGCAGCGCCACCGCCACCGCCGTCGGCGCGGTCACGACCAGCGTCATCAGCCGCAAGGAGTTTCTCGCCGGCGTTCAGGACAAACCGGAAATCGCGCTCGGCATCATGACCCAAATGGCCGAACGCCTGCGCGGCGCCGACAATCAACTCGCCGGCGATGCCCCTGGGACGGTGGCGGGGGCGGCGGCGAAAGCGCCCTTGGAAACCGGCCTGCCGAAACAGGTGAGCCCGGACCAAGGCGACGACGGTGCCGGCCTGGCCCCGGCCGCGAAAAAGGGATTCCTGAGCGGGCTGTTTGACTTCAAAGACCTG